>Ga0070735_10000574_pt1 | contig 38939 bp, 31 predicted proteins | sample Coa_R1_FD_66443 | JGI IMG/M metagenome (GOLD analysis project Ga0070735, IMG submission 66443) | Surface soil microbial communities from Centralia Pennsylvania, which are recovering from an underground coalmine fire - Coalmine... | ecosystem: Environmental > Terrestrial > Soil > Unclassified ... | reverse complement strand
TCGCGCCCAGCGCCCACTGAGACTTCGCATCTCCCCGCTCAGCCCGAACACGGTACACTGCGGCCCGCTTCGCCAGTTGACGATTCTTAAGTTCCGTGCGGACGAGGATGCCTGCACTAATCAGCGCCGCGCCGGTGACGCTCACGATCACCCAACGTCGCCTCATCGACTACCTCCGTACACGAACGTGCGGACGATTACATCACACGCGGCCCGAATCGCCGAGAAAGCCATCACTAGAGCCTCGTTGTTGCAGTGATCTTCACGGAAGTGCCCGTCACGAAGTTGGTCAAAGCAGTGCGTCTCTTTACCGCTCTCGCCGCAGCAGATCCCTCAAAGACAGGGCCTCGTTACTGTGGCTGCTACACAATGTCAGAAAGCACAGGGCCAGGACGGAATGATCCAGTGAGGCTCCAAAATACTGCCAAATAGCAACGTGCGCTCCGGGGTAATTGGAGGCGAACAATAGAGCAAGCATATAGAGGACCCCGAACACGCTCGCGATTCTGACCCACAGACCGGTCACAAGCGCCAGCCCAATCGCTAACTCACCGTAGGCCACAAGGAACGCAATCGCCGCTGCGTGCGGCAACACGAAATGTTGCAGCACCGCAACCATGAACGGGTAGGCCGCTCCATCCTGCAGAAAGCGGTGGATCCACCCCTGAAAGCCTCCGCCCAGCGTGAATTGCGTGCCAAGCACCTTGTACTGGGCAAAGATCAGAAACAGGCAGCCGATCGCGATGCGCAAGCTGGCCAGAGCCAACGTATTTCGATTCGCGGTCTCGCTCTCGGGCAACATTGGGTTCCGGGAGATTGTAACCAAGATACCCTGGAAGTGGATGCGTTCCGGTAAATTAACTACTACGGCTTATGTTCCGGACCCGATTCAAGAACGAAATCGTCGCAGAATTCCTGCCTCCCTCGCGGGCCGGCAAAAAGCAGAAGCTGATCATCCTGTGCGATGGCATGCCTTCCATCCCCCGCAAACAGTCATTATCGGAATTTCTGGCAGCGAAAGGCTTCTGGGTCATTTATCCGCGCTACCGCGGCGCATGGGAGAGCGGCGGCGAGTTTCTTCGGAGGTCGCCGCATGAAGACATCGTCGATGTGCTCGACGAACTGCCCGGAGAACTCGAAGACATCGCGTTCGGCCGGCGCTTTCGGCTGACGCCGGGCAGCGTGTTCGTCATTGGCGGTAGCTTCGGCGGCGCGGCGGCGATCTTGTTGTCTCTCGATTCCCGAGTCCGGCGCGTCGTCGCGAATTGCCCGGTCGTGGACTGGAGCATTCTTGATGATGCGGAGAAGTCCGAGACCTCAAATCCGAACTATGCCGAATACATCCGCGAGGCATTCGGCAATGCCTATCGGCTTTCGGACGCGAACTGGAAAAAGCTCCGCCGAGGCACTTTCTACAACCCGTGGCATCACAGAAACGAGATCGATGGTTCCAAGGTGCTGCTGATTCACGCCATGGACGATCCGAATGTGCCTTACAGTCGTACCAGAGAATTTGCCGAGATCACCGGCAGCAGGCTAAAGACGCTCAAGCGCGGCGGGCACATCAGTACCAATTACATTACGCGAAAACATTGGCGGGAGATCAGCAGCTTCTTTCGTGTGAAGTCCTGACCTCACAATATCGGGGAATTCTCAGCTTTTTGCCTGGACTCCGGATCGGCGTAGATCATTTCGGCTCCATTCAGAGAAACAGTAAAAATCCGAACTTCGCGGCTTGGTGTCCTCCGCCGATCCTCTGACACTGTTCATCTTCGACGAGTCCATCTCCCGAGTCTGGGCGGGAGCACGATGCTCAAGTCAGATGCAGAACTTCGCACAGGGGTGGATTGCTTCGACCTCTCAGATGGAGAAGGGAAATCCTGTATGCGTGCTATTTCTGCAGCTGCTTCACGATGCGGCAATACAGATCGATGGATTCGTGCAGCTGCCTTTTCTCGATGTACTCGCCTTCTGTATGGGCAACATGAATCGATCCTGGACCGATCAGCAGAGGCTCTCCCCATTTCGTCAGTCGGGGAATATCTGTAGTGAACTTGGCAATCATTGTCGGCAAACCATCGACCGTGCGGAATCGAAGAAAGGGAAGTTCAAGCGGGAATGTCACCTCGACCTGATCTCCGGCAGCCTCGAGAATCTGCTCCCGCAATTTTTCCGTCGGGCCGATCAGGCGGTAGAGAAGATCGGCGTGAGCGTAGTCGGGAATGACGTTTGGCGCGCGGCCGCCCTCAATCAATCCGATATTCAAAGTGCATGGACCGACCTGAGGATCAGAAGGCAGCGGCATCGCGCGTAAGCGCGTGAGCGAGGGAATCAGCTTGTCGATCGCAGACTCACCCAATTCCGGATACGCCGAGTGCGCCATCTTCCCTCGAGCTGTCACTTCGACGCGCAACGTTCCCTTCGACGCGAGCGCGATCTGATTCTCCGTTGGCTCACCGTTCACTAGAAATTTGGCGCCGGGGGGAGCCTGATCATTGGCGACCTTTGCGCCCAGGCTGTCGCGCTCTTCACCGACTACAAACAGTAATCCAACGTAAATCCCTTGCAGGCGCAAGCGCTCGGCGGCCGCGATCTGAGCTGCGATAATCCCTTTGGCGTCGCACGAACCGCGTCCGTAAATGTTGGCTTCGTCTTCCGACGATGGGATGAACGGCGGAACGGTGTCCATGTGCGTGGAAAACGTGATTGCGGGCTCAGGCTGCTCGTCGAGCGTGGCATAGACATTGAAGCGGTCACCTTCCACGGGCATCTTCCGGATCTGATAGCCGATGCGGCAAAGCTCTCCGTAAAGATAATTCCCGACTGCGGTCTCGTTGCCCGAGATCGATTCGATATCCACGAGTTGCCGCGTGAGCGTGATTGCGTCCATGCAGGAGAGAATAGCAAAACCGGGAAGCAGACCTCCGACTTCAAACGTCGGACCTCCAGCATCCGGCGCTTGGCTTCTGGTTTCAGAGGCGTAGCCAGTTGCGAACGACAAACGACCAATGACGGCTGGCTGACGGTTGACTGACTAGCAAGCCTGAGGCTTCTCCCATTGTGTAATCTGTATCCGTGATCTCATCCAATTCCACCATTCGGTCTTTATTTCTCAACGGGCCCGCCGGACGCCTCGAAGCGCTGCTGAACGCAGGGGCTGAGAACGCGACGCATGCCGCGGTCGTTTGCCATCCGCATCCGCTATTCGGAGGGACGCTGCACAACAAGGTCGTCTTCCACACGATGAAGGCGCTGAACGGGTTCGGATTCCCCGTGCTGCGCTTCAACTTCCGCGGCACCGGATTAAGCGAGGGCGAACACGATTCCGGCCTGGGTGAGGTCGAGGACGTTCGCACCGCCCTCGATTGGCTCGACCACGAGTTTCATTTGCCGTTGATCTTTGCCGGATTTTCTTTTGGCGCCGCAGTTGGATTGCGCGCATCCTGTGCCGATCCTCGAGTCGAAGCTCTAATTGGAGTGGGCGTACCGGTTGTGTCCGTTGCGGCCGATACCGAAGAGCCGCGGGTCTACACCTACGATTTCCTTCACGACTGCGTGAAGGCCAAGCTGTTCGTCAGCGGAGCGCGCGACCAGTTCGGTCCACGTAGCAAACTGGAGGCGCTGGCGGCATCGGTACCTGAGCCGAAGAAGTTGGTGATCATCGAAGGCGCCGATCACTTCTTTGAAGGTCGCCTGCGCGAGCTGCGCGAGGCGGTCGAGAACTGGGTGAAGGATGTCGTGATTTCTCGATAGCAGCCGCTTGTCGGCTTTGCAAATGCCTGCCCGTATAATCCCTGCGATGTCTCTTCCGCCCGAGCGAATGCAACAGTTCGAAGCGATGCGCGAATCAGCGCGGAGCATTTTTCTCCAGGCTCTGAATGAAGCCTCAATCTCGCGCGGGTTTTCACGGCACCTGGAATGCGAACGCGGCGTGCTGCGCATCTGCGAAGACCTTTACAACCTGCATTCGTACTCGAGCGTGTTGGTAGTGTCGCTTGGCAAGGCTGGACATACGATGGTTGAAGCTCTGTCGCAGCAGGTCGGCGAATCGCTCGAAGGAATTATCGCGACTTCGGTGGAACCGGCGTCGCAAGTGCGCGGATTCCGCTATTTTCGCGGCGGGCATCCCACGCCCAATGCGGAATCGATTGCGGCTGCGAATTCGATGCTGCGCGCGGTCGAGGCGCAGGCCGCGTCGTCGCTGGTGATTTTTCTGCTGAGCGGCGGAGGATCGTCGATTGTCGAAAAGCCCATTGATGACGAGATCCCGCTGGACGATCTAATCGCGACGTATCGCGCGCTCGTGTACTCCGGCGCGCCCATTGCCGAAATCAATACGGTCCGCAAACATCTGTCGGCAGTGAAAGGCGGACGCCTGGCCCAGGCGGCGTTTCCCGCGCAGCAGGTTTCGTTGCTGGTTTCGGATGTTCCCGACAGCACCCCGGATGCACTCGCTTCCGGCCCCACTTTGCCAGATTCGACCACCGTGGAAGATTGTTATCGCGTCGCCGAGAAGTACGATCTGCTGCCGCAACTGCCCCAGTCGACGCGAGAGTTGTTTGAGCGGCATGCGTTAGAAGAAACGCCTAAATCGGACGATCCGGCGTTCACCCGCGCGCGTTGGTGGACTGTGCTGTCGAACCAGACTGCAATTGATGAAGCGAGCATCGTCGCCGAACGCGCCGGGTTCATCGTGAACGTCGATAATGGTTGCGACGATTGGGATTACCAGAAGGCTGCGGAATATCTACTTCAGAGACTGCGCGAATTGAGACAGCAGTGTTCCCCGGTCTGCCTGATCTCCGGCGGGGAAGTCACGGTCAAAGTGACAGGTGGTGGTGGTGTCGGCGGACGCAATCAGCAGTTTGCGCTGGCATGCGCAAGGAAGATTGCGGGAGAGAACATCACCGTGTTGAGCGCAGGAACTGACGGAGTTGATGGCAACAGTCCTGCGGCCGGAGCGATTGTCGACGGGAGCACTTTCGAACGCGCGCAGAATATGGGATTGGATTTGCTGAAATCGTTGGAGAAGTTTGACGCTTATCCGCTCTTCCAGGCGATTGGCGATGCAATAGAAACTGGCCCTACCGGAAATAATCTGCGCGATCTGCGGATTCTGCTCGCGTATTGACGGACAATTTTAAGATTCTCGCGCGGGACGGTTGCATGCCGCCCGCGCGAGCAGTTTGTTACGCGGTCTTCTGCATCTTGGCCATGGCTTCGTCCATGCCGCGCTTCATCTCATCCATCGAAAGATCTTTAGTGTGAGTGGCGATGGACCACTTGTGCCCAAAGGGATCTTTCAGACGGCCATAACGGTCGCCCCAGAACTGATCCATGACGGGCATTTCGACTTTCGCCCCCGCCTTCAGGGCACGATCGAAAGCCTGATCGACATTGCCGACGTAAATGTGCAGACCCATGCTCGTGCCGCCGCCGTTCGTGTCGGGACCCACCGCGCCGAAGTCAGGGAACTCGTCGGCGAGCATGATGATGGAATCCCCAATCTGCAGTTCAGCGTGCATGATCTTGCCGCTCGGATCTTTCATCACGCCCCGCTCGGTTGCGCCGAACGCACGTTTGTAGAAATCAATGGCGCGCGCTGCGTCGCGAACGGTCATGAACGGTGTCAGAGTGTGATAGCCCTCAGGAATAGGTTTTGCGGACATAATGCCTCCTGGTTGGGAATTTTCGGAGTGGCGTTTTCACCAATATACTCCGAGATCGTTATTGGAACCGCACAACGCCGGGAATCTCGCAAACTCTTTTCTTCTCGATCGCATGAGGCAGCCGTTCCACACCCGACGTGAACAGATCATCAGTTGCTTGTCTTGTGGCGGAGGCGGTCAGAGGGAAGAGCTACAGAGATGTGAGGACAAAGCAGGCTGAAATTCTTTTGATGACGGATGGACGCGGCATTTCAGACGGACATCTTCTCAGAAAAACCGCGTCACGCCCTCTTCCATCACGACGACCTTGTCTTCGATGCCAGCATTGCGTGCTTCGCGCTCGAGCAACTGCAACGGCTCTTCAACCGGTTCGTGCGAAAGGCGGAAGGTTCCGTAGTGCATGGGAACCATCCAGCGGGACTTCAGATCGAGGAAGGCGCGAGTGGCGTCGCCCGGGTCCGCATGCACGTTGCGGAATTGCGGCGGGTTGTAAGCGCCGATCGGAAGCAGAGCAACTTCAGGAGATAACCGGCGGCCGATTTCGCGAAAGCCGGAGAAATAAGCGGTGTCGCCGGCATGATACACGGAATGCTTGCCGGTCTTCAGCACGAATCCGCCGTAACCGCGATGCGAATCTTTCAAAACTCGCGCGCCCCAGTGCTGCGAGGGCACGTGGGTGACCGTGAGATTGCCATGCCGTGAGTTTTTCCACCAGTCAAGTTCGATGATCTCTGAAAAGCCGAGATCCGACACCAGGTCCGAGACATGCGTCGGAATGATGATCGCCGGGGCAGTTCCACGCTGGCGCAGGCTGTTGTGCACAATGGCCCGCAGCGATGGCCGATGCAGATGATCGAAGTGAGCGTGCGAGACCAGCACCACATCGATCGGCGGCAGATCGGCGATGCGCAGTCCGGGACGCCGCAAGCGCTTTAGAACGAACAGCCACCGCGCAAAATTCGGATCGATCATCACGCTTTTGCCGCCAATTTGCACAAAGAAGCTGGCGTGACCGATGAAGGTGACGCCTAGTTCGCCATTTGTGGCAAGACGTGGTTTGTGTGTCTGACCGGAACGCGGAGTTACCGCGGAGTGGCGCACCAGGCGCGAAAACTGGGTGGCGCGTTTACGAAGAGCCGGATTGCGAAGCGTTTGTTTGATCATCCTACGACAGGGCCCGGGAAAGCCGAAGCAACCTCATCCCTTAATGCTAATCCTGATAGCCGCAGCGAGCAGAGTAGCAAGACCGATGCAGCGATTTTTTTCCTGTCATGTTAGATGAAGTCGGATGTTGCGGCGCTGCTTTTTAGTTGCAGGCCGGTACGGCGGTAACTTGCAGCAAAGCGACGGAAACCGGGAAAAGCTGAGAGCCGCCAAGTGTTCAGCGTCCCCATGGCCCTATGTTTCAGCGAATCCATCGAGAGGAAGAAATTTCGCGACGACCCTCGTCGTCGTAGTAAAACTTCGTCTCGTGATCGGATGTCGCTCCCGGCACCGGATGGTCGTTTACCGAACTGAAACGCGGGGCGTCATAAGAAACCGGCAGCGCGGTCTTTGTCGTGTACATCGACTCGCTGTAAGTTGTGCCAACCAGCGGCTGCGCCACCGGGAAAACGCCGAATGGGCTCCCATTCACGTATGAGACTCCGATGTAGTCGGCGACCATCGGTCCATTATCAGAAACCGGCAGCGCGCTGATCTTCATCGGGCCGGCGAGTCTGGCTCCGGCGGTCCAGGTCTGCCCGCCGTCAATTGAAGTCGTGTAGCCCACCTCCAGTTCGCACGTATTCGTATTGCAAGACGTGTTGGGGTAGTAGTAGTAGACGATCGTCAAATGAGCATTGGCGCCGGATGTTGTGGGGTCGACGCCGATTCCAGGAATGAAATGATCGACGGTACTGGTTGTCGGATCGATCGGGATACGCGCGACCGCGCTCCATGTTGTGCCGTTGGACGAAGTGCTCATCACGATATCGTTCGAAGCGCATTTCGCGCGGAAGCGGCAATCCGACCAAACGACATAAGCGTTCCCGGCTCCGTCAATCCCGGCCGACGGCAGGTTCGGATTGCGCAGTCCGGCGGCCACGAAATGGCTTTGAATTGTCGCGATGGACTGACTCTTTCCCCAACTGGCGCCGCCATTGGTGGAGGAGAAAACATCTATGCCTCCGCCCTCGAAGGGAACAATCACAGTGCCATTGGGCTGCACGAGCGGCTCACCGCCAAGACCACCTGCGTGATCGGACGAAGCGAGTCCCGGACTCCACGTCTGCCCGCCATCGCTCGAGACACTCATCAGGACGTCCCCCGTGCCATAGGCCTGATCCCACTCGGTGTAGCAGTTGCCGTAGTAAGGGCTTGTCGTCGCGTTATCGCAGACGGTCCAGTTCTTATCATCGAGATGCGTCTTGTCGATGATGATTGGATTGCCCCAGTTCAGACCATTCGTGGAGCGGCTGACTGCAACATCACCAATCAGGCCGGAGTTGGGGCCGAGCCCGGCGAGCGGCAGTGTCGAAATCAGCCATTCTCCATGCTTGGCATCGTACGCGACCGACGGATCGGCGGCCGCGCCATAGGTTCCGTTCTTGTAGTTCACGGTCAATCCTGGAAGCAGGCCGTATTTCCATGTTTTTCCCCCATCCGTGGAAGTGGAGTACCCGATCCCGCCGCTGCCCCATCCGATGCTGCCAGGGCGTCGAGCCACGTGAAACGTGCTGACGAATGTGCTGCCCCATGCGAATGTATCCGGCTCGACTTCGGTTTTGTGGTCGCTGTCGCTGTTGGTGAGATTGTCGGCGCTGATTCTGACGATCGATGTCTGCGAAGAACCAGGAAGAGCCGCCAATCCGAAAGCCAGCATAACTGCAACGGACAGGAAGCGACCTTCACGCACCACTTGAAGCCGAGAGGATGTCATCAGGAGTCCTTTACGAGTAAGTTCAGGCCAGCCGTCGTCAGGCCCGGCGATGTACGCAATCCCATGACGCGGCCGCCCGCGCAATATATCGGATCGGCACGCCGCTGTCGATGTGAAGGAAATTTCACAGTCGCGTGCACTGCAACAATATCTTTCAGGAAATTCGCTTCGATTGCTTGACCTAAATCGCCGAGGTCATATCTAATCCGAAAGCGTTCCCCTGCAAACTGCCTGGAGAAAGAAGGAGAGTTCCGCATGCGAGTTGCGTTTCTAGGTCTTGGAATTATGGGTCAGTCAATGGCGACCAACGTGGTGAAGGCCGGCCATGAGGTTACTGTGTGGAACCGTACCCCGGGGAAACTGGTGGAAGGCGCAGGGGTGGCTCCGACCCCGGCCGCAGCCGCGCAGGGAGCAGAAGTGATCTGGCTTTGTGTTTCCGATACGGACGCGGTGGAGCAGGTGATGTTTGGCAAAGACGGTGCCTCTGCATCAATTACAGAAGGCGTAATTGTTGCGGATTCGAGCACGATCTCTCCATCGGCAACTCTCAAATTTTCGGAGCAAGTGAAGGCGAAAGGCGCGGCATGGGTCGATGCTCCCATGACCGGATCGAAGATCGGCGCACGGGACGGCACGCTGGTCTTTATTGTGGGCGGCGCGGAAGATCATGTTGAACGTCTCAAACCATTATTCGCCGCCATGGGCAAGAAAATTTTTCGGATGGGTGAGACCGGCAAGGGACAAGCCACCAAACTCGCCATGAACCTGCAGATCGCGCTCATATTTGAAGGATTCGCCGAGGCCCTGACCCTGGCGACGAAGCTGGGTGTCGATACGCAGCAACTCTTGGGACTGATTGACGCGACCATGGTGCGTTCCGGAGTCGTCGACTACAAAGGCCCCTTCATCTTGCAGCGTGATTTCACGCCCAATTTCCCCTTGCGCCTGATGCACAAAGACATTCGCCTGACCCTGGAAGCGGCGAAGGAAGCCCGCGTGAAACTCCCGGCGCTGGAAACCGTTGAAGAGGTCTACGAGATGGCAACCGAAGACGGCAACAAAGATCTCGATTACGCGGCAACGCTTACGCTGCTAGAGAAGTGGGCAGGAGTGCAGGTCAAAGGCAAGGCGGCATAGAACCAGTTTTCCTCTCTTGCAGTCCCAAAGACCGCGGGGAAGAAGTGTCCCGAGCCCGCCAACCCGCAACCCGTACCGTTACTGCCGTAATGCGCTAGATCGGTCTATTACACAACTATTACAGTTCAACGCTCCATTCTGCTGGTAGCTTAGGCACATACAACGATCTTAATAGCTACAGGGAAATGGGGACCCTCCTTCAACATGCAACTGCAAGATCTCGAAAAAACTCAAGCGCCTAAAGACGAAGTTAACTGGATCACAGCGATTTTCATGGCGATGTTTCACGTGGGAGCCGTCGCCGCCCTTTTCTTTTTCACGTGGAAGGCACTTTTTACCGCGATCCTTTTATGGTGGGTAGCAGGCAGCCTCGGCATCGGCATGTGCTACCACCGGCTACTGACCCATCGCGGCTACAAGACACCGAAATGGGTGGAATACTTTCTGACGGTCTGCGCCACACTAGCGCTCGAAGGCGGGCCGATTTTCTGGGTGGCCACGCACCGCATTCATCATCAGTACTCCGATCTGGAGGGCGACCCGCATTCGCCGATCGACGGCAAGTGGTGGGCGCACATGGGCTGGATCCTCATGGGCAAGTCGATGCACCATGACGCGACCACGCTTGCCCGCTACGTTCCCGACCTCGCCAAAGATAAATTTCATGTCTGGATTACGAAATATCACTACGTTCCTCAGATTATCGTTGGCGTGATTCTGTTTGCAATTGGCGGCCTGCCGCTGCTCTTGTGGGGAACGTTCTTCCGCACCGTTTTCCTTCTTCACTGCACCTGGCTGGTGAATTCGGCGACGCACTCCTGGGGATCACGCCGGTTCGCGACCCGCGACCTTTCCACCAACAGCTGGTGGGTGGCCCTGCTAACCTTTGGCGAGGGCTGGCATAACAATCATCACGCGCATCCGACGTCGGCTTCGCACGGATTTACCTGGTATGAGATCGACACCAACTGGTACGGCATATGGATACTGCAGAAGCTCGGACTGGCTTGGGACATCAAGCGCACCAAGCTGAGCGATATCGAGCAGGGACTGGTTGCGGCTCCGAATGGGCGCTTAATTGACGCCGCGGAATCGATGGCTGCAGCGGGAGACTAGTTCATACATTTTTTGTCGAGGACAAATGAGCCCTGGCTTCAATGCCAGGGCCTTTTGTTTGCTGATTAGTCGCGGTCTCACACTCGAATAATCATTACTTCGGTAGCCTTGATCAGGGCCGCGGCGGTTTGTCCCTTCTTCAACTGCATCTCGCGGATCGCTCCTGATGTGATAAGCGATGTGATCAGCTGTCCCCCCACAGAAAGCGTCACCTGCCCCACCAGTCCGCTGACTCGCACATCGACAATCCGTCCGACGAGCTGGTTGCGGCCGCTGATGCGCTTATAAGTGACGCGGCGTTCGCCCTCGTTGTGGCCGCGCGTGCGATAGAGCAGGCGGTCGATTTCCGATTGCGGGATGCGGTAGTGTCCGCCCGGTGTCTTCACCGCGCGTAGCTTGCGGTTGTAAATCCACTGCTTGATCGTCGGATAGCTGATCTGCAACTGCACGGATGCGTCCCGTGGACGGATCAGCGTTTCTATTCCGCGCTTCCGGTTATCTGCTGTGTTCCTGGCCATTGAGACGGAATCCTATTGCGGAAATTCCGATTCGTCAATTTGACCTTATTGTCTGCGCAAGGGAGAACAATCCGGATTAGTGGTCATTTAAGTCGTCGTTAACCGTAGCAAAGTCGACATAGAAATCGTTCATCATATACACTTCCAATTCTAACGCTGTTTTTTCATGGGGAAGATATGCAAGAGACTGTATCCAGCCGGGGTTCCTCGTCACCTGCGTCTAGACTCCCGATTTTCAGCTGTTTTTCCTTGAGAAAGTCTTTTTCCGCGCCAATATCGATACTGGCCCTGTTCGTCGTCATCTTGATGGCGTTCTCCGCCGTAGCACAGGTTTCCGCAAATTTATCGGGTAAAGTCACCGATCCCTCAAGCGCTGCGGTTCCGGGGGCGACGGTTGAAGCCAAGAGCCTCGACACAGGAATGTCGCGAACTGGTGTCACGGGTGCAAGTGGGCGTTATCAATTTTTTGCGCTGCCGGTTGGAGTTTATGAGATCCGCGTTACCAAGGATGGATTTGCCGAACAAGTCCGCTCAGGCATTCGTCTCGATGTAGCACAAGAGGCGAACGTCGACATTCGCCTGAAACTGGGGGAAGTAAGCCAGCAGATTAAGGTCACGGAAGACGCGCCAGTGGTGAACCTGACGACGCAAGATATCTCGGGCCTGGTCGGTCAGAGACAAGTCAAAGACCTTCCGCTGAACGGCCGCAGCTACGACCTGCTGATGACTCTCGACCCGGGCATCGTCAACTTCACATGGGAAAAAACCGGCGGGATCGGAGTTTCGAACTCCACGACTGGCAACAACTTCGCCGTGTCCGGCAATCGTCCGCAGCAGAATTTATTCTTGCTCGATGGCGTCGAATACACCGGGGCAGCCGAAAACAACATGCAACCGGGCGGAGCCAGCCAGCAGTTGCTCGGAGTTGACGCCGTACGCGAGTTCAATGTGCTGCGTGATTCCTATGGAGCTGAGTATGGCAAGCATCCTGGCGGACAGGTCATCATCGTCACGCAATCGGGAACGAATCAGTTGCACGGGAGCGTCTACGAATTCCTGCGAAACAGCGCACTCGACGCGCCCAACTATTTTGATAAAGGGTCGCCACCGCCTTTTCAGCGCAACCAGTTTGGGGCGTCGCTTGGCGGACCGATTCAGACTGACAAGACATTCTTGTTCGGAAACTATGAGGGCTTGCGGCAACACCTACACCAGACGTCGGCGGCATTCGTGCCGGATGGCGCAGCCCGGGCGATCGCAGCAACCAGCGTGCAATCGCTGCTGAATCTGTGGCCAGTGGCGCCGGCAAATGCTCCGGATTTCAATATTGGTTGCACGAGTAATAGTGTGACTGTTCCATGCGGAATCGCACAGGTCTTCAGCAGTCCGTTACAAACGATTCGGGAGGATTTCGGCACCTTTCGCTTGGATCGCGACTTTTCCTCCAACAATTCGCTCTCTGCCGTTTACACAATCGACGATGGCGGCGATGTGACAGCAACGACGCTTGATCCTTACAGCACCGACATTCTTACTCTCCGAGAACAGGTGCTCAGCGTGGAGGACACGCACGCATTCTCCCCGTCGACGATCAACGTTGCGCGCGTCGGCTATTCGCGTGCCGGGTACTTTTTCACCGGCCAACCGACTCCTGGAACTCCGGCCGAGAGCGTCTCCGGATTTCTGCTCGGTCATCCTGTCGGCGCCGTCGTAGTGGGAGGCAGTGCCGCGTCCAATCCGCAGGCGCAAGTAGGCTTGGCAGGCAGCAACAACGGTAGCAACCTCACCGTAACGCGAAATCTCTACACGTTCGAAGATCACGCCACCGTGATCCGAGGTCGGCATCAGGCCACTGCCGGAATCTGGTTGCAGCCATTTCAGTCGAACGAAACACTTGCCCTGAGCCAATTCGGGCAGGCAACATTTTCGAGCCTGCAAACGTTCCTCCAAGGGACGACTTCCAGCTTTCTCTACACTCCCAATCCGAGCGAGATGAACTGGCGCTCGCTGTTCGGGGCGTGGTATGTCCAAGATGTCGTCCGGGCAACTCCGAAACTGCTCGTCTCCGTCGGATTCCGCGATGAATTCACGACCGGTTGGAACGAAGCCCACGGACGCGCCGCCAATTACACATTCCCGAACGGAGTGATCTCGTCCCAGCCAAACATAGGGAAATCCTTCTTCACTACCAACAACGCGAAATTCCTGCCTCAGCCCCGGCTCGGACTGGCATGGACCCCCGTCAGCCCGAAAACTGTGATTCGGGCCGCCTTCGGAATGTACAACGACTTGCAAGACGCTCTTGGCTACCGCGCGGACCAGAATGCGCCTTCCAATGCGACCTACAGCATCGCAGTGCTGCCGGTTTCATCGTTGCCCATTGATCCGACTGCTGCCGCGCCATCGAATGCGAAACTGGTTCCGGGTGGCGTGCAGCCCGACATGCAGACGCCGACTTTGATCTCATGGTCGCTTCGCGTAGAGCAGGAACTCACGCCCAACATGTCGCTGACCTTGGGATATGTCGGCAGCCACGGCTACCATGAACTCGTCGGCGTCGATGCGAACGAGCCGTTCCCTACGATCTGTCCAGCGACGCCTTGTCCAGCGACCTACCCGGCGACATTTCCGGGAGCGCTCGCGAATGCGCCAATCCCTGCAGGAACGTTCTACATTCCCTTCGTTTCGCCTAGTACTCCGCGCGCGAATCCGTCTCTCGCGAACACGTGGACGTGGTTCTCCGTGGGCAACAGCAATTACAACTCTCTTCAACTCGATGTGAACCGTCGGTTCAGTCACGGGCTATCGGTGCGCGGAGCGTATACGTGGTCGAAGGCTCTGGATGATGGCGATTCTCTCAATGGAACGGCCGCAGCGAATGCTCCCGGACTTGTGTCGAATCCCTTCGATCTGCGCGCCGATTATGGTCTCGCGACATACGATGTGCGGCATGTGGGAGTCATCAGCGCGTTGTATCAATTACCATTCGGAACCGGCCAGCCCTTCGGAGGAAGTCTCGAAGGCTGGAAGAAAACGGCGGCGAGCGGATGGTCGGTGAACAGCATCATCACCACTCAGTCGGGCTTCCCGTTCACGCCTCAGCTCAGCTATAACCCATCGAACAACGGCGACACACGCAATCCGGTGCGGCCGTTTGCGAATCCGGATTTCACAGGGCCCGTGATCCTTGGCAAGCCCGGCCAGTGGTTCAATCCTGCGGCATTCCTGGCTCCGCCTCCGAATAGCGGTTTTTACGGAAATCTCGGCCGGGACACGCTGATCGGGCCGGATTTGGCGTCCTGGGACTTCTCTGTGCTTAAGGAAACATCCCTGTACGAGCGCGTCGGCCTTCAGTTTCGCGCCGAAATCTTCAATCTGCTGAACCGCGCTAATTTCAACACGCCAAGCTTGATCACATTTACCCCGTCCGGCGTATCGGGGACGGCAGGCGCGATCACCAGCACGGCGACCACCTCCCGGCAGATTCAGTTCGGATTGAAATTGAATTGGTGAGAACCTTTCAAAAAGTCAGAATCCCTCGTCGAAGGTCCGAACAGACGTCCGCGCATCGCCGGATGCCTATTGCGTTTGTGACGCGCTAAAATCAGTTCGAGAAGCGTCATGCGAATCTCGAGCCGCCGCGGAACCATCGTCTTTTTCCTGTGCTTAGGCGTATTACTCGTCGCGCTCGCCGTCGCTCTGAACGTTGGCTGGATGATCCTCAACTGGCGCGAAGGAGTCCTGCTCTTCTTCGGGATCGTCTTCTTCGCGCTGATCATCGCCGGAATGGTCGTTAACACGATCTTCCTCGTCCGCGAATTACGGCACAGCGAGCAGCACGACAGCTTCATCAACGCCGTCACGCACGAACTGAAGACGCCCATTGCGTCGATCCGGTTGCATCTTGAGACGCTCCAGCGACGCGACCTGCCGGAGGTGCGTAAGCAGGATTTCTACAAAATCATGCTCAGCGATGCCGACCGCCTCACCGATACGGTCGAACAGGTTCTGAAAGCGGGCCGCGCCGGCGACAAGAAAGCCGGACGCGAAAAAGCCGAGGTCGATTTCTCCCAACTGGTCAACGACTGTATGGACGCGATGCGCACCCGCCATCATCTGCCGCCGGAGTCGTTGCGACTCGAGCAGACCGTCAGCAACGGCAACGGAGTGCACGTTCGCGGCAGCGCCGACGATCTGCGCACCGCAGTGTCGAACGTTCTCGATAACGCGGTGAAATATTCCGGCGACCATATCGACGTGCAGGTGCGGCTGGAAGCGCTCGATGAAAAGCGAGTCAAATTGAGCGTTCAGGACCGCGGCGTCGGCATCGCTGAGGACGATCTCAAGCGCATCTTCCGGCGCTTTCATCGGGTCGGCAATCGATCGCTCGCACATATCAAAGGTACAGGCCTTGGGCTTTTTATCGTGAAGTCGATCGCCAAAAAGCACGGCGGAAACGTCTTCGCCCTGAGCGCAGGCGAAGGACAAGGAACAACAATCGTGATGGAATTGCCGCGAACGGAATCGAGGTCGGACGCGTGAGCCGCGTTCTTGTGGTGGAGGACGAAGCGCATCTGGCGCAGGGTCTTCGTTTCAATCTCGAAGCTGAAGGATACGTGGCAGAGGTCGTCGGCGACGGCGAATCGGCTACCGATCGTCTGCTGAACCAGAAGGAAAAGTTTGACGTGATCGTGCTCGACATCATGCTGCCGGGCAAAGATGGATTCAGCGTCGTTTCGGAGTTGCGCGCGGCGCGGAATTACGTGCCGGTCTTGATGCTGACGGCGCGCGGCCGTCCCGAAGACGTGTTACGCGGTTTCGCCTCCGGCGCCGACGACTATCTGGCTAAACCATTCGATCTTTCGATTCTGCTGGCTCGGCTTCAGGGACTACTGCGTCGCACCGATTGGATGCGCACGGGTCACGGAAAGAATCCAAGCCCGAATACGACGGACGATTTTGGAAGTTTCTCGTTTGCCGGCAAGGCGATTGATTTCGGCACGCTCGAATTGCGCTCCGGCGGAAACACGATTCATCTTACCCTCATGGAGTCGGAACTGCTGCGGCATCTGGTCCGCAACGACGGGAAGGTCGTCTCGCGCAAGCAGATTCTGGAGGAAGTCTGGGGACTCAAGGAAGACACTGACACGCGTGCCATCGATAATTTTGTAGTACGTTTGCGCCGCTACATCGAAGATGATCCCGGCCACCCGCGGCATCTGCTCACGGTCCGCGGCGTGGGGTACCGGTTCTTGGCGGATCCAAACGGCTGATGTGCTTACGCCCGGCACAGCTCTTCCAACAGTGTCTCCCGGCGCTGCAGAGCGAGGCCATCCAGCCGCTGCAATGCGACCAAATAAATCGGAATACAAATCGCGGCAAGAATCAGGAACAACCCGACCGCGAGCCAGAGATTCTGATAGAGCCGCGCTACCGCGAACACTCCCACGCCGAGGCCGACAATCACGATCTGCATGACGAAACTGACTAACACCGTTGTTTGTGCGGCATTCTGGCGTCCGAAGGTTGAAAGGTCGCGCTTCTTCGGAGCGTAGATCGACAGAATATTTCCGGCGGCAAAGGTCAGAGGAGCAGCAAACGCCAGCCCGGCGACAGTCGCAATAGTCACCGCCAGATGTGGAGCGCCGTAAAGATACGTCACTGCCACCCATGTGAACACCAGGTTGGCAAGAAGGATGGCCACGTGAGTGAGATTCTTGCCTAATACAATTTGCCGAAACCGCACGGGCGATGCGTAGAAAAACTGAATGCCGCCGGCATCGCCGCCAAAACTGTTGTAGACGAGGTTGGTCAGGACGAGCAGCGCATAGGCAGCGGCTCCCGGAAATGCCATATCCGGGGTACGGCTCAGCGCGCTGGAATGCCGAAGCGAACTCAAAGGCCCCAGCCGGAAGATGATCAGCATGAAGATCGGCATGACCAGGGTGAGCAGCATCGGTCCGCTGCGCGCGAGATAGCGCATCTCTTTCTCAAACACCGCTGCCACCGACTGTGAAAGGCCCGGCAAATTCCATCCGACCTGCGGTGCCTGTGCTTCCTTGAATGTCGGACGCGCAGCGGTTTCGCTGAGATTTTCTCCCAGGAATTGCGCCCGGATGCGCACATGCAGCAGATAGCCTGCGCCCGCAGTCATGATCGCAAGAAACAGCAGAGAGGTGAATGCGCCGCCGATCTGCGTGCGCGAAGCATGCGCCATGGCCGCCGCCGCAAGTCCCGGCGGCAATGCAGCCTGTATTCTCGCACCAGCTTCAAACGTCCGCCGCAACTCGGGATGAGGTTGGTGGCCCATGCGCTGCATCGCCGGACCGATCAGCTGAAAGCTGAGCATGAGCAGAATGAATACGACACCGAAAATCTCGCGCGTTCTCCGCTGCGCCAGCCAGCGCTCGAGCCATGCAAAGATCATCTGCATCAGCATCAGGTTGAATAGCGCAAACGTGGCCAGAACCAGAAATGTCCACGGAAAAAGCAGGGGACGTGCGACCGTAACCCCGATGAATACTCCAAACACAAAGACGCTACCGAGCGCACTCGCCGGGTCGAGATAGCCGTATACCAGCCGAATCAGGAAGTAAGCGCGATAGGACAGCGGAAACCTCAGCAGTTCCGATGAATCCGGATTACTCGTGAACGCCGTGGCCATCACAGGGAAGAGTTGCCAAAAGAGGAGAATCGGCCACAAGATCAGAGCCAGATACTCGGCCTTTCCTTGCGAAACGATGTACCACGATCCGGCAATTGCCCCCAAGAAGCCGCCGAGTCCAGCCACCGCGAAGGCCAGCGTGACGAAAACGCGCGAGGCGAGTTCCATTTTTCCGCGGCGCGTTCTCAGCCCGTTGACGAACATGCGCCAGCGCAACTGAGCGATCGCTGGAATTTGGCCAGGAACAACTGCGCGGTGTGCCATTTCAGGACTGTTCAATTCTTGCACAAGCCCCTGGCCTGCGGCGCGGCGTTTCCAAGTAATTGATACTGATCAGCTTTTCGGCTGCCGATCATGTAAAATGCCGTCCGCACCCTTAGAACGTCAGGCTCGTGATTTGAATCACAAGTGCGGGTATGGCAGCGCACACGCCCTCGCGGTCCATCGGTGAAAAACTAGAGTTGAGTCGGAGGTGATTTTAGATGTCGGCACCAGAAGCAATGCCCCTGTTGGATAGCGTCACCCAACCCTTGGCCAAAGTACTAGAGCGGGCTTTCGGTTGCCACCACAGGAAACTGAGCCGCGTCTTCACCATTGACGGTCACACCTACAAAGTCTGCTGCGATTGCGGCGCGACCTTCAAATATTCGATGCAAACCATGTCCATCCGGCAGCGCCGAAAATTCTTGTCGGCGATCACGCATCTCCGCGCCCAGAGCCGCCGCCGAAGAATTTCCCGGCGAACCAGAACATCCGGCTAGAGCCCACTTTTCAAAATCATCCTAGCCATGAAAGCTCCTGCTCGACCGTGCGGGATCCGCCCACGATTCGCAGGAAGATTTCTTCCAGCGTCAGCTTCTCTCCCGAACCCTCGTCGCCGTTCTCCGAATGCCTGGGAGTCTGCGCCTCGACTCCTGCGCGTAACTCCTCCAGCGAACCCTGCGCGACGAGTCGTCCCTGATGAATGATGGCCACGTGGCTGCAAAGCCGCTCGACGATTTCCAGAACGTGCGAAGTCAGGAAAATCGTCGCTCCCCGCGCAATCATTCTTTGCAGCATCGATTTCAGAGTTCCAGAGGCGATCGCATCCACGCCCTCGAACGGCTCGTCTAGAAACAGCACCTTCGGCCCGTGAATAACAGCTGCGGCCATCGCCAGCTTTTTCTGCATACCATGCGAGTAGTCAGTAACGAGCTTCTTCGGATGATCGGCCAGTTGCATGAACTCGAGGAGTTCGGCCGCGCGCTTCGCGGCCGTTTCGCGATCGAGCCCGTACATGCGTCCGGCAAAGCTGAGGAACTCGGCTCCCGTGAGCCGTCCAAACAGCGCCATGCCCTCCGGAACCACGCCGATCTGCCGCTTCACATCCACCGGATGCGCATTCAGATCGAGTCCCAGGATCTCGATCTTCCCGGAACTCGGTGCGAGCAGGCCGGTAAGCATCTTGATGGTCGTGGATTTTCCTGCGCCGTTCGGACCGAGAAAGCCGAAAAATTGTCCCGGCGCCACGCGAAGATTGACGTTGTCAACAGCCAGGAGTTCGCCGAATCGTCGGCTGAGGGATTGAGTGATGATTGTGGGTGCGGCGTCCATCGAAAGTCTGAATCTAGCATACAGGCGTTGGCATACACACAATTCTGTGGGCCGATAACCGAGAGTTGGAAGATCCGAAAAGATCAGCGGAATCTTGTGGTGCGCCACAGTGCAAGCCCGCACGTCGCCAGAAACCCAAGCATCGCCAGAATCAGGGCAATAGTCCATCCCATCGAGACGTGCATTTTCGGCATCTTTGCCGCCACCGCGAGCGCAATGAACATCCCCGTCGTGCCCAGAATCAGCAGCCAGTCGACAACGGATCTGCCGCGGCGCTTTTGCTCGTCAAACTCGAGACCCTCCAGCCCCGCGCGAACGTATTCGTCATCGACTTCATATCGCCGGCCTTCGCGCTCGGCCGCAACTTTCCACGAAGAGTGTTCGCTTTCATTCGCCGACGAGAGTGCGATCGCCAGCGCGCCGAGCATCATCAGCACGGAACCGCCCGTTACCTGCGCGTAAACCATGTCGCCGGCGCCTTGCAATTCGTGGAAGACAAGAATGCCCCAGAGCAGTCCCCAGAGCTGATTTGTATTGGAAAGCGGAATGCCGCGGCTGATTCCAACATACTTCGTCGCGTACTGCTGAAACAAATCTCCGAGAACCCACACGAACCCGCCGAGCATCAGCCAGAACAGCACGGCGCGAGCACTCCCCAGTTCATGCCACAGAGGAATTGCGCCGCGGTACGCGATTGCCAGCGACAACATCGTCACCACCTCTCCCACCGTGAAGAAGGTGATGAACGACAGCGGGTTCATTCCGGTCAGATACGCCTTGCGGTACGGGATGTACATCGTTCCCCACAGAATTCCCGCGCCCAGTGCCGCTGCAATTCCCAGCGCAGCCTTGCCCGGCGCGGCCTCATGCGACGACGCGATCGCCAGCAGCGCCGCTCCGGCGAACATGACAATGGCGCCGCCGAGCACGCCCAGCCAACGCTTCCATCCGGCCGAACGGAGTTCGCGGAAGAGCACTACGCCCCAGAAAATGCCGAGCAGGCTGTTCGTATTCCACAGCGGGAACGCGATGCTGAGCCCGACGTTCCGGATCGCGTAGATAGTGAGCGTATTCGCGACAGCCCACATGCATCCTGCGAGAATGGCCCAGACGATCAAGTGCGGGGCTTGCCGGATGTCGCTGCGCAGGTCGGCGGTGCCACGAATAAAGGCGGGCACGCTCCACCGGGCGAGAAATACTCCGAGCACCATGACGAGAGAAATGGTGATCGGAGATATTTCCGGATTCACCAGCTTGATGGGAGCCTCCGCGCCACCGAGCCACGCGCCGGCCGCGAATCCGCAGAAGATGCCAAGCGCCTGGAGGCTGCGCAACCGTGGCGGGGTTCCGGCAGAATTCACCCGCGGTGCCATCTGCGCGCTTGCGGGAGATGTGTTCAACGGAGCTTGTCCAGGAGAAACAGGCCGCCAATCAAGACGCCAAGCGGAATCCAGAAGTGAACATCGGTGGCGATGGCGCGAAACAGGTTGCGCGGGCGAGGGGTGTCAGATGGCATCGACGGTCTTGGATTGCGTACTCAATCCGGAGTGCCATCTTAGGGACGAAGGTGGCAAGAGTCAACGTCGGACGCTTCCCTAACCTGAAAAGCATCGTCTATGATCGTGTCCACTCTGGCCGACGAGAGAGGCAACTGCGGTGTTCAAGCGTACTTTTCAATTGCTGCTGGTTGCGTGCGTCGCAACGGTGTCACTGGGGGCCGCGACGGACTCCTTCGTCGGGGATTGGAAGCTGATCCCGTCCAAAAGCAAATTCATGGACGTGATGAAGGTTACGAGCCTCGGCGGCAACAAGTACGAGTTTGATTTTGGCGGCGGCTCGGAGCGGATTGTGGCCGACGGTGCGGATCACCCCGAGGTTTATGGCACCATGCTATCGGCGACGGTGGAGACGCCTAACACTTGGAAGGTCGTGCGCAAGAAAGACGGCCGCACGCTGCTCACCGGGACATGGAATCTTTCCGAGGACGGCACAACTCTCACCGATCACTACACAGAATTCGATCCGAAAGGTTCTCCGTCCACGGTGATTTATCTGTACCAACGAGCGGGAGCCGGACCGGGTTTCGCCGGCACATGGGAAAGCACTATGCCAGTGAACCAGGCGTACGTGCTTCAGATTCGGCCTTATGACGACAACGGACTTTCGTTCAGCCGTGCTTCAGAGAAGGATATTCGCATCGTAAGATTTGACGGAAAGGATTATCCAATTCCAGGCCGCAATGCTACCCAAGGCTCGACCTCGTCAGCGCGTCGGCTGGACGAGCGTACTCTGGAAATCACGGATAAAATCAACGGCAAGATTTCGAGAACCGAGCGGACCGAGCTTTCTCCCGACCTCAAGACTTTGATGAGAACCATCCACTTGGCCGGCCAGCGCGGACCGAATGTCTTCGTGTTTGAGCGGCAGTAACCGACTACGGTCTGGTAACTTCACCCTCATGAGCCCAAATAGAAAGCCCCGGCTCTCGCCGGGGCAATGGCAGAACTGCGTACAGGTTAGAACAGATTCCACAAGAACTGGTTGTAAACTTCGTGATGGAACTGCACCTCCTGCGCCTTCACGAACGTACCCAGCGCCCGCGGGCAGCGGTCGGCTGAGGCCTGTTTTAGATCGGCATAGCGCCCTTTCACATCATCTCCCAGCAGAGTAGTCGTCCATCCTGCCTTGCGGAAGTTCTCCAGCGCGTCGTAGATGTTGTCGGGCAGGTATCGCTCGGCCTGGCGCAGATTTTTGATCTTCGCTGTCTCGCCGTCTATCCCCGTCTTGAAGATCGACAACAATACGAGATACGGATTCGCGTCCGGCGCAACGGACCGAACTTCAACCCGCATGCTCTTCTCGTTTCCGATCGGAACGCGGATCATCGATCCACGGTCCACCGCCGATGCTTTGATCTGATTCGGCGCTTCAAAGTGCGGATCGAGGCGTCGGTACGCATTCACGCTCGGGTTCAGCAGCAGGCAAATATCGTTTCCGTGCGTCAGGATGCGGTCGATAAAGGCCCATCCGAGCTTGCTGAGTTTTTCTTCGCCCTTCGCATCCCAGAATAGATTCTTGCCGTTTTCGCTGATCGAAACATTGGTATGCATTCCGCTGCCATTGACGCCGACCACCGGTTTCGGGAGGAACGATGCGGTCAGCCCCATGTGGGTCGCAACCTGGCGGCAGATCAACTTGTAAAGCTGGATTTGGTCAGCTGCGGAAACAACTTCGCCGTACCCGTAGTTGATTTCAAACTGCGACGGCGCGACCTCGGGATGGTCCTTCTCGTTCTGAAAGCCCATCGCGCGCTGCACTTCGGCTGTCGTATCGATGAACGTGCGCAGCGGATCGCCCGGCAGAGAGTGATAGTATCCGCCGGTATTCACATATTCGAACCTGCCCGTCTCATGGAAGTGACGCTCGGCGTCAGGCCCTTTGAACAGGAACCCTTCAATTTCATTCGCGGCATTCAGAGTGTAGCCCTTTTTCTTATGGAGATCTTCGGCGTAATTCTTGAGCACGCCGCGAATGTCGCCCGAGTAGGATGTCCCGCCCTTGTCGATGACTTCGCCGAACACAAGTATCTTCCCGGAGCCGAACACATCAGACGGAGCCCAGTAGAATGCTCCCCAATCGATACCGAGCCGCAGATCGCTCTCGCGCTGCGCAGTGAAGCCGCGGATCGACGATCCGTCAAACGTAAGGTTGTCGAAGCTCTTCAGCAGGAACTTCTTGTCGTAGTCGAGCATGTGCAACCGGCCTTCAAGGTCGCTGAAGAGCACGGTCACGGCTTTGATTCGCTTCTCGTCGGTCAGATATTTCAGCCGTTCTTCCTGAATCTTGTGGGGTGCGGTGCGGTTCCTGCGCTGCTCCTTTGCCTTGAGGTTGAGTTCTTCGAGTTCGTCGTAGGTCAGTGTCAGGAAATTGCGCAGTTCGTTAGACATGGATGTGCTTCAGTCTCCTTCAATAAAGGACTTAAATTTTTGTGCAAAACCTTTACGGACAGACGGAAGTTGAAATGGCTGGTTTCAACACGGCTGACATGGAACACGGAAGAATAGCGCGAGCCACTCACCCCAGCCAATCGAAAAAGCTGATGCATGCGATAAAAGGGATTTATTTCGGTATGTGCGCTGAAAGTTTATGTGAACCGCCATCAGATGCCCGGCGGAGCGAAGCTCCGCTGCTGCAGTTCAGCTCTACTTTGCGCTAATCTCCGAGCCCGGCTGTGCGTATTGAATGGTGGGCGCCACGACGGTTGGCGTAGCCCAGTCAATCAAGGGATGCTGTTGTCCACAACTCAGGCACTGCGTCGCTGGAAATCGTGTCGAGCAATAAGGACAAACCGCGCTCGCTTCGAAGGTGTCAAACGCCTGCCCGCAGTGCCTGCATCTCCAGTAAGGTCCGATAGGCGGAGAAGTCTTGCAATTCGGACAGGAATATTGCTCTCGCTTGGGCAGCTTCGCCATTTTCAGCAGTGACTGAGCATGCCGCAGCCCACCCCAGCAATTCATGAGCATGAAGACAGCAATCGCGCCCAGAAGGAGATCCTGCCATACCAAGGCAGCAACGATGAAACCGGCGACTCCCAAAAAGCCGATGATGGTTGCAACCATCAGGCTTCGCGCGCGGCCCATCAGAAACCACAGCAGGGAACGCAAAATCTGTCCGCCATCCAAGGGATAAATCGGAAGAACGTTAAACGCAAGAAGTCCAACGTTGATCCAGAAGAGAGCTTGGACGAGGTGATATAAATCCGGCGAAACCGCATGCCAATTGGAGGAATTGCCAAGAACGTAAAACACGCCCAACGGCAGCACCAAAACGACATTCACCAGCGGTCCTGCGGCAATGCTCCACAGTGTGGCTCCAGGCCTTTGCGGCGGATCCACATACGCCACGCCACCCAAAGGCCACAACACGATGCGGTCCGCTTTCCCGCCAACCTGTCGGCATGCCAAAGCGTGTCCAAATTCGTGCAGCAGCACGATCAGAAACAGCCCGACATATTCGAGTATGTTCCAGCTGACGCTGGAGTAGCTGCCCGCACGGCTGCGGATCTCATACGCTGCCACCAGAAACCACGACCAGTGCAAAAAAACATCGATTCCCGAGAACCGGAACAGATGAATCGATCCTTGGCGGCTTGTAAGCATGGTTCGAGTTTACTGTATTACGGCTTGGGGAAATAGGACGGTTACAAAGATGGCGAGACCAACGCTGCGAGAGACTACTGCCGATGAGCCGAGGCCCCGGCCGCTAATTCGCGTAGGGTGGTTAGAAATCCGGAGGCGGTGCGGGGATCGTCAAGTGCATCCAGCGCGATAGTGGCTGAGAACTGGGGCGACTCCGGCCGAAAACGGACCTGCAACACATCCTGCTGCCGTACCGTCATCAGGGTATTCAATTCCGGAGTTGAGTCCTGCTTCCAGTGCGTGCGAGTCGTGAGCACGATCGGTCCAGGCTCGTAAACATCCCACTCGCGGTCGTCCCGTTTCTGGGTGTTCACGCCGCGGCTATGCGCGCACCAGCGATGCCGCACGACTTCCAGATGAAACGTTGGTGAGCCACCCAGATCGGCCTCGAACGTTAGCGTTTCTTTCTGATTGTGAATCCTGCTCAGCAGCCACTGGATGGGCAGTGGCCGGGGACGAAACTTCATCGTGACATGCGCATTCTCAAAGCTGCGGGAAGGGAAGTGCAATCGGGCATAGAGGCGGGAACTGTTCAGCCAGCGGGAATCGAGAATCCGTCCTTTGCCGGCGCATGCCGATTGCACCCAGCGAAGAGCCTCACTCCCTTTGCGGCGGTTGTAAGCGGCGAACAGGAGGTACCAGATTCCCAAACCCGCAACCGCGGAGACCGCATCGATAACTAGAAGGCGTCCCACCACGTCTTCCCCATTGCTCTGATGCCGATGGTACGACTGAGGTTGCGATTGGAGCAAGTGCACATTAGTCCCAAAGCTCGGTTTTTTCAATCCTGAATCCCGGAGGATCTGTGGAAATCGCGGACCCGACGCATCTCTGTCATGGGATCGTGCCCGGAATGCTGCACTCTGCAGTTGTCTGCCCGATACAATGACGGCGTGGCCTTCGTCATTCGCGACTTCGCGCCCGGAGATTTTGGGACTCTCTGGCAGATTGATCAGCAATGCTTCGCTCCCGGCATTTCCTATTCGACCACGGAGTTGCGCGCCTACATACGCCACCGATCATCGTTCACGCTGGTGGCGGACGATAAGGAGTCGGGCAAGATCGCGGGCTTCATCGTGGGACACATTGGGCCAACCGGACACATTATTACGATCGATGTACTCGCGGCCGCGCGGCGGTCGGGATTGGGATCGGCACTCCTTAACGCCGCAGAACATCGTATGCGCGCCCTGGGATGCCATGCCGTTGGCCTCGAAGCCGCTGTCGACAACGTCGGAGCGCTCTCGTTCTACAAACGCCAGGGCTACAGTGTCATCCGCACGTGGCCGCGATATTATTCCAATGGAGTCGACGCGCTCGTGCTCAGGAAGGAGTTTGAACGCTGTTGATTTTTGATTGTTGATTATCAAAGGTCTGGCATTGTTTTCATTCAACAATCAAGAATAAGAATCAACAATCATGAAAGTAGCTATCCAGGGAGAACGCGGCTCCTTCAGTCACCAGGCCGCCGAAAAGATGCTGCCGCGTTGCGCCGTGGTTCCGTGCGCGCGTTCGGCCGAGGTGTTCGATCGCGTCGAGAAGGGTTCCGTCGACGGTGCGGTCATTCCAATCGAGAACACTCTCGCAGGCACGGTCGCCGAACACGCCGATCTGCTGGTCTCGCGCGGCGTATTCATCCAAGCCGAATATCTGCTCCGAATCGTTCACAACGTGATTGCTGCGCCCGGAGTCGAGTTGCGCTCGCTGCGGCGGGTTCTCTCACATCCCGTGGCGCTCGATCAGTGCCGCGATTTCTTCCGCCGCCATTCTCAGATCGAAGGCGTTCCCTTTTATGACACAGCGGGAAGCGTGAAGCACGTCATCGAAAACAGGTTGAATGATGCTGCCGGCATCGCGGGTCACCAGGCGGCTCGGGAGTACTCCGGCAAGATTCTCCAGGCGGGGATTGAAGATGATAAGCGCAACTTTACCCGCTTCTTCCTGATCCGGAAATTGGCGAAGCCTTCGGCGCGGAAGAAAGAAGTGGACTACCGCTCTTTGATTCCCAAGGGCGCGAATAAGACTTCCATCGCTTTCCAAGTCAAGAACACTCCGGGAGCTCTCTTCAAGTCCTTGAGCGTTTTTGCCCTGCGCGACATCAGCTTGAGCAAAATCGAGTCCCGCCCCATGCGTGGACGCCCTTGGGAATACGTCTTCTACGTAGATTTTCTTCGTGGCGACGACGAACCCGCTCAGAATGCCCTCCGCCACCTCGGCGAAGTGGCAGAGTTTGTTAAAGTGCTGGGTGTTTACCCGGCGGCCTAAATGGGAATCATGCGGCTCTTCCAAAATGAAAACCTCCATCCTCTCGTCACAAACCTTTGTGACCAGGCACACATTCGACTCCGCCTCACCTTCTTAAACTGGTTTCTGTTCCTCGCAATTTATCCGGGGGACGATTCCGCCAAGGAGGTTTTTCATGCGTTTCTTGAAGGTTGTCGGTCTGGTGTGCGTTCTCGTTTCTATCACCATGGCTGCCGAGAACAAGCTTGGAATTCGCGACGTGAATCGCGTCACGTTTGAATCGGCAGTCCACATCGGATCCGCCGTGCTGCCCGCCGGCGATTACGTCGTTCGCCATACGATGGAAGGGGAGAACCACGTTATGGTCTTCCGCAACGTCCAGACAAAACAGGAGTTCAAGACGAAGTGCACGCTGGTCCAGCTCCCGAAGAAAGTCGAAAAAGACCAGAGCGTGTACGAGGTAAACGCGAACAACGAGCGAGTACTTCAGGAACTCGAGTTCCACGGCGATACTGCCAAGCACGTTTTTCAACCGTAAGCATTCGGCGAATCCTCGCGTGGACGGCCGCTGCTCTGGCAGCTCATTTGTGACCAAGAAAACTTCCCGTCCACGCGGCGGGGCCGAATCGCCGGAACCTGAGCGATATCTCCCGTCCGACTTTGCGTCTCCAGTCGGTCATCGCTAACATCTGTTCCCAACTTAGCTCTTGCAAGGGAGTACCTGCCGCGTTAGCCTCTGCACCTTAGATATATTCTGCACATCCGATAACGGAATAGAATTCAAGCTCTTGCGGGAGCGGTTTGGATCGCTCTGAAACCTTTCCCGGAATGCCGTCATCTAAACTTGAGCGAGTTACACTCAAGGAGAATCATGAGCCAACAGACGCCACTCGAGCGCACTCCTAAGAACAAGGAAACAAACGAACAAAGGGCTCTTCCGGTACTCCCGGTTCGGGATACGGTGCTGTTCCCCCATGCGGTTTTGCCCCTGACGGTAGGGCGTGAAAGCTCGGTGCAATTAATCAACTCTTTGGGCGAAGACAAGACCATTATTGTGGTCGCCCAGCGCGAAGCCCGGGTCGACGCCCCGCAGCCCAGCGATCTTTACACGGTCGGCACATCCGCCGTCGTGCACAAAGTCGTCAAGATGCCGAACCAGAGCCTATTCGTCTTCGCGGAAGGGTTGGAGCGCATTCGCCTCGGTGAGTTCACGCAGTTGACACCATTCATGAGCGCACACTATCACACGCTTCCCGAAGGCGCGACGCCTTCGGCAACATCTGAAATCGAAGCTTTGCAGCGTAACGTCCTGACGCTGTTCCAGCAGATCGTCGCCGGTTCACCCACCCTTTCGGACGAGCTTTCGACCGTCGCTATGAACATCGACGAACCCGGACGCCTGGTCGATTTCATCGCATCGTCCCTGCCGTCGCTGTCGACGCCCGACAAGCAGGACACGCTGGAGACTCTCGACGTCCATTTGCGGCTGGAAAAAATCAATCAGCATCTGGCGAAGGAACTCGAAGTCCAGCAATTACGCAACAAGATTCAGAGCGAAGTGCAGGACCGCGTCCAGCAGACACAGCGTGAGTACTACCTGCGCGAGCAGATGAAAGCAATCCAGAAAGAACTGGGCGAGCAGGATGAAGGCCAGCGCGACGTTGAAGATCTCAAGAAGAAGATCGAAGAAGCAGGCATGCCCGACGAAGTCAAGAAGGAGGCCCTGAAGGAACTCGGCCGTCTCTCGCGCATGTCCCCGATGGCAGCGGACTATTCTCTTACCCGCAACTACATCGAATGGCTCGCGGTTCTGCCGTGGGCGAAGACTTCCGGCCAGGAGATTGAGATCCCCAAAGCCAAGGAGATCCTCGATCACGACCACTACGATCTCGAGAAAGTCAAAGATCGGATTCTCGATTACCTCTCTGTTCGGCGACTTAAGCCGAATATGAAGGGGCCGATCCTGTGCTTCGTCGGACCTCCGGGCGTCGGCAAAACTTCGCTCGGCAAGTCCATCGCTCGCGCCCTTGGCCGCAAGTTCGTGCGGCTGTCGCTGGGCGGCGTGCACGACGAAGCCGAAATCCGTGGTCACCGGCGCACTTACATCGGCGCATTGCCCGGACAGATCATCCAGGGAATTCGGCGCGCCGAGACGAAAGATCCGGTGTTCATGCTCGACGAAATCGACAAGGTCGGACGCGACTTCCGCGGCGACCCCGCTTCGGCCTTGCTCGAAGCACTCGATCCCGAGCAGAACTCCACGTTCCGCGACAACTATCTCGACGTGACGTTCGATCTCTCGAAAGTACTTTTCATTACGACCGCCAACATGCTCGACCCGATTGCCGAGCCGTTGCGCGACCGCATGGAGATCATCGAACTGCAGGGCTACACGGAAGAAGAGAAGGTGCACATCGCATTCCAGTATCTGATTCCGCGGCAGATTGACGAGAACGGCATCATGCCGGAGCAGATCGAATTCCCGGAAGAGGCCGTACGCTACGTAATCCGGCACTATACGCGAGAAGCGGGCGTGCGCAGCCTCGAACGCACCATTGGCACGATCTGCCGCAAGCAGGCGCGCCGGCTGGCGGAAGGCAAGACCGAGAAACTCATCGTCACGAAGGAAATCGTGCAGGAGTTCCTTGGCGGCATCAAGATCCGCAGCGAGGGCGAAATCGCCGAGCGCACGGAGCGTCCGGGCGTTGCGGTCGGATTGGCGTGGACTCCATCGGGTGGCGATGTGCTCTTCGTCGAAGCCAACGCCATGAAGGGCAAAGGCGGATTCACCATGACGGGCCAGATCGGCCAGGTCATGCAGGAGTCGATGCAGGCCGCTCTGACGTGGGTTCGGTCCAATGCGGATCGTCTCGGCGTGGCGGAGGATTTCTTCGCCAACCACGACATCCACATCCACGTGCCCGCCGGAGCCATCCCGAAAGATGGACCTTCGGCAGGAGTGACCATGGCGACGGCTCTTGTCTCGCTGCTGACCAAGCGGCGCATCACGCCTCTCATCGCGATGACGGGCGAGATCACCCTAAGCGGCAACGTGCTTCCAGTGGGCGGAATTAAGGAGAAAGTTCTGGCCGCCAAGCGCGCGGGAGTCCACGATGTGATTCTGCCGGCGGAAAACAAGATGAACGTGGAAGAGGACCTTTCACCGGAACAACTCGAGAATCTCAAGGTGCACTACGTGAAGACGATTGAGGAAGCGTTGAAGGTGTCTCTGCCCGCTGTTGCTGACAGCGCAGCGGCAAGGATCATTCCGCCAACGCCGCCGAAGGATCCCAAGCAGGACTACAACCCGACGCCGGTCAAGGAGCCAGAGCAGGTTCACGACCGCGTGTTAACGCGACCGTAATCGCGGCCCAGAACATTGAGGCCAGCACGTTACCCGTGCTGGCTTTTTTGTTTGTGAGAAAAATGAAAGAGTGCTCCACTTCTGGCCGGTTTTGCCAGAAATGGGGATTTGGGCGGTAGCGAATCAGTTCTGGCCCAAGAGCGACGCTTTTTCCGCGATACACTGATTTCACCCATGCGCGTGCGCGTCCTCCTTTTCGGAATGCTCAAAGACATAGCCGGAAAGTCATCCGATTTATTGGATCTTCCCGAGCAAGCCTCAGTCCGCGACGTGCTCGCCCGCTACGAATCCACCATCCCGCATTTCAAAGAGTCTCTGCCTTCGCTGGCGTTCGCAATCAACCACCAATACGCGGATGCACATGCTACCCTGCACGACGGAGACGAAGTTGCCATTCTCCCCCCTGTCAGCGGCGGCCTCGACGACAGAACTAAAACCGAAGCCCGCAGGTCAAGCCATACCTCCATTGTTCGCGAGCGCATTGACGCGCCAAGCATCCGCGATGCGCTTTCCCGGCCGGAAGACGGGGCAGTCGCGGTCTTCGAGGGTATCGTCCGCAACCACAGCCGCGGCCGCAAAACGCTTTACCTCGATTACGAAGCCTACGAAGATATGGCGCTCCAGCAAATGGAGTCCTTAGCCGAGCACGCACTCAAAGAATTCAAGATCCGCGACGTTGCCGTAGTCCATCGCTTGGGCCGCCTCGAGGTCGGCGAAACCAGCGTCCTGATCGTCGTCGTCTCCGCGCACCGCGCGCCAGCCTTCGACGCTTGCCGCTGGCTTATCGATACGCTCAAACGCAAAGTCCCCATCTGGAAGAAAGAATTCTTCGAAGACGGAGCAGTCTGGGCTGACGGAGAGCCTTTTCCGGCCGAAATTCCCCGCGCCAATTCCTAGCCCAAGGCAGCCCAGTTCGAAGCACGGCATCTAAGTGAACGGCTTTCCGTTTCCAAGGTGGCCCAAGTGGTTCATGAATTCATCGGGAACGGCGGCCGATCAGGCGACAGACTCGCGAATTTCCCGAAGGTATAATCTCCACCAGTCGATGCGAAAAACCGTTAAGACCTTGTTCCTGCTCAGCCTCGCCTGCGTTGTCTCCAGCCTGCAGGCACAGCAGCCTTCGAAACCTCCCGCCAATCAGTCGGACCAGTCCGAGCCCTCCACCACGCTCAAGGTCAATGTCAATCTGGTGAACGTCTTCGTCACCGTAACCGACGACAAAGGTGCTCCTGTCGGCGGCTTGAAGAAAGAAAATTTCGTTCTCAAGGAAGACGATCAGGAGCAGAAAATCGCGGTCTTCGACAAAGAATCGCAACTCCCTTTATCCATCGCGCTTGAAATCGACACCAGCCTGAGCACGCGCCACGACCTCCCGCTCGAGCAGCAATCCGCCAAGCGATTCGCGCACGCCATTTTGCGCCCGGTGGATTCTCTCTCGCTCTTCGCCTTCAGTGAGATCGTGGACGAAATCACGCGCGGCTACACCTCGAACCTCAAGCAGATCGATGAGAGCATCGATCATCTCCGCGTCGGCGCCGCTACCGCGCTCTACGATGCCATCTTTCTTGCATCCCGCTCCCTCGATCACCGCAAAGGACGTAAAGTCATCGTTCTCATCACCGATGGCGGAGATACGATCAGCAAGGTCGATTACAAAGAGGCCGTTCGCGCCGCGGTAGAAGCCGAGGCGATCGTCTATTCGATCATCATCGTCCCGATCGAGAGCAGCGCCGGCCGCGAAACTGGAGGCGAGCACGCTCTTATCCAACTCTCCGAAGACACTGGCGGCAAGTATTACTACGCGACCTCAATCGCCGATCTCGATCAAGCATTCGAGAAAATCAGCGACGAACTACGCACGCAATATCTGCTCGCCTACTATCCCTCGCAACGCAATTCCTTTTCTGATTTCCGCCAGATCGAAGTCAGCATCACTGGAGTTCCCAACTCCGCTGACTACCATGTCCGCCACCGGGCCGGTTATTACACCGTGAAGCTGGAGTTCTGACGCTTCCTTGCGCACGCCAGGTTGAAACATAACAGTCCAACACTCATAAAGAAAGCATTTGTATAGAAATGTAAACAGAGCACTTAGCTCCAATTTCGTAGACACCGCATACAGTATTTGGAAGACAATGCCCTCCTCGATTTGGTTGCACTTCGACCTGCAGAGGCTCCAAGTGATTGAAAGATAAAGTCTAGGCCACAAACTATTAAATCGTTCAAATGCTGGCGAGGTAATTGCTTTATCGACAGCAAACAACGGCCTAACTCTGTGGGATACACAAAAATGTTCATGCCCAAGTGTTTTCCTCTCAGTTCACCTCTGAGAGAGTCATGGCCTTCTTTTCTTCCGTTGTCATAACAAGAAGTCGAGTTTGTTGGTTGGCAAAAATAAATTCTGGATCTGTGAACATTCCGAAAGGATGGTCGAAGATGCTGAACCTCAATCCCTCCCGTGCTTGCATGCGATTTAGTTTCCTGTTCGCCCTGTTGGCCACGTTTGCGCTGCTGACCGCAGCAGCTTTGGCCCAGACGACCATTTCCACCGGCAGTATCGTCGGAACCGTCACCGACACTTCGGGCGCCGTGGTCCAAGGCGCGAAGGTCACGGTTACTGGTCCCACCGGCCAGATCATTACCGCGACGACAAATTCCCAGGGCGGATATTCCGCCGGCAACTTGATTCCGGGCATTTATAAGGTTCGCATCGAGGCGAAAGGCTTTAAGACGACCCAACTGCCTCTCAACGTGAGGGTCGACAATACCGCAAATGGCAGCGCGAAGCTGGAGGTCGGTCAGGAGAGCACCGTCGTCGATGTGCAAGCGAGTGAAGTCCAGGTCAACACCGAGCAGGCCACCGTCCAAGGAGTTCTCAATGCGAACCAGATCGAGAATTTGCCGGTCAATGGACGCAACTTCCTCGATCTTGCCCAACTCGAGCCGGGCGTGCAGATTCAGGACGGAACTAATTTCGATCCAACAAAGGTAGGGTATTCTTCTATTTCTTTCGGTGGCCGTTTTGGCCGTTCCGCTCGCATTGAGGTGGATGGTGTCGACGTCAGCGACGAGACGGTGGGAACTACAACGGAGGACATTCCTGCAAGTTCAATCCAAGAATTCTCCATTGCGCAGTCAAACCTGGATCTTTCCAACGAACTGACCTCCTCAGGCGCAGTGAACGTCGTTACCAAGTCCGGGACAAACAGTTACCATGGCGAAGCGTTCGGCATCTTCCGCGATCACAGCATCGGCTCTGCGAGTCTGCCCCACGCCCCCACTTTGCCTTCTCCATATTTTCAACGCAATCAGGAGGGGGCGAGCTTTGGCGGCCCGATCTTAAAAAATAAGCTCTTCTTCTTCGGCGACGGCGAAAGAACATTTCAACACGTCGGCGCACCCGTTCTCGAATCGGCGCCGTTCTCGGCTTACTCAGGTTTCTTTCCCGCACCATTTGTTGATAACGAACTTCTTGGCAGATTGGATTATCAGCTAACCACGACGGCCCGATTGTTCGGGCGCTTCAGCTACTTTAAGAATTCCACCGATGCCACATTCTTCCCGAGCAGTTTCCAGGTCTATAACAATCGGGATGTCACTCGGAACACAGTGCTCGGCGTAGATTTCAATACGGGCAGCTTCGCTCACACGATTCGGTTCTCGTATTTGAAATTCCAGAATCAGATCGTCGACGGTACCAGAGGAACCAATCTTCCCTTCGCCAATTACCCGGTGAGCATTAACATCAATGCCTTTACCGTCGGGCCAAACCTGCTCGCTCCCCAGAGCACACCTCAATCCGATCATCAGCTCAAATATGACGGCAGCAAAGTCTGGGGCAAGCACATCGTGCGTTTCGGCGTGAGTTGGAACCACATTCAAGGTGGGGGATTCGCAGCGTTTTTTGGAACGACTCCGAACGTGTTCGGCAATGGGACCCTCTATCCGGGATGTTCAGGCTCGAACCCCTCCGGCTGCCCTGTAGGACCTGACGGTACGACAGCCAGCAACCCGGTGGATTACGAAATGGTCCAAGCCATCATCAGTAACGGCCAGGGTTACTCCACAGAAAAACCGGCGTTGGGTTTTCCCGCCGGTGGCCTCGGTCCCGACAATCGGATGGGGCTCTACATTGGAGACTCCTGGAAAGTGCTTCCCAATCTGACGATTTCCCCCGGACTCCGCTGGGTTCGTGACACGGGGCGTACCGATAGCGATCTGCCTGCAATTGGCGCCATCAACGCGGCGTTCCCGGGCTACGGCAATCAGGTACGACAGCCGAACTCCGACTTCGCCCCGCAACTCGGAATTGCGTGGGATCCGCGAAGCAACGGAAAAACCGTCATCCGCGCGGGGATTGGTCTTTTCTACGAGAACGTAATTTTCAACAACGTTCTCTTTGATCGTCCTCTCCGCTTGCAAAACGGTGCATTCCTGTATTCTCCCGCCGCTTGCGCGAACGGTTCAGCACAGGCAATCAATACCCCAACGGGAGTGTTGCCCAACCCCAACTCGAACTGCGTCGACTCGAGCGGTACGCCACTGCCGATTTATCAAGCTGCACAAAACATCGCCAATCTGGAGACCGCTTTAAAAGCGGCCTATCCATTTACGTTGAGTTCTCAGAATGGCGCTTACGTCGGCAACCTGATCGGAGCTGGAATCAATCTGCCGTTGGGCCTGTTCGCGCCGAATTACCGAACCCCACGCTCTGTGCAGATGAACCTGGGCTTCCAACATGAAATACGGCGAGGGATGGTGCTGAGCGTCGACTTCCTCCGCAACGTAGAAACTCATGGTTTGCTTGGAATTGACGCCAATGACGTTGGCGATCCTCGCTACTTCAATCTCACTTCCGCGCAGCAGGCCATTGCAAACACTGAGACCGCGTGTGGTCACCCCGGCGACTTGCCCGGAACCATCGCCGATTGTTCCGCCCTTAACGGCACAAACCAGAACGGCCAAAAACTGGGCGCCTCGATTTCGAACTTCACAGGTTTTGGCCTCGGTTCTGCGGAAGACTTGGGAGGTTCGTGCGTGGGGCCTCTCGGGTATCCCTGCGCATTCAGCGGAAAGAATGGAAACTACGGCACGGCCTTGTTCCTGCAACCGGTCAGCCGCTCGGTCTACAACGCACTGCAAATGAAATGGGTGGAGAACGTCACGAATCCCATGCGGGGCGTCCAGGCCGCGAATTTCCAGGTGTCCTATTCGCTCTCGCGCTTTGTGAATCCTCTGGCGTTTGCGGGCAATGCTCCTCCGTCAAATCCCGTTGGTGCCAACGATCAGGATTTCGTGTTGCAAGCTGCAGACAACAACAATCCACTTCGTTTTATGGGACCTTCGCTGCTTGACCGAACCCATCAACTCTCTTTCGGCGGCAACTTCGACGTTCCGTTTGGTTTCCGCTTCGGGATCATTTCTCACTTCTACAGTCCGCTCTCCAGCCCTGCAATCGTGGGTAGCAATGGCACAGGCGGCCAGATCTTCCAGACAGATTTCACCGGAGGCGGCGTATACAGTCAGCCAATGCCAGGAACCAAGAATGGCTCCTTCGGGCGTGATTTCAGCAATTCAACCCAGCTCAATACGGCAATCAGCAAGTACAACACAACCGTTGCCGGTCAACCCACGCCGGCCGGTCAGGTACTGGTTGCCAGCGGGCTCTTCACACCAGGTCAGTTGGCCAGCATAGGAGCAGTGGCTCCAACACTACAGCCGGCTCCCAACGACCAACTCACTTTCCCATGGACGAAAGCTCTCGACTTCAAATTGGCGTGGCACCATAAGATTGGCGAGCGCTTCACGATCGAGCCGAGCGTCGGTTTCTACAATGTTTTCAACTTCGCCAATTTCAACCAACCACCCGGTGTAATGAGTGGCTGGCTGACCGCCGGAACGTCATCCATCAACTCGACTCCGACAACCCTTCAGCCGGGTGGCTCGACGATCCCGAGCGATCTCTTCCGTGTGGGTGCTGGCACAGGCGTCTTCGGCCTGGCTTCGCCCCGCGTGACCGAGTTCGCTATGAAAATCTCATTCTAGGGCTACTAGATCTTTTTTCAGGACCACCCACCGCATGCGGTGGGTGTTTTTTTGGGTGGCGGGCCTTTCGAGGAATCGAAATCATCCGCTTCCGATGCTCGCGATTTAGCGATACGTTACGGGTTCAACTCCGTCCGCAGGCGCTTTGACAGCTTCTCGATCTGCTTCAGCTTTTCGATCACGTCCTTGGGCAGCATTCCTTGGCGAACGCTGGCCATGTCCGCCGGGATCGTCTGCGCTTCTCGCGCAAGCTCGTCCGCTTCTCTCTGCAGCTTGCCGTAATCGATCCGCAGCCTGGGTTGAGCATCTGAGGGTGATTGGGCTGGCTTGTCCTGGTCCAAGGGCGGCGGAGGCGTCGGGAAATGATGCGACTGCGCCACCGCCATCGGGCCGAGAAGTAGAAATGCTGCGCAAAGGGTTAGGCAGAATCTCGTCACGGTGGGGCCTCCTGCCGGAAAAACGTGAGCTAATTCTACCCCCGATATCGCGGGTGTCGCGGGTCACAGCCCCCCTGCCGCGCTTTGTGTACAATGCCAGCATGTCGTTTCGCGGTCATCAAGGCGGAAGTCCCAATGCCAAGCGCGGACGCACTCCTCCTCCCGAGGACACGTTCGAAGAGGCATCATTTCTCAAAGCGCTCGGCGAAAAGCAAAAAGCTGTCTCGGTCAAGCTGATGGACGGCCAGGTCGTCCGCGGATGGATCGAGTACTACGACAGGAACATGATCCGCCTCACCCGCGAAGGTGCTCCCAATCTCTTCATTTTCAAGCACGAGATCATGTACATCGCCGATGACGGCGGGAAAAAGAAATAGCCGGACCTCAAACCTCAGGCTTTAGATCTTCATCACGGTTCACGTATGGACTGCCGCCTCGGCTGTCCGGCGGAGCAAAGCTTCGCAGCGGACCAGTCCAGCAGCACCCAAGCTGCAGAGAATGCTCACGAATCTCACGGAAAGAATTTTCCCGCATTCCCCGTTACCGCCAGCTAATTTTGGTAGGCTGATCTGCTGTCTCTATCTTCAAGGCCAGAAGTCTGACGCCCGAGGTCCGTATTCATGTCCGCTCCTGCGAACTCTGAGAGTTTTCTACCCGCCATGTCCGCCATCGCGCGCGAGGCCGGCGCTTTGCTGATGAAGTATTTCCATCAGGGCCTCAAAATCGAATACAAGGGCGATGCCGATCTTGTCACCGCGGCCGACCGCGCCTCTGAGGTGCTCATCCGCGAGCGCATCAGCAAGCAGTTTCCTTCCCACGACGTCCTGGGCGAAGAGCAGGGCCTGAACGACCAGGGCAGCGACTACCGCTGGTATGTCGATCCGCTCGACGGCACCACCAACTTCGCCCATGGATTTCCCGTGTTCTGCGTCTCCATGGCGCTTGAGCGCCGGTTATCCACCGAATCGGCGCGTCGCGTTGCCGGCGTTATTTACGACCCGACGCGGGATGAACTCTTTTCCGCTGAGCAAGGCGGCGGCGCGCAGCTTAACGGCGATGCGATCCACGTCTCCAAAACGTCGGCACTGAAAGAAAGCATTCTCGGCACGGGTTTTCCCAGCCACAAGCGGCACAAAAATCCGAATATTCATTTCTATCACCAGATCACTTTGCGTTCCCACGGAGTGCGCCGAGCGGGCTCCGCCGCGCTCGATCTTTGCAACGTAGCCTCGGGACGCTTCGACGGTTTCTGGGAATTCAATCTCAACCCTTGGGATACCGCCGCGGGAGTCTTAATTGTGGAGGAAGCAGGGGGCAAAGTTACGCGCTTCGATGGATCGCCCTTTGAACTCAACAGCCACGAGACTATAGCCTCAAATGGCCTGATTCACGCGGAATTGCTGCGGGAGTTTCAGGATATTTTCGCGGGACGGGGCCTCGAGGCGCTGCCGGATCCGGGAGCCTATGAACGCTGAACTGACTGTCGCTTTGCGGAGGCGGGCCCTGCTCGCCCGGCCCGCGCTACAATAATTTTGGACTAGCCGCTCAAGGCTTTCCCATCATCCAATTTCCTATAGGTTCAACGTGATCAACTCTCTCTCAGAACGCAAAATCGAAAAGCGCCCCGACCGCGTCCGTCTGCAGGGCCGCATCCTTTTCCTTACCGAAGATCCCGAACTGATCAAGCGGCAACTGGCGGGCGAAGACCTGCCCTGGGATACGAAGAACCCGGCGAAGAATCCCAAGCTGCGCGACGACATTTCTACCGATGAAATCACGCCCGCACACTACTGCTTTTATTTCGACGAAACCCTGGGAGAGATTCCTTACCTTGGCCTGAAGTGCGGCAGCGTGACCCCGATCGGGCGCGGCGACGTCAACCGCGGCGCCTTTGTCTGTGCCGTTAGCGGCAAGCGCCGCGGAAAAGGCTCCAGCCGCGAACAATCTCCGTATGCCGAAATGTGCGCCGGCATTCGCGTTGTAATCGCTGAAAATATCGAACGCATCTACAAGCAGAATTGCCAGAACCTGGGC
>Ga0070735_10000572_pt1 | contig 39222 bp, 27 predicted proteins | sample Coa_R1_FD_66443 | JGI IMG/M metagenome (GOLD analysis project Ga0070735, IMG submission 66443) | Surface soil microbial communities from Centralia Pennsylvania, which are recovering from an underground coalmine fire - Coalmine... | ecosystem: Environmental > Terrestrial > Soil > Unclassified ... | reverse complement strand
GCCGTTCTCGACAGCGGCACAGACGATGTGCAGAAAATAGCGCGAGCGGGGCGCTCGCGGGACAGCCGGCAGGATGCGGGCGCTACGGCTGCCGCGATCGCGCAAATCCGGATTCTCCAGCTTTCATCTTTGACTTTGTTTCTAGCTGTAATCGGTGGGATCGCGTTCAAGAAAAAATTCTTCGTGATCGATCCCGATATCTGGTGGCACCTGAAAGTCGGGGATTGGATCATCGATCACGTTGCGCTGCCGCACGTGGGAATTCTGTCGCGCACGGCGGCGAATCGTCCCTGGGTCGCCTACAGTTGGGGATATGAGGTGCTGCTCTCACGGGCTTATGCGTGGTTCGGGCTGGTCGGCATCGGAGTATTCGGAGGTTTGCTGACGGTTGCTGTAGCGTTTGCGATCTACTGGATGCTGCACCGGTTATCCGGGCGATTCTGGTTCTCGGGAGTTGGCGCTGCGATTGTGTGTTCGGCGTTCCTGTTCGATGGATCTCCGCGGCCATTCTTCTTCTCGATTGCTCTGTTTGTAGTCACGTTGACTTTGCTGCTTGAGGCACAGCGCAGTGGACGCATCGAAGCGCTCTATTGGCTGCCCCTGATTTTCCTGGTTTGGGCCAACCTACATATCCAGTTCATTTACGGGTTGTTCTTAGTAGGTTTGTATGTAGGGGTGAACGTGGCGCAACGGATGGCAGGAGCGGTGGGATTTGCACCCAGCTTTTTGACTTCCCCGACGCTGCCTGCCATTAAGTTGATCGGATTGTTTGTGGCCTGTGGGTTGGCAACGATCTGTGGACCGAATTTCTATCATCCGTATCAGGTTGTTCTCGAGTACTCGAAGGCGAAGTTCGCGTACTCAGTCATCATCGAGCTGCAACCGTTGTCGTTTCGTTATGCGAGCCAGTTCATCGAGTTGCTAATCGCGGCGGCGGGTTTTTACGCGGTGGGATTCCAGAAAAAGCTCGACCCGTTCAAGCTGGCATTGCTTTCGATCGCGAGCGTTGTGGCATTTCGAACGATGCGGGATGGATGGTTCATCTGCCTGCCCGCGGCGGCGTGTCTGGCCGATTTTCCCGCGTCTGAGGAAGCTTGCGACGGGCGAGCGAGCAGGGCCGAAGCGGCGGGAATCGCGGGCGCGCTCACGATACTGCTGCTTCTGCTGCTGAATCCGACGGATATGACGCAGCGTGGGCTCGATCGCGCAATCAGCGTCGAGTATCCGGTAAACGCAATCAACCTGCTGCGGCGCAATCCGGTTCCGGGACCGCTCTACAACAACCTGAACTGGGGCGGATTCTTGATGTGGTATATGCCAGAGTATCCGGTCGCCATCGACGGACGAAATGATCTTTACGGCGATGAACTGGACAAGCTCTTCTACGACTCGCAGTCGGCGGAAGCTTCTTATAAGACGGACCCGTATCTGAACGAGGCGGGGGTGGTGCTGCTGGATTCGAAGGTCCCGCTGGCAAAGATTCTGACCGTGGACCCGCGTTTCCAACTCGTTTACCGAGACGAGATCGCGACAGTGTACGCGAGACGCTAAAACGCCGTGGCAACGTTCAACGCGTTGTTGGCCTCGTTTGCCAGATTGAAGTGGCACTGGCGGCAGAACTGCACTCCGGAACTCGGACCCCATCCATCACGGCTGTTCGCGACAGGATTGTAGGGCGCATTCACGGAAAAGAATGTGGAGTAGGACTGGCCGGCCTGGTTGCCGGCGATAGGACTGCCTGGGCTAGAAATGTAGCCGGTCACATCATGCTGGCTGTGGCAGGTGGTGCAGAGCAAATAGGGGTTACCTTGCGGATCGACGCCGTACGGGTTCGATCGCGAGGTCGGCGCGAGCGTGGGCCAGCCATAGGTGGCAACGAACTGCGCATACGGTGAGCCGGCAACAACAGCAAATCTTCCGTTTTGAAAAGTGAGCCCATTGCCAACTTCGATGGTGGCTTCGGCTCCGAGCGGATGATCGACGGCGAACGAGCTTAACGTACCATCGTCGAGCAAGGTCGGCGGACGTCCGGTATTGCGGATGAGGCCGACTTTCTGTTCGTAGGGAGAAATGGCGGACATGTTCTTCCTGGTGATATTGCCGTCATGACAACTGAGACAGAGCACGACCCCATCGACCTCGGCAGTTTGCGTGGAGAGAGTCATCGGCTGGGTCTCGATGACGTCGCCGTTGAGGGTCAGTCTCAATCTTCGATAGTTCAGGCCAGCAGTGCTGCCCCATAGTCCATTTGCGGCGTCGGCGTTGGTGTGGGGCGCGTGGCAGCCGACACATCCGCGGCCACTATTGCTGTGCACACCGAGGGTGTCGATCGAAGGAGGCGCGACTCCACGCACGCATTGCCCGAGGGCGGGCAGAGCCATCAATGATGACACGATCGCAAAGACGACCGCTTTCTTTCGCACTGCCATCTCTCACCACCCCAGTGACGACACTTTACCAAAAATTGCGACCTGCGCGAGAGCACGAAACGCGGCGGCATGACTTTAGCAACTGTGTCGTGCTAAATATCACAACAGCGAATTCTGGCTTAATCGGCACTTTGGGCACTAGAGTTTAGGTGACATACAGGATGTACGGTATCGAACACTTCATCGAGTTTTGGCATCTCTTAACCGCGCACACTCTCGTCTTTGCGCATGCAAGACGACAAGCCCGTCATATTCACGATCATGCTGCCGGCCGATGGGGATGTGCCACCCGGCAGCCGGTACGCTTATTGGCTGAAACTCGCCGACATCGCGCTGGCGGATGCAGGGGAGGAATTTGAGCGGATGAAGCAGAACACCATGCCAGACGTACCGCCTCACGCGCGAAGCAGTGGGAACAAGCGGCGGCGAAGAGCGGCGTAGAGCCGGCACAAATCCAGTCCGCCGAGTCCCTCCTCGCGGGTCTTCGATTCAACGCCCGATTGCACATCGGAACGCACTGGCAATCACAAATCTGTTGCCGTGCGCTTACTTGAGCTTTGCGTACTCGGATTTGGCAACAACAAGAACTGGAATGTCCGGATCAGCATCTTCCCACAATTTAAAGAAGTCTTGATAGGCACGTTTGGATTGTTCGGTATTGTTCTGCAGTGCATAGGCGCGGGCGAGCTGAAGACGTGCCAACACGCTGAGCGGCGAATTCAGCGCCACGCCGCGGTGGTCTGGGAACTTTTGGAACTCCGTTGCCGCTTCCTTCCCCTGCTGGAGCAACAAGTACACTTCGCCTCGAATGTAGACGGGATAGAGCGAGCCACCGACCTCGAACTGAGGCAACGGGCTGCCTAGTTCGTATTGCGTGGTGCTCTGAAGATATTCCAGACCTTTCGCGGGCCGGCCGCGTTTGATTTCTATCGAAGCGTAGATGGCTGGCAGCCAATAACGATTGATTGCGGTATTGAGCGGAAAGCTCTCGGCTAGATCGTGTGCCATACGGTCCGCGCGGTTGATATCTCCGATGCGAGCAAATCCTAGAGCTGCGAGCACTGTTACATCCCGGCTGGGTGCTTCGGCCAAGGCATCAATGATTTCCTGGCGAGCCCGCACGATGTTGCCAAACTCGGCTTCCCGCAGGGCTGCATTCATCCGCCATGCCGCGGCTGTCTCTTTTGAGTCATTTGCGCGGGCGGAATCTATAGCGCGCTGAGAAAGCCGGCGCGCATTCGCCAGACGTCCGTGGAACCCCTCCGTATCGGACGAGAATGAAAGCAGGATGTCCTCTCCCGGTTTCCCGGCGGCGGCGGCGACTTGCCGCTGCATTTCAGCCGTGTCGTTTTCAAGAAAGGCCGAACCGTAGCGGTTTCCATGGAGAAACGGATTGTCCACCTTGTGTGCTATCGCGTCCTCGTAACTTGTCCTGGCGTTGTTCGGCTGATTCACAGCGGAGTACAGACTCACGAGATTGGTGTACGCTGCCGCGCTTCCCGGATTCAAGTGGAGGTCCTCGAGGCTTGCGGCGATCCCTTTTTCATATTGTCCCAAGTATGTGTAATCCACTCCCAAATTTCCGAAAGGTTCGCTGTTGCGGGGATAGCTCTGGGACCACAATTCATAGCTCTGAACAGCTTTTTCGAGCTCGCCGGTGACGAGGAGATAATAAGAAGCCGAAATGCGGAATTTTTCGCGCTCGCTTACCTTGTCGCGGAGATTGTAAGCTTTTTGCAGGTTTTCATTGGCTAAACCTGGCTCTCTGAGATTCGAATATGAAATTCCCAGGGCCCCGTAAGCGGCAGCGAAGTTCGGATCGAGTTCGATGGCGTGATTGAAAAATGGAATCGCCGCGGCACTGCCTTTTTCCTGCAGAGTTTTAATTCCTACCGAGAGCGCCTTCAAAGCTTCAAGAGACGGGGTGGTGGCTTGATCCAGAGGAGCATCGAATTTCTCCACGGTGCTGAGCGATTCACCAAGCTTCTGGCGAAGTTTCGTTGCCGCCATGTCCAGTGCCTTTAAGATATGTTCTTTGTTTTCTGCAGTTACTTGTTCTTGTGCCAGCGGATCTCCGGTTTTGCAATTGATGGCATCGAGTCCGATCACGTATTGGGTTCCCAAGGTCCCAATCGAGCCAGAAATATAAGCCTTGCCACCGGCGCGCTGGCAGAGATCGCTGGCTACGTCTGGCGTCAGCCTGGCGCCCGGCGGTTTTGCCATAAGCTTCAGTGTCGAGCGAATCCTTGCGTTGGAAAGAATGTTGAGGAACGGCGACTGTGCCAATTGCACCGAAATCGCCTGCTTCAACGTGTCGTCGAAAATGGGGTCGCCGGTTGTGTTGGTAAAGTCCGCCAGAACGACGCTATCCTCTGTCGTCAGCTTCGGCGTCCGATGAACGTACGAGTAGCGGGCCGCCGCGAGCAGTGCAATCGCGAGAGCGGCGGGGATGACGATCTTCCAGAGCTTTGAAGATCGAGGGAGAGTCGCCGTCTTTGTCGTAACCGGCAACGGCGCTGAACCTGAACCTGCTTTTAGCCGCTGCAAGTCATCCCGGATTTCAATCGCGCTCCGGTAGCGCAGCTGTCGATCTTTTTCCAGCGCCTTCTCGACGATTGTTTCTAGCTCTGCAGGCACCTTCGGGTTGAGCTCGAACAGAGGAACGGGCTTTCGATTCAGGATCGCGTCATGAACCACAGCCGCGGTGTAACCGGGGAACGCTGGCCGTCCCGTAGCCATTTCATAGAGAACTGCGCCGAACGAGAATAAATCCGTCCGTGCATCCAACTCCTCGCCGCGCGCCTGCTCGGGAGACATGTAGGCGATGGTACCCACTGCGCTGCCGGGACTGGTCAGCAGGGCCTCGGAAGTTATGGTCGGAAGAGCTGAAACGCTCCCGCGATCGATGGGCGCAGCGACTTTCGCGAGGCCGAAATCGAGAATCTTCGCTCGTCCACGCTTGGTTACAAAAATATTCGCCGGCTTGATGTCACGGTGGAGAATGCTTTTCTCGTGTGCCGCTTCGAGGGCATCGGCAAGCTCTGAGCCCAAATCCAGCACCCGTTCGACGGGAAGCGGTCCGCTCTCAATCAGCTGTTTGAGCGTGTGTCCTTCGAGGAGTTCCATTGCGATGAAGGTGCGTCCCGCATCTTCGGCAATCTCGTAGATGGTGCAGATGTTTGGATGATTCAGTGCGGAAGCGGCTCGGGCTTCGCGCCGCAGACGCTCCAGGGCCTCGGTGTCTTGTGCGACGTTGTCGGGAAGGAACTTTAGAGCAACGTGGCGGCCGAGAGCGAGGTCCTCGGCTTCGTAGACCACACCCATTCCGCCACCACCGAGCTTCGCCAGAACGCGATAGTGCGAGATCACACACCCGAGCATGGGGAGGGAATCGGTCACAGGTGGTGAATCTTACGACAGCGACTGATCGCATGCAATTGAGGGAGACGGGATCTGGGATCGGCGGTTCAACCCCAGTCCAGTCGTATACCCCTGATCATTGCAGAGGCCTTTCGTTTGACCACTGTGGTCTTGCGCTCCACGCGAGATTCCTCGCCCCGCTGGTGAAAGCGCGGGGCATCGGAATGACGTCGTTGATTGGGATTGGGTTTAGGTGCTTATGGTTGGGGCGTTTCGCGGGTGCGCTTAAGGATGAGGTACACCTGGCGCACGTACACCCCCTGCTTGTAGATCATGTACCCGTCGGAGACGTGGACGATTTCATATCCGAATGCCGCAATCGGCGGTATGCCGTATTGCATCATGAGTTGCGGCTGCTCAGTAAATGCGAGCACGTACTCTGGATCAATTTGCCTAAATTCATTGGGATCGAGCTCAAAGCCGCGCAGAGGCAGCCCTTGGTGATAGTAGGCGGTAGGGATATTCGCCAGGATGTCATGGTCGAAGTAGGCTTGCACCCCAACGACGCCGTATAGAAATCCGACAATCTTCTCTCGGTCGGCTTCGACCGACTTCAGGTAATTTGCTGCATCCGCAGCTCCGCTGTATGGATACAGATATTCATGGCGTATTGCGACCGTGGCGTCCCATATGTTCAACGCACAAAGACCGAGCACGGCAATACTCATCGCCAAGATGGCGCGACATTGAACCAAACCGAACGCATGCCTCTCTTCCTCGTCCGGCCACGCGATCCAAAAAGTGGTAATCGCCGCAAGAAACACAGTTCCGTGGTGGTGGGCATATCCATGTACCAGGACGTACAAGGCAATCAGCAATCCCACGGTGAGGACGTAAGCGAGGAGCTTTCGGCGCAGGTAACACCACCATCCGGCAAACACAACAAAAAGAGCCGAAGGCACCCAATAGTCGAGAAAAGCGCCAGCAATAACCGACTCGAACTTGACCGCCTTAGTAGGTTGCATCGCCTCGATGGCCGCCGGCATCGGGTTTCTCTTGGCGAACTCGCCTACGTCTGGCGTGGGCTTCAGGATGATCGCGATGAACACAAACGTTACCGCCATCACGGCGATGCATATCCAATAACGCTTACGGACCTGCGCGTCCAGCGTATCGCGGGCTTTCCAAGCATCGATGAGATAGGCGAGGCCGAAGCATCCGGCCAGAATTGTCCCGTGCAGGCTGAGGTTGGCGAGCAGAACCAGAACTACCGTCATGCGCTCGGGACGCTGAAGATCTTTGAAGAAGATCGCAGCGGAGAAGGCGAGCAGAGGCAGCAGTGTATAAGGTCGCGCGATGACGGCGTACTGATAGACGATGAAATAGGTGAAGGCGAGCGGCCAGCGAATGTAGCGCGGGAAGGGGGCTTTGAAGATGAGCAGAGCAGCACCGGCAGTGGCCCCGGCCATTCCGAAGTAACCGAGCGCGCCGTACTTCGCGTGAAAGACGTGCTGCGCGATCCAAAGGATGGTGTGCCAGAGGCCGGGTGAGCCTTCGTAGCGGAGTTCGTAGAACCAAATTCGGCTGAGCGGGAGATCGCGGGCGATGAGCCAGGCCTGGGCCTCGTCGGCCCACTTCTCGTGATAGTGGAGGGTGAAAGCGACGATGGAGATCCAGAGGCCGAGGACGGTGAAGTCGCCGATGTGCCACCCGGGGAATGCGGAGGGGGTTGCGGTGTCGGGTTGAATCGCGGGCAGCGTAGTTATGTCCGTCATCTCGACCTCAGGGGCTAAAGCCCCCTTTTTGAAAAGCACCTCAATGCAGCGCTAAAGCGCTGCTCCACCCCAATGCTCCACCCCAAATGCTGGAGCCAAAGCTCTACCCCATGCTGTACCCATGCTCGATCCCCATGCTCTACCCAACGCTCTACCCATGCTGCACCCATTGCTCAGCTTCACCCTATCGCAAAGAACGCGACAAGGACGGGCCACCCAAAGTCAAAGGCGCGGGCAGGAATGCCCGCGCTACATGAGCAAGGCGCTGCATAGTTAGACGCGCTGCACAAACAACTTCAATCTTGCGATTCGAGCACGACGGCGACTGCATCGCTGTAGGCCACTTTGAAGCGAGGCAAGCCGCTGAGCGCTTCGCCCATCAGCGAATCGCGCGGTAACAAAAGCGTGCGAGCCTCGGTCATCGCGGAATAGGCCGTAAACGGCACATTTGCATTCATGACCTGGTAGTACTGGGTGACGAAATCCTCGGCATAGAGCGCGGGGCGCGTGTCGATGGCCACGGGATAATCCGGCAAGTACCAGGTGAGAAATCCTCCCCACTCATAGGTGTTGAACAGCGGCTGCGGCAGTCCGCGGTCCCGAATGTAATTGCAGGCCGCGACGGGATAGCTCTGGCCGGCTTTGGCAACCAGCGCTTGCGGGTCGCGTGAAATGCGCGCGGAGGCGACCACAAAAACGATGATGCTGAGAGCGGCGGCTACCAAAACATGGCGGGCCCGTGGTCTCTCTTCGCTTCGCGGCTTTGCGCACGCATCTCCGAGGACACAAACCGAGGCGAGAACGACCAGCCACGTTTCGCGGCGCTCATAGAACGAAAGCAAGGCGCAGCCGATCAAGAGCGCGATCTGGAACGCGTCTCGGGAGCGGCGCAGGCCAAGCGCGAGAAAGGCGGACATGGTCAGCAGCAGGAGAACGTAATCCTGGGGCTGGTGAAAACCCATGGCGTGAAAATTTGGGAAGTTCTGGTTCGCCGCGCTCGTGAGGTCGGAAAAGAAGACGTAATAAAGATGATACGAGTAAGGCGTGATCAGCGTGACGATTGCGGAGGCGCCCAATACGACTGCGGCGCGGGACGCCGAAAGAGCGCGATCCTGCCATACCGAGGCAGCGACAAAAAACAAGAGCGCCGCGAGGCCGTAGATGAACTGCATGTCCACGTTGGCCCAGATCAGAAAGAGCGCCGGGAGCCAATAAAGGAACCGAATATTGCCGCGCCGGCTTTCGTTCAACCAGACCAATTCGACCGCGAGAAAAAGAATAGAGCCGTAGGTCGGACTAGTTTGCAGGGCGCCGAGAACGCATTGCGCCACGGCGGACAATGCGGCAGCGAACCAGAACTTCCCACGCAGGCCGCCCGCCAGCAGGAACGTAACGACGGCGAGCGCTACTTTGGAGCCCATCAGCAGGATCGGGATCGCGCGCAGGCCCAGCCATCGATACCAGATGGCGACCTTCAGGTCGAACAGCCAGCTTGGTGAAATCCATCCAACCTGCGCGGATTGGGAAAAAAGGCCGCTGTGCGGGAAGGCGTGATTCTGCAGGATCCAGGTTCCAGTGCGGAGATGCCACCAGATGTCGGCGGCGGAAAGCGAGGATAACGATGTGAGCCGCCCGGCCTCGAGTACGGCGGCTGCGGTGAACAACAAGGCGAGCACCGGCACGCGAATCAGCGCAGCGTCGAATACGTGGCTGTGGCTTTCGGTGGATGGGGGAGCGGCATGCACGTGCGAAGTCCTCTACCTCTTCTTAGCTCCGTGGGCTGGTTTCTGCAGATTGCTGATGCTGCCATCGGCGTTGTGAGCGGTGTTATGGCAGGTCAGGGTGCAGGTGTTGCTGCTGCGGTTGTAGGAGATCGGTGCGCCGTTGTTCTGGCCGACCACGTTGATGTCGAAGTTCACCATGCGCTCGCCGGAAACTCCGGGCGCGGTCGAACCCATGCCGTGCGAGGTATGGCAGGTGGAGCAGGAGAATCCGTCACCCGAGATGTGGTTGCTGTGTTGCAGGAAGCTGGCGTTCGAAACCACGTTGCTCAGGTTATGGCACTTGGCGCACATGCCATAAGGTCCGTTGAGGGTGAGGTCGGGGTTCGGGAAAAGATTGGTGACAGTGCCACCGGGCGCTGCGGCCTGGCTGAATTGATAGTTGTGTTCGAGGATGTGCGAGTTGACCGATCCGTGAGGGCCGTTGGGGCCGGCGCCGCCGAATTCGCGGTTGTCGTCGCTGTTGTGGCAATCGGTGCAGAAGATGCGAACGCCCATCAGGCGGCCATTGGTGCCGTTCTGATTGAGCATGTTGGTCAGTAGGCTGGGCTGGGGCAGCGGGCTCATGCGATCGTGGGTGACGGGATGGCTTGAGGTTGCGGTGGCGGCGAATTCCGGAATCACATTCAGCGGATCCGGTGCGGAGACCAGCCAGGTGGGCGCGTATCCGTAGATCAGTAACCGTTGTTTACCGACGCTGGTGCCGTGGCAACGCAGGCAGGTTTCGAACTGATTCGTCGCGGGCTGCGTGGAAGTCACGCCATCAGCCGCACTGATTCCATCCACGTTCGCCTGGGAAGGACGAATCGTCGGGGGATTATTGAAGGTAGCGGTCTGATTGGAGCCGTGCGCGCTGTGGCAGTCGACGCAAGTGGCATGGCGATTGTTGTTGAGCAGCGTGGCCTCGGCGGCGTCGTGAAAATTGTTGCCCGAAGGAAGCGGATGGCTAGTCTTGGCGAATTCTGCCATCACGTTGGGCGCGGCAGGAGAAAGCAAGGTACCGCCGTTGTGGCAGGTCATGCAATCCTGCGTGGCCGGATCAGTGCCCGGAGATGGCGGCGTTGCAGAGCGCAGCAGGCGCGCCGGCGAAGTCGAGTCGTGCTCCATGTGGCACGAGGTGCAGGCATTCACGCCGACGGTGTTATACGAGCCGACGTGGGCATTGGCGCCGACCTGGTTGGTTGCGGTCTGATGAATGCTGTTGGTCCATCCGGCGAGCGGATTCGGCTGGCCGGTCATGACGCGGTTGGGATCGTGACAGGCCAGGCACATTTGAGCATTCGAGCTGTCACGCACCAGAAAGTTCTGGGCGATCTTGTCGATGCCCTGAACGTGGGGATCGTGGCAACTGGTGCACTCGATGTTGCCGTTGATCAGCTTGATTGCGCCGGTCGGGTCGGCGGTCTTGCCTTGAGAAACCAGCGATGCGACGAGGTTCGAGGCATCTTTCATGGGCAGAACCAGGCTGAAGGGATGGGCGCCGCTCAAATTCGTTCCGAAGGAGTCGATGGGATTCCACGAGCCTACCGTGGGGAGCTGGCCGTAGGCCTGGGTCTGACCGACGGCAACCGTGCCGTCGTGACAACTAAGGCAGAGGCTGCTGGTAAGGCCGAGAGTCGGCTGCGTGTTTCCCTGCTCAATGTAAGTGGAGCTGGTGTAGGGAGTGTAGGTGGCTTTGGAATAATTCTGGTTCCACAAAGGGGAGACGCCGCCCAATCCGCTGTGCGGGGCGTGGCAGAAGGTGCAGCCGAGGCTGCCTTGCGAATAAATGGAGGCTCCGCTGGCGGGGGTCAGGTTGTGCATGCCGAGCACGTCGGTATTCAACTGCTGGGCGCGGGCCCCGCTCTGAAACGCGGCCGTCAGAAACAGCAATACAAGAATTCGCCTCATGGCCTGCCTCCTGCGCCAGAGGTTTTCGCAGCAGCGTAGTAGTGGAAGATCTCGATGCGGTGGTTGAAAGAGTCGACGATGTAGATGCGGTCGTTGGCATCGATCTGCATGCCCGTGGGCAACTGGAAGTCGCCGAGCCCGGTTCCGCGGCGGCCGAAGTAATACAGCAAGCGGCCCTGCTCATCGAACACCTGCACCATACCCCAGAGGCCGTCGACGACGTAGAGGTGGCCTTCGGAGTCGAAGCTGATGCCCTTGGGGCGGAACATCCAGCCGGCGCCGTCGCCGAGCTTGCCGATCGCGTAGTGGAACTGGCCGGATTTGTCGAGCACCTGCACGCGGAAGTTCATGGCATCGACCACGAACAGCTCGTCGCCCTTAATACGCAGCTCGGTGGGAAAGTTGAATTCGGCGTTACCAGTGCCGAGCTTGCCGATCATGGCCAGCACGCTGCCCTGCATGTCCATCACGAAAATCTTGTTGCGGAGCGTGTCGGTGATGTAGATCTTCTGCGCGGCAGAATCGATCGCAATGCCGGTCGGGCGCTTGAAATATCCTTCACCGCCTTTGAGGGCGCCGATCATGTGGCGGAACTTGCCGTTCGCATCAAAAACGAAAATCTTGCCGGCCTGCGAATCGGTAACATAAATGTTGTCCTGGGCATCGACGGCGACGCACTGCGGCGAGAGCATGGGGTTCGTCCAGTTGTCGCGGCGGGTCAGGAATTTGTATTTCTTCTCGGTGAAGTCGAAGATGTGAACGCCGTCGGCGCCGGGGTCGGTGACGATGATGCGGCCGCGCGAGTCGGTGGTGATGCTGTAGGGGTTGACGAGGAAGTGGAAGTCGGGCTCGCCGGCGATCACGTCAACGACTTTGGTCCAGAAGCTGCGCTTGGGTTTGACTTCGCGCTCGAGGCTGAAGGTGCGCTCGAAGGCGAGTTTGCGGCCGCCGTCGAGAAGCAACTCGGGCGGCATCGGCTGCTCGACCTTGGTGACTTTCTTGGCGGCGAACGCAGGCAGGGAAAGCAGCACAGCGGCTGCGGCGATCAAGATTCTCTTGCGGAGACCACACCCCTGCCTTAGAAGAAGTCGAACCATCTCGAGACCCCAACGAAGAACGAATTTGAGCTTGCTGGCGGCAAATCGGCGGCGCTGATGCCCTGGGTGAACTTGGTGTAGCCGGCAAGCAGCCCAATCCTCCGCAGATGATATTGCATCTGGGCGTTAATAATGTCGGTATTATTGCGCGAGCTGGGAGTGGTGCTGGCGATGGTGTTGCTGAAAGCGCGGTTATAGGTCGCGGAAAGCGTAAGGTGGCGAAGCGGAGTGGCCGATAAACCTCCGCCGTAACTATCGGCGTTGTAGAGAATCAGGTTGCTCAATGGAATTCCCGGCAGGGGCGTGATTGGAACGATGCCTTGGCTGGTGAGGAGCGACTGTCCCCTCGACGTGGAGTAGTTGCCGGTCACCGTGAACATGCGATTGCTGAAAGAGGTCGAGTAGCTGGAACTGCCGTTGGCGGTGCCAGCATACTGCGCCAGGCCAGTGTGACTGCCAGTGTAGGCTGCGGTCCAAGCGTAGCCGTGCCCGAAGCGGCGCCGCAAGCGAGCGCTGTAGTTGTAATAAGAGGTCGTATAAGTAATGAGAAGTGACTGCACATTCTGCGCATAGCTGAAGTTCCCGGAGGTGTCCCACCCCTTGATCCTGCGGAAGTAGTTGACGTTTCCAATGAACCCAATGGCGTTATCGCCGTGGCCCGAAGCACTGTCGACGATTCCCCCGGAGAAGCTGAACATGTCGAACAACTTCTTTGTGTACGCCATAGTCGCGCTGGCGAAGGTTCCGCTGAATGTCTGATCGAGAAACGATTCCTGGAAGTGGGTCACGGAGACTTGCCCGTTGAGCGAGCGAGTGAACTGGTAACCGGCGCCGCCGCCGAAAGTCAGCGAATCGGAACCCGATCCAAGATTGATGGGAGTGAGGACTGCGCCGCTGTTCGACAGGTTCTGGTTCAGGAAACCGGAAAGATTGTCGGTGTAACTCTCGCTGACCGAGAAGCTGAACTTCTCCGTCGGGTGGAAATTGGCGCCTGCGGTCTCGGTGCCTGTCGTGTAACTATCGTTGATGGCTCCGCCGCCCTCGAAATTCGTGCTTGAGGTTGTGCGACTGTAATTGGCGTAGAAGCCGCCGTTCAGGGGCAGGCTGTGGTTGCCGTTGAAGCCCCAATCGTGGCCGTGGGTATCGGAGACCGATTCTGTTTCGCCGGAAAGAAACTCGGGGAAAGTCGAGTGGAGGCTGTTGTGATCGAAGAAGCCATTCAGGCGAAAGCCTTCGATCGCGTAGGAAGATCGCACGTTCAAGAGCTTGGTATCCGAACCGGTCTCCTGCGAGGTGCCGTACACCGTTCCGCCGCCACTGCCTTGCGAGTAGCCGACCGACAAGGTGGGCCAGTTCGGCAGCAGCGCAGCCCAGTTGATTCCGAAACCTTGCCCGTGGCCGTGGGTGGTGAAGTCCGGCTCTGCGGCAAGGCCGAAGGTTCCGGTGCTGTTGTAGTCGTCGCGATAGCTGACCGCACCGGGAAAGTGGCTGCCCGAGAACAGATTCGCTGTGCCCGAAAATCCGCTCGCGCCAGTCAGGGACTGAAAATTCGAATCGGCGCGCGACTGGTTGTAGTAGGGCGTCATGGTGAAGTTGATGAAGTTGGGGTTGTAGTAGAAACCGTTGATGTTCCCGTCGAGGCCGAAGTTCAAGCCGTGACTGGATGGGAAGTTGTCGCCGTAGGCGCCAGAGTAACCGAAGGTCGCGAGGCCGCCACCGTTCAGGTGCAAGTTGTCGCCGACCTGCATCTGGGCGAATGCCGGGATGGTCAGCAATAGTACGGCGAGGCTTGCGGTGAGCGCCTTTTTGCTGATTCCTTCCACCCTCGGAAACCTCTCTTCCCTTACGTAACTAAAGGCACTAATCGTGCCATTTTGGGTTGGGGCAAAGGCATGAAAATAAAGGCGTTGTTTGCGGTGTAAATGACGGTTACGGGGGGGTTGGGTTATATCACCCGATGGCGGAGTTGAATAACTCAACAGGGGATGGGGGTGGTGCGCGGGATCGGCATGGAACATGTAGGGGGGACATTCTTGTCCGCCAGGTTTTGGGGTTGAGTGAGAAGCAGTCAAAAGCAAAGGCCGCGGACAGGAATGTCCGCGCTACAAAAACAAGAGCGCTGCACAAACAAAAGCGCAACATAAGCAGGCAGCGCATCGGCTCTATCATCTTGCGCTCAGGAAAACGCGGGAATGAGCGCGGCCGCGTAGGAAAGTCAAAGTCAAAGGCAAAAGCAAAGGCAAAAGCAAAAGCAAAGGCAAAAACAAAGGCAAAAGCTGCGGACAGGAATGTCCGCGCTACACAAGCAACGGCGTGCTACACAAACAAGTGCGCGCTACACGATCTCGATCTTCGCCTTCGCGCGGAGGGCCTTGGCGAAATTCGACCGGAGCTTTTCGTATTTTTCTTTCTGCAGGTTGGTCTTCAGCTCAGCTTTGACTTCGGCCAGGGGCTGCTTACGAGCCGGATTATGCGTGTTCAGCCGGACGATCGTATAAGCGTTCTCGATCTGGATCAGGCCACTGACTTGCCCGGCCTGCATGGCGGCCAAGGCTTTCACTACCTGCGGCGGCAGCTTCTCGCGGCCGATGGCTTTATGGTCGCCCATGTTCACGCGGAAGTCGTCTTCGGAGATCTTCTCGGCCAGCAATCCGAAATCCTGATAATTCTTGGTGGCTTTGGCCTGCTTCAGCGCATCTTCGGCTTTCTTTTGCGCTTCTTTGGTTACGTCGCTTCCGGGCTTGGCATCGCGCGGCGGCAGGATGGAGATGCTCTGGAAGTTGAACGACTCGGGCTGCTGAAATTTCGCAGAGTTCTTCGTGTAATAAGCCTGGACCTCGGCGAGAGAGACGATGGACCTGGTGTCGAGTTCGCTCTTCAGGAGCTGGTCGATCAGGATCGAACGCTCGATCTGCTTGCGAAGTTGCTGGCGCGAGCCGTGCATTTCAGACTGCATGTAGGCGTTGTACTCGTCGGGGCTGTTGAACTGCTTCTGGAAAGCGGCTTCGGCCTGGTTGATTTTCGCTGCGGGAACGGTCATCTTGCGGCGCTGGGTTTCCTGATAGACGAGCTCTTCGAAGATGATCATTTCGAGGGCGCCCTGGCGGATCGAGGCTTCCTGCGCCTTGGGGAACCCGTTGTGCTGCTTGGCATAGGGAAAGATGGCGAACATTTCGCGCAGCAGGTCGCGGTCTGTCAGCACCGTGCCGTTCACACGCGCGACAGGCTTGTCGGTGATCTGCATGGGGGCCGTCATCGTTGCTGGTCCTAAACCTGTCGGTCCCAAGCTTGCATTCGACGCGTGCGAGGCGACCTGGGCGCGGGTTGAGGCGGTCAGCGCGATCAGCATGATCAGTATCGCGAGAACGGTTCCGATCAAGAGAAATCGTGCATCCTTCGAGCGGGCAGGGTTCGGGGAACCGGGCACGAGGAACATGCGGTCCTGCTTGCTGTGTTGCTGGTTCCTGGCTTTTTCGCGGACAGGAATGTCCGCGCTACACAAACCGCGAATTGTCATTTCTGGTGTCATGCCATCCTCACTCTCGACGTCTAGCTCCTAGCTTCTAGCTAGGCTCCCCTGTTCCTAGCTACCAGCTACTGGCTATTGCTTCACGAAAAAGGGGAGAGTTGCCTCTCCCCGTTTTGGACTACCGTTATTCTTACTGGAACACCGTCGGGATGTTGTTGGTATTGTTGGCTTCGTTCGCCTCGCCGAAGTGGCACTGACGGCAGAACTGAGTGGTCGATGCAGCCTGACCGGCCGTGAGCTTGCCTTGAAGATTCGGGTTGTAGGGGCCGTTCACGAAGAAGTAGGTGGCATAGTACTTGCCGCCGCCGTCGTTTACGATCGGGCTGGCCTTCGAGGACGTGTAAACCGTCATCACGTGCTGGTTGTGGCAGGTGGTGCAGAGTACGTAGGGCTGTCCTGCGCCGTTGATGCCCCAGGGATTCGACCACTTTCCAGGCGCCAGGGCCGGATAGCCATAGTTGGCCACGAACTGCGCGAACGGGCTGCCGGCGGTCACGGTGAAGGTGTTGTTCGCCCACACGAGGCCGTTGCCGCTGCGGATGGTGGCATTGACGCCCACCGGGTGATCGTTAGTGTACGCAGCGGTGCTCCCATCATTGCCAAGCAGGGTTGGGATCTTCTGGCTGCCATACGTGGTGTTGGTCAGCAAGCCGATCTGTTGTTCATAGGACCAGTTCTGCATCATGTTCGACTGCGTAACGTTGCCGTCATGGCAGCTCAGGCAGAGCAGGATGCCGCCGACTTCCTGGCTTCCGCTGGCAATTCCGCTCGGCAGAACTTCAACGTAGTTTCCGTTGTCACCGAATGCGATCGACTTGCCATACAACGGGCTGGCATCCTGGCCCCACAATGCATAAGAACCGGCATCCGTTGTGCCGCCGTGACCGGAACCGAACGAGCCGCTGTGCGGGGCATGGCAGCCAGCGCAGCCACGGCCCTGGTTTTGGTGCGCGCCGAGTACGTCGACTGTGGATGACCAGCCTTGGCCAAACGCCAGTCCCGCCAGCGCGAGAACGAAGAGCGAAATTACGAGAACCTTCTTCATAAAATCAACGACCTCCTAGTATGAGTAACGAGTAATCCTTTTCCGTTTTCGGAGGCTTTAGGCCCTGGCTGCGACTTTGTAGCAGCTGCCCCCCGTCCTTGCTAATGCATTTGACCGACCGTAGGGTCGGTTTTAGCTAAGTGGTTGAATTTAAAAGGCGAGCGTTCGAAAGGCCAATGTGGGAAAGCGCGCAAGTGCGGAAAAAGAGCCACCCCTAAAGTAAGGGGGTGGTGAAAAACCCCATTGTGACGCAAATCACTGAGGCGAAAGGTGATGAGGAAAGCAACAGAACCCCTCTGCGTAATCTCTCCCCGTCACAACTCGACTTTGCAAAGGTCATTCTCAGCGGCGCGGGATGGTTCGTTGCGAAATGTTTCAGAGCTCGGGTTCGGCGGTGGTTGCGCCGGGTCGGCGCGCGCTTGGAGCTGAAACGCTTGACCCAGGGCTTGCGCCGTGGGCTAAGCTCGTCCGGTTTTCCGGACCTCGGGATTCAGTGCCGGATGCACCTTCGCCCTAATCGAGATACGGAAGGCGAGACAAGATGCCGCCGCGACACTGAAGAGTTTTCGCCACACGAGCGCATCAATTCGACTTCGGTGCCTTGGCCTGGGCGCTGGGATCTGGGATGGGAACTACCTGCGATCCCGATCCGCCAGCTGCTGCTTTCTTCGCGCGGGAGGCTTCTTTGTCTTTCTCGAGCTTCTCGGCCTCGGAGTCCGTTATGTACCGGAACTGCTGCACGCGGCCGGGATAGATCTCGGAGGTGAAGACGCGGTTGTGCTTGTCGATGTAGACGCCGACAACGCCCTGGAACTGGCCGGGCAGGAGTCCGTGGCCACCGAAGGTGATGCAGAGCTGCGAGCCATCGTTGGTGAAGACCTGCACGCGATCCTGCATGCCGTCGGCGACCCAGATGTGGCCGTCGCCATCCACGGCAACGCCTTTGGGACGTGAGAAGTAGCCGGGGCCGTCGCCGGGCTTGCCGAAGGTGCGGATGAATTTGCCGTCGCCGTCAAAGATCTCGATGCGGTTGTTCAGCGTGTCGGCGACATAGACGTTGCCTTCCTGATCGACCGCGACCGCGGCGGGACGGGCGAAGTCGCCGGGGGTGGTGAGAGCGTGTTTCTGGCCACCGGTGCCCATGCGGCGCTTCAGCTTGAGGGTGTCGGCGTCGTAGACGAGGACCTGGTCCTGCTCGATGTCGGTGACGTAGAGGAGGCGGTTCTCGGTGTCGATGGCCATGCCGCCCGGGGTCACGAGGCCTTCGGTGATAACGTCTTCGGCTTCGTGCTTGGCGTTGAAGACCAGAATGTGGTTCAGGCCGGGATCGGAGACAAAGAGGCGGTCGTTGTCGTCCATGGCGAGGCCAATGATGCGGACGAAGTGGGCGTGGGTCTTGTTCTTGATGAGCTCGACTTCGCGAGTTTCGGTGTTGAATATAAAGATTGCGCCGACTTTCTGGTCGGCGACGTAGAGGTTGCCCTTGGAGTCGACGGCCATGCCGTAGGGCTCACCGAGCTGGAACAGGACCTTGGTGTTTTCACTGGCGGGTTGGGTGCCGGCGAGGCGGTCCATCCAGCCCTGCTTCTTGGTCTTGGGCGTGTCGACCTGGGAAAGTTTTTCAGCGGCGTAAAAGGCCTGATAACGGATGCGCGCGACGGCGGGCGGATTGGGCCACACGATGTTCGAGTAGTCGATGACCGGCGGCGGTTTTTGCGGCTGGTCGTCAGCCTTCTTCTTTTTGCCGGCAAAGGCAGGCGATCCGAGCCCCACGCTCAGAAGAAGAATCCACGCCAGCCATTGGCGAGGGAGTTCTGGTTTGCGCATCGTAGTCATCCTCCAAACTATCGCGTCTTCAAATCCTTGTGGCATGTCGAGCAGAATGCCATGTTGTTTTCCTGATCCTTGGCCAGCAGATCGGGTTTGGCCGAAGAATGCGGCTGGTGGCAGGTCAGGCAATCGAGCTTAGTAATGATCTTGGCCGGGTTGGAGGGATCCTTTAAATCCGAAACTGGATGCGCCTCGACCGGGTGGCCCATGCCGTACTTAAGGGGCAGGGCGACAACTTTGTTCTTGGGGAAATAATCTTCGGGCAGCTTCACCGAGCCGTTGAAGATGGTGACCACATGCTCGGCTTCGAGCTTCTTGGGAGCGCGGTCGGGACCGTGACACTCAAGGCAGAGCGAGTTGGTGTTGGTGGCGCGTAATAGATGATCGTTCGAGCCGCCGTGAGGCTCGTGGCAGGTTGCGCAACCTTGAGCGAAAGCCGGTTGGTGATGATAAGGCTTTTTGGCCAGGTCAGCGATGTCGCTGTGGCAGCCGAGACAGATGTCGACTGCAGTGGTTTTCGGTAGGCCGGGCTGCTTGCTGGCGTGCGGACTATGGCAGTCGGTGCAATCGCCGGCAGCACCGGGATGCTGGACTTTGGCGGTTTCGATGAGCTTGGCTTTGTCGTCGTGGCAGGTGACACAGAGGGATTTGACGTCCTTCTGCGTGAGGACGACTTTGCCGTCCTTAGCCGGGGCGTGGCAGACGTCACACTGCTTGTCGGCGAAGGGCGGATGCGGGAACTTGGCCATCAGCTTGGGCGCGGCGGACTGATGGGGATCGTGACAGGAGAGGCAATCAGCTTTTTCAAAAGGCTGGTTCTGGTGAGTCTTCTGCAAGTCGGCGCTCTTGGGGTCATGGCAATCGATGCAGAGAGCGGGCGCGGCCTTGGTCAGATGAAAATCGAATTCCTGCTTGCCGATCTCGCCGGTCTTGTGGGTCACGTGGCAGGTTTCGCAGCCCATATCGAGAGCGGCGTGGCGGCTGCCTTTCTCGGGAACGTTCAGGCCGGTGTTATGGCAACTGAGGCAGAGATTTTCTTTCTGCTCGCCGGAAGTGGCCTTCAACAGCTGGTTCTTATTGTCGGAAACATGCGGGTCGTGACACTTCAGGCAGTCACGCTGCGCTGGAGGATGAACCGTGCCCTTGAGCTCGGCGGCATTCTTGTCGGCGTGACAAGTCATGCAGAGCGCATAGGGAGTGGTGGTGATCAGCTTGACCCGGGTGACATCTTTATTGACGCGAATTTCGTGGCAACTGGTGCAGCCCATCTGGATTGCGGAGTGGACGGCCTTGCCCTTGGTCTTGTCCTCATGACAAGCAAGGCACGTGGATGAATCGGCCTTGGGGTCGAGAGGGACGGGATGCGTAGCGGCGAAAACGCGGCCGCTGAAAAGGATAAAGGCAAAGAAAAAGGCAAGCGCCCTGAGCTTGCCGCCGCTTCCAGGGTTCGAATTGGGGGGATGAAGCGCCACTGCCACAACGACCTCCTTCGTTGCTGGTGCACGCGTCTGGCCTTTATCGCGCGGGGTGGAGAAGCTCCGAAACACTTCCTGTAAAAGACTGCAAGCACTAGCGATTGGGAATGGCGCGCGAGTCGGGAAACGATGGTAAATGTTTTGTTCTGCTTCGCTTTGGGGCATCTGCCACAGTGTCATGGTCTAAATCACCCAAGTGGTTCGACTTCAGTTTTCGGCCGGGATGCGAGTTACGGAATGTTACATCAGACGAAGAGGCTCACCCGTAGATTGATCAGACACTTCGGCGGGGATAAGCCTCTGTGACGTGCGTCACATCCGGTAATGATTTCAGTCACGCCCGGGTGGTTGAGCTGGTTCGGAAAAACGAAGGGCCGCGGACAGGAATACCCGCGCCACACAAACAAAAGCGCTGCACAGGCTGTGCGCGAGAAGCCGGATTTGCTGTGTGATATGCCTCACGCCGGAGGCCGTGCCACGTCACGACGCCAGGGTGAAAGATCAAGCTTTTCAGTCACTTCCAATGAGATAGACGCAATGGCGCGCAAAGTGCTTTTCCCTGGTGTGAGGAAGGGGAAAGATATGGCTGCATACTCGGTCGTGCGAAAAGGCTGGCAGACTCTGGGCGCCATCAAGACCGGCGTGATTTTGTTGATTCTGGTGGTCATTATTTCCGCTGCGGGGACGGTAATTCTGCAGCGGCCGGTTACGGAAGCGGACGAGATGCAGCGCGCCTATTCAAGCCAGACTCTGCACATCCTCGACGGACTCGGGCTGACAGACGTATTCCACGCCTGGTGGTTCGTGCTGCTGCTGGCGCTGGTGAGCCTGAGCATCATCGCGGCGTCGGTTCAGCGCTTCCCAAACTCGTGGAGATATTTTTCGCGTCCTTATAAGAGCCCGGATGACACTTTCCGCAGAGCGCTCGGCATGCAAGCGGTGATTGCAATTGATGATGAAGCAAAAGGATTGAGCGTCGCGGAGCGCGCGTTCCAAAAGGCGGGATTCAAGCCGGAGCACATTGTCCGCGAGAGCAGCTTTTCGTTGTTCGGCGAACGCAATCGCATTTCAGAGATGGCGGTTTACATCGTCCATGCAAGCCTGCTGCTGATCTTCTTCGGAGGCATCGTCGATGCACTCTATGGCTGGCGTGGATTCGTGAGCCTGAATCGGGGACAGCAGTCGGCACAGGTGGTGGCGCAAAACGGCAGCAAGCACGATCTCCCGTTTGCGGTTCGTTGCGATGGCGCGGGCCAGGAGAACTACACCGACGGCACACCGAAGAAGTGGTGGTCGGACCTGACGGTTCTGGAAAATGGGCAAGAAGTGATGCGCAAGCAGATCGTGGTGAACGAGCCGCTGGTGTATCGCGGAGTGCGGTTCTATCAAGCGAGCTTTGGGGGCACGGGAAAGATCGACAGATTGATCTTGAACGCTGTACCGCGCAATGGGAGCGGAGCAGCGCAGGAAATCACGCTGAGCATGAACGGCACTGCGACGCTCGATGGGGACACGACGGTTCGCCTGGCAGAGTTTATCCCTGACTATGTAGTCCGTGACGGGCAGATTTATACCCGCTCCAATGAAATTGAAAATCCAGCAGTGCACCTGGTCGTGGAGTCGAAGAAGGACGGCAAGGCAGTCAATGTCTGGTTGCCGGCAATCGACGGGTTTGAGCAGAATGCGTCGTCTCCGTACTCATTCGAGGCCAAAGACGTAAAGATGGGTTACTTCACCGGTTTGGAAGTTTCTCGTGAGCCCGGCCAGTGGTCGGTGTGGGCCGGCGTCATCGTGATGGGGATTGGATTGGCGGTTGTTTTCTACTTCGCCCACATGCGGATTTGGGCGGTTCCGGTTCGCAACGACCGTGGAGAGTTGACGCTATGGGTCGGCGGAGTTTCAAACAAGAACAAAGATGTTTTCGAGCAGCGCTTTCAGAAGACGGTTGAGCAAATCAGGTTGGAATTCAAGATTTTATCGGAAGCGGGCGTGGATACGCCTGTTACTTCAATCGCCGGAAAGTGAGGTCCGGCCATGGAGGACGTGAATATGTCGCGAGTCGCAAGAATCGAACGGCAACCAGCGGCAGCGGGAACCACGCTGGTAGTGATGGTGGGGCTGGGAGTGGCTTTCCTGCTGTTCATGGCATTTCTAAACGTAGTCAAGAGCGGGAACCTGCTGAGTGAGTCGAACATGCTGTATGCGACTCTGATCTTCTACGCGGGCGCTGGAACACTTTATCTCGGCTTCGGCGTGACTGGGGTTCCGTCGTATGTACGCTTTGCTTCGGTAGCCACTTGGGCGGGATTGGCAGCCAACACGGCTGCAGTGGCTCATCGCTGGTACGAAGCGGGGCATCCGCCATTTGCAAGTATCTACGAGATGCTGCTCAGCTTTGTGTGGACACTGGCCGCGTTGACCCTCATCGCGGAGAAGAAATACGGAGTCAAGGTGATTGGCACGGTCACCATGCCGGTCGCGATCGTTGGCGTGGTGCTGATGCAACTGCTGCGGACTGAAGTTCGCCCGCTGGTACCAGCCTTGCAATCGACCTGGCTGCACGTTCACGTGACCTTGGCCATGCTGGCCTATGCGGCATGTGCACTGAGTTTCGCGCTGGCCATGATGTTTTTGATTCAAGACGGGATGAAGACGGAAACGTTTCTGGCTGCGACGAGTTTGTTCAGCATTGCGACTTACGCGGGCATCCTTACCCGGTTCGAAAAGTGGGGCGGACTCAGCGTGGTCGGGTGGAATGTGGAAGAGAAATCGGAAATCTTTATCGCCAAAGGCGTGCGGTTGTATGTAGTGATTCCCGATCTCGGCTGGCTCATGGTGTTGGTGTTGCTCGCTGTGGCAGCACCGTTCGCGATGTACCTGTATTGGCGCAAGACGCAGAACCCCGGAACGATCGAGACCGCGAATCGCGGGGTGTTCCTGAGCATTCTGCTGCAGGTGCTGACGCTGGTGTTTTTCATCATTCGCGTGCGTGACGGACACTACGGATCTCTCGACGCCGAGGGCCTATTCGCAACCAACCTGGCAGCCAGCCCATTCATTCTCTCCGGCCTGGTTGCTGGAATCTTCGTTTCATTGCTCTATCTCCTGCTGTTGTGGCGGCGCGCGGATCTGGAGCGGATGCTGCCCAAGGCGGAAGAGCTGGACCGCATCACCTATCGCACCATCGCTATTGCATTTCCGTTACTCACCCTGATGATCGCGGCCGGCGCTTACTGGGCGAATCGCACCTGGGGCTCCTACTGGAGCTGGGATCCAAAGGAGACCTGGGCTGCGATCACCTGGCTGGTTTATGCCGGCTATCTTCACATGCGCATCACCCGTGGATGGCGCGGGCGGCGTGCTGCTTACTTCGCCATCCTCGGCTTCGCGGTGGTGATGTTCACGTTCTTCGGCGTTACATACTTGCTGCCAGGACTGCATGCTTATGCTTGAGATTCTCCGTGATCCCGGCACCGCAGGGGGAGCGAACGTCCGCCTGAATTGGCAGATCAAAGCTGTCCTGCCAATCGTCTTCGTGCTGCTGAATGGCTTGTTGCTGTTCACGCTGGCGACGGTGTCGTGGCAAAACCCGCAGAAGCACATGGTGCTGGTGGTGGCGGGCGGAGGCGCAGTCGCGATTTGCGTGGCGTTGGTGCTGGTGCTTACGTATTTCATCCAGCGGCCGATGATCGAACTGCAGGAAAAGATGGCCCAGGTAAGCGACGGCGATCTCAACGTCAAAGTCGGATTTGAAACGCGCAACGACGAGATTGGCGACCTGGGCAAGAATTTCAATCGCATGGTCACTCATCTGCGCGAGAGCCGCGAGGAAATCGAGCGGCTTCATCAGACACAGATGTCGCGGGCCGAACACTTGGCAACACTCGGCGAACTGGCCACCGGCCTTGCTCACGAAATTCGGAACCCGCTGGCGGGAATCGCTGGAGTGATCGAAATCATCGGACGCGACCTGCCGGCGACGAGCGCAGCGCGGGCGGTGGTCAAAGATGTGCGGCATGAGGTTACGCAGATTAACCAGATTCTGACTGATCTGCTGCAGACTGCGCGGCCACACCCGCCCGATATCCGGCGCGGAGATCTGAACACGACGGTTGAGCATTCAGTCATGCTGGCGCGGCAACAGGCGCTCTCAAGACCGATCGAAATTACCTTCAAAAGGAATGAGGAGCTGCCGGAAGTCGAACATGATGGCAGCCAAATCCATCAGGTTCTGCTGAATTTGATGTTGAATTCGCTCCAGGCCATCGAGGGGCGCGGCAGCATCAAGGTAGAGATTGAGGCAGAAGAGGGGTTTGCGGCAATCGTGGTAAGTGACACGGGACGCGGCATTCCGGCGGAAAATATTCCGAGCATCTTTCGTCCGTTTTACACCACCAAAGGGAACGGCACCGGCCTAGGCCTGTCGCTCGCGCGCCGCATCGTCGAAGAGCACCACGGACGGATCGACGTTGCCAGCACGATGGGAAAGGGCAGCCGGTTTACGGTGCTGCTGCCGATGCAGCGTAGCGCCGTTGCGGTCAATGCGTAAGCGAATATGGACGACTACGCAATTCTGAACAATCGCAAGCGCGCCATCATTGCTTTGGTGCACTCGGTCTTCTTCTTATTGATTGCCATTCGGGGAGCAGCAAGCTCTACGATGATGCGGCCAATCTGGCTCGCCGGCGCCGCTCTGCCCGGGTCGGTAGCGATGTTGCTGATCTACGCGATTGTGTCATCCATACTGATCGTTCTGGTTGGAATGTCCGGATGTTCCAGGGAGCGCTTGTACTTCGGATTCTGCGCGTGCAGCGCCAGCGTGGGATTTCTGCGAGCCATCTTCGGTGATGCCAATGTTCCCGCCGGACAATTCGTGCGAGTCGCGATGCTGCTATGCGCAGTGGTGACGGGGACGGTGATTCTGCGGGGTCACACACGAACTGCATTGGCGGTTGAAAGCGGATCGTAGCGCTCGGCGGCAGGATGGGAACATCCTCAATGGGGCGCCTTGTGCGCAGAACGCCAATTGTCGATGTCACGTTCTGCCTGAGCGACTTCGGAAGGGTTCAGGGATTTCCGCAGTTCTTTTGCGGCTGCAGCGCTTTCCCGGACCGACGGTTCTGCCAGAACCAACCATTTGTAAGCTGCGATCCGGTCCGACGCATTTCCCCTGGCCTTGAGTAACAGCCCGAGCCGGTATTGTGCCTCAGTGACACCGATGTTGGCTGCGAGTTCGAGGTATTTAGCGGCCGACTCGAGGTCAACAGGGCCGCCGTCTCCCGCTTGAAGCAACTTTGCGAGCACCAGCTGCGCTTCCGGCTGACCTTGATCGGCAGCCGGGGTCAGCCAGCGGCGCGCTTCTTCCGGATCACGCGGAACACCCTGCCCCATAAGGTAGCGCATTCCCAACCCGAGTTGTCCGACTCGATTGCCCTGTTCGGCCGCCTTTCTGTACCAATCGACCGCTTCGCCATAGTTCAGCCGGCCGAATTTTGCATCGACGAAGATGTCGCCTAAGGCAGCCTGAGCCGACGCGTCTCCATGGTCAGCCGCTTTTTTGAACCAGCCAATGGCTCCATCGACATTGGCGCCGTGATGAAGGTCCCACGCCCCCAGTTCGAGCATCGCCGGCAGTAGACCCTGGTCAGCAGCCTTCGTGAGCCAGAGCACGGCCTGAGCATCATCCTGCGGCACCCCGGCACCACGGTGGTAGAGCGCCGCGAGATTCAATTGGGCGGTAGCGTCACCGAGCTCTGCAGCACTGCGGAACCAAGTGACGGCTTTATCCGGGTCGCGTTGGATGCCATCGCCAGTGGAGTACATGAGAGCGAGGCTGGTTGCCGCCTCGGTCGATCCATGCTGCGCCGCCTTGGTGTACCACGAAATCGCTTGCGTCTTGTCTGGCGCCATCCCGACGCCCAACTGACAGAAGATTCCCATGGCCTGTGCTGCTGCGGGGAAGCCGCGATTGGCAGCGTCTTTCACGAGTCGCAAGGCCTCGGCATCGTTGACCTTCAGCAACAAGCCAGCATGGTATGCGAGGCCGAGAGTTGTCTCGGCTTCGGGATCCCCAGATTGCGCTTTGGCTTCTAACGGCTCCAGATCGGAGATGGTGAGGGCTTGAGCTTTCGCGAGTAGGGCATACGCCTGCGGTTGGACGGGTGCAGCGCGGGAGGGTTGTGACATCGGTTGCACCGTCGTCTTTCGCGGCGCGACTTCCGACACTCGAGGCGGGGCTTGAGCCGGTGGGTGAGCAATGGGCTGGGTGTTCGCAGGAGGATTGTTCGCCGCGGTTGCGGCGGACCGAACGGGAGTGACCTTGATGACAAGTTTGTTGCCGACGAAGTTCTCCTCGTCACGCTGAGGCGACTTCAAGTCGATGACCACGCGCGCAATGGGAGGAGTGACGTTGAAATTGTCTGCCCGAACCGCGCGAACATCGCCGCGATTTACGGCTAGATGTTGAGCCGGGTGCTCCAGCTGGCAGCCGGGGAAATCCAGGACGAGCCGGTCGGGATGCTCAAGCTTTTGGACCTCAGGTTGCACCGGCTGAGTGAACGTGACCTCGACGTCGACGCCATCCCCGGCTTCAGCGACAGAGATCGCTGTGATCAGCGAATGAGAATCATTCGGCGCAGGATGCGCGGAGTCTTGACACAAGGCTAGTGCGACGAAAAGAAATGGTCCGACAATTGAAGCGATGCGCATGACTACCTTGTATTCGCACCGAGCGTCACGTTCAGTGTTTTGCTTACGACTTTGCTCTCATTTTCCATGCGGCAGAGTTGCACTTCGATGACGTCGCCGGGTTTGTGGGATGCGATGACCCGTTCCAACATGGCCGCCCCATCTACCGCAGTTCCATCGATGGCGAGAATGACATCGTGGAGTTGCAAGCCGCTTTTCGCGGCAGGGCCTGATTGGTTAAGGTCGATCACGAGCGCGCCAGTTGGATGGTCGAGGTGGTACATGGTGGCGTCTTCGGGTGTGAGGTCGGTTGCCTCGATGCCTACTGTCGGCGCAGAGGGTGCGGGTGTCGATTCAGCGCGATGCTGTAATAGCGCGAAGCTGTGTTGAATCTGATTCAGCGGATCCTGGGCTTTCGCGGCGTCTTTCAGAGGATAGCCGGACACCAGAACGTAAGCGACGCCGCCGTCGACGACACATTCGAGTTTCAGTTCTGCTTCGACACCTTCCGGATTGACACCGGAGAAGGATTCGAACGCCGACGGACGTCCGCTTAAAGTAGAGTTGCCGTTCTTTACCATTTCGAAGCGGCGCCATTTTTTCCCGATGTGCGCAGCAACATCGTCGATCACGGCTTTTGCGTCAGTCGAATGCTCAAATATCATCACGCTGGCGTAGTCATCGCCCCGGACAATCTGAACTCCATCGCCCAGGGGCTGCATCTTCCAGCCAGAAGGCGCGGTCACAGTAAAGCGAGCGACGGGATCACGATAGGATTTCGTCTGATCTTGCGTGGCGTGCAGCAAGAAACTCCCTGCCAGCAAGATCAGGATGTACTGTGGCAAAGTCTTCACATCGGGGATTGTCTGGCGTGGGACGAATGACTGTCAACGAGGGGCGAGTTTGCCAGGCCTCTGACTACCGCGAAAGCCCGATTTGCGGGACAATAGAGGTATTCGGGTGAGGTGGCTTATGCGGTATCTCGCGGCAGTATTCTCAGCGGTTCTTGTTCTTATCTCGTTGACCCAGGCGCAACAGATTCGCGGCGACTACATCGAGACGCGCAGCGCCGATGTGTACACCGGCCAATGTTTCGCCAATGGCGAAGTCAATCTGGTCGGCGACGAGGCGATCCTGGCATGGCACGTGGCAAGCGGAAGCTGGAATGGCGTGTCTCTCGATGGCCTGACAGTGGCAGCTGCGGTGAAAGCGCGGGCGACGCTGGGCGACCCTTATGCAAACCCGTATCCCGCACAGGCAGTTCTGGTGGTGGACGAGCAGGCGAACGAAGCACAGCGAGCGGCGTTAATCGCCTTCGCGCATCAGATGGGCGGCGAGCTGGTGAGCCACGTTGAGCAGGTGATTGCCGCTCCTACCGAATTGGTGGTTAACCCGGAAAAGCACGGAGTAGCATGGCTGCGGGCCGGGCGCTTCGCGACGGTACAAACGCGGTCGTTAGACGAGACGGATCATCTGTGCGGAAATGAAGTGACGTTCTATCCGCCGCTGACCCAGGTGGCGCATTCGATGCCGGCGGTGGCGGTTACGGACGCGTATCGCGGTCCGGGATTGGGCGTGGAGTGGGAAACTCACGGCCGGCGCAGCGCGTTTGTTGGTACGTTTGAGCGCTAGCGAAACCTGAGGGCGAGCAGAACCGCCGTAGCCAGCATCATGAAGACAATGCCGATCGTGTAGAAGTTAGCCTGCAGCCAGGTCTCGTTCGATCCGCTAGAAAGAATCGGCAACGCGCTCTCGGGCGACTGGCCGGCTTCTTCACAATCCAGACAAATGGTTCGCCCTTCCGAGATAGGAAAACCACAGGAACCGCAGGTGCGGACGCTTTCCTGCTGCGATTTGGTTTCGCCGGATTTCGTCGCGGGCGGATTGCCCTTCGTCTCGCTCGATTGTGCTGGCGGCGCGGCGATTTCCTTTTTCGGCTCTTGAATTTTGGGCGGTTCAACCTTGGGCTCTTCGGCCGCGGGCAGGATGACATCTTTGAACGTCCGTTTCGCGGCTGCCGCGTTTTCAATAGCAACGATCATCAGGTCAGCCAGATGCTCCATTGCAGCGGTGTCGCGTTCTTCGAAAGCGCGGAATCGGTCGGATCGCAGCTCAACGGCTCCCAAGGCCGCATCGTCGTTCAACAGCGGAACAAGCATGAGGGATTTCACGCCCATTTCCTCACATAACAGGCGGCTAATGCGGGGGTCTTTTTCGGCGTCGTGAAAGCAAAGAATCGAGTGAGATTGAAGGCTCTCGCGTGTAAGCTCATCGCTCAAGAGAGCGGGATCGGCCACTGGCGGAGTCTGCGCCGAGGGGACCCACTTCCCTTTTTCATCGAGCCAAATGGAAACATTCGACGCGCCAGTAACAAAGAGGGTGCGTTCAGCGAGTAATTGGAGAGTGAGGGTCAGATCCAGATCTGCGGCCTGAGCGCGATCCTGGTCAACTGAGCGCGAAGGTGACGGAGTTTCAACGGCGGTCTGTAACGCAGGTGCAACCGCAGCACCCGAACTGGAAGACTGGTTCATAATCCGATGATTTCATTATGGACGCAGCCTGAAACCGGCAGCTAGTTACTTTTGTGCGGGCCGCTTCGCGGGCAGGTATTTTTTCTCAATCGACGCCACCACGACGTAGTTCGGATCGACCATCTCGTTGAGATGGATCCTGGCGACTTGGGAAAGCAATTCGTAGGCGTCAAGCTCCGATAATCCGTAGTCCTGGTGGATCCATCCGACCAACTCGGTGAAAGCGATGCGCAGACAATCGTCCAAAGGACGATACGCGCCGACCGTCATGATCGCGTCGTCGTTTTCAAAACGCGGCCAGTTGATCCTCTGACCTTTGATGACGCTCAGTTGCACCCGAGCATGCAGAGGCACTTCGATCGCCGTACCAGCGACCTCACCGTCTCCCATGGCAGCGTGACCATCGCCGAGATAAAGCAACGCGCCGGGAACGTTCACCGGGAAATAAGCGGTGTGGCCCACGCTCGCCTCGGGGGAATCCATATTTCCGCCAAATTCGGCGGGTACGATGGAACTGCGCGCCTCGCCACCCGCCGGAGCGACTCCGATGCATCCGAAGAAAGGATGCAAAGGAATTCTGGTGGAGAACCTGGAATCGGTGGCCTGGAAGGTGGCCATGTTAGCGGCATGGTCGATGCGGTAGAACCAAATTTTTTCCGGCAGGGGCGGCGCCAGCATCGGAGTGTAGTTCGTGGCGTTGATGGCTCCGAATCCGGGGGCGAACGCGCCGATGCCCTGATCGCTGTCGACTTGCAAGTCGAGAAACTTAACGGCCAGCGTATCACCGGGCTCGGCCCCGTCGATAAAGAACGGGCCGGTGAGCGGATTGTCGCCCTTCGCCATGCTGAGAGTGTCGCCGGGTTTCTGAATGGCATTGCCAAAACAGTCGAGCGTGTTGGTATCAAGGATGTCGCCGGCCTTCAGGTGCGCGACGGGTGGAACGGACGCGTAAACATACTTCACACTGCCGATCGTGGCCTGGTATTTCACGATACTCTGGCCGGAGGCCATCCCACTCAGCAGAAGCAATGCGAGAAACGCTTTCATATTGTCTTTTCCACTCAACGAAAATTGAGATTATGGCTCCAGTGATAGCACTACAAGAATTTCTCCACAAGGGAAAACCAGACTACGGATTGGCTGGTTTTGCTTTGTGATCGTGGGTCCAGGAGAAGCGGCGGCCGATGATGCATTTGACGATCAGGTGATCGGTGGAGGCGGTAGCGCCGATTCCGACGCCGAAGTTGAACTCCCATTGCGGTCCGAAATCGACGTCGATTGTCGGGAAGAATTGTTGTTGCTGCTGACGAAGCGGGTCAAAGCCAGTGATCGGGCCGAGCGATCCGTAATACTCCAAGCCTCCCGCGATGCGCTTGGTGAAGTCATAACTCACCTTAATATTCGGCGAGAACACCACACCTTGATTCACGCCGGGTCCGTGCCACGAGCGGTCGAGGGTTGGATTGAAACTCAAATACCAACGCGCCAGTTTCTTGTCGATGATGGGCCGGATTTCCCAGGTCCACGTGTCCGTAGAGAATTCTCGGCGCTGGTATCCGATTTCGTTCGAGATGCTGACACCGACGGGCCAATGCCAGGATTCAGGCACGCGAACACGAGGGCGGATGTGGTCGCCCACCCACTGCCATCCGCTATTGGGTTGAATCGAAGTGAAAATATAGAACCCGACTTCGGACCAGTCGTTGATGCCTTGCGTGATTTCGACGGTTTCGTGTTCGGCGTGGTTGTCGGGTTGGACACCGTCGATGACAGTCTTGAATCCTTCAGCAGTGAAATTCGAATGAAGCTCGACCATGGTTGTTTTGGGTGGAACAGTGTCGTAGCTGTAGACCTGGATTTCGTAGTTCTCCTGGGCGCGGGCGGAGAGACAGAGAAGAAAAAAGAAAAACACGGCCACGGATTTACACGGATGAACGCAAGTCATGATGTTCAAGTCGACATTCTATCCGTCAGCACTTACTAAGTGCGCCGGAACTTCGCTGAGGGCATGGGTGTCCAATGTTTTCAGACACGCGTGCCCGAGAGGAGAAAGTTCCGATGGCGTTCTCAACGGCAGGCAGTGGTCCGTCCAATCCACAAATCAACGTTACTCCCCTTATCGACGTTTTGCTGGTGTTGATCATCGTGTTCATGGTGGTAGTGTCGATGTCCAGGACTAAGGGTCTGGATGCCCAAATCCCGCAACCCGCCGCGCAGCAGAACGGGCCTACGCCACCGGACCGAACGATCGTTATTCAAGTGGGCTGGAACGCTCCTAACCAGCCTCCGACTCTCAAGATCAACCAGGAAAGCGTGAAATGGGAAGAATTGCAAACCCGGCTGCACGACATTTATAAGCAACGCGCCGAACGGGTGGCCTTCGTGCGCGGAGATGACGATGTTGACTTTCAGTATGTGGCTGACGTCATCGACGTCGCACGCGGAGCCGGTGTCGATCGGGTGGGCCTGCTCACGAAGGATCGATGAAAGCGGCTTGCAGGCTTCCCCGCGACCGCCAATAATGCTGGCAGTCGTTGAGGGGGGACACTTGGAGCCATTCGAGAAAAAAGTGCGGGCCAGTTTCGGCAAGCAGCTTTTCATGACGACGCTGGGAGCTGAACTAACTGCAATCGAGCGCGGAACCACGGTCATCCGCATTCTTTTCGAGCAGAGACTCACGCAGCAGAACGGATTCCTACATGCGGGCGTGCTGACCAGTGTGCTCGACTCGGCGTGCGGGTATGCGGCGCTAAGCGTCGCGCCAGAGGATTGCGAGGTCTTGAGCGTCGAGTTCAAAGTAAACCTGCTCGCGCCTGCAGTGGGCGATCACTTTCTGGCCCGCGCGGCGGTCAAGCGGGCCGGCAAAAAGATCACGGTTTGCACCGCAGACGGGTTCGCGGTCAAGAGCGGGGAGGAGAGGCTGGTTGCGACCATGGTGGCGACGATGATGAATATGCCAGACGCGGCTTAGCCACGGATTTGCACGGATGAACGCGGATCATGATCGTCAGACTGAAAGGGATCTAACTGCTAAGGGCGCAGAGGGTGGGCAAAGGATGCAAAGAAAACCCAAACGTGGGAAGTGCTGTCGTGGAAATGGGGCGGCCTAGATTCGCGCAGCCTTCAAATCCGTCTTTGAGAAATCCTGTCCCTTGAACAAGAGCGGCTCGGATTTGCTCTTCGCCAGCGCGTAGGAAAAGCAGTCTCCAAAATTCAGCTTGGCGGCGTGGCCGCTGGGTTTGCCGAAGTCGCGATACGCCTGACGCGCGATGCGGGCCTGCGCTTCGGTGACCGGCTCGATCGCAATCTCGGCTTCCTCGATGAGTTCGTCGAGGCGGCGGCTGGCAACCGGGTCTTTGCTGCCGTCGATGACGGCTGCAGCTTCCACATAGCTCACGGCCGATATGCGGCGATGTGGAGCGCGTTCAATGATGGCGGCGAACTCCGGAGCCTCCGGCTCAAGCCGCAGGATGGCGATCAGCACCGAAGTGTCGAGGATCACCTGGGCAAACCCTTCTCATCGTAGAGCAGATCGCCGTGATCGGCGGAGCGGAACGGTTCTTTCAGCCGCGGGGCGCAGTCGCGCCCGATCTCGAGCAGCCGTGCCGCAAGAGCGGGGGATTGCTTACTTTGGACGCGGTCCAGTCTTTCGCGAAGTGATTCCGTTACCGCTTCGGTGAGGTTTTCACCGGTCAGGCGCGATATCTGCCGTGCCAGTTTGTGGGCGGCCTCATTTTTGATGTTCATGCCCATGGTATAAGTTCTACCATACTTAGGTTCTATTCTACCATACAGATCTTACCCATAAATCTAGAGATAGACGTAGATTTCCGCGCAAATCCGCGGGCTGGATTTCAGTCTCTTACGCCATCCATGAAGGCGCGCAGCTTGCGTGAGCGAGATGGATGGCGCAGTTTGCGAAGAGCCTTGGCTTCGATCTGGCGGATGCGTTCGCGAGTGACGGCGAACGACTGGCCGACTTCTTCGAGCGTGTGCTCGCTGCCGTCTTCGAGGCCGAAACGCATCTTGATGACCTTTTCTTCGCGCGGTGTGAGCGTGCGCAGCACCTGCGAGGTCTGGTCTTTCAAGTTAACGTTAATAACAGCTTCGGCGGGTGAGACCACGGCACGATCTTCGATGAAGTCGCCAAGATGCGAATCTTCTTCTTCACCGATGGGAGTTTCGAGTGAAATGGGCTCCTGCGCGATCTTGAGAACTTTACGCACTTTCGCGACAGGAATATCCATGCGCTTGGCGATTTCTTCCGACGTAGGTTCGCGTCCCAGTTCCTGAACGAGCTGACGAGAAGTTCGAATCAGCTTGTTGATGGTTTCGATCATGTGGACCGGGATACGAATCGTACGGGCCTGGTCGGCGATGGCGCGAGTAATGGCCTGGCGAATCCACCACGTGGCGTAGGTCGAAAACTTGTAGCCACGGCGATATTCGAATTTGTCCACGGCCTTCATCAGGCCGATGTTGCCTTCCTGAATGAGGTCGAGGAACTGCAAACCGCGATTGGTGTACTTCTTCGCGATGGAAACCACGAGTCGAAGGTTGGCTTCGATCAGCTCACGCTTCGCCTGCTCGGCGTCCATGTCGCCCTGGATGATCTCGCGCTGTGTGCGCTTGAGCTCCTGGAACGAAACACCGGCTTCAACTTCGAGCTTTTCAAGTTCGGCATGAACAGCACGCGATTGGCGGCGATACTCTTTGCGCTGATCTTCGCTACGAGTCGCGTCGGCTTTTTTTTCGAGGTTTTGCGACTGGCGGTCGAGCGAGCGCATGGTATCGACCGTCTTATTGACGCGGTCGATCAGGCGCTTGCGCTCGGTATTGGTGAAGCCGAGGTTGCGAACACACAAAGAGACCTCGACGATGGCCCGCGCCAATGCGATGCGGTAACGGCGGTAGTCCTTCGGGCGCTTTTTCTGCGAGACGGCCTGAAATTTTTCCAGCAGAACGTTGGCTTTTTTGTAAGCCTTGGCGAGTTCGTCGATCTTGCCGGTGAACTCCTTCAGGCGGTTCTGCAGGATCTCGTCGGTGATTTCCTCTTCGTCGAAGGTGACAACTTCTTTGATGGAGCGGACGCTCTTCTTGAGATCTTCACCAAGGGCGAGCAGTTCATTGATGACGATCGGGGAGCGGGAGAGCGCTTTCAGAACGCGGATCTGGCCACGCTCGATGCGCTTGGCGATTTCGACTTCGCCTTCACGAGTGAGCAGTGGCACGGTGCCCATCTCGCGGAGATACATGCGGACGGGGTCGTTGGTTTTTTCGAGGGCGCCGGGCGTGAGGTCGAGTTCAACGTCCTCGCCGAGTTCCTCTTCGTCGAATTTCTTGTCAAAGGCGGCAGAAGGCGGTTTCGGACCCTCCAAAACGTCGATACCCTGGGTGCCGATGGTGGTCAGCAGATCGTCGAGGTCCTCGGGAGAGTGCACATCGTGCGGGATGAGGTCATTGACCTGATCGTAGGTGAGATATCCCTTCTCTTTCCCCGTGTCGATCAGCTTTTTAATGTCGTCGAATTTATCGTCAAGAGCCAAAAAAGATGTCCTCGAGTCCGAAAACCGCGGACTCAAAAAGTTTTATTTGCCGTAATTAGCGGTGGGAACGTAAGTTGGCGGAACCTAGCGCCTACACAAACTTTCAGAGTATAGCACAGGGAAAGAGTGGTTGCCCATCTCGAATGTCCCAGATCGCGTTCGCTGCCCGCCTATGTTCCCGAACCTTAATCACTTAGATGGCGAAAAGGAGGGTTTAGTTTCAGGGTACCGGAAAGAGGTTTCTCGACGCAGAGGACGCGGAGGTTGGGGAGAGTGGGGTGTGCGGAGGACACCTTGCTCGGTCGAGTTAAGCGGCTGGAGGGGAATCCTGGCGGAGCAGGCCGGGGTCGCGGAGGGCGCGTTTGACGCGGAGGCGTTCCTCGGCCAGTGCCAGGCGCTGTTCGCGGCTGGAGATGCGGTTGGGGCCGTCGAGGGCGTGTTCGATTTCTTTCAGGCGGCGGTTGAGCGACTTGCGGCGGAGGGCGCGGGCAGCGCCTTCGATGCTTTCGGCAGTCAGTTCCTCATCTTCTTTCATGAGGATGGAAGCAAGCAGGTTGCGGTCGGCGTCGGCCAATGAAAGTGACATGACGTCGGCGGATTCAGGAGCGTCGAGGAGCGCTTCGATCAAGGATTCCGTGGCCAAGCCATGGTGCAATTGTTCGTTGCGCAACACAAAGTGGGCCTGGCGGGCGGGATCGAAGTCTTCCTCAGCGCCATCGCGGGCGGACAATCGTTCTTGCGAATCTTGCATTTCCCGGCCGGAGGCCAGGGCGCGAATGAGGATCTTTTCCGCGTCGGTGACTTGAGCTTCGGCAGGGGCTTTCAGGGCCGCGGATGAGCGGTTCGTAGCCGCATGCTTGAGCTCCTGGCGCAGGATGGCGGAATCGATATTCAGCTTCTGCGCGATTTCGTGCTGCAGTTCGTCGCGCATAATGCGGCTGGGGACGCGCTGAATGTGCGGCAACAGGTAGTTCACTGCCTTGACCTTGCCTTCGGCGTTGCGAACCGGAAATTGCGCCCGCGCCCGCTCAATCAGATACGAGAAATAAGGCTGCGAGTTGCGGAGGGCAGCAGCGTAGGCGTCTTTTCCCTTGCGGCGGATAAAGAGGTCGGGATCGAAGCCGGCTTCGAGCGTCAAAACTTTGATCTGAAATTCTTCCTCCACGAGCAGGCCGAGGGTGCGCTCGGTCGCTTTGGCGCCAGCGGTATCGGGATCGAAGTTGACGACCGCATTTTTGCTGAAGCGGGCGAGAAGGCGAGCCTGCAATTCGGTGAATGCCGTGCCGGAGCTGGCAATGACGTTGTGAAATCCGGCGGCGTATACGGAGATGCAATCCATCTGGCCTTCGACCAGGATGGCATAGTCCAGTTTACGAATGGCTTCTTTGGCGTGATCGAGATTGAAGAGCACGCGCGATTTCGAGTAGATGGCGGTCTCGGGAGAGTTGAGATATTTAGGGCCAGCCTTCTCGTCGGTGGCGAGAGTGCGGCCGGTGAAGGCGATCACGCGTCCGGCTTCGTTGGTGATGGGGAACATGACGCGGTTGCGGAACTTGGAATACAGAGAAACCGTCGCCGGTCGTCCGTCGTTGGTCGCTGGTCGGCCGCCGTCCGTCGTCGGCTGAGTGTGCCGGGTGTCCGCGGCGTCTTTCCAAGAAAAGAGGCCGCTTTCCCGCAGGGCTTCTTCCGGGTATTGACCTTTGAGGCGATCACGAAGCAGAAAGCCTGAATCGGGGGCGTAACCGATGCGGAAGGTGGAGATCATCTCGTCGTTCAAGCCGCGGCCAGCGAGATACTGGCGGGCGTGGGCAGCTTCGGGACGGCGCAGACATTCCTGAAAAAAGGCGACGGCCCGTTCGTGAATTTCCAGCAGCACCGTGCGAAGTTGGGCTTCTTTGGCCTCCAGAGGACTGCTAAAGCTGGTCTTGGGGAGGGGGATGTTTAATTTTTGCGCGATGGCGCGAACGGCTTCCGGAAAAGTGACGTTCTCGATCTTCTGCACGAAGCTGAAGACGTCGCCGGAGGCGCCGCATCCGAAGCAGTGGTAGAACTGGCGCGTGGCATGGACCGAAAAAGAGGGCGTCTTCTCGTTATGAAAGGGGCAGAGACCGGAGAAGTTTTGCGCGCCGGCTTTCTTCAGCTTGACGTAATCGCCGACGATGCGGACGATGTCGGCCTGCTGCTTGACGATTTCCTTGAAGTCGGCGGCTTCAGTCATGGGACAAGGAAATTGTGGGGGAAAACGACGCGAAGGGGAAGTGTGGATTTCCGAGGGGGCTGTGGAAGAAGTGGCGGAATACATGGGGATGGCAGGGGTCCTTCGACTGCGCATCGCGATTCATAACGAATCATGCTGCTCCGCTCAGGATGACAATCAAACACGGAGATCCACGACCGTGGCACCGCCCCCGCCTTCGTTGGCTGGGGGCTCGGCGACGGACTCGACGTGTGGATGTTTCTGTAAGTATTGCCGGAGGGCCTTCCGAAGGATGCCCATGCCACTGCCGTGAACTACGCGGATCCGCGGTAATCCGGCGAGGAACGCCCGGTCCACGAACTTTTCGACTTCGCGGGTGGCGTCATCGACGTTGTGGCCGATGACGTTGATTTCGGAGGGGACGTTCTGATTTTCGCTCTCGAGTGAAACGGAAATTCCGCGAGCGCGAGCGGCCTTGACGGGGGAATCAGCGGCGCGGACCAGGACTTCGGCGATGTCTTCGCGAGGGATTTTCATCTTCATGGCGCCGATTTCGACTTCGAAATGCTTTTCGTCGAGGCGACGGGTAACCAAGGCTGGGCGTCCGACGGACTTGAGCTTGACGGTATCGCCTTCGGCGACATGCTTTACGACTTGTGGCTGCGCGTGGGGATCGCCCTGATCAGCGCCGGTCGAGTGGGCAACGACGGTGGAGTCAAAGTGCTCGCGAAATTCGCGGCGTAGTTTGGCGATGCGGCGTTCGGCATCTTTGGAGAGTTTCTGGGCAGCAGCGCGATCCTGGATAACGCTGACGGTTTCGCGCGCCTGATATTCGAAATCGCGCAGCAGGCCGTCGAGCTTCTTCTCCATTTCTTTGACTTTGGCCTGCTGGTCTTTCTTGCCTTCGGCGGCGAGGCGGGCCTTCTCGCGTTCGACTTCCTGTTCGCGAGTTTGGAGGCGAAAGCGATCGGTTTCGGCCTGGCGCAGCTCGGAGTGGAGACGGTCGAGAAACTGGCTGACGTCGCGAACTTGCGAACTGAGGCGGGCGCGGGCCGAATCGGTGATCGAGGGATTCAGGCCGAGACGTTGGGCGATGTTAATGCCCGCGGAAGCGCCGGGAACGCCGATTTGCAACTCGTAAGTGGGTTGCAGAGTGGTTTCATTGAAGCCGACGGAGGCGTTGAGAACCCCGCCGGTATTAGCGCCGAAAACTTTGAGCGATGTGTGATGGGTCGAGATGATCGCGAGACAGCCGATGCGGCGGAAGTGCTCGGCGATGGCGACGGCGAGGGCTGCGCCTTCTTCGGGATCGGTGGCGGAGCCGAGTTCGTCGAGGAGAACGAGGGAGTGAGGCGTTGCGGTGCGCGAAATGAAGTCAATATTGGTGACATGCGCGGAAAAGGTCGAGAGATTCTGCTCGATAGATTGATAGTCGCCGATGTCGGCGAGGACAGCGTCGAAGACGGGAAGTTCGGCGCGGTCTGCGGGGACCGGGATTCCGGATTGCGCCATGAGCGCCAGCAAGCCGACGGTTTTCAGGGCGACGGTCTTGCCGCCGGTGTTAGGACCGGTGATGACGAGTTCGCGCTGGTTGGCGGCCAGGTCGATTGTGGTGGGGACGATGGATTGTCCTTTGGCGCGGAGATTGCGCTCGAGAAGCGGATGGCGGGCTTTCTGAAGAATGAGGCTCGCTTGAGAGCTGTTGTTGTCAAGGATCGTGACCGTGACGCAGTTGTAATCTTCGGCGAAGCGGGCTTTGGCGAACTGCCACTCGAGATTCGAGAGTACGTCGAGGGCGGCGTGAATGTTGACGGCATCTTCGGCGATGCGATGGGTCATTTCGAGCAGGATGCGGTGAATCTCGGCTTGCTCTTCATCGAGCAGGCGCACGAGTTCGTTATTCTGCTCGATGGTTTCGAGGGGCTCGACGAAGACGGTTTGGCCGCTGGAACTGGCACCGTGGACCACGCCCTGGACGCGGCGTTTCTGCTCGATTTTGACGGGGATCACGAAACGCTCGCCGCGGATCGTGACGAGTTCGTCCTGCACG
>Ga0070735_10000571_pt1 | contig 39284 bp, 34 predicted proteins | sample Coa_R1_FD_66443 | JGI IMG/M metagenome (GOLD analysis project Ga0070735, IMG submission 66443) | Surface soil microbial communities from Centralia Pennsylvania, which are recovering from an underground coalmine fire - Coalmine... | ecosystem: Environmental > Terrestrial > Soil > Unclassified ... | reverse complement strand
TTCCTTGAGCCCGAGGGACTGAATACGCACGAGATCTACGTCAACGGCATGAGCACGTCACTGCCGGTCGAAGTGCAGCTTGCCATTCTGAAGTCCATTCCTGGACTTGAGAATGCTGAGATGTTGCGGCCGGGATACGCGATCGAATACGACTCGATCGATCCCACCGAGCTTGAACGCACACTTGAGACGCGCAAAATCAGCGGACTATTTTTGGCGGGACAGATCAATGGCACATCGGGCTACGAAGAGGCCGCTTGCCAGGGGATCATGGCCGGGATCAATGCGGCGTTGCAGGTCAAGCAGCAGCCTGCACTGATTCTCGACCGCACCGAAGCCTACACGGCAATCCTGATCGACGACCTCATTTCGAAGGGAACAAACGAGCCCTATCGCATGTTCACGTCGCGGGCCGAGTTCCGTCTTCATCTGCGCATCGATAATGCCGACCGTCGACTCACACCCCATGGCCGCCGCGTGGGATTGATCTCCGACCGGGCGTGGGCGGATTTTCAGGCCAAGCAGGAGCGACTCGCGGCGATGAAGAAGTTGCTGGATTCAACGCGTCTCACTCCGGAGATGCCGCCTACCCTGGAAACGAGCCTCACCTCTCCAGAGCCCGATCTTTCGTCGGCGATGGGTCAGTCCTTGGCGCAATTGTTAAAGCGCCCAGAAATCACGATTGAACATCTCGTACCTGCATTGAAAACGCGCGCGCCCGAATTTTTTGAAAGAGATCACTCCGCGTCCTCGGCGGTTTTGGTTTCCTCGGAAGTGAGAAATGAACTGAAGTCCGTGGAAACGGAGATCAAGTATGAAGGCTACCTCACCCAGCAACAGCGGGCGATGGAGCGTCTGAAGAAATCAGAGCAGCACGCGATCCCGGAGTGGTTCGACTATCGCTCGGTAAGCGGACTCTCCCTCGAGATGCAAGAGAAGTTGACGAAAGTCCGTCCGCGCACGATCGGCCAAGCGTCGCGCATTCCCGGCGTAACGCCTGCCGCGGTGTCGCTGGTGAATGTCTACATCGAGATTCAGGCGCGCCGCCGCGAACAGGCAACCGCAATTTAAATGGGATAGTTTTCCAAGAATCGTCTATTGAAGTCGGAAGCAACTGATTTCTTCCAATGATATTGGCTATCCATATAGCTGGTGACTTGCTTAGAATTCAAGCATCGAAGAGCACCGATCATCGGCGCGTCGATATTTTCCGAAATGGCAATGACCGCTAGTTCCCAGGAGACTCTGTCAGCGAATATTCCCCACTTGAGAGACGACCCCCAGAACACTCCAAGGTTCGCACCGATGAGGACTTTGGAAATACCATTCCTCGGGTTCATCACGAGCGTGTATCTTTCGGCCAGGCTAGAAGACTTGAACGACACGACGCCAAAAGATAAAGGCTGCTCCCAAAAGGTGTCGCCAGGCTCAGGATCGAGGACCATGTAATTGACGGACTCGTCCTGGCAGATGCCCGATATGCTGGAAAGAACCGACACGAACTTCTCTCCGTAAGCGCCTCCTCCGTAAACGTGCGCATATTCAATCGCGAGATATTTCGCGAACGGACGTTGGAACACGAAATCCGGCAACCGCTTGCGAGTGTCGATAATCTTTTCGCATTCTGCCTTCAAGCACGAGAATGTTCCTCGATCCGTTATTAGCTCTTCAGCGTTCATCTTCCCTTTAGTGGGAATCCTGCTGCGTCTGTAATTCCTCTGAGAGTTTCAACTCGCTATCGGCGCTTTCCTTGTTTCCCATGTCGCGATAAGCCTGCCCGAGCAGGTGATGCGTGATTGGATTATTCGGGTCCATCGTAGCCGCACGCTGCAGCGCGCGCACCGCCAGTTCGTACTCGCCCTTTTTCTCGAGCACTTTTCCCATCAGGATGTATGGCCCGGTCGAAGTCGCATCCAGCCAGATGGAGCGCTGCAACAGGCGTTCGGCGTCGTCGAACTTTTGCACGCGCGAGTACGCGTCCGCCAGCTTGTAGTACGAAGCTGCGTGCGCCGGATTGATGGCGAGTTCTTTCTGAAATTCCGTAATCGCCTCGGGCACGCGCGACTTGTAAAGATACAGTTCGCCAAGAAGAAAATGCGCGAGCGGCAGTTTCGGATCGAGCGCGGCAGCTTTCTGCGCGTATTCTTCCGCGATCGGATCATATTCTTGCCGAAACAGCATTCGCGCCGTGAACAAGTAAGCGGCCGCCGAATCGCCCGGCACGTCGAACATCTTGCCAAACGACTTGCGCGCTTGGTCGTAATTCTTGGTCTGGATGTAACAAATTCCCAGAATGTACGCGGCATCGACGTTCGCCCGCGGATACCATCCCTGAACTTTTTCGAGCAGCGGAATCGCATCGGCCGGATGGCCGCCGAGATAGTTCGACAATCCGAGCAATTGGATCGCTTCCTGATTCGCAGGATCCTCGGCTGTAGCCTTCTTGAAATATTCAATTGCTTTTGGGAAATCGCTTTTCTTGTAATATGCGGTTCCCAGTTCGAGCGCCAGACCCTTCATGGAAGGATCGTGTGATTCGAGCATTTGCAGCTCAGAGATCGCCTCGTCGGACTTTCCAGCTTGCATCAATTTGCGGGCCTCGGCGAATTCCGGTGGCGACGCTTGTTGCGCGTTTGCGGCCGGGGCGCTCGGCGGCGCAACTTGCTGGGCAGAGCCCGCTGCGCACAGCAAGGAAACGATCGCCACAAAAGATAAAAACGGAATTCCTCTTCTCAAAATCACCTCAGGTCCCATCGTCACAACTTACGGTGTGCTCCACGCAGCGAGCTCTACTTCGCAGTCATCTCTTTCTCAATTTCTCTCAGATTCTCTTTCGCGATCGGCTGATTCGGATCGAGCTGCAGCGCATGTTCGAAATGCGCCTTCGCCTCCGGGAGACGTCCCATTTCGGCCAGTGCCGCACCAAGATTCGCCTCTACTGCGGCGTCCCGGGGCTGCAGTTGCAACGCAGCCTGAAATTGTGCGGCAGAGCCAGCAAAATCATTTTGATCTGCCAGCGCAAATCCCAGATTGTAGTGCGCATCGAAATAGTCCGGACGCACCTTCAGCGCCTCCTGCAAATATTCCGCAGCCTGCTCGGGATGCCCCGCCGCCACCAACGCCCCTCCCAACGCATTATTTCCAGCGGCGTCCTGCGGACGGAGCTTCACCGCCTCAAGATATTCCGTAATCGCTCCTTCAAATTCCTTCTTCGCCTGCAGCATTGCCGCGAGATTGTAGTGCGCTTCGAAATCTCCCGGATTATTTTCCACATCGTGCCGCGCCAAGGCTTCCTGTAGAACCATCCTGGGATCGCCCTTGGCGGGATCAAAATTCACTGGCAGCACCTGGAGCCACAGATGACACATCTCGTCCGTCGAACGGTTCCCGCCCTTCACTTCGATCGGCGGATGATTCGGGTTCAGCGGATTGCCATCGGAGTTATCGTAGGTGTATTGCAAACTAACCGTGGTTCCCTTCGGCAGCAACACAGGCTCGGCATAGCGGTAGACCGCCTGCCAATTCAGGTTCCAATCGGGGATGTGAATCAGAGTTTCGCGTGTTCCGTCGGCGAGTATCGCGTGCGCCTGAATGTCTTTGCCCAAGTAATGCGCGTGCGGATAAATCGCGAGCAGCTCGACGTCAACCGGCAGCGTGAATTGATCGCTCACGACAAACGCCTTGTCGCCGGCCGGAATATCAAGCTTCACGTCGTCTTCGAGCTGCAGCAGCATTGGTAGCTTCGTCGCCGGATGCGGGGTGAAATAAAGGCCGATACTCGGACGAATCACCTCCGGCTTCCCCGAAGGCTGCAAATGCGTGTTCAGAATGAGGTCCGTTCCCTTGTCGAGGCGCAGGGCCATGCCATCCGGCTCGACATAAGGGACCGTGCCGGGCTTCCAGAATAAGAGATGGCTGTCGGGATCGAATACCTGCGACTCGATGCGAATTTCCATTCCCCCGAATCCCGCCCCCAGCTCCTTCTCCCGCTTGCGGGATGATCCTTCACGGTCCACCAGAATGTTCGCGTGATGCACGTACTGCTTGTCCCCTGGACGGATCTCGACCGCCTTCACCCATTTCGTTCCTTCGATGGGAACGCGAAAAATGAAATTCCAATAGGTGTCGGTGCCTTGCGGCGGCAGGACGAGCGGCTTCGTCGCCGTGAGAATCATGTCTGGCTTTCCCAGGCGCCAGCCTTCGACGAATTCGGGCTTCGGCGGAAGATCGGCGGGATTGCCTTCGATTTCTCCCTGATCGACCCAGCGCTGGATCATGTCTATCTCGGCATTCGACAGCCGGAGTTCATCGGCAAATTTTAGCTTCTGCGGCTCCGGAAGCCACGGAGGCATCGTACGAGAACGCGTCACGTCCGCAATCTGATGCGCGTGCTTCCGCACGTCCAAATAATTCAGCAAAGAAAACGGCGCGGCTTCACCCGGCCGATGACATGTGGAACAGGAATGAAAAATGATCGGCGCGATATCACGATTGAACGTAACCGTCGAGGAAGTTTCTTGCGCATGGGCCGTCTGCGCTAGGGACTGGCTCACGCTGGCTGCCAACAGCAATGAAATTCCCAGCGTACTCAGGCGCAGGAAGCTCATTCCAGATCCGAAATGTAGCATCCCACTCCCCTGACTTCATTCCGCGCCACAGGCTGGTCTGACAACACTGCTTCAATCGCGTCTTCGAGTTCATGGGTGGTTGGCGCAGGCCGCGGATGGAAGAGATCGACATACCAGTTGTCGATGCGCCCGTCATAAACCAGCCGCTGGTTGCGATCGAACACTCCGACCTCGGGTGTGATCTGCACACGACTCAGCTTGACGAGAGAATGCTCCGGATCACGCAGCACCGGAATTTCGTAGCCGAAGTCGGAGACCGATTTACGGATCGCCTGCGCAGTCTCGCTTTTGTCGGGATAAATCAGCCAGAAATTGACGCGGTCGGCATAGCGCTTACTGATCTGCTGAATCAGCGGAGCGTAGCGCCCTGATACTGGGCAATCGCGGCGCAGAAAAACAAGAACGACCGCTTTTCCGGAGGAAGCAGTGAAAGGATTCGCTGCGCGGCCGCCCAAATCGACGACGCCCTCTTGCGCCAAGAGGGCAGAAGACACGAACAGCAGGAGGACCGGCATCATGCGAAACTGCAATTTGCCCCACTGCATAGAATCGGCGCCCGCAGAACTCCACCGATTCTAAGAGCCTTGCGGATGAGTGTCCATCCCGTTCCTCGGCCAAAGACGTGGAAAAAGGAACCCGGTACTTCGGCGATACTCCCTATACTGCTCACCGAACTCGGTTGTCAGAAGATTCTCTTCGCGAATCGCCTTGCGGGAATGAGCCGCCAGCAGCAGCAATACGGCGGTAATCCCACGCCACTCGCCCACCACCAGCGCCGCTCCCACGCACCCGACCAGCATCCCGGTATAGATCGGATGCCTCACGAATGCGTACGGCCCTGAACGGATCAGCTGATGTCCCTCTTTGAGCGTCACTTGCGCGCTCCAGTAGACGCCGATGCAGTAGCGCGCCCATATCGCGACTGCTACTCCAATCCACGTCACTCCGATTCCGACCCAGGCGATCCAGTCTCCTTCAGGAAGAAAGCGCAGCCCAAGCGGCCCGATCCGCAGCCACTGTGCAAACAGCAACTCATACGCGATCACAACGACCGCCACTGTGATCAGGCGGTCCACCGACTTCTCTCGCGCCTTCGTCGGATTCACGCGAAGCCAGCTCACCAGCCAGTAGCCCGCGAATACATACCAGGGAATCAGTTCGAGTTGCCAGATGCTCAGCGATTTCATATGTCACCTTCAAATTATTCCGCGGGTGGCGGGCGGGGATGTGTCCACTCAGATCGTTTTCTCAATCCGCCTCAGATGCCGGATCCATTCGCATTCCACTTCGATCTGTTTTTTCATGTATCGCACGACTTCTCCGCCGAATTTACCCAGATCCATCTTCCCTTGCAGGGCCTGCAACTTTTGATCGCGACGTTCGAGGAAGGTTTCCCGCAGCGACAGTATTGATTCGCGCATTTCGGGCTTGAGCGCAGGGAATAGACCGACGCGGAGATGAAAAGCATCCGCTGAGTGCGCGTCAGCTTCCCCGAATGCATTCATCCGCTCGAATAGGTAACGGCGTCCCTCGGAGGTCAGCGCGTATTGCTGGCGTGTCTGCCCGCGTTCCCCTGGAACTGCTTTCTTGCTGACCCATTTCTCTTCGAGAAACCGCCGCAGCATCGGATAGACGATGTTGTTATGAAGCGCTTCCTGCCCCATGATCCATCCCGCTTCCCGCTTGATCTGGTAGCCGTACTTCGGGCCGTCAAGCATCATCGCGAGCATTAATAGGTCATTCATGACAGTGTCAATCTTGATCTAATACTCCCGTTTTGTCAAGACGAACAATGAACCGCCCGTCCCAGGAATCAGACTCCAGTCGATCCTCTGTGCCGCTGCAGTGAAAGGTTTTCCGCAGCCACCCGCTACAATGGGTTCGGCATGATTGCTCACCTTCGCGGAAAGCTGCTGGCGAAACATCCCAACCAGGCGATTGTGGAAACGGCTGGCGTCGGCTATGACGTCACGATCAGCGTTCCGACGTTTTCCGATCTTCCGGCAGTCGGAACTGACATCGCCCTGCACATCCACACCCACGTGCGCGAAGACGTCATTGCGCTCTACGGATTCCTGCGTCCCTCGGAGAAGCTGCTCTTCGAAAAACTGATCACCGTGAGTGGAATCGGGCCAAAGCTTGCGATCACGATCCTGAGCGGGATGGCCGCCGACGAGATGGTCGGAGCCATCCGCGGCAACGATGTTGTAAAGCTCACTCGCATCCCAGGCATCGGAAGAAAAACGGCAGAGCGGATGGTGCTGGAACTTCGCGATAAGCTTCCAGCCACGGGAACGGCAACGGCACCATCCACTTCACCAGCCAGCCCGGTTGAGGAAGATGTCCTGTCGGCGCTGATGAACCTCGGTTATCAGCGCCCCGCCGCGGAGAAGGCTCTGGAGGCCGTGACAAAGCAAGGGGATGCGAAGACCTTCGATCAGATGTTCCGGGCCGTGCTGGGGCGACTGTCGAAATAGCCCGATTTCCCCATGGACAGAGTATCCGTCCGGGAGTGTAATGCTCCGTCATGCAAACGCTCGGGTTGTCTGACTCAACCACTCGCACCGAGAGCCGGCTGAAAAGCCTTTTCTGGCCATCGATCCAAAGCGGGGCCGATGTCGACTATCTCGCCGTACAAGGCTTCTGGGTCTGCACGATCGTCGGCGCAATGTCGATGGCGTTTCTGGTTTTCAATCGCCAGCCCATTACCGGTCTTCTGATCTTTCTGCTGTTCCACTTCGGCGGGATTGGCGTTCGCGAGCACAATCCGTTTGCAGCGGCCATCACACTGATCTACTACCTTGTGGATTTTCTTGCCTCATTCATCGTTCTATTGCTGAACTCTCCCGGGATCGGGGTGGTCAAGGTCATCGTGACCGCGCTGCTTCTTTCGAATCTCCGCGCTACATGGATCGCGGGCAATTGGAAGCCCGACTCAGAAGAAGCGGCGCTGCCTCCGCGTCTCGGAGACACGTTCTTTGACAAATTCGCCGACAAATGGCCGGCATTCATCTGGCCAAAGGTGAAGATCGTCTACTACATTTTTTCGTTCCTCATGCTTACACTTACGACGGCTGGTGTGATCATCGTCTACGTACGGCACATACGGTAGCCCGCATTCGAGGGTGTCACTTTCCAATGCAGAACGTGCTGAAGATCAGGTTGAGGACGTCATCTGTCGTGGTTGCGCCAGTGATGGCATCGAGCGGCCGTAGAGCGCTGTACAGATCAAGCAGCAGCATTTCGTGAGGAATCTTGCCGAGCACAGCGTTTTTGGCGGCATCCAGTGCAGTGATTGAGTCGGCGATCAATCCCTGGTGACGAATGTTGGTGAGGAATCCGGCTTCGACCGAGTTTCCGCTCTCTCCGCCAATGTGCCGCAGAATTTCGGAGCGCAACGCGTCGATCCCTTCGCCGGTAACCGCTGAGGTCAAAATTCTCTTGTACCTAGCCCCTGATCCCTGACCCCTGGCAGCCAAGTCCGTCTTATTCTCAACCACGATCGCCGGCCGTCCCTCGGCATGGCGAAGCAGTTCCGCGTCCTCTGCACTCTCTTCCTGCGAGGCATCGAGCACAATCAAGACGAGATCCGCATCAGCCAGCGCCTCCATGGATTTCTGAATGCCAATCGATTCCGCTTCGTCGATCGCCGTGCGAATGCCTGCTGTATCCACCAGCTTCACCGGGATTCCGCCAATCGCAACAGTTTCGCTGACCAGATCGCGCGTCGTTCCGGGAGTCGCGGTCACAATCGCGCGTTCGCGCTCGACCAGCCGATTAAACAGGCTCGACTTGCCGACATTAGGCCGTCCCACGATCGCCAGTGTGAGTCCTTCATGGACGATCTTTCCGTAGGCGAAACTCGCGCTCAGCTGCTCGAGCGGACCGCGCACGCTACTGATGTGATCGAGAATCACCGCACCCGGCAAAACTGAAACATCGTCTTCTGCAAAATCAATGCCAGCTTCTAGCAGAGCAATCAGTTCGACCAGCTTCTGTTTAATCGGCTGTAGCCGGCGCGACAGGGCACCCTCCAATTGCTGCGCGGCTACTTTCGCCTGATAAAGAGTCTGCGAGTCGATCAGGTCGCGCACAGCCTCAGCTTGCGTCAAGTCGATGCGCCCGTTCAGAAAGGCGCGCATTGTGAATTCGCCCGGTTCAGCCAGCCGCGCACCCCCTGCCACGCAAAGCGCGACAATGTGTTGCAGCACGACCGGCGACCCATGCGCCGAAATCTCGACAACGTCGTCAGTCGTGTAGGAATGAGGCTTCAAGAAAAAAGTCACAACGACTTCGTCGATGCGCTGCGGGGCAGAGCTTGTGGGGACATTCGCGCCCTGCTGTCCGGCTGGGCCGAGCCGAGCAGCCTCTGCAGATGCCTCAACCAACTCCCCGAACAGCGCCCGCCCGGGTTCTAGATCATGTTTCAGCCGCAGCATCGGCGTTGCAATCCGGACCGCGTCCGGCCCCGAAAGGCGCACAACACCGACGCCTCCGCGCCCGGGCGGCGTCGCGACCGCGACGATTGTGTCATCAAGATTCACGCGCCGATTGTAAACTGGTCGTTCGTAAATAACCGTCGTTGGCCGCTTGTCGTTCATCACTGGCAGGCAGCCTGTCGCGAACGACTAACGGCCAACGGCTAACGACGGAGCGCAAAATTGTCTGTAGCTGATGAGCTTCTAAAGACCAACGAAGAATTCGCCCGCAACTTCAAACTCGGTGAACTCCAGGTTCGCCCCAAACGGCGCGTCGCGGTTCTCTCTTGTATGGATTCGCGCATCCTGTTCGAGCACTGCCTCGGACTGAAACCGGGCGATGCGCACATGATCCGAAACGCCGGCGGAATCGCCACCGAGGACGCGCTGCGATCGCTGATCGTCTCGCATCACCTGCTCGACACGCAGGAGTTCATCATCATCGGCCACACGGACTGCGGACTGTTAAAAGTGCGCGAATACGAACTACGCTCGAAACTTGCAGAGAAGATGGGCGCCATCGCCAGTGAGCCGTCCAATTTTTATGCCTTCGACGATCTGGAAGCAAACATCCGCCAGCAGGTGCATCGCGTGAAATCGCACCCGTGGATTCCCAAGCACATTCCGGTGCGGGGATTTATTTATGACGTAAAGGCGGGGAAATTGACGGAAGTAAAATAACTAGCCAGATTCATTCGTCACCCCTCGGGACACTTGCTGTTTTTCGTGATCAAGCTCGTCTACACTCCTCAGAGCAACGCTCTGCCGATACGCCAAGAAGTAGTAGATCAACGTCCCAAATGGAGCAAGAAAGAACAACAAAATAAACGACCCGGCCTTCTTCAGGTAGTGGGAGCGGTCGAAGCTGAACCAGAAATACCACATCGCGACCCAAAGCAGACCTGAGCCTAAAATCTCTGGCAGAAGTAACAATCTAAGAACGGAACGGGCTTGTCGATTTAAAGCAGTAGCTCCGGCTGCGGGCATTGCTAAACGAACTCCAACTAAAGTCGCTATTAGTGCAAGAGTGAGGACAGCACATCCGAGATAAACATGCTGCGCGTTGCGGGACAGTAACCAACCGCGACTGATTGGCAGGTACAGCATGACCGACAAGATTAGCACCGAAGATCAGAGAGTCAATCCGTCGTCAGCGTCGGCCCAGATACTAGCGCGCCACCTTCTCAATCTCCGCTCGCAGCTGATCGTACGGCACCGCTCCCGGATGGTACCAGGCAACTCTCCCCGCCCGATTCAAAAGCACAAGCGTCGGAGTCGTTGATGCGCCGTAGACCTCGAAGTTGTACGTGCTGACCGGGACCGGCATGTCGAGCAATCCGCTGTAAAAACGATGCCGCACCGCGTCGATGTACCGGAGTTCATCGCTCGGTGACGCGTGCTCGATCTGCGCCGTATATCCGTAGAACCGCGTCGGACCGATGACCTTCAATCCCTTAGACGCGAACTCAGTGCGCAGTTGCGTGATGACCGGCGCTTCGGCTTTACAGTCCGCACACCAGTGGGCCCAGAAGAAAAGCAGCACGGGCGATCCGCGAAGCTGAGCGGCAGTCGGCAGCGGCGCTCCCAGGAACTCGCCCGACTTCAGAGGCGGAGCAAGCCTTCCCTGAAAAGTGAGCAGATTGAGGTTCTTCTGCAGGCGGTCATGAATCGAAGTCTTCCCATAGGTCTGTAGCGCAGATCGCAGGAGCGCGATCGCCTGCGTCCTCTGTCCATGCGCGGCAAGCACCTGCGACTGGACCTCCAGCGCAGCCCCCAGCGCGTTCGGCAAATGCGGCTCCGCGTCGAGCGGACGCCGTTTCAATTCATCGAGCACGAGTGCCTTGGTCTGCTTTGCGTACGAGGCGGCTTGATCGTACTGGCCCTGATCCAGCGCCGAGCGAGCCAGCCACGAGCACGCATCCAGATATTCGGCATCAACGCCTTTCTGGGCGCGGTAGGAATCAAGCTCGGATTCCGCGGCGGCAAAGTTGTTCTGCGCCAGGGCGTAACGCACGTTGTCGACGATCCCAGCCCACGATGCTGAAGCTGCGAGCAGCAGGAACCCCGCAAGAATTCGCAATCGCATTATTCCTATCATGATTCTTTTGCAGAAAGCTGGCAAATCGGGAGCGGAACGTGTAAAGCTATATAGCCATATAACATCCCTTGAATCAGCCATTTACCCGTGCTCCTTTACGATTTCTGTAGCTATTTCTGTGCACTTTCACGTACAATAAAGCTGCGTTTGACTTTAGAGTTCCTTCGCAGTACAAGCATCTCCGCTTAACCCAGCGTGTGACCTGCCTGCAGAAGAATCCTGAAAGCTTCAGCGCTACATCAAGAAAAAGGAACAATGCAACAACATGGAAACAGGAACAGTGAAGTGGTTTAACGACGCCAAAGGCTATGGTTTTATCAGTCGCCAGAACGGCGAGGATGTCTTCGTACATTTCTCCGCCATTCAGGCCAGCGGATTCCGCAGCCTGCAGGAAGGTCAACAAGTGCAGTTTGACGTGGTCAAAGGCCCCAAGGGCTGGCAAGCTGAGAACGTCAAGGGCGTCTAACACCGCTTTGCAAACAATCCGCATGAGGGCGGCCAGCAATGGCCGCCCTTAGTGTTTTAGGGAATTGACCTCCATAGTACGTAGCGTTATAGTACGTTACGTACTATGGCACGTATTTCATCGCTTGGCTATGCGCTCCTCGGACTTCTACATCAGAAGCCATCATCGGGCTACGACCTCCGCAAAATCTTCTCCTCCACATCGATGAAGACTTACAGTGACAGCCCGGGGGCCATTTACCCTGCATTGCGTCGACTGGAAGAGCAACAATTGATCCGCAGCACGATCGAAGAGGGCGTGGGCTTGAGGCGGCGCCAGGCTTTCCGGCTTACCCCAGCCGGACTTGCGGAACTCAAGAAATGGATCACCGCTCCGGTCACGCGCGAAGACATGATCTCGGGTTCTGAAAACGTAGTCCTCCGCTTTGCCTTCAGCGAACAGGTCGTTGGCTCCCGAGCGTCCCTCGAATTACTCCGCTGTTTGGAAACGGCGCTCGAACCGCACCTGGCCACTTTGCGTGAGGAATATGAATTACTGAAAAAGGTGGCACCGACATCCGGAAGATTGGCATTTGAATACGGACTTCGCGGAGTCGAAGCCCTGCTGCAGTGGACTCAATACGCAATCAAGACTTACGAAAAGCAGATTAAAAGCAATGGAAGGAGGGCGTCGTGAAACTTACCCAAACAATTGTGCGTGGTGTATTGGCATTTATTGCCATTACTGCCGCTCAAATGATCTGCGGAGTGCTGGTTCCGATAAAGGCACCAGCGGCACCTCATTTGCTCGAATGGTTGCTGATGGCGAATGCGATCGTGGCTGCAGCGCTAACGATTCTCGCCGTTCGCTCGGATTGGCGCGGATGGCAACTCGGCATCGCGCTTGCTGCCATCCCGTTCATCATCAGTACGGCCAATATCATCGAAGGCTCCGTATTCCTGAAAAATTCCTATCTGCCGTGGGAGCCGCTTTATCTCCATTCCCTGATTTCGGCGGTCCTGATGGTGCCGGTTTGGACATTGCTTTTCGGCAGAAGAGAAAATGCGACTTCGCATTACCACCCAATTCAATCGAAAGGGCGCGGAGAGCGAGCCTGGAAATTCGCCCTCTCCGATCTCAGCTACATCGTTCTCTACTACGCCGCCGGAATGATCATCTTTCCGTTCGTCCGGGATTTTTATGCGACACAACAACTGCCACCGCCCGGAACGATTGTCGTGCTGCAACTGCTGATCCGCGGTCCAATCTTCGTTGTCCTATGTCTCGGAATCACCCGCATGCTGGGTATGCCCCGATTGACCGGAGCACTCACGGTCGGGGCGCTATTCACACTTCTAAGCGGCGTCGCTCCGTTGCTGATCCCGAATCCGTATTTCCCGGACGCGGTTCGCTGGGTGCACTTCTGCGAAGTTGTGAGTGAGAATTTCGTGTTCGGTGCAATCGTGGCTTGGCTTTGGGGACGGCCCCCGGCATTCGTCGCCAGGCACAGTCTGGCTCGCGCGGCGTAGCGCGAATGAGGCTTAGGGGCGCATGTCGCGCATCAGCACGACGTCGAAGTCGCTGTGCCCGCGCACCATTGCCAGTTGTTTGCCGTCGAACGACCAGTGAAAGTCGTAGATGCGCTCGGCCTTGAAATCGGTAATGGCGTGCCCTGTGGCGCCATCGAGAGGCTGCAGCCATAAATTGTCCACGCCATTTTCGCGCGTTGGATAGATCACGGCTTTTCCGTCACGGCTGAAGCGCATCGGCCCGAAACGCAGCCGCTCGAATTCAATAATCTTCGGCGAAACGCCCGCTGCTGGATCCGCGGACACCAGCGCGATCTTTTCCTTGTGCTCACCTGAGTGCTCCAGTGTGGCGAATGCGGCAAGTTTGCCGTCAGGAGAAACGTCGAAATTCTGGTTGAGTGGCAGGTCCGAAATCGTCTGCGGGGTACCTCCGTCAATCGAAACCCGCGCCAGCTTTCCCTCTCCGGACTCGGCATTGTAGTAAACCCAACGGCCATCCGAAGAGCACACCGGAGAACTGTCGTGTGTTCCGGTGGTCAACTGCTTCAGGTCGCCTCCGGAAGCGTCAATGCGCCATACGTTCGAATCGCCTGAGCTTCCCTGAAATACTAGTTCGAAGACGATGTAGCGTCCGTCGAGACACTCCGAAGGATTTCCTCCCGGACCTCCGTTTTGTATCGGCGTCTTGTTGCCTGTGGAAGGATCAATCAGATTCAGCGTGTTGTCTTGGTCGCTGATGAGCCGGCCGTCTTTTGTCCACGTGAAATTCGTGAATGCGCTGGTCGGAGCGATATCGTGTGCCTGGAAATTCGGCTCGACATTAGCCCCGATCTCCATATGCCAATGCCCCTGACTCAGTATCGCCGCCAGCAACTGTCCGCTCCCCGCAATACTGAGATCGGTGTAGCTGTTTGTGTCGCGTGTCACGGGAGTGATCTTCCCCTCCGGATATGAGACAAACATGATCTGCGACTGATTGAAATTCGTTCGAGCTTCCCGCACCAGGCCCAGCAATCCGCTGCCATCCGGCAACCAGTGTGGCGATTCAAAGAGTTCAGTCTTGCTTCCCTGAAATACTGTTTGCTTCCCGGTTGCAATATTGATCGCCACCAGGCTCTCCAACGCGTTGCCTACGCGCTCTACATCGCAGACGATGGTATTCCCGTCCGGCGACCACGCTGGCGAATAAAGCGTCTGCGTATTCGAGCCGCTTGCCAGAACTTTCTCTTGGCTACCATCGAGCGGATGGAGGATGAGCTGATATTGCCCCGCCACCGGGTCGTCATAGCGCATGAATGCCAGCTTCGTGCCATCGGGAGAGAACGTGACATTCGAATCTACATCGCTGATCAACTTTTGCGGAGTGCCTCCAAGCAGCGGCGCACGGTACAAAAACTTGAGCTCAGGATTTCCCGGATCGCTGCGCACGAAATAGAAATAATTCCCGTCGGGCGAAAATTGCAGCCCGTTGTAGTACGTATCTGCCGGAGGCTGCACCTGCGTATCGCTGTTGGTCGGAACATTGCGCAGCGAGAGGCTTGCCAGGCCATTCCTTCGAGTCAGACTTAGAACGTATTTACCATCCGGCGAAATCGCCGCCAGCATGGCATCCCCGGTATTCGTAACCTTCGTGACGGAAAAATTCTGAAACGCCGCCGGCCGCTGATGCGTCACAAAGGAGTAGACTCCATAGCCTGCCGCCGCCAGCAAAATCAGCGTGAGTCCCACGAGAAGCCCAGCGCCGATTTTGTTCTGTCGCGCAACAGTCACAACTGAAGAACTTCCGCTGCGCTGCGCCGGAATGCTTCTGTCGGATATGCGGGACGCTGCAACTTCCTCACCCGTGCCTTGAACCGGGGTCCCGGATGGCCTTCGCCCCGATTCCACGTCCCGCTTCAGCCGCTTCAGATCGCCGCGCAGATCGGCCGCGGACTGATAACGCAAATCGGCGTCCTTCTCAAGAAGCTTCTCAATAATTTCCTCGAATTTCGCGGGCAAAGCGGGATTCAACTGCTGCACCGGCGTCGGATCGAGTTCCAGAATCGCGTGAAACACGACGGCGGAAGTCGCACCAGTGAACGGAAGCTTTCCCGTCGCCATCTGGTAGAGAACAGTGCCCAGCGAGAACAGATCCGTCCGCGTATCGAGTTGCTCGCCGCGAGCCTGCTCCGGAGACATGTATGCAATTGTGCCCACCGTGGCGCCGGGGCTAGTGAGATGCGCTGGAGCCGGAGAATCCTGAGTCGCGCCAATCGTTTCCATCTGCATCTCTGGACGGATCAGCTTGGCCAGCCCGAAATCCAGCACTTTCACTTGCCCACGCGGCGTTACGAAGATGTTCGCGGGCTTGATGTCGCGATGAATGATTCCCTTCGCATGAGCGGCGTCGAGCGCATCCGCAAGTTGAATCGCGATGTCGAGCAACCGGTCCGTTGGCAGTGGCCCGGAGCGCAGCTTCTGCTCGAGGTTTTGCCCCTCGAGCAACTCCATCGCGATAAATGATTGCAGATCGCCACCATTCCCCGGCGCCGTTTCCACTGCATAGATCGTGCAAATATTCGGATGGTTCAGAGCCGAAGCGGTTCTCGCCTCCAGCAGAAACCGGTCGAGCGCATTCTGATCGCGCGAGAGTTGTGGCGGCAGAAACTTCAGTGCAACTTTCCGCCCAAGATTCAGATCCTCCGCTTCATACACCACACCCATCCCGCCGCTGCCAAGCTGCCCAGTGATGCGGTAATGCGAGATGGTCTGATTGATCATCGAAGGTTAGAACCCCGAGGAAGGAGCGGAGGTTTTATCTTAGGTGGGATGAAAATCTCAGTCAAACACCAGCGCAATGTGCTGCTCTCAATTCGCAGCCTGAACCGGCTGATTCTGCTCCGTATTTAGCCTCTCCACCATTTCTTTCGGCATGTCGTGCAGCAGTTCGAGAATTGCGGCGTTGGTCCAGCCGAATCCCACGACGTTCATGTGATAGCCCAATGCTACGTGCGACTCCGAGGACCTTGTAACGACGTTGTACTTCTCGCGGATGTTTCCATCTCGCCGGAAATTTCCCGCGACCATCGACACGAACTCGTACGAGATGCGATCCGCGTCGTTGTTGTATTCGTAACGGCGCAGCCCGCCGATCGCCAGCATCTCGATGTTTCCCCAGCCATACGGAAGATCCCACTGCGCGCCCGTATCTTCGGTGCTCATCGGAAGGCCACCGGGCCGTTCGAATACTTTCACATTCCCTTCGACGGCTCTGGCCTGTTCCGGCGTCGCGAGCCCTGCCCACAGCGGGTAAAAAGTGCTGGCGTATTTGTATTCCGACATTCGGCCGTTCCTAAAATCGTAGTCGAAAAACATTCCCTGTTGCGGATTCCACAGATATTTCGTGATGAGTTGCTTGCGATGTGCGGCACGCTCGTCCCACATCTTCGCATCATTGCGTCGCCCGAGCCATGCGCTGATCTGCGACATATCTTTCTCTGTCTTGTAGAGCAGGCTATTCAAGCAAACTGGAGCGTAATACTGCGTGGCGGCGCCGAACGGTCCGAAGCGGAAGCTGACGTCGAATCCCGACTCGCGCATCGACCGGTCGCCCTTGTAATAGTCGGCGCTCAACCTGAACTGCTTCGCCTTATTGCAATCTGGATGAGCCATCGTCATCGACAGATCGCAGACCTGCATGGAGTACGTTCGTCCAGCGACGGCCTCGTTATTGCCCGCTCCGCTTTCGACGACGTAGCCACGATCCAGCGCCGGATGAAAGAAGAAGTATTCCGCAACGTTGCGGTAAATGCCCGCCTCATCCTGTTCAGCTTCGGGTGGCGGCCCTGTGCCGAAATCGTAGTAACGCGACAGACCCGTTTGACCCGCCAGATGAGGTTCCCGCGTCCACATCTCATAATCCTTGGCGAGATCGGAGTACGCGCGCTCCAGCCAGGCATGATCGGCGCGTCCATCTTTCTGCGACTGGTCCTTCTGCATGGCCTGATACACGTCCACCACCATCGAACTCATAAACGGCGGCTGCGACCGCGTCAGATAGTACGTGCGGTTCGCATTGAGCATCGCACCGTAGTGCTCAACTTCGAAAAAAAAGTTCTCGACCATGCCCCGTGCGAGTTCCACCCGGCCAGCCTGCAACAGCCCGCGAATAATGAAGTAACTGTCCCAGCCATACATCTCGTTAAAACGGCCGCCCGGCACGACGTACTTTTCCGGCACATAGAGCAGCCCCGGGGGATTGATCTTGCTGGTATCGATTTCACCCAACTGGCGAATCTCGATCGGCAAGTGTTCCACGCGCACGTTGCAGTGATCGGTTAGGGACTTCACCGACTCAGGCTCGGCGAATCCCGCTGGCAAATACAACACCGACGACGCCGCAATCTTCGGATCGACAATGCTCTGGCAATCCGTCATGGAGCGCGTCAGCGTGTCCCACGCAGTCGAAATATAGGCGAGTATCGGCTTGAGGCCTTGCGAATCGCTTGGCGGCGCCGCGAGCACGGGAGCCTGCGCCGCAGTGCAGAAGACTGCGACGAGTGCCGCCCAACATATGAAAGAACGAACAAGATGTCTATGAAGGCCCTGAATGTTCATCGGAGGTTTAACAAAGCCTCGCCATCATAACCGCGCTTTCCGACCCCCCGCCGAAATAATTTAGAACACCTCCCTCTGAGGGTCCCTCTGGTCCTGCGTTCGATCAGTGAGTGTTTGGTTTATTCTATTTAGCTTAAGGTTTCGTGTGCGAGGGGGCTAAAACGTGAACCGACCACTGCCAGTCCTTCGTCTTTTCCTTTCCTTGCTTGTTCTGCTACCCGTAACGCTGTTGGCGCAGGTTCCCGAAAACACTTATCAGGAACTGCATTGGCGCATGATCGGCCCATTTCGCGGAGGCCGCACTCGTGCCGCCTGTGGTGTTCCCTCGCAGCCCAACGTGTTTTACGTGGGCCAGGTGAACGGAGGCGTCTGGAAATCCGATGACTACGGACGCACCTGGAATCCCATTTTCGACCACGAACCTACCCAGTCGATCGGCGCTATCGCCGTCGCTCCCTCTGATCCCAACATCATCTATGTAGGAAGCGGAGAAGGACTCCACCGTCCCGATCTTTCTGTCGGTGACGGTATATACAAGTCAACTGACGCCGGCAAGACTTGGACTCACCTCGGCCTGCGCGACGGTGAACAAATTCCTGCAGTCGCGGTCGATCCCCGCGATCCAAACAAGGTCTTCGCCTCGGTTCTCGGTCATCCTTACGGTCCAAGCGAGGAGCGCGGAATCTATCGTTCCACGGACGGCGGCCAGAATTGGCAGAAAGTCCTTTCGAAAGATGAGAACACCGGGGGCTCTGACGTGGAGATTGATCCCTCGAATCCTGATGTCGTCTATGCCGGGATGTGGGAAGTCCGCGAGGGTCCATGGGAGGACAACAACGAATTCAACGGAGCCAGTGGCGGACTCTTCAAATCTACCGATGGCGGCACCACTTGGAATCAACTCAAGAGCGGTTTGCCAGATGATCTCTCGCAGATCTACATTGCGATCGCGCCCAGTGATTCGCGCCGCCTGTACGCAACACTCGCAACCGCTTCCGGCAAGTTAGGTGTCTACCGTTCCGACGATGCCGGCGATACCTGGACCCACATCACCACCGATCCACGCCCGTCAGGCCGGATCGGGGGAGGCGATCTTCCTATCCCGAGAGTTGATCCCAAGGATCCCGATCTCGTTTACGTTGCGAGCACCGTTACCATGCGCTCCACCGACGGCGGCAAAACATGGTCCGGCTTCCGCGGCGCCCCCGGCGGCGACGATTACCAGAATCTCTGGATCAATCCCACGAACGGCAACATTATTCTTCTCGTCAGCGACCAGGGCGCAATCATCACCGTCAATCGCGGGCAAAGCTGGAGTTCGTGGTACAACCAGCCCACCGCGCAGTTCTATCACGTCATCACCGACAATCATTTCCCCTACCGTGTCTGCGGAGGCCAGCAGGAAAGCGGTTCGGCCTGCACGCTGAGCCGCGGCAACGATGGCGCGATTACCTTTCGCGACTGGCATCCGGTCGGCGTGATCGAGTACGGCTATGTCGCGCCCGATCCGCTCAATCCTGATCTGGTGTACGGCGGGGGGCGAACCGAGGTCTCGAAATTCCATTGGTCCACCGGCGAGGTTCAGGATGTAACTCCGATCCCGCTGCGCGACCCGAAATACCGCACCGACCGCACTGAACCTCTGATGTTCTCTCCGGTCGATCCGCACATCCTCTACTTCGCCAGCAACGTGCTGTTCAGAACCACCGACGGCGGAAATTCCTGGCAGGCCGTCAGCAAAGATCTCACGCGCGAAAATCCGGGAACTCCATCCAGCGTAGGAAAGCTGGTTCGCGAGAGTTCGGCAAAACAGCGTGGCGTGATTTACGCTCTCGCCCCGTCGTTCAAAACCGTCAACACTCTTTGGGCCGGGACGGACGACGGCCTCGTCTGGGTGACGCGCGATGCAGGAAATACATGGGACAACATCACGCCAAAAGAGCTGACTCCCTGGAGCAAGGTCACACAACTTTCAGCTTCGCACTTTGACGAGCAGACTCTCTATGCGTCGGTTAGCCGCTTCCGCATTAACGATACGCATCCATACATCTACCGCACGCATGACGGCGGAAAAAGTTGGACTCTGATCACCTCCGGTCTGCCCGACTTCGGGCCAGTCGACACCGTCCGTGAAGATCCCGTCCGCAGGGGCCTTCTCTTCGCCGGGACCGAAAATGCCGTGTGGGTTTCATTTGACGATGGCGATCACTGGCAGTCGCTGCAGCTGAATCTCCCGCACACCTCCATGCGTGACCTCTGGATTCACGATGACGATTTGATCGTCGCGACCCACGGCCGTGCGTTCTGGGTTCTTGATGACATCACTCCTCTGCGTCAGATCTCCGCAGCGATGGCGAACTCCCCGCGTCTGTTCACCCCAGCTCCCGCCTACCGCATTCAGCGCGACACGAACACCGACACTCCTCTGCCTCCGGATGAGCCTGCCGCCGCGAATCCTCCCGATGGAGCGATCCTCGATTACTTTCTGCCGGCATCCGCGAACACTGTCACACTTGAGATTCTCGACTCGCAGAACCGTGTTATTCGTCGCTTCACAAACAACGACAAGCCGGATGTGACTGAAGAAGACCTGCAGAAACAGCTGATCCCGCTCTACTGGGTTCATCCATTCCACAGCCTTTCGACAGATGCAGGCATGCATCGCTGGGTCTGGGATCTGCATTACACGACTCCAGTCTCAACTCGTCACGAGTATCCAATCTCCGCCATCCCGCACGACACTCCGCGTCTTCCATTAGGGCCGAACGCTCTGCCCGGCACTTACACGGTTCGCCTGATGGTTGACGGTAAAACTTCCACCGCGGTTCTAACGGTCAAAATAGATCCGCGCGTGAAGGTTCCGCAGGCAGGTCTCGAGAAGAAATTCCACGCTGAGATGCAGCTTGCGTCGATGATGACCGAAACGGCCGAGGCCCAGATTCAGGCTGGGTCAATTCGCGCACAGCTAGATAAGCTCTCCCCAGAGGCTAAGGCTCAAACCAGAGATGCCGTCGAATCAGCCAATAAGAAACTTGAATCGCTGCTCGGCGCGCCCGGCGGATTCTTTGCCCCGCCTTCGAAGGAAGTCACGCTAAGCCGCGTTAACGGCGAAGCGAGCACTCTGTATCAGCAGGTCTGGCAGGCCGACGCAGAACCGACCGCAGCGCAGATGCAAGCACTCGCTGCAACCGATCGCGACCGCACCGCTGTCCTCAAGCGCTGGAACGAATTCAAGAGTTCTGAATTGCCCGCCCTGAATCGTGTGTTAAAGCAATCGAATGTCCCTGAGGTAGACATTCACGCCAATTTCACGCAGAAAGAAGTTGAGGTCGATGAAGAGTAGCTCGTCCGAATTTAACTAAGTTCGAGCTTGTAACTGGCTATCAAGAAAAATTGCGAGGCGGCGTTTCGGAGACTACTAGAGAGTGCCCTTTGACCCGGCACCCTGCAAATTCTTGCAGATTTTCACTCGCGAGTTTGCAACTTCTTGCTACATTTCACGTTATCGCAAACTATTTTTGTAATTTCCTCATAACTAGTGCTTAGAAACGCAGCACCCCAAGTTATAATCCACCGACTTTGGGGACTTCGAGTTGGACTGCCGTGGGGACTCTTTCCTTTCTGTGGTGGGAGATCATTGGACGTCCGCGTCCGAAGCCTCGTTTCGAAAAACCTAACAATGCGAGGACACATTCTATGAAGGCATTCCGAATATTCGGAATTTCTTTGCTTGCTCTGCTGGCTTGGTGCACCATCGCCAGCGCCCAGACTCCGTTCACTCCCGGAACGTGGACGAAAACAAATCACGCTCCTTCCTCCGCCGTGGCTCACGCCCTTCTTCTCGACGACGGCTCGGTGCTCGTCAACAGTATGTATTTCTCGAACCACTCTGATCCGTGGTATCGCCTGATCCCGGATTCCACCGGCAGCTACATCAACGGAACCTGGGTTAACGCCGGCACTCTGCCCAGCGGCTACAACCCTCTCTATTTCGCCTCCTCCGTTCTTCCCAGCGGACAAGTGGTCGTCATGGGTGGCGAGTACAACAATGGCGTTGGCGTCTGGACCACCAAGGGCGCTCTCTACAATCCGAACACCAATGCCTGGACCAGCCTCACAGCTCCGAGCGGCTGGACCACCGTCGGTGACGCTCAGAGCATTATTCTTCCCAACGGAAAAATGATGATGGCCAATTGCTGCACCACGCAGGAAGCCATCCTGACCTTGACCGGGACCACCGCGTCGTGGGCTACGACCGGCACCGGGAAATTTGATTGGAACGATGAAGAAGGCTGGACGATGCTGCCCAACGGCAACATCCTTACGGTCGATGCCTACGTTGGTCAAAGCACATGCTGCCAACTCGGGTATCAGACCTATAATCCCACCACTGGCACCTGGACCACTCCCTCCAACAACACGGTTGTGAACCTCGTCGATCCCAGCTCTCTGGAACTCGGCCCGATGCCGCTGCTTCCGAACGGCACCGCCTTCGCCGCCGGCGCCACCACTAACAATGCGATCTATACGGTTTCGAGCGGCTCCTGGGCGCAGGCTCCTTCGTTCGGCAGCGGCCTTGACATCGCTGATGGACCGGCCGCTGTTCTTCCGAGTGGCAACGCCTTGTTCGACACGAGCCCCGGAGTCTTCCAGAATGGCAGCGTCTTCTTCGAGTGGGACGGAACGAATCTGAACCAGACGACCGCTCCTCCGAATGCTTCCATCGATTCTTCTTACGTCGGCGGCATGGTTGTCCTTCCGACCGGCCAGATCCTCTTCACGGATTTCAGCTCCGATGTCGAGATCTACACGCCGGCTGGAAGCGCCTGCACCGGCTGCGCTCCCTCCATCAGGAACGTTGCCAGTACGCTGACTCATGGTTCCAAAAACAACCAGATCATGGGCACGCAGTTCAACGGATTGGATCAGGGTTCGTACTATGGGGATGACAATCAAGCCGCGTCCAACTTCCCCATCGTTCGCATCACCGATTCAACCGGCGCTGTGGTCTACTGCAGAACTCATGGCTGGCTGGGCGGCGTCGCGCAAGGAACCACGGTTACGCGGGCATTGTTTGATATTCCCGGCACGATTCATACCGGAACCGCGAGTCTCGTAGTTGTCGCGAACGGAATCGCATCTGCTGCGAGGACGGTAACGATCAACTAACACTGGCGGCTTCCACTGGAATCGCCTGAAGTCATCACGGGCGCTGCGTCAATCAGGATTGCAGCGCCCGTTTTATTTCCTTCTCAAAGCTCCTCGACGGCTTTCTGTAATTCCGCGGCGATCGTTTCGGGATCTGTTCCCGGCGGAAACTCCCTCGGCTTGCCGATACGAACCAAAATCTTCCCGGGCGCGGCAATTTTTTTCCCCGCTGCCTTGAGTTCGTACAGTCCATCAATCCGCATTGGCAAAAGAGGAATCCCAAGCTTTTCCGCCAGCAATCCGATTCCCGCGCGAAATGGATTCATCTTCCCGGTGGTCGTATGCCTTCCTTCCGGAAAAACCAGCACGCTATATCCACGATCTACCGCCCGTCCAGCATAAGCAAAACTTTGACGAAAGCCCGACTCACGTGGCAAAGGGAAGAGATTGAGCAGGGATACTCCCAGAAACCACTTCACCCGATCGTAGATTCCTCCAATGAATCCTCGAGCGGAAGCAGGCACTCGCAAGGCCTCGAGTGCCTCACCTCCTGTTGCAGTGGCGAGCCGATGACGAATTCGGGCAGGCAATGCCGTGAGAATGAATCCCGGATCGACATCGCCCACGTGATTCGAAATCACCAGCAGCGAGCCTTTCACGCCGCGCAGGTTCTCGCTCCCGATCACGCGCGGCCATCCCAGGATCAGCACAGCTGGCCAGATCAGCGTGTAATGCACCAGCAGGCGGATCCACGTCACTGGCCAGCGCAGCACCCATGCCGGATAGTGATATCCCCGGCCTGGCGCCGCTTCCCCGCGCAGCATCCGCTCCAGGTCGCCGACCGTTTTCACCGCACTGAAACGGGCCTCGCTGAGATCTACCTGATAGCGGTCCTCCAGAGCACCCAATAACTCCACGCGATCCAGTGAACTGAGACCGAGGTCCGAATCAAGATTTGCGTTCTCGCGCAAATTTGGCGTCGCCCGGCCAGTCACCCGCGAAATCAACTCCTGAAGTGGCTGATTCGTTCCAGACTTCGCTACGTTCGACCCAGCACCAAATTTCGCCTGCACCGCCTCGGCGATCAGTTTCCGCCGCGGCTTCTGCGTGCTGGTTCGCGGAAAATCTTCCTGCGGCCACTCCATCCACAGGCGGATTCGCTGATATTCCGCCAGCGATTCATTGGCCCGGCGCACGACCGATTCCGCATCGCTGCCCCCCCGCAAAATCACCACCGCGCACGCCTCCGCATTGCCGCCGCGCTCAAGCCCTACCACCACGCAATCTTTCACTTCCGGCTGGCGCCGCAATGCATTCTCAAGATCCTCGGGATAAACATTCGTTCCTCCCGAGGTCACGATCACTTCTTTCTTGCGGCCTTTGAAGTAGAGATTGCCTTGCTCATCGAGCGCGCCTATATCGCCGGTCCGGTACCATCCTTCTTCATCAGACACAGCGTGCGCGCCGCCGCTATCCCAATAGCCGGAAGCCACGCCTCCGCCCCGCACCAGAATCTCTCCGTCGGACGCCAGACTCACTTCTCGCCCCGGCAACACTTTTCCAATCGATCCCTTTCCCAGCCGGAATGGATGATTCACACTGATCAGTGACGTCGTCTCCGTCAGGCCGTAGCCTTGAATCACCGCATACCCAAGCCTCCCCCAGAATTCTTCGGTCTCGCGGTCGAGCGCCGCTCCACCCGAGATGAAGGCCCAGAACTTCCATCCAAACTGCTGGCGAATGGCGCGGAAAATCCACCAGCGGCGCAGAAAATGTTGGCCCTCGGCCGCGGCGAAACGTCTGCGGAATGACTCGATCTTCCCCCGGTCCATTAGATCCCGCTCCAGCTTCTGCTTGAGCGACTGCAGAACTCGCGGCACGCTCACCATCACCGAAACTTTTTCCCGGTGAATCGTGCTCATGATTTCCGACGGCTTCAATTCCTCTTGAAAAATCACCGTGCCGCCAAGCAACGGTGGCAGAAACATTCCCAGGAACTGCCCAAAGACATGACTGAGCGGGAGCAGATTCAAAAACCGTATCGGATGCACGAACCGCTCATACCTCAGATAGCGCTGCATCTCCTGCTCGACCGGAGCGATGTTAGCCAGCACGTTCCCATGCGTGATCACTACTCCCTTCGGATCAGCCGTCGTCCCGGAAGTAAAAACGATCTCCAGCGCATCATCGCGCCGTGCAACAGGATTTGGAACTGCTGTCCACCGCGGTCCAATGGCCTGCGGCAGTTCTTCTAAAACCAGCACTGGAATCCGCCAACTTACCGCTTCGCACTCCTGCACGTGCTTTCGCGAAGCAACCAGCAATTTCGCATCGACTTGCCTTGAAACACGCTCGGCAAAATCAACCGACGCTCCATCATCCATCGGAACAAAAACGATCCCGCGAATGGCACACGCAAGAAACACAGCAACCCATTCTGCGCAGTTCTCGCCCCACACCATCACACGCTCGCCCTTCCCAACCCCGCGCGCCGAGAGTTCCTGCTCGAAGGCTCCCGCCAACTGCAACACCTGTCCGTAGGAAAACGACCCCGTCCGGTACCCGCGGTGCTGCCGGTAGGCACACTCGTCCCGATGCTTTTGAAAATTCTCCAGAAGGAAATGAGCCAGAGATTCGGCCATGGCGATATGCAAGACCTTACACACCACTCTTTACCAAAAGTCTAGTGGATTCCGTCCAGCGGTTGGGGGAACGAGCTATATCCTCCTAAGCTGACTCCGGCAGGCCAGCGCCCCAGAAGGAACTTGTCCCGTGGCGACTTTTGTGCGACATAGAACTATGCGCTTTGCCTTCCTCTGGGGAGCAGCCTTATTTCTCTGCTTAGGCTCGATTGGCGTCTCGGCCCAGGACCAGTCCGACGCCGCTGCGGTCCGCGCGCTCGAATTGAAATGGACCCAATCCTATAAGCAGCGCAACATCGATATTCTTTCTTCGCTCCTCGCCGACGACTTTGTCATCACGATTGAAGACGGCAACGTTTACAGCAAGGCCGGATACATCAGCCACAGCGCCGACAGATCCGTCCACGTGGAAGTCGCCGAACTTTCCGAACTGAAAGTGCGCATGCACGGTGACACTGCAATCATTACCGGCGGCTACCACGAAGTGGGCGAATCCAGCGGCAAGCGCTACGAGTATCACGACCGCCTCACCGATGTATGGATGAAAATTGGCGGCCACTGGCAAGTGATCGCCTCACACTACAGCGTTCCTTTCAAAGAGTGATGACATCGCAACCCGGGAATTTCCTTCGTTGTTGACGTAATTCGTGGAATTCATATAATTGCCACCTTCTTCATATCGCTATGAAAATTTTTGGCCTGCTGGTCGCCTGCTGTTCGACAGTGTTTCTTCTCGGCTGCGGTAATTCCTCTACTCCTTCCAACCCGTTGGTAGCCCAATACGCGGTCAGTGCTCCCGCTGGCTCCAGCGTCGTTGTGCAGTTTGGGCCGGATACGAACTATGGCTTGACGACTTCGCCTGTGGTCGTGCCCGATGGCGAGAACAGTGTGACAGTCGAAGTGGCCGGCATGAAGGCGCAATCGACTTATCACATGCGGGCTGTCACAACCTTGCCTGACAGCACTCAAAAAACGGATTCCGATCGGACCTTTACCACGGGAGCTCTTCCCACTAGCATCGCCACTCCTCAATACACCGTCACCACCACGCCGGGAATGACGCCATCGCCCGGAGTGGAACTTGTCGGTCTGACTCCAGGCCAGAAAAACTTGGCCAACAATCTCACGATTTTCGCCACCGACCCATCCGGCAATATTATCTGGTACTACGACTACGACCACACGCTCGGACTCGCCGAACCCATCAAGCTTCTGCCTAATGGGCACTTCCTCGTCGTCTTGTACGTCGGCACCGCTGCCCCTGGAGGCGTCGTCCGTGAAATCGATCTCGCCGGCAACACGATTCACGAATTCGACGTGGGGAAATTGAACCAGTGGCTCTCTGCCGCCGGATATACCTGGAGCGCTAACTCCATCCACCACGATTTCCAGTACCTACCCAACGGCCACCTCCTTTTGCTCGTCAACAGCACTAAGAACTTCACCAACTTAACTGGTTATCCTGGAACAACAACCGTTCTCGGCGACTCCATCGTAGATCTTGACCCCAATTACAACGTTGTCTGGGTATGGTCAACCTTCGATCATCTCGACATCAACCGTCACCCCATGCTGTTCCCCGACTGGACCCACAGCAACGCTCTCGTCTACTCGCAGGATGACGGAAACCTCCTGCTCTCCATGCGGCACCAGTCTTGGGTCATCAAGATCGACTACGAGAACGGCGCGGGAACGGGCGACATTATCTGGAGACTCGGTTATCAGGGCGATTTCACTCTCTTGAATTCCACTTCTCCAGCTGACTGGTTCTCTGCCCAGCATGATGCGAATATCGCCAGTTCCAATACGACTGGCGATTTCCAGCTCGCGATGTTCGATAACGGGCTCAACCGCGTCCTCGACTCGAGCGGCACAACCTGTGGGTCAGCCGGCGCAGCCGCTTGCTATAGCCGCCCAGCAATTTTCGACGTGAATGAAACCGCTATGACAGCCCAACTTCTTTGGTCCTACCCCACCAATTTTTCGCTCTGGGGCGGAACAACTCGAGAGCTGCCCAACACGAACATATTCGCCGACCTCAATACCCCAAGCGATAATCCAACCGGAGCCCGTGTCGTGGAGCTCACGCAGCAGCAGACTCCGCAGGTTGTCTGGGAACTCGATGTCACCGGACAGAACTCCTACCGCACCATTCACCTGGGAAGCCTTTACCCGGGAGTCCAATGGTGACGCGGGGTTTGGCCATTTTTGACAATTCCCTGACATCTTCGTGAGATGAATTCCGTACCCTGTCTGAGCCGCACCAGGAGCTCAGCATGCACGCCACTCAAGGTTCTCTGCGGGGCCGATTCGTCGTCGCCGCCCTTCTCACCCTGTTATCTGTCCTGTCCACTTTGGCCGCCGCTCAATCCGCTTCTTTCCAGCTCAATCCTGCCGCCGGGCCGAACAATATTTTTGTGCACAGCAAGTTCGGCGGACAGATCTTCGGTTTCGACATCGACCAGAACGGTACGGAAGGAATCCTCGCCGAGTCGAAGCCGCTCACGAATGGAAACTTCGTGGCCGCTGTCGAGACCTTCGACCAGAACACGGGCAAGATCCTCAGCGTCGTTACTGAAACACAGAATCAGGATGACTTCATCACACTCGGTGTAGTCGGAACCTCCGTCGGACTTTTCGAGCACGAACATGAGGTCAGCTTCCTGCACCTGCAGCGCACTTTCAGTACAGTGAATCCGCTGACCGGCAACAAGATCACCGGTAAATGGACGCCACCTATCGGCACGCAACATCTTCTCAGCGAAGTCAGCCGCACCCAGGGCGCGACCAACAATGCCATTTTTGCTTACGACAACAGCGGAAATTTCATTCCCTGGGTCTTTAGTTCGAATGTGGGGAAGAACAGCTTTGGCCCGATCATCAAGATCACCGATTCGCTGAATTTCGGCAGCGTTCCGCCACCCATGGCCTACAACACGCAGACGAATCAGGCAATTCTTGGCGGAGGCGACGGCTGCTTTGGCTGTTTGCCGGTGATTGGCGTCGCAAATCTCGGGCAGGGGACGTTCAGCGAATTCACCGGGATCGGCTTCGGATTCGTGAACGGCATCGCCGTCGATTCAGCCGATAACATCGCCTGCACAACGACGGAAGACGACGCCAGCGTAGAATTCTACGATCTCACCACGGAAAGCGGATTCACTGTGGTCCTGCCGAATAGCGGGGAGGAACAGTTCTTCAGTGGCGCCGAGGTCGAATTCGACGCCATCCACAAACTGTTTCTCGTAGCGCAGCCAAATTCCAGTTCGTCGACGGGGAGCAGCATCTACGTCTACGACACCGCCGGCAATCTGCAGGAGACGCTCAACGGATTCAGCTTCTCCAATAGCTTCAACGTAGTCGCCGCGCACATCGCTATCAATCCGTCAAAGCGCACCGGTTTCGTCGACGGTCCCTCGTCCGGAGTTAACGAAGTCCAGGGATTCACCTACTGAGCTCACGAAGAAAAATGAAACCGGCGATAAAAACGGAATGGGTGCCCCATTTCTGGACGATTTTGCCAGAAGTGGGGATTTTCGACACCGAGGCCGAACGTCCGGCAACGACCAACTATTCCCGCCCCACCCCCAGCGAATCCGCAACCCGGTTGATGTAGTTAAACCAGGCCGCAATGAGCGTGATCTGCAGAATTCCCCGATCGTCGAACCCAACCGCCCGCAGTTGATCCATATCGCCTCTCGAGCACCTTGTGGCATCCTTCGTGACCTTCACGACGTAATCCAGCATCACCCGGTCCTGTTTGGAAATCGGCGCCGTCGTGTAATCCCTTTCCAGGGCCTCGACCATCGCTTTATCCAACGTCACCCTACGCAGAAACTCTGCGTGCGACTCGATTCAATAGACGCACCGGTTCGTGACCGAGACCATGGTTGCGATCATCTCGTGCTGCCCTCGGCTCAGCGGCAGTTCCGGCGACATCAACGATCCGAACGTCGCGAATGCGTGATACAGCGCCTCCGGTATCAGCGTGTGCGACCCGACGATCGACGCTCCTCCGGTGTCGTCCGGGTGCACCGGTTGAGCGTATTCTTTCGGATAAAGCATCTGCTCGCCCTCGATCGCCTTGCGCAGTTTCTCGCCCGCCTCAGCAATCGGAATCGTACGGATCCAGGTCATCGTTGCAGTTCCCCCAGTTCAGGTTTACCCAATTTCGTATTCGGAAAGCTACACGAATCCTCACCCAAGCCAAATAGCGCGTTCATACTACGCAAACTCGCACCGCAGCCCTCGCTCTTGCCGAAATTTGCAACTAATCCCCTGTGCATCGAATAAACGCAGCGAAGCTGGAAGACGAACTCATCCCTCCAGCCGAACGGAGAAAATGGCATACCCATCTGTTGATCGGCAAGACCGCCATCGTCAGCCTGGTCGTGATCGGAACCAATGTCGTTGGCAATTATGCCCTCAAACGCGGACTGGCACAGGTCGGTGCCGTCGAGTCGTGGTCTCCGATTCCATACATTCGCTCCTTTGCCCACCCTTGGGTCGCCATCGGCGTCATCTTTATGTTTGGCTGGCTGACCTCCCGGCTATCGTTGCTCAGTTGGGCTGATCTGACTTACGTTCTGCCCGTAACGTCTTTCTCCTATGCGATCAGCGCCGTCATCGGCGCTGTCTATCTCAATGAGAAAGTCAGCATCCTGCACTGGATCGGCATTTCGACCATCGTTCTCGGAATTCTGCTGGTTGTTCTGACATACCCAAGAACGACCAATGGATCGGAGACCGACAAATGATCGGGCTCCTGGTCTTTCTTGTTGTCGTTCCCGGCGCAGTAGGAGATCTGCTGAACAGCGCCGGCATGAAGCGCCATGGCGAGATCAAAGACTGGAGCCTCATGGCGCTTCTCCGACTCTGCCGCGATCTGCTGCACAACTTCTACATTCTGGCGAGTATCCCCGCGATGGCGATTTCGTTCTTTGCCCTGATGGCTCTGCTTTCGGTAAGCCAGCTCAGTTTTGCGGTCCCGATCACTGCATCCAGCTACATTCTCGAGACCCTTTTGGCGAAGTATTACCTCAAAGAGCGCGTCGACTGGCGCCGGTGGGTTGGCACAACGCTGGTCGCGGTCGGCGTCGCCTTGCTTTCCATCTGAAGGGAGGTCTCTTGTTTGCTTTCGTCAAAAGCGGCGCGCTCGTGGCCATCATCGCTCACGGCTTGATCGGGATCTCGCTGGTGTGGGACAAGATTCTGCTCAAGCGGCCTGGCACACAGAATCTTTTCAGCTATGTTTTCTGGCTGGGCAGCATGAGTGTCTTCGGCGTGTGCCTCGTCCCGTTCGGATACAACTCGCCGTCATTTTCTCTGGGAGCCCTTGCGTTCGGCGCCGGAGTCATCCATTTGGTTGGCGTCTTCTTTTATTACGCAGCACTCAAACGCGGAGAGGCCTCCGAAACCTTGGCCGTCATGGGAGGATTCTCCCCCGTGGCGACGGCCGCCATCGGCTACGCCCTCCTTACTCACCAGATGACCGGCTCCCAACTCTTCGGTTTCGCCCTGATGACCTCCGGAGGCTTTTTCATGTTCTTCGCCGAGAAACTTCCACTGAAACGCCTTCTTCCCCCCGTGCTGCTCGCGGCCGGATTACTCGGCCTCGTGAATGTCCTCGAGAAAGTGGTCTACGATCGCACAAACTTCGTCAGCGGATACGTCTGGTTCACCATCGGAACCTTCGCAGGGGCTCTCGCGCTCCTCATCCGCCCGTCGTGGCGGCAACAAATCTTCTCAGAATCCGGCCAGGACGATCCCAAGAACCGGTTCTGGTATTTCGTCAACCGCTTTCTTTCGGGCGTCGGGTCCTTCCTCATCTTCTACGCGATCAGCCTCGCTCACCCCGCGATCGTCGACGCGATTTCCGGTGTCCGTTACGTCATTATCTTTCTCGGAGCGCTCCTCCTGACGAAGTTCCGCCCGCAGTTGCTCCGGGAAAATTTCCGAGGCTGGGAGTTCGCCACCAAAGCCATTGCCACCTGCCTGGTCGTAGCAGGACTCGTCCTCGTGGGCCTCAACGGCGCAAAAGCCGGCCGCTCTGGCCCAACTGCCTTGAAGAATCCTTCCCCGCATACAATGGTGATCAAGGCTGACCTCCACGAACCAGCCCCCAGATTCCTGAAGTAACCCTTTCGTACACTCCCTTTCGGTAACCCTTGGTAACCATGCGGTTCATGACGTCCGGTCGTACAATTGGCCTTGTCCGGCAGGTCTATCTGCCGATTACCAGATTGACCGTCCGGACAGCACCCGGGAGTCGTGGCCCCGAACGTTTCGCGGGTCATCAAGTTTTTGCATTGAACACCAGGTTCTGGAGTTCACGCTCATATGGCATTGTTCGGCTTCAACAAGCAAAAGGTTCTTGCCAATGCGGAGAAGTATGTCCAGCAGGGCAAGCTGCAGAATGCCATCTCCGAATACGAAAAGATTCTGAAGAATGACGCCAAGGATCTCACCGTCACCAATACGGTCGGCGATCTCTATTCGCGCCTCGGGGAAACATCGAAAGCCACAGATTGTTTCAAGACCGTCGGCGATGCCTATGCGAGCCAGGGATTCACCGTCAAGGCCATCGCGATGTACAAGAAGATCTGCAAGCTCTCGCCTTCCCTCGAGAGCCTGCTCAAGCTGGCCGAACTTTACACGCAGCAGGGCCTGTTCAATGACGCCCGGGCGCAATACCTGCAAGTCGCAGATGAATTCCTGAAAGCCGGAGAACTCGAGAACGCGGTCCGCATCTTCCAGAAGATTCTCGAGATGGATCCCGAGAATAGCAGCATGCGCGTCCGCCTCGCGGAAGTGTATGTGCGTCTCGGCAAGAAGACGGAAGCCTGGCAAATCTTCACCAGCGCCGCCGAGAGCCTTCGTTCCAAGGGTTCACTCAGCGCGGCCGACGAAGTTTTGCAGCGCATGTTGACCCTCGATCCGGGCAACAACTACGCCCTGCTCATGCAGGGCAAGAACTTGGTCGAATCCGGCGATGCCGCCGGCGCCGTGGCCGCTCTCCAGAAAATACCCGATATCGATTCCAACCCCGACGGCCTGCGCGATCTGCTGAAGGCGTATCTGCTGACCGGACAACTCTCCGATGCCGGGGCGGTCGCGAACAAGCTGCTGACAGTCCACAACGATCTCCCAGCGATCTCCAGTTTCGCCGATGCCTTGATGCAGGCCGGCCAATATGAGAACGCGCTGCAAGTTTTCGATCAGCATGCCGAGCGCCTGCTGGCCGAAAATTCCAGCAAAGTTCTCGATTGCCTGCACACGATTATCGGGCACGTTCGCGATAATCCGGATTCGCTGCAGAAATTGCTCGACCTCTTCCACAAGGCCGGAGAGAACACGCACGTCGGCGAAGTGATGGAACTGCTGGCCCACGCCAGCGTGCAGTCCGGAGACCTGGCCCGCGCCCGCGATCTCTACCAGAAGCTGGCACAGATCGAGCCCCAGAACCCCCTGCACATGCAGAACTATCAGCAGGTGGTCGGACAAATGGGTGGCAGCTCCGGCGCAAAATTAATCACTCCTGAAGAAGCAGTGGTTCTGCTCGACGATCTCGAAGCCACGGCGCCCTCGGTGCATCAGCATTATTCCGATGAAGTTTCGCTCTCGGTCCGCTCGGCCTTGACCGACGCCGAACTCTTCATCTCGTACAACATGCCCGCCAAGGCGCTAGGGCCTCTCGTCGCGGCATTGCCGCTTGCGCCCAACGACCTTCGTATCAATCAGCGTCTTGCAGCTCTGCACACGCGCGCGGAACGCTTCGCTGAAGCCGCGCTCTGCTGCCGCACATTGCAGCGCGTGTACTCTGAAGCGGATTATCCCGAGGAAGCCACTCGTTACGGCGAACTGGCCGAGCGCTACGAAGAGCGTTCCTCCACCCCGGCACCGGCAGTTTCCGCCGAAGAACAACATATTTTTCTCGACGCTTCGGTTCCTGCAGGTCACGGCGCAGAACCTTCCGTTCCAGAATTTTCGATCGACGAATCTCCGGCCGAGATTTCGATCGACACCGAACCACCGGCTCAGGAGCATGAAGAAGAAATGCCGGTTCAAGCGGCAACGCCTTGGCCTGCCGCTCCCGAAGCAGCTGCCGAGCCCGAATTCGCTGTAGTCGACGAGTCCGCGAAGGCCGCCGAATCCGAAGCCGCCTCGGCAGAGATCGATCTTTCCTCCGAATGGGATGACGCCATCACGGTCGAAGCCGATGCTCCGGCCGAAGCCGCTGAAACGGAGCCCGCCGTTTCTGCCCAGCCAGAACCCGAGCCGAGTCAGGACGACGAGACCATCGAGGAGATTCACTTCTACCTCGCGCACAACATGCTTGCGCAGGCGATGGCTGCGCTGGCCAAGCTGCAGACTCTGACGTCGAACAAGGCACGCCTTGCCGAAATCCGCGCCGAAGTCGAAGCCGCCGCACAAGCTGCGGCCGCTGCTGAAGAAGCTTCCGACGCAGCGCCTGCCGTCGAAGAACTCACTCTTGAGGATGTTTCCTCGCCGGAGGTCGTCGAGGAACCTACGGCCGCAGTCCCTGAGCCCGCGCCTGTCGAACCCGAGCCGGCTGTCGAAGAATTGCCTGTTGTTGCCGCGGCCTCGCCTGAGCCCGCGCCGGCGGCCCCTGTGCACGTCCCGGCGGCTGTTGTGCACGCTCCCGAGCCAGAGACCGCGCCAGCCGCTCCTGGCGTCTTAACGGAATTCGTTACCGATCTTGAATCCTCTCTTGGCGATGGTTTCCTGCCCGGAACCGTCGCCAAGCCTCCCGCTTCCGCGCCTGCGCCTCCGCCAGTTCATGCGGAGCCAGCGGCTGCGGCGGCAAAGTCCGCGCCAGTTCTGGGTGAATTTGTCGCCGATATTGAGGCCTCTCTCGGCACAGATTTCCTGCATGCTGTTCCGGCCTCGGCACCAAAACCAGCAGCAGCGGCTCCGTCACCGAAGCCAGTTCCTCCAGCTCCAGTCGTTGCGCCACCAGCTCCGCCAAGAGTTGCGCCGCCGATGGCTGCGAGTGCGGCGGCATCTGCATCCGTTTCGACGCACGTCGCGCCGTCCGCACCCGTTGCGCCGCCAGCTCCACCTCTCGCCACCGCACCCGCGGTTCCCGCGCCCACGGCGTCAGTCGCTTGGTCCGCTCCGCTGCCGGCGGCTCCCAGGCCCCAGCCTCCTGCCCCGGCAATCCCCGTTGCGCCCGCTGCTCCGGCCGCTGCCCCCAAAGGATCGCCCTTCGGCGAGGATGCCGGCATCGATCTGGCTGAAATGTTCGGCGAACTCAAGCAGGATCTCGAAGCCGATGTCGCCTCATCCGACGAGGATCCCGAGACGCACTACAATCTTGGCATCGCCTTCCGCGAAATGGGACTTCTTGACGAAGCCATTGGCGAGCTCCAGAAAGCCTGCCAGTCCTTCGATCGCGGACATCCGTTCCCGCAAATCATGCAGGCCTACACCTGGCTCGCACAGTGCTTCCTCGAAAAAGGTGTTCCGGAAGCCGCCGTTCGCTGGTACGAAAAAGCTCTCGCCATGCCCACCATCGATGGCGAAACGCGTGTTGCGCTCAACTACGAACTCGCCTCTGCCTACGAGACAGCAGGAGACAAAGCCTCCGCCCTCAAGCATTTCATGGACGTCTATGGCAGCAACATTGATTACCGCGACGTCTCCGAGCGCATAAAGGCCCTGAAGTCGTAGAATAGTTCGATGGCCTTTGTGCCCAACCTACCCATACTGGTGCTCACCCTGATTTCGTGGGACGTTTCTTTTGCGCGGGGGACTTGCCTCGCATGACAGATCCCGCATTGTCCGGCGCGCCCAGCCGTGCGCCTGAACCGCCGCCTACTCCTCCCGAGCACGCCGGCGCCCTGAATTCCGAGCATTCACGCCCCGGGCCGACCGGCGTCCAACTATGGATGCACCGCATCTCGGTTTTCCTTTTTGTGCTCATCAGCGCCGTCGCCGGTGTCTTGCTGATCATTCTTCCCTGGACCCCGGAGTGGACCGACAACTATCTTCTGCTCTCGTTTCCCTGGCTCCGGGATGTGGTCTCAAACGGTTTCTTCCGCGGCATCTGCAGCGGCCTCGGCCTGCTCGACATCTGGATCGGTTTCTGGGAGGCGCTCCACTATCACGAGCAACAGTAGATCGAACCGTTCAGAATGAATCCGATCGCTCCACCGCGCTGGAATGCAACCCGCAGCTTTCGGAGTGACCAAAAACTGGCGGACCTCGAACGAGGGAAAATAAACCGATCGCTAACGAATTCCGAACGAATCGCAAAAATCTGAGTTATCGAATGACTGACTTTCTCAAATCCGCCCCCGTTGCCTACGAGAACGAACCTTTTCTCAACAGTCCTGACGGACGCATCCTCCGCATGCTCGCTGAGTATCAGGAGCCACTCGCCCGCTTCCGCCGCGAGCAGATTCAGGATACCGTCGTCTTCTTCGGCTCGGCCCGTTTTCACGGACGCAAAGATGCGGACCACAATCTCGATGTGATCGCTCAGAACCACAACGGAGAATCAGCGGCAAAACTCGAACAGGATCTGAAGCTCGCCCAGGCTGGCGTCGACATGGCCCGCTACTACGAAGACGCGCGCAAGCTGGCCCACATGCTGACCAAGTGGTCGATCCAGATTCCTGCCCGCCGTCACCGTTTTGTTGTCACGACCGGAGGGGGCCCTGGCATCATGGAGGCCGCCAACCTCGGAGCGCACGAAGCCGGTGGCAAGACCATCGGCCTCAACATCCAGCTCCCCTTCGAGCAGCATCCGAACCAATACATCACTCCCGCGCTGAATTTCCAGTTCCACTACTTCTTCATGCGCAAGTTCTGGTTCGCCTATCTCGCTAAGGGACTCGTGATCTTCCCCGGCGGGTTCGGCACCATGGACGAGCTTTTCGAAATCCTTACCCTCGCTCAAACCGACAAGCTGGCAAAAAAAATTTTGGTGATCATCTACGGCAGAGAATACTGGAAGCGCGTCATCAACTTCCAGGCGTTCGTCGATGCAGGCACTGTATCGCCGGAGGACGTCGAACTCTTCAAGATCGTCGACAATCCGGAAGAAGCCTTCGAATTCCTCCGCGACGGCCTGACCAAACATCACCTCGGCGGAACCCCGAAAAAGCAAGGCGAAGTTCTGCCCGAAATCGCCAGGACAAGGCCGTAAGACTTCCTTCGTGAGACTTCGTGGCCTTTGTGGTTCGTAGTGTCGAGGTCAGGTTATATTCTGAGAGCTGAAAGCTGATGGCTGAAAGCTCGCTTTTCTACTACATCACCGACCGTACCGCATTCGCTCCAGACGAGCCCACGCGCCGCCGCTGTCTTCTTGAAAAAATTACCGAAGCGGCCCGCGCGGAAGTCGACTACATCCAGCTCCGTGAAAAAGATCTCTCCACGCGCGAACTGGAATATCTGGCGTGCGAGGCGATGCGGATCATCGAGAAACTGAGAACCGGGAACCGAGACCTCAAAACTCGACTCTTGATCAATTCCCGCACCGACATCGCCCTAAGCGTCCTAGCTGACGGCGTTCACCTGCGATCGGATGACATCTCGCCCCCAAAAGTTCGACTACTGTGGAGAGATGCTCATGCGAGGACAGCTGTGGGCGATGAAGGCCATGCTCTTCAGCGAGAGCCTCTAATCGGAATCTCTTGCCACATCCCGGAAGACGTGCCCGCGGCAAAAACCAACCGAGCCAACTTCGCCGTCTTCGCCCCAGTGTTCGAAAAGAAAGACGCGCCCGGCACAAAGCCGACAGGCTTAACCCAACTCCGCGAAGCGTGCAAGGTAGACATCCCAGTCCTGGCCCTGGGCGGAATCACTCTCGCAAATGCCCCCTCCTGCCTCGACGCCGGAGCCGCCGGCATCGCCGCCATCCGCCTTTTTCAAGAAAACAACGTAGCCGAGGTTCTCAACTCGCTCCGGTGCTGTCACTAGCCACTAACCACTAGCCCAGTACTGCTAAACTCAGTCCAAGTATCATGCCCTCGCGCACGACACTCGCCCTCGAGCCAAAGCTCGTCGAAATCCCCGCCGGCTCATTCCTCATGGGCTCCGACTCCGGCCAGGACTGCGAACGCCCGATCCATCGTGTCTCGATCGATTCCTTTCTCCTCGCCGCGACCCAAGTAACGAATGGCGAATACCAGAAATTCCTGCAGTCGACCGGAACAGCGCCTCCTCCCTCCTGGGGCGACCCCAATTTCAATCATCCTGATCAGCCAGTCGCCGGACCTTCCTGGCACGAAGCCGTTCGCTACTGCGAATGGCTAAGCCGGCAAACCGGACGTCGCTTCCGCCTGCCCACCGAAGCCGAATGGGAATATGCCGCCCGCGGCAGCGTCGAACAAAAGCAATTTTCCTGGGGAGACGACCCGCCGCAATCTCTGCCGGACTATGCCACGCGCTGGCAAACCGGACCGGAACCGGTCGCGCGCTATGCCCCAAACAATTTCGGGCTCTTCGACATCGGCGATAACGTTCACGAATGGTGCAACGACTGGTTCGACCCGAACTACTACGCCATCTCGCCCGAACGCAACCCGCAAGGCCCAGAGCAATGTCCAATGAAGCCCGTTCGCAAATCCTCCCGCGGCGGCTCTTGGCGCCACCACATCAAAGTTGCCCGCTGCTCAGCCCGCTCCAGCATCCCGCCAGAATTTCAATATGCCGACTACGGATTCAGAGTCGCCTGCGATTCAGTAATTGTGTAATTTGGTAATTGGGTAATTGGAACGGCGGATGCTCCGGTTTTTCAATTACTCAATTTCACAATCGCTCAATTCTATGTTCACTCCCGATCTGCTCCACTCAAAGCGCATCCTCATCACGGGCGGAGGCACCGGCCTCGGCAAAGGCATGGCTGCCCGTTTCCTCGAACTCGGAGCCACCGTCTACATCTGCGGCCGCCGCGAAGAAGTCCTCAACGCCACTGTCGCAGAACTATCGACAACAGGACCGATCCACGCGATCTCCTGCGACGTCCGCAATCTCGATGCGGTCGAGCACATGATGGATGAGATCTGGAGCACCCGCCCGCTGGACATCCTCGTCAACAATGCCGCGGGAAACTTCATCTCTCGCACGGAGGATCTTTCTCCGAATGCGTGGCAGTCCGTCATCAACATCGTTCTGATGGGCACTCTCCATTGCACGATGACCTGTGGACGTCGCTGGCTCAACTCCCAGCACAAAGGCACCGTGCTCAGCATCTCGGCCACTTACGCGCCCGTCGGTTCAGCCTATGTTGTTCCCAGCGCTGTCTCCAAAGCCGGAGTTGAAGCCCTCATGCGCAGCCTTGCCGTCGAGTGGGGAAACCGTGGCATCCGCATGAACGCCATCGCGCCCGGCCCGATTCCTACCCAAGGGGCATTTTCCCGCGTGCTCCCGCATCCCGGCCTTGAGAAACTCGCGCTCGATCGCAATCCACTCCACCGCTTCGGCACCGTGGAAGAGTTGGCCAATCTCGCGGCTTTTCTGGTGAGCGACAATTCCGGCTACATCAATGGCGAGGTCATCCGCATGGATGGCGGAGAATTCCTGCAAGGTGCCGGCGAGTTCAGCAGTTTGGGAAAAGTCTTGACCGACAAGGACTGGGAGTCCATCAAGCCTCGCAAGCGTACGAAGGAATAGATTCGGAAACAAGCTCCTGACCACGAACGTTTTTATCTGAGGACTGACGACGGACGGCGGATTACTTTCGATCTTTCCC
>Ga0070735_10000570_pt1 | contig 39292 bp, 41 predicted proteins | sample Coa_R1_FD_66443 | JGI IMG/M metagenome (GOLD analysis project Ga0070735, IMG submission 66443) | Surface soil microbial communities from Centralia Pennsylvania, which are recovering from an underground coalmine fire - Coalmine... | ecosystem: Environmental > Terrestrial > Soil > Unclassified ... | reverse complement strand
TCGGATTTCACCTTCGCCAGCCCGAAGTCGAGGATCTTGGCGTGTCCGCGCTTGGTGACGAAGATGTTGGCGGGTTTGATGTCGCGGTGGACGATGCCTCCGGCGTGGGCCGCGTCGAGGGCGTCGGCGATTTCAATGCCGAGCGACAGGATCGTTTCAAGTTCCATAGCGCGCCCGGCAATCAGATGCTTCAGCGTGGCGCCATCGAGGAATTCCATGACGAGGAAGGTGCGGCTGCCTTCTTCGCCGATGTCGTAGATGGTGCAAATATTGGGGTGGTTCAGGGCGGAGGCGGCCTTGGCCTCGCGGCGGAATCGCTCAAGTGCCTGGCGATCCTGAGCCAGATCTTCTGGCAGGAACTTCAGCGCAACGAAACGGCCGAGGCGGGTGTCCTCGGCCTTGTAGACGACACCCATACCGCCGCCGCCGAGCTTTTCGACGATGCGATAGTGAGAGATGGTTTGATCGAGCAAGAGAAGTTATCCGTCCCCGGTGGTGGCAGTAATGCTACGGGGATGAGGGTGCGAAGTCAAAGAGATCGATGTTACTGACAGTGTTGCTTCGGCTTCGTGGGCCGTACTTCTCGCCGTGCCGCCCACTCCGGCCAGATGAAAATCCGGAAATCAAGACTGTTATCATAGCGAACAAAAAGCGAAAATGTTAAGATGTTCCTGCTATGGCGCGACGGCCGGATCTCGGGAAACGTGAAGAGACTTGGAATCGCAAAGATCTCGATGAAATCATGCATAACCTGTCGCTGCTCAGCGAGCACGGCGTGCGGGAGTTCTACCAGCGGGCCTATCGCGAGTGCGCCATCATCAACTCGCAAACGTTTCCTCCGCCACGAGCCGTCCAGGAACTGGTGCAGGCATGGAAACAGCTGCGGAAATGGCGCCGACCCTAGACGGTTCTATCGTACTTCGGTCACTACAAAGGGGGTTACGCGAGCCCCAGTTTCGCGGCTATAATCAATAAGTAATGCCGTTCGACTGCGATGCTGCTAAAGAACTCCAACTCGCATTTGCCCGAGTGCTGGCTACACTGCCTGGTGTGTCCACGGCGGTATCGGGCGAATTTGCCATCGCGGTTGCGTCCTTCCCTCTTCGGTAGCGACTAGTCCCTCCTCTGCCTGATTCTCCTCGGCGTTCTATTTCAGAACACACATGCTTGAACCAGAGCTGTACCCGAGGTTCGATTCACTGACAACTCGCCAGTAACCACTGGCTGCTGCAGTACGGAGGAAACTTCCAATGACTACCAAGACCATGACCGCAACAATCGGTCCCAAGATCAAAACCGCCCTGCCCGGGCCGAACGCCAAGCGCGTGCTCGAGGGCGATGAGAAATACATTTCGCCATCCTATACGCGCTCGTATCCGATGGTCGCAAAGAGCGGCCGCGGGATCGTCGTGACCGATGTCGATGGCAACGAGTTCTTCGACTTTTCCGCCGGCATTGCCGTGACGTCGACCGGCCACTGCCATCCGGACGTCGTGGCCGCCATCCAGAAGCAGGCCGGCCAACTGATCCACATGTCGGGAACGGATTTTTATTACGAGAATATGGTGGATCTCGCGGCGCGACTGTCGAAGATTGCTCCAATGAAAGGGCCGCACAAGATTTACTACGGTAACTCGGGCGCCGAGGCGATTGAATGCGCGCTGAAACTGGCGCGCTATCACACCAAGCGCCAGAACATCATTGCGTTCTTTGGCGCGTTCCACGGGCGCACCATGGGCGCGCTTTCGTTGACTGCTTCGAAGCCGCAGCAGAAGCGACGGTTTTCTCCGCTGGTGCCCGGAGTGACGCACGTGCGCTATCCCGATGTATACCGCGGATGCGTGGGCGGCACCCAGGAAGCGGAGGCATTCGCGTTGGGTTGCGCGCGATTCATCGAGGAAAAGCTGTTCAAGACCACCCTCGCTCCGGAGGAAGTCGCGGCAATTTTTGTGGAGCCGGTCCAGGGCGAAGGCGGCTACGTCGTCGCTCCTACTGTGTTCATGCAGGAGTTGCGGCGCATTTGCGATCGTCACGGCATCATGCTGGTTGTCGATGAAGTGCAGAGCGGTATTGGCCGCACGGGCAAGTGGTGGGCTGTCGAGCACACTGGAGTCGAGCCCGACATGGTCTGCATGGCGAAGGGCGTTGCTTCCGGAATGCCGTTGGGCATCACGATGACGAAAGCTGAAGTCATGGATTGGGTTCCCGGATCGCACGCGTCGACCTTTGGCGGAAATCCCGTAGCCGTCGCGGCGGCGCTGGCGACCCTCGACGTGATCGAGAAAGAACATCTTCTGGAAAACTCGGCCAGCGTGGGCAATCACATCATGAAGCGCATGGCGGAGTGGCCTTCCAAGTTGAAGCTGGTCGGCGATGTACGCGGGCGCGGCCTCATGATCGGTGTCGACATCGTCAAAGACAAAGCCACGAAGGAATATGCCGCTGCCGAGCGCGATCGCATCGTGGAAATGGCGTTTGAGAAAGGCATCCTGTTCCTGGGATGTGGGCCGAGCACGATCCGGCTGTGTCCGCCGCTGATCGTCACAAAAGAAGAAGCCGACGTCGCGGTCGATGTGCTGGAAGAATGCATCGTCACCGTAGGCAAGGGGGCGTAGAGTTTTCTCCTGGTGAATGCGGTGGAGAAGCCCAGCTCTGGTTCAGAGTTGGGCTTTTTTATTTTATTTTCTACTTTTCTGAAGAGACGCCTGAGAATGCTGCAATCTATTTCACGACCACTGCGATCTCCCCGTGTTTTTCGACGACCTGGATTCGCACCGTCGACGAGTCGCGTTCCATGAACAGACTGATGCGGCAATCTTGGATGCGAAGGTCATTGATCGAGAGTTGCGGGATGCCTTGCGGCAGAAATGGACGATCAAACACGACGCGTTTGGATTTGGCATCCACGGAAATTCCCAAACAGCCTTGTAGCAGCATGAAGACGGCACCCGCAGCCCACGCTTGCGGAGAGCAAGCAACAGGATAAAGAGTGGGACCTTGGCCGGTACGGCGGTCAACTCCGCAGAAGAGTTCCGGCAAGCGGTGAAGTTCGACTGCGCTGCTGAGATCAAGCAGACTCATCAGCACGCGTCCCGCGAATTCGCGGAATTCATAGCGTGCCATGCCGGCAGCGATGATCGCATTGTCATGCGGCCAGACCGAGCCGTTATGGTAGGAGAGTGGATTGTAGCGGGCTTCGTGTCGCCCCACTGTGCGGATGCCCCATCCGCTGAACAGGTCGTGGCTGACCAGAGTGTGCGCCACCAGGTTCGCTTTTTCCGGGCTGGCTATTCCTGTATACAGGCAGTGTCCGGGATTGGAAGTGCGTATGCGGCATGGCTTCTTTTGCCCGTCGAGCGCCATCGCGTACGTCGAAATCTCTTCACACCAGAAAGCCTCTTCAAATCGTTCCTTCAGTTGAGCGGCTTCGTTTTCCAGTTGTGATTGTCTTTGCGGGTCCTTCCAGATGCTGAATATGCGCGCCGCGGCCATTTTGGCCGCATAAACATACCCTTGCACCTCGCAGAGAGCGATAGGCGCCTGAGCGATTTCTCCATCGGAGTGAAATACCGAGTCACTGGAGTCTTTCCATCCTTGTTGGATCAAGCCCTTGTCGCCGTGCGGAGCGTACTCGACAAAGCCGTCCCCGTCGATGTCGCCATAGCGGTCAATCCATTCGAGAGCGAGTTCAATGTGGGGGCGCAGGTGATCGAGTAAAGCGATATCGCCTGTGAAATCGAGATACGAGCCTGCAAGCATCAAGAACAGTGGCGTACTGTCGATGCTGCCGTAATATCGTCCGAACGGGACCTCACCCAGGTTGGCCATTTCTCCACCGCGGGTTTCGTGAATGATCTTTCCCGGTTGGGCTTCGTTCTTGTCGTCGATTTCGGTGGCTTGGGTCGCAGACAGATACTGCAAAACTCCCTTTGCAATTTGCGGAGCGATCCACAGCATCTGCAGCGCGGTGATAATCCCATCCCGGCCAAAGACCGTACTGAACCAGGGCACGCCGGCATACGGATAATTCGTTTCCGGATTGCCCATGGTCATCATTTCGACGTCGGCCAGCGAACGCCGCACCCAGCGGCTAAGACGATCATTGGAACTGGAAATCTCGCACAGGTTCGAAGAAGCAGCCTTCAGTTCTGTCTCCGCCCCAGCCATGGCGCGGTCGTAACCAATGGACCGATGATGATGCTTGGGATTGCAGTCGATCGAGAGATGGAACTCCGTGGACTTACCGGGCCGCAGATCCGCTTCGAATTGGAGTCCCGAGGAAGTGATTTCAACGGGATCGGGATCGCACTCGATGCGAGTCTGGCGAAGTTCGCCGTCTAATCCTTCATAGCGGATCAGAATCGAATTCGCAGAGATTTGATCCTCAAGGCGCTTGCCGCGACGCTCACGACGCATGCCACGAACTTCGAAGATGTCGACGAAATCCGCCGCATACGACAGTTTCAATGGAACGCGTAATGCCGAAAGGCCGTAATTCACGATGCGGATTTCCTCGTGCGCAACGTCGTGCCATAGGAACCGAGAACGCACGATATGAATCGTGCCACGTGGAACCTGGACCTGTTGCTGATGGTAAACATCAACGTTCGCCAGGTCGGCCGTAAAAACAAAATTGTCCGACTTCACCGTGGAACTCAAGAGCAGTGGACGAGCGTCCCAGACTCCGAGAACCAGTTCAGACAAATGCCGCGTGCCACGGAAGAAAATTCCATGTTCGCCGAGGCCAAGCGGTTCAATGTCCCCATAACGGTTGAAGACAGCGAAACACTTGCCGTATTTCAGAACTCGTGCGCGGTCGTCGGAGGGCGACGATCCTGCGGCTATGTAGTACTGCTGGGCGGTTCCAACTTCATCCAACGCAGATCTCCATCGGTGAGTGCAATGCTTTCGGGTTCTCGTTTAGCAATTCGTTTGTAGATGGTCAAGTAATCCTGCGCCATGCGCTTGACTGAAAAGCGCTGTTCAAAAGAGTAGCGGCAGTTCTTCCGATCGATGGTTGTGATATTCGTGACGGCTCTTACCGCTTCGTCCACATTATTTACCAGGAACCCGGAGACTCCATCATCAATAATTTCCGGAACGGATCCGAGGGGGTATGCCACGACCGGAAGTGCACAGGCTAATGCTTCCATGAGAACGATGCCGAAGGGTTCCGACCAGTTGATCGGGAAGAGGAAAGCACTGGCGTTTCCCAGGAATTCGTTTTTCTCCAGATCGCTGATTTCCCCGATGAACTCAATGAGTTCGCTGTCAAGCAAAGGCTTGATGTCATGCTCGAAATATTCTTTATCGGCGCGGTCAACCTTGGCCGCAATCTTGAGCGGCATCTCGGCCGCCAAGGCGATCTCAATCGCCTGGTCGAGGCCTTTTTCCGGAGAGACTCTGCCCAGAAACGCGAGGTATTTCCCCTCCTCGAAACATGGCATGAAAACCTCTTCGGGCATTCCGTGATGAACGGTGCCGTGCCAGTTGACCCATGGCAGAGGCGCGCGTTGCGAATCGGAAATTGATACGACCGGCATTTCGGAGAACTCACGGTACAGAGGAACTAAATCTGGAATGTCGAGACGTCCATGCAATGTAGTGAGCTGCGGCAGGCTCTCTCTCCGGCTGATGGGGAAGTGCATATAGTCAATGTGAAAGTGAATGACGTCGAATTCGTCTTTTTCCTGCAGGACTCGTTCCAAAAGATTTATGTGGTGAGCCAGGGGATCGATGCAGCGCCGATCAAGACGAAGCGCTCGAGAGGATGCGGGAATCAGTCGCGCATTGGTTAGAGAATCGCCACTCGCAAATAAGGTAACGTCATGGCCTTGACGGACGAGTTCCTCCGTCAGCCAGGAAACAACTCGTTCCGTGCCTCCATAAAGTCTGGGTGGAACGCTTTCGTAGAGTGGCGCGACTTGTGCAATTCTCATTCCGGCCTCAAGAATTAAATTTGTCGAGAGAAAGTGCAGAGCTTCCTCTCCCGTTCTTCCCGCTCGCGCTGCCTCTCGCGAAAAAGACCCTCCTCGTTGCGAAAATTACAAACCGTGTACTTGTTAGAGTACTGAGGTCAATTAACACTTGCCATCAGGTGTTCCCTGCAAGGGTAGGCTTAAGTTCAGCATCACGCGTGAGTATGGGTGGCGGAGTCTTGGTAGGCGGATGCACCACGAAGCGAGGTTGCTTCCCAAATTAGGACCCAAATTGAAATGCGTCCGATTCTGTGCGGGCAGTCACAGCCGATCAAGGTTGCCTGGAATAATCTGCCTGGTTCTCCGATGATTTTCCGATTCCTGACATCTGCCATCATCCGCTCGCTGGATTGGTGTGCGCGCCGCATTCTTCCAGATTCCCGCTTGCCCACACATTTGCGTGTGGGCGTGCGTGGCGAAGAGGACGCGTATTTCTTTCTACGAAAAGCGGGATACATCGTGGTGGCCCGAAACTATCGCTCGCCCAGGTACCGCGGAGAGATTGATTTAATCGCTTGGGAAAAGGAGGTGCTGTGCTTCCTTGAGGTGAAAACCCGAACTTCGCGCAATTGGAAAACCGCTGAAGCTGCTGTTGATCGACACAAGAGGCGAGAAGTTGCACAGGTGGTGCGGGATTATCTAAGGCGGATGCCGTCTTCCTGTCAGTGGAGATTCGATGTCGTCAGCGTATACTATGACGGTAGTAATTCCCGCCCGCAGATCGAAGTGTTTCGCAATGCCTCCCTGGCGGCGTAAAATATAAAGTTTGCGCATCCCTATTGAAAGGATTTAATGAGTGCCGGAGCTTAGAAAAGATCCTATTGTTGGACGCTGGGTGATCATCTCGACCGACCGGGCGAAGCGCCCAACCGATTTTGTTCGGGAAAATATGAAGATTAAGGGAGGATTTTGTCCCTTCTGTTATGGGAACGAGGGCAAGACGCCTCCTGAAATTCAAGCGTATCGTCCCAATCCGAACGGTGGACCGAGTCCGCAGCGGGATACACCGGGATGGACCGTGCGCGTGGTCCCCAATAAGTTTCCTGCGCTCGGAATCGAAGGAAATCTGAACCGGCAGGCCGAGGGCATGTTTGACCGCATGAACGGCATCGGCGCGCACGAGGTAATCGTCGAGACTCCAGACCATAACGCCAACCTCGCATCTCTGCCGCCGAAACGTATCGAAGATGTTTTGTGGACCTTCCGCGACCGCATTCTCGACCTGAAGAAGGACCGTCGGTTTAAGTACATTTTGATCTTCAAGAATCATGGCGAGGCCGCCGGGGCGTCGCTGGAGCATTCTCACTCGCAGTTGATCGCGCTGCCGATTCTTCCCATCAACGTGACCCAGGAACTCGAAGGTGCCAAGCAGTATTTCCTGTACAAAGAGCGTTGCGTCTTCTGCGACATTATCCGGCAGGAAATGGATGGCGGCACTCGCGTGGTGGGCGAGAATGAGAATTTCGTGACACTTGCTCCTTACGCTCCCCGTTTCCCGTTCGAAACCTGGATTCTGCCCAAGCAGCACGAGTCGGCGTTTGAAAATTCGTCATCGCACATGTTTGAGAATCTGGCCCGGGCTTTAAAGAATCTGTTGGGACGGGCAGACCGCGTGCTCGACAATCCTCCGTACAACCTCGTGATTCATAGCTCCCCCGTACAGGATCCAACCAACGATCACTATCACTGGCATATCGAGTTCATGCCGAAGCTGACCAAGACGGCTGGATTCGAGTGGGGGACCGGTTTCTACATTAATCCCACTCCGCCGGAAGAGGCAGCGAAGTTCTTGCGCGAGGCAAATGTGGAGGAAGCAACTCCGGTGACGGTTGGATAATTGGATTTCAGGTTCCCAAAAAAAGAGGGCGCGGCTTAATGTCGCGCCCTTTCCAGTTTGGCCGGAGAGAGAGAAACCACGAAGATCGTGGCTTGTGTAAAAAACAATAGCTTCTCCTTCACAATCGTTTGTCACGTCCATGTAAAAACTGTAGCGGCCTTTGCGATCCGGCGTGCCTTGCCGAAACGGAGTGGTCTTGAATCGAGGGCGATAACAGGTGTTCTTTACATTGCGGAGGTTCTACGGGAAAATAGCGGACCGCAGAAGCAGAGTAGCGATGAGGAGGGCAATGTGGAGTTTGTGATGTTTGAAGATGTGGATGGTCTGGAAGTGTTCGTGAACCCTGAAAAAGTTATCTGGGTCAGGGAATATCCTAACCAAATTACAGTTATCAGTTGCGGCCACGATGATAGGTTCTCGGTACGCCTTGCTCCGGCTCACGCGGTTGCCGCTTTGGGCAAGTCCGTGCGTTAGACCGCGTGACCCGCTCTCGTTCACATTGCATCGGAGCCGAATTTCCCACAACAAATCGCACGAGTCGGATCAGGCCTGTGTCCGGTCCTGATATTCCTCGTGCCAAGCCATCTGGATGGCTTCGAGTTTGCCCTCGTTCGATAATTTCGGATCTCCTTCGAAATCGGGGAGTTCCGTGACGTATCGGTGCAGGTCGGTAAAGCGTACCGCCAGAGGATCGAGTTCCGGATGCGTTTCGGAGAGAAGAATGCCGAGATCTTCAGCGTCGTCCCAATTCAGTTTCTTCGCCATTCTCAGTGCTCCTCAGAGACGTAGTTACGATTCCACGCGGGGATTTCTACGACAACCTTGCCGGGCTTGGTGATCTGCGCCTGACAACCGAGACGGGAGTTTAGCTGGAGGTCGGCAGCCATGTCCAACCGGTCGGCCTCGTCGTCGTCCATCTCAGAGAGATTCTCGGCGCCTTCTTTCACCCACACGTGGCAGGTGGTGCAGGCGCAATTGCCGCCGCAGGCATGGTCGAGCGTCACTCCAAAATTAAGAGCAATGTCCAGGATCGATTCTTCCTTCCCGTGATCTTCGTACGGCAGCTTGCCGTGTTCGAATGTCACAGTCTTCCCTTCGGGCAGGAAGGTGATCTGAACCGTGTTTTCGCCTGGGGCTTCTTCGGTGGCCGTTCCGGCGCCTTGTGTCTTCTCGTCCGCCATAATTCCTCTGCTTTTCTCTGTGATCCTCTGTGTCCTCTGTGGTGAGTGCTCAAAAAACGTAGAACCACTGAGGACATCGCGTTTCACAGAGGTTATTTGAATTCTGCCTTCGCCATCGGATGAGGCGCTGTGGGACCTTCGCCCATGTCCGTCTCGTCCATGTTCTTGCCTTTTAAGGCCGATGAAACCGCGGTGTCCATCATGAGTTCGGCGAGCCGCATCGTGCCTTGATTCAACGCGTCGATTGCTTTGCGAATCGCCTGGTAGTCGTCTTCCGCGTTCACCGCCGCCAGAGATTTCTCCAGCTTCGCAATCTGTTTCTTCTCGTCAGAGGTCAGGTGGCCCCAAGCCGCACTCTTCTTGCCCTTATCGAGCGCAGCAACGATGGTCGCTGTCTCATTGCGCGCTTCGATCAACTGACGGCGGCGAAAATCTTCTTCCGCGTTGTCAAATGAGTCGAGGATCATGCCTTCGACTTGCTCGTCGGTCAATCCATAGCTCGGTTGAACCTGAATCTCAGCTTGCTTGCCGCTGCGCTGTTCGCGAGCTGATACATTGAGGATGCCATTGGCATCGATCAGGAACTTCACTTCCACGCGGGGGATTCCCGCGGCCATCGGCGGAATGCCTTTGAGATCGAAACGGGCTAGCGAACGGCAATCTTTGGCCAGTTCGCGCTCGCCCTGCAACACATGGATCGCGACATTCGCCTGGCCATCGATCTGCGTCGTGTAGAACTGAGTGGCCGAGGCTGGGATCGTCGAGTTCCGAAGAATGATCTTGTCGGTAACCCCTCCTGCAACTTCGATGCCCAGAGAAAGCGGGGTCACGTCCAGCAGCAGCATATCCTGCGTGGCTTCCGAGCCTCCGCCAAGAATGTTGGCTTGCACGGCCGCGCCCAGAGCTACGACTTCATCAGGATTGAGATCAATGTGCGGTTCGCGGTGAAAAAGATCCTTCACCAGCGCTCGAACTTTGGGAATTCGCGTCGATCCGCCGACCAGCACCACTTCATCAATCTGCTCAGGCTTGAGCTTCGCGTCTTTCAGCGCCTGCTTGCAAGGACCCACGGTACGGTCAATGATCGGCTGAATTAATTCCTCGAATTGTTCGCGGGTAATCTCGCGCTGATAGCGCCTGCCTTCCGGCAATTCAATGTCGAGCTTGACCGAAGTTTGCGACGATAGAGTGATCTTGGCATCAATCACCGCTTTGCGGATGGCTTGCACCGCTTCAGCGTTGCGACGCAGGTCAACCCCGAGGTCGCCGCGGATATCATCGAGCGCAATCGTGATGAGCAAATTGTCGATGTCATCGCCGCCCAGGTGCGTGTCTCCATTGGTCGCAATGACCTCGAAGATCCCATCATGCAACTTCAGAATCGAAATATCGAAAGTCCCGCCGCCCAGGTCGTAAACAGCGATGATTCCGTTTTGCTTCTTGTCGAGTCCATAGGCGAGCGAGGCCGCCGTCGGCTCGTTCACCAGGCGCAGAACTTCGAGACCGGCAATTCGTCCAGCATCTTTTGTGGCTTGGCGCTGTGCGTCATTGAAGTAGGCGGGAACCGTAATCACCGCCTTAGTCACCGGTCCACCGAAAAACCGCTCGGCGTTGCGCTTTAACTGGCGGAGGATCAGCGCTGAAATTTCGGGAGGCGTCGAAGTCTTGTCGCCCAATGTAATGCGAAGCACCTCGCCGGGCTGCAGGTCTTCGGCCAGGCGAAACGGAAAAAGCTTCAGCTCTTCCTGAACATCTTCGACCCCACGTCCCATCAGGCGCTTAATCGAGTAGACCGCGCGCTCTGGAGTTTCGATCAGAAATCGTCGCGCTGAGTTACCGACGATCGGCTGGCTATTCTCATCGAGGGCGACAACCGACGGCACAAGATTCAAGCCGTCATCGCCCGGGATTACCGCAGGCGTCTCCCCTTGCATGAAGGCCACGAGCGAATTCGTCGTGCCCAGATCGATTCCGACTATGCGTTCTTCAGTGCTCATCGAGTCATTTGTTCATTCAGTCATTGAGCCATTGAAAATCATCCAATCTGGAATCCCTGCCGAGGGCGGTTTCCAATGACTCAATGATTAAATGACTCAATGACTCAATCACTTCAGCTTTCCAGCGCCGCATTTACATCGCGCACCAGGTTGCGAATGTAGTTGCGGCGGTTCAACACGTCTACCATCTTGTCGCGAATCTGGGCGCGCTCGGCTTGGTTTGGCGCTTGGCTTTGATCAGCCAGTTGACGATCGATCACCTGATCCCACTCTTTCCACAATGTCTGCAATTCCTGCAGAAGGGACTCGTGCTTGGCTTCGAGAGCATCCTTGTGCTTATTGATTTCAGCTGTCAGGTCCGGATCATCGTCACCCATCTTCTCGTTCATCCGGAGTTCTTCCAGTTGCATGTTGAGTTCGAAAACTTCTTCCAGCAGATCCGCAGGTACGATCTGCTTCTTCATTTCCCCCGTCGCGCGGGCCTGCTCCGTCGCGCTCTTTGATTGCTCCTCGAGTTCGACTCCTTCAAGCTTCAGCAGATACTCGGTACGTTTAATCGGATCGCGTAAGGTGCGGTACGCATCATTGAGCAACGAGCTTTGTTCCAGGCTCCATTCCTGCTCCTGGCTACCAGCGCGGGCGTTGAGATCCGGATGTAGCTTGCGGCTAAAATCGTAGAAATCTTTCTCCAACGCGGGCACGTCAATGTTCAATTTCGACGGCAGACCAAAGAATGTGAAGTAGTCGACCGGAGCCGGCGGCTGAACCTTGCCGCAGGACTCGCAGAAATGCGCGGCTCGCATAGAGCCGCAGGACCAGCAGCTATGTGTATCCTCCGGAACTGGCTTGGTGCTGATCGCGGTTAGAGATGATTTCGTCATTGCGTTCTACTTCTCTTGCACCAGACGTTCAGGCGCCAAGGCTAAGCCCACGTTGTCGGGTGGCGCAAACGGTCGCGGGCAGAAGTCCCCGCGCGACATAGCTCAGGCGGAGAACGAAGTTCCGCAGCCGCAGGACTTCGTCGCTTGCGGGTTTACAAATACGAATCCCTGCTGCATCAGCGTTTCCTGGTAATCCAGGATCATGCCATGCAAATAGATGAACGATTTCGGATCCACAAAGACGCGCACATCGTCGAACTGAAAAATACGATCTCGTTCGCGCGGCTGTGTGTCGAATCGGATGTTGTAGCTCAAGCCCGAACATCCGCCGCCCTGCACGCCGAGACGCAGTCCGCCCTGCTCGGGCGAAATGCCTTCCTTCGCCATCGCCGTGCGCACTTTCGCCATCGCCTTTTCGGTGACCGTGATGCCCTTGGCGGTAGCCTGCGGTGCCGCATTTTCAGTTGCAGTCGTCATAATGAACCCAGCTATGAGCTGCGAGCTTTGAGCTCCGATAAAACCTTCATCCTCGAAGCTCGCGACTCGAAGCCCAGAGCTATTTCGCTTCCGCGGCTACCGGCTTCGGAGCTTCCTGCTTCTTCTTCCAGTCGCCGATAGCGGCACGGATGGCATCCTCGGCCAAAACAGAACAGTGGATCTTAACAGGAGGAAGCGAAAGTTCCTTCACGATATCCATGTTCTTGATGGCGAGAGCTTCATCCACGGTCTTGCCCTTCACCCACTCAGTGGCGAGTGAAGACGACGCGATCGCGGAGCCGCAGCCGAAAGTCTTGAACTTGGCATCCTCGATGACGTTCGTCTGAGGATTCACCTTGATCTGCAGTTTCATGACGTCGCCACACTCGGGCGCGCCGACGAGACCGGTGCCTACGTCAGTGCTCTGCTTGTCCATGGAGCCGACGTTGCGTGGATTATTGTAATGATCGATCACTTTGTCGCTATATGACATTTCCTTCTCCTGAGCTTGATCTTGTGCTTTCTCTCGGTACTCGGTACCCAGTACTGGATACTGCTTTTAGTGCGCTTCTCCTGCCCACTTTACGTCTTTCAAATTGATGCCTTCTTTCGCCATCTCGTACAACGGAGAAAGCTCACGGAGCCGCTCAACTGTCTCGATCACGCGGTCGGCCACATAATCGACTTCCGCTTCCGTGTTGAAGCGCCCGATGCCGAACCGGATCGAGCTGTGAGCCAAGTCATCGCCCGTGCCAAGAGCCTTCAATACATAAGATGGCTCAAGCGTCGCAGAGGTGCACGCCGATCCGCTGGAAACCGCGATATCGTTGATGCCCATCAGCAGGGATTCACCTTCCACGTACGCGAAGCTGATGTTCAGGTTGCCGGGAAGACGATGCTCAGTGGAACCATTGATATAGGCCTCATCCAAGCGGCCCATGATGCGGTCGCGCAGACGATTGCGCAGTCCTGCCAGACGGCACGATTCCTGCGGCATATCTTCCTGAGCGATGGCGCACGCCTTGCCCAAGCCGACGATGCTTGGAACATTCAACGTTCCCGAACGCATGCCGCGCTCGTGGCCGCCGCCATCGATGATCGCAGAAATCTGCACGCGCGGATTCTTGCGCCGCACATACAACGCACCTACGCCTTTGGGTCCGTACATCTTGTGTCCGGAGATCGACGCCAGGTCGATGTTCTGTTTGATTACATCCACCGGAACCTTGCCGATCGCCTGGGTCGCGTCCGTATGGAAGATCACGCCACGCTCGTGACACAGCTTGCCGATTTCCGCGACGGGTTGCAACACTCCGATTTCATTGTTCGCGAACATGATCGACACGAGGATCGTCTTGTCATCCATCGCGCGCTTCAAATCGTCGAGATCTATCAGGCCGTCTTTCTGCACCGGCATATAAGTGACCCGGTAGCCATATTTCTCCAGACGCTTGCAGGTATCGAGCACGGCTTTGTGTTCGGTCACCGCAGTGATGATGTGGTTGCCCTTCTCGCGATACATCTCGGCTACACCCTTGATGGCAAGGTTGTCGCTCTCGGTAGCGCCCGAGGTGAAGATGATTTCTTTTGTGGTCGCGCCTACCAGTTTCGCGATCCGCTCGCGCGCCGTTTCGACGCCCTCTTCGGCCGCCCACCCGAACGAGTGATTGCGGCTGGCTGCATTGCCGAACTTCTCCATGAAGTAAGGCAGCATCTCTTCCAGCACCCGCGGATCCATCTGGGTGGTGGCGTGATTGTCCATGTAGATCGGCAGCTTCACACCCTTGCCGTTCGTGTGCAGCGTCTCAACCTCTGCCTGGGGGATCTTTACATCCGTGCTCATTGATTGCTCTCCTACGTGCTAATGATTTCGATGAACCTTCTGTTCCATTCGCTTCAGCTGATCGTAACTAACTCGGTCGCCTTGGGAGCTTCCGCGCTCCCCTCGTCGGGTTCTTCTCGCATATGCGAAACCTTGATGCGCTTCAGCACCGCCTCGATGCTCTCGTTCACCTTGCGAAGCGGTTCGCGGATATTGCAGCGGTCGCTCTGGTCGCACTCGCCACGCACTGTAATGCACGAGGTAATAAAAAGTGGACCGTCAATCGCCTGAATGACCTCAAATGCCGAAATCGTGTGCGCCGGACGGGCAAGGGTATATCCGCCATTCGTACCGTGCTGCGATTGCAACAGTCCTGCCTTCGCCAGGCGTTGCAAAATCTTCGCTAACGCCTCAGGAGGTATGCCGTATGCATCCGCAACGTCCTTCGCACTGCGCGAGCCCTGACTATTCTGCTCGGCCAGATGCTTCATCGCCATCAGCGCATAATCCGCTTTTTTTGTCAGCTTCAGCAGGGCAGTGACTCCTCTTGCAAATCCGACCGATTCAGTCGTATAAAACTCCGACCTTTTCCGTCGCCATTAATTTTACGGTACTCGCGGCTATTCCGGCAAGTCGCAACACGGAATGGAGAATCCAAGCAGCGAATGGTAACTCCCTACAGCTAAACAGTTTATCGGTATACGATCAAAACGGTCGGATTTTATTGCTAACCTGCAGTTCTGGCCCAGCGAATGCCTGTTACAAATTCACGACAGACTTTCGTTTGGGGGCTTGACAAGCCGCAAAGCCGTTCTAAAATACCGGAAATTCCGGTGAAAACCTCCACCCCTCAACCGATGTTCCTCACGTGCAGTCCGGAGATATGAAACCCAAGTCGCCCGCTCCCCCGCAGAATGCAAGTGCGAAGCAGCCTTGCAAACATCCGCGCGTGCAGATCGTCAGCCGCGACGAAGATGCCGAGTTCGTGGAGTGTATAGAGTGCGGCGAGATCTTCGAGTCCAGTGAGTTCAAGGACATGAATATCGAAGAGAGCACCGAAGACTCCGAAGTCTGACTCTGGTGTGACCCCGGTAACGTAACTTCCGACTTTCCGCTGGTGCGCCACACCCTGCCCTGTTAATGTGCGTGGCGGGGTGGGTATAGCCACGTCCTCTCTTGGTTCGATGTCTAAAGTCGCGCTTGTCGTCGACGATTCGATGCTGGTCCGCTACACGGTGTCCCGCTTTCTCGAGGACCGGGGATTTACCGTAGAAGCGGCTACCAATGGTAAAGAAGCGGTCGAGATTCTGGCGCGGGTACATCCAGATCTCATCGTGACCGACATGCAGATGCCGCAAATGTCGGGAAGTGAGCTGATCACGGTCCTGAAGAGCAAGCCAGAAACTTCCAAAGTCCCCATCATCGTCATCACTGGCCATGCCAGTGGGCTTTCCGAGGGCGACAAGCGCGCCAATTTCGCCATCTCAAAAGATATTGAAGTCGAGGTCCAACTGGAGAAGGCCCTCAGTGTGATCGACGGATCGGATTACGCACACGGGCAGTCCGCAGGCAAATAAATTCTCTCGGCAGTTCTTTATTTCGTCACAGGGAAATCAGCGAATGATTGGTACAAGTCACAACAATGCCAGCGCGATCCTCTTCCTGAGAGTCCTGGGCATCGCCGGACTGTTGTTCTCATGGCTGACGGTATTCCGCCCTCAGATGAAGGTATATTGGGGCCGCCGAGGCGCGAACCGTGCCTTAATGTCCCGAAACAGCAGACTGGCCTTCGCAATCGCTGTGACCGGCTGGTGCCTGGGCGTGTTCGGTGCCGATCAGAGATTAGCGCTTGGCCTGTTTGCAGCTGGGTTCGCCTTCGCGGCCATTTACAGTAGAGAGGACGAAAAAGAGCACGTCGCTCGAACTGGCATCCCTGTCAGAAAACCTCCGGCGTCGAAGGATTACTGGCTCGCATTTTGTCTAATGGACAGTGTCCTGCTGTCCATTCTGTTGTTCTCTCTCGTGCGAGATCACTTCCATCCTCCCGTCACGGACGAGCAAAAGAGCATTCACGGCCTGGCCATCATCCTCTTTGTGCTGCTTTCTGTGACGGCTGTCGCTCTGTACTTGAATCGCCCAGAAAAAACCTTGACGGGACCACAAGAATAGAGCCTTACCGCAGTACCATCCCTGCTTCCGCAGAGAAATCCATCGCCGCGAAATCTTTTGCAAGAAATTTCGGGTAGGCGGCGGCCGCGATCATCGCCGCATTGTCGGTTGAGAGCGGACGCGAAGGGAAGAACACGGGCAGGCCCTGCTTCGCTCCCTCACGTTCGAAGGTCTGACGCAGTTCCTGATTGGCTGCAACTCCTCCGGTGACGAATAGAGTCGCCACATTGTAAGCATCGGCCGCTGCCAATGTCCGTCCCACCAGGTCTCCAATGATAGAGCGCTGGAAAGACGCCACGAGGTCCAGGGTGGTTTTGTCAGTATGGGCTAGGTAGTCCTCGAGTTTCGGCTTGGAAATTTCGACAAGAGCCTTGCGCCGCGCCTCCACCGCCGCGTGCAAGCCATGCGCTTCAACGTACCGCAGTATGGCCGTCTTGATACCGCTATACGAGAAATCAAATCGCACGCGATCATCGTTCGGATCGACCACGCGCCCGTCCGCTCTGCCGCGGCGATCGCGATGCTTGATCTGGGCCGGCGGGAACTTCACCGCATTCGGATCCCCGTGTGCCGCGAGTCGATCGATCACCGGGCCGCCCGGATATCCCAGACCAAGAAGTTTCGCCACCTTGTCGAACGCTTCTCCGGCAGCATCGTCACGCGTGTGCCCGATGTTTTCATACGTCCACGTCTCACCTTTTTGCGATGCGAGATACAGGTGTGTGTGCCCGCCCGAGACGACGAGAGCAAGCACAGGGAACTGCAATTCGTGATTTCCCTTTTGCCTCTCCTCGAGCAGGACCGCGTGAATGTGCCCTTCCAGGTGATTCACTGCGATCAGCGGTTTGTCGAGCGCGAAGGCCAGAGCTTTCGCATAGCTGATACCCACCAGTAACGCTCCGGCAAGACCGGGGCCCTGCGTCACCGCGATCGCGTCGACAGAATCGTAGGTATGCTTCGCCTCGGTCAGCGCTTGGCGGACGACGGGAACAATCGCGCGCAGATGCTCGCGCGATGCCAGTTCCGGGACAACTCCTCCATAAGGCTGGTGGGTTGCGATCTGCGAAGCTACGACATTGGAAATGAGTTGCTCGCCTGAACGCACCACCGCCGCCGCCGTCTCATCGCACGAACTCTCAATGCCAAGGATGTAAGCGTCGGGCATGGAACTATATTATTCGCAACGCAAGGCGGTCTGTCATCCTGAGCGGAGGAACTGGTTCGCCATCGGCTTAATAGAATTCCCATGAGCGATCGGTCATCCTGAGCGAAGGACCTGGTTCGCCTTTGGCGAACCAGAGCCGGAGTCGAAGGATCCCTACCCCGTCAATCGCGCGACGCAGCTTCGAGGCATTCTCCCGCCTCTTTTTCCTTGTCTAAGAGACCTAAGAAAACGGCAGAGAGCATCCGCGACGGCCAGATTCTCTGACTTTTTCCACAGCCAAAATCACCTTCGTTGTGACATCCAACCTTGACCCTCGCTTCCAGAAACAGAGAATGGAATGGTGCGCAATTGCACCGCAAATCATCTACGCCCCACCTCCCACTCCTCGATTCCAGAGTCTGGGATGACGGGCGGGACTCAGCACCCAGGATTCGGACTTGCTAAGTCCTTATTCTGGAATATTTTGTGTGTAAGTCCTTCTTTGGCAATATTTTGGAACGTATGTCGCCAATCCGGGTCCAGTAACATATCTGGAATCAATAACTTGGGATTCATGTCCGAAAAAATGATCTCAGAATCCGAGCCAAGAATCGGAGGCAAGTCCTTATTCTCCAATATTTTACGTGTAAGTTGCTTGTTTGGAATATTTTGCGAGGAATTGGGAGGGCCAGAAACCAGTAAGTCCTTCTATTGTAATATTTTACGCACAACGATTGAAAAATCTGTGTATAAGACTAGGCGTCGCCGCAACTCGCGTTCACAGTTCACCCGAAATCCTCCCCAGAACGAGCGGTATCATAAAAACTGCGTGACCAACATGAAGGAGTTCGCCACCTCGATCGTTCAAACCCTGCGCCAGCGAGAGTTTCAGGCGTTTCTGGCCGGCGGATGTGTGCGCGATCTCCTGCTTCGCCGTGAGCCAAAAGACTACGACGTGGCCACCAACGCTACTCCGCAGCAGGTAATGCAGATTTTTCCCGAGACCTACGCGGTTGGCGAACAATTCGGGGTGGTGCTGGTTCCTGCGCCCGATGAACCTGCCGCTCAAGGACCTTCGAAAGCGCGGGCTATAGAGGTTGCGACGTTCCGCAGCGACGTCGGGTATTCCGATGGACGGCATCCGGACGAGGTGCGCTTCAGCCAGAATCCTCAGGAAGATGTGGCGCGCCGCGACTTCACCATCAACGGCATGATGCTCGATCCCGTGAGCGGAGAAGTTCTGGATTATGTCGGCGGTCGCAGCGATCTCGCTGCCGGACTCATCCGCGCTATCGGAGATCCGGAGCGGCGATTCGCCGAAGACAAATTACGCATGCTACGAGCGGTCCGCTTTGCGGCGCGGTTTGAATACGAAATCGAACCGAAGACTTTCAGTGCCATGAAAAAATTTGCCGACCAGATTCGGGTCGTTTCGCGCGAGCGCGTCCGCGATGAACTGACCCGTATGCTGACCGAGGGCCATGCGCGACGAGCATTCTTGCTGCTCGATGAAAGCGGCTTGCTGGAGCAGGTGCTGCCGGAAATCTCGGCGATGAAAGGCGTTGAACAGCCGCCAGAGTTTCATCCCGAAGGCGATGTTTTCGTACATACCCTGCTGCTGCTGGAAAATCTGCCGCAGCCGTGCCCGTCAACGCTGGCTTGGGGAGCGCTCTTGCACGATGTAGGCAAGCCGCCGACATTTCGCGTTGCGCCTGATCGGATCCGATTCGACGGTCACGTGGAGGTCGGCGTGAAAATGGCAGAAAAGATTTGTCGCGATCTCCGTTTTTCGAACGATGACACCCAGCAGATTCTCGCGTTGGTGGACAACCACATGCGGTTTGGGGACGTGGGGCGAATGAAAGAGTCCACGCTGAAGAGATTTCTTCGCTTGCCGGAATTCGATGAACACTTGGCCTTGCATCGTGCCGATTGCTTGGCGAGCCACCGGAATCTGGCAACCTATGAATTCATCCGGAAGAAGCGAGCGGAGATTCCGGCCGAACAGGTGCGGCCTTCGCCTCTCGTTACCGGCGATGATCTGATTGCGGCGGGGCACGTACCAGGGCCCAGGTTTCGCGAGATTCTAAATGCCGTCGAAGATGCGCAGCTTGAGGGCCGGCTGCCTTCGCGCGATGCGGCCCTTGAATTTGTCCGGCGGGAATTTCCAGTGAGCGCGACCGACGAACGGAGTATTCCCGGATGTTAAAATCTAAGTTCTCTCACGACCTTGTCCAGAGAGACAGGAGCGGGGATTGCATTTAGCTGGTGCGGATCTGGAAAAAATCGTAGCCCGATCTTTACGGCAAGTGCCTCCCGGGCAGGCGCCTTTGCTGGCATGGCCAGTTGTCTGCGGCTCGGCGGTTGCCGAGCGTACCCGCGCCCTCAGTTTCCTTGACGGAGTGCTCCGGGTTGCCGTGGCAGACGCTGGATGGCGGTCGGAATTGCAGTCGCTTGCACCTCGTTACTTGGCATCCATCAACCGCTATACCGCAGAACCGGTGCGGAGAATTGAGTTCGTAATCGTTCCCGAGAATCCGGACAAGCACTCTCTCTAGCAAGCTTCATTCATGAAAGTCACGGAAAAAGACGTTGCCTACGTCGCTGATCTAGCTAACCTCGACCTCACCGATGAGGAACGCAGCGGAATGTTGCGCGATCTGAATTCGATCCTGGATTACGTCGACCGCCTCAACGAACTCGACACCTCCAATGTCCCGCCGATGGCGCAGGTTTCGACTCGCTACGGAGTTGACCCAGCGAAGCAGGGAAGCGAGCGCTTTGCCTATGCGAGCCGTGAAGATGTCGTGGAAGGCCTACGGAAGTCGCTGCCTCATGAGGAAGCACTCGCGAACGCTCCGGATGCGGACGATAATTTCTTCCGAGTACCGAAAGTGATCGAACGCTGATTAGCGAAGCTGAGTCTGATTTTTTGTCGATACCGAATGGATCTGACTTCACTCACCATCGATGCCGCCCGCTCTGCTATCGCTGAGCGCAAGACGACTGCGCTGGCACTCGCCGAAGCGCACTATGCCCGAATCCAAAAAGAAGACGGTCAGATCGGAGCCTATCTCACGTTGTCGCGGGAACGTGCATTGGAGCAGGCGGACCGCATCGATCGATTGGCCGTGGAAGGGAAGCCTTTGCCCCCACTGGCAGGCATCCCGGTTGGCATCAAGGATGTGATGAGCACGCGCGGCGTGCGCACGACGGCCGGCTCAAAAATCCTTGAGAAGTATATTCCTCCGTATGATTGCACCGCTGTGCATCGTCTCGAAGCTGCCGGCGCCGTGATGCTCGGCAAGATGAATTGCGATGAGTTTGCCATGGGCTCGTCGAACGAGAACTCGGCTTATCAGCCAGTGCGCAATCCGCGTGATCTGACGCGTGTCCCTGGAGGATCGTCGGGTGGTTCTGCAGCCGCAGTTGCGGCCGACATGGCTGTGTTCACGCTGGGTTCCGATACCGGTGGTTCGATTCGACAGCCGGCCTCGTTCTGCGGTGTCGTTGGGCTAATGCCGACGTACGGCCGCGTCTCGCGTTACGGGTTGATTGCGTTCGCCTCGTCCCTCGATCACATCGGTCCTTTGACGAAGACGGTGAAAGATGCTGCCACCGTACTACGAACGATCGCCGGCCGCGACCCGATGGATTCCACTTCGGCTGACGTTCCGGTTCCGGACTACCTTGCCGAGCTCGAGAAGCCCGCGCGCGGACTCAAACTGGGCGTCGCGAAAGAGTATTTCGGTGAAGGAGTGGACGACGAAGTGCGCCAGGCAGTGCAGACAGCGATTGAAAAGTTGAAAGGCCTTGACTGCGAGATCGTTCCCGTATCACTCCCGCACACTCCGTATGCGATTCCGACGTACTACCTGATCGCTACGGCTGAAGCTTCGTCAAATCTGGCGCGCTACGACGGCGTTCGCTACAGTCATCGCGCGCGAGGGGTGAAGACGCTTTCGGAAATGTACCGCCGCAGTCGCGACGAGGGATTCGGAGCAGAGGTAAAGCGGCGGATCATGCTCGGCACCTACGCGTTGAGTGCTGGGTATTACGACGCGTACTACCTGAAGGCTCAGAAAGTGCGCACACTGCTGACGCGAGATTTCGAGCAGGCATTCACTGAGGTCGATGCGATCGTCACACCAACAAGTCCGACGGCGGCCTTTCGGTTAGGCGAGAAATCGAACGATCCGTTGGCCATGTACTTGGCTGACATCTATACGGTAACGGCGGATCTGGCGGGCATCCCAGGAATTTCGATTCCGTGCGGCGAGACGCGAGAGAAGCTGCCGATCGGCCTGCAAATTCTCGGCAAGCACTTCGACGAAGCAACCATTCTTCGTGTGGCTCATGCCTACGAGCAGGCCTAAGGCTGCTCGTCCGATGCTTCGTAGTACCGTTCACCGGCACAGGCCCGGCAAAGAACTCGGCCTGCTTTGTGAACTTCTCTTCGGAAGTTAATTCCTTCGCCGCATTCTTCGCACGAGATCCGCTCGCCCTTGTATCCGGGAAATTCTTCCGGCGGCAGTTCAACTTTCACCCATTGCGATGTGAACAAATCGTTGTCGGTCATCTCCCGATAAGCGAGCATCTGCTGCTGATTGCGGTTTTCAATCTCCGGATGCATTTGCTGGGCCAGGCTCTTCGAAGATTCTTTCGCCGCGATGCGGATGGCCTTGCCGCTGTTAACGTCGACAAAAGTTGCTGCCATCTTTCCCCAATCGCGGAACTTCAACGCGCGCTTGCCCAGTCGGCATCCGGTAACGACGCCCACGGCGTCTGTCGCGCAACGATCGATTTCTACGAATGTGACCAGTCGTTTGCGGTCTTTTCCCTGAGGATCTTCGATGCCGAGTTTCTGCAGACCGTACATGGCAAGACGCACGCCCAGAACCTGCCCCGCGCAGATATGTCCGTGGGCCTGTTCAGCATCGCGGAGGTATTCATCAAAGGACTTCACGAGTGAGCTTTTAGCGAACAGCCGTCAACTGTCAGATTACCATCGCCAGCATGACGAGGCATTCGGGTGGACTATTTTCTGCGCCAACGAATGCCGTCTTTCGTGATTTCGACGAGGACGCCGGCTTCCGTGAGTTCGGCGCGGATTGCGTCGGATTTCTTAAAGTCGCGTGCAGACCTTGCGGCTTTCATCTCTTCAATCTTTGACTCAATTTTGCCGTCCGATAGTTGTCCGCTCTCGACGACGGCACGCAATTCGTCACTGATGTCCTTTTCCCGTCCTTCTGCGACTGCCCAGTCGAAGACGCGCTTCATCTTTGCTGCGTCGTCATCTTCAAGCACGGCGAAGATCTCATCGAACTTCGTCAATGCTGAGAACAGCGCCGGGACGTCGTCCTTCTTTACCGATCCGGTATCGAGTGCGGTATTGGCCTGCCGCACCATCTCGAAGATCGCGGCCTGCGCCTGCGCCGTATTAAGATCGTCATCGAGCGCCACACGCATTCGGTCGATCGTCTCTGTCGCCAGGGCCTGTATTTGCGGGTTAGCTCCTTCTATGAAGTTCCCAGCGCTCAGCCGCAGACGGAAATTTCGCAACCGGTCCACCGAAACCGCAGCCTGCTTCAGCCCATCGAACGTAAAGTTCAGCTGGTTGCGATAAGGAACCGAAGTGAGCAGGTACCGCAGCGAAGACGGCTTGTGCCCTTTTAAAACGAGATCACGAAGAGTAAAGAAATTCCCCAGACTCTTCGACATCTTCTCGCCTTCCACCAGCAGAAAACGCGCATGAAACCAGAAATGGGCGAATGGCTTTCCGGTCAGCGATTCGGATTGTGCGATTTCGTTTTCGTGATGCGGAAAAATGAGGTCCTCGCCGCCGGCGTGCAGGTCGAAGCTGTCGCCAAGTTCCTCCATCGACATTACCGAGCATTCGAGGTGCCAGCCCGGACGTCCCGCTCCAATTTTCGTTTCCCAAAAAGCCTCGTCAGGCTTAGGTGCTTTCCACAGAGCGAAGTCTCGGGCGCTGTCCTTGTCGTACTCATCCACATCAACCCGCGCGCCGTCGAGCATGCTTGAGAAATCTTTTTTCGACAGCTTGCCGTATTCCGGAAACTTGGCGATGCGGAAATAGTACGAACCATCGTCGGCGCGATAGGCCAGTCCTTTCTCGACCAGCTTCGCGACAAACTCGGCCATTTCTGGAATGTGTTCAGTAGCGTGCACGAGAATCGGCTGTTCGATGCCAATCATGGCTGCGTCTTCAAGAAATGCCTTCTCATACTTCGCCGTGTATTGCTGCACGCTGACGCCGTCTCGCGCAGAGTTGCGAATGATCTTGTCGTCCACGTCGGTAATATTCATGACGTGGCGGACTGTATATCCGCTCTGCCGCAAGAACCGGCGTAACAGATCGACGGCGATGAATGTGCGGAAGTTGCCGATATGCCCGTAGTCGTAAACGGTCGGACCGCAAGCATACATGCGCACTTCAGAGTCGCGGAGGGGGCGAAACTCCTCCACTTGCGAAGACATCGTGTTGAAGAGACGAAGGGGCATTGTGAGTTCAGAAGGCGCGAAACGAACTTAAGATTCTAGGGTCCGGCGAAAGGGCCGGTCAAATTCACGTTGCCGGCGTGGGCGGCGGCAAGGCATGCTGGTGCGCGCGCAAGCGTTGCTGCACCAGGATGACATAATGCAGCGCGGAAACGATTGTGAAAAGAAAAGTCGCGCGCAGAAAAACCGTGCGGGCTATCCAGATCCAGCGTTGCGGATGAACTTGCAACAGTAGTACAAAAAAGACCGCAGCGATCTGTGAAACCGTGTTGGCCTTCCCGAAGATGCTGGGCCGGAAATTGCGCAGCCCGGCGATCGCAAACAGCACCGCGCTAGCTGCCAGAATCGAAATATCGCGGCTAAAAACGACCACCGTGTACTTCCACGGAATCTTATGGAGGATCGACAGAACCAGAAAAATCGTGCTGAGCAGAAGCTTATCTGCGATGGGATCGAGATATTGGCCCAGCATAGTTTGCTGATGAAGCGCGCGGGCGAGCAGACCATCCAGACCGTCACTGAAACCTGCGATGACAAATACGATCAGGGCCCAAAGATAGTGCCCGTCTACCAGGTGAATCACGATAAATGGGACGAAGATCATCCGTAGCAACGTGAGCTGGTTGGGAGCGGTAAAAACTTGCGAAAGCTTCAAGCCTGCTCCTCCGACATGTCACGCGTTTGCCCGGCCATCTGTGCACGACCCGCTGTTTGAGGCGCCAGCGCAACGGAAGGCTCCAGGCCAGTCTTCGCCAGAAAGCGCTGCGAGAGTGACGGCAGGTTCCCATCCGGCATATCGAGTTCAACACGCTCGATGCGATGCATCGGGAAAAAGACCACGGCCGGCGTGAAGGGCTCGCCATCCCGCACCATCACCGTGAGGTCTTCAAAAGAGGCGAGTTCCACCCCGCTCAGGCTTAGTCCTGCCGGAGCTAGCGCCAAAATCATTCCCCAGAACTTTTCGCGTGGGGTCGATAGCGTCACGATTACCAACGCACCGGGAAGAAATGGGTCCTTGAGCCCAGTGTGCCCAACTGGATCACCGCTCCGGAGTGTTCCCATGCAAAGATTGTCGCCGGGAAAAGCTTGCATTGCAAATGCCACGGGATCGTACAAGACATAGCTCACGCGATCCGAATTTGGGTGAAGCTGTCGACTCCGGTATGCTGAGCGGACATGCACGCTATCGATGCCAATCCGGTGATCGAGTTTCGTGACGTTTCCTATCGGGTGCAAGGCACAGACGTGCTTCGCGGACTGAGCCTGCAAGTGGCGAAAGGCGAGACCCTGGTTTTGCTGGGACGCAGCGGCTCCGGAAAAACAACCACGCTGAAGATGGTGAACGGTCTGGTCTCGCCGACATCAGGCGCAGTGCTGGTGAATGGCGCAACCCACACCGATGTCGATGTAATCCGGCTGCGCCGTGGGATCGGCTACGTGATCCAGGAAGTTGGACTCTTTCCACACTTCACCGTGTCGCGAAACATTGGAGTGGTTCCGAAAATCGAAGGATGGAACGACGCCCGCATTCAAGCCCGAGTGCAGGAACTCTTGCAACTCGTCGGTCTTTCGCCAGAGATCGCCAGTCGCTATCCGCATCAGCTCTCTGGCGGACAGCGGCAACGTGTGGGCGTGGCGCGCGCCCTGGCCGCTGATCCGGCGATTCTGCTCATGGATGAGCCCTTCGGCGCACTCGATCCCTTGACGCGAGATGAGCTGCAACGCGAATTTCTCTCGCTGCAGCGAAGAGTGAATAAGACCGTAGTTTTTGTGACGCACGATCTGCGCGAGGCATTGCGCCTGGGATCGCGCATCGCTCTGATGGAAGCCGGAAAGCTCGTTACCGTTCTGTCGCCGCACGAGTTCGTCAAGTCCGACGACCCGTGGGCATCGGCATACGTTCGAGCTTTTGGAGACGGTTTGGAATCGGCTGCAAATCGAGGCACGTCATGAACGTGATTCGTTTTCTGTTGCAGAATCATACGCAGGTTCTGGAATTGACGATGGAACATCTCTGGCTGGTGGGCCTATCGACGGCCTTCGCCATGCTGATCGGAATCCCGCTCGGGATCATCATCGCGCACCGTCCGAGCTGGAATAGGCCTGTATTGGCCAGTGCGAATATCATTCAAACAATTCCAAGTCTTGCACTCTTCGGATTTCTTCTGCCGGTGCCGTGGTTGGGCGCGCGTTCCGATCGTCTCGCGATCCTGGCACTGACGCTCTACGCGCTGTTGCCGATTATTCGGAATACTTATGCGGGAATTCGTGGAGTCGACGCAGCCGTGATAGAAGCGGGCAAAGGCATGGGGCTCACCGAATCGCAGCTGTTGTTTCAGGTGGAGTTGCCGCTTGCCGTTAGCGTGATTCTTTCCGGTGTGAGGATCGCCGTGGTGATTTCGGTCGGACTCGCCACGATTGCTGCGGCGATCGGCGCCGGCGGATTAGGAGAGTTCATCTTCCGCGGCTTGGCCATGGTCGACGATCGAGTCATTCTCGCCGGTGCCATTCCAGCGGCGATTCTCGCGTTGCTCGCAGACTTTGGCGTGGGATGGCTGGAGAGGCGGCTTCGTCCGCGATGAGCGGGATCGGCATGAATGCGAACAAGAACGACACAAGCAGATGGGCTGCCACAAGGATTGCTGCCCTACTCACCGCCGTTCTTTCGCTGTCGATGCTATCGTCCTGTTCGCCTTCCCACGAGGATCGCATCGTCGTCGGCTCAAAGAACTTCACAGAATCTTTCATCCTCGGCGAATTGATTGCCCAACAGATCGAAGCGCGCACTCAGCTCAAAGTCGAACGGCGCTTCTACCTAGCCGGAACGTACATTTGCCAGCAGGCGATTCTCGCCGGACGCATCGATGTCTATCCCGAGTACACAGGCACTGCGCTGACAGCGGTTCTCAAGCAGTCTGCTGCGAGCGATAAGGCGGAGGTCTATCAACGCGTCAAGACCGAATACGAGCGCCGCTTCGGACTCACTCTCGGGCCGGCCTTCGGTTTTAATGACACCTTTGCTATGGAGATTCGCGGCGAAGATGCGCGGCGACTGAACGTGAAGACTCTCTCCCAAGCCGCGCAGTTTGCGCCGCAATGGCGGGCTGGATTCGGCTACGAATTCATGGAGCGTCCAGATGGATATCGCGGGTTGGTGGCAACTTACGGGCTACACTTTGCAGGGGAGCCGCGAATCATGGACCTCGGGCTGTTGGCGCGTGCGCTCAAAGATCATCAGGTCGATTTTGCTGGCGGAAACGCCACCGACGGCTTGATTCCGGCCCTCGACCTGTTTGTTCTTCAGGACGATCGGCACTACTTTCCGCCGTATGAGGCGGTGCCGATTATCCGTAAACAAACCGTGCACGAGCATCCGGAAGTTGCACGGGCACTCGACGCACTGAATGGACAGATCTCAGATGCTGAGATGCAACAGATGAACTATGCTGTCGATGCTCAGCATCGCGACACGGCAGACGTTGCCCGGGAATTTCTCAGAGCGAAGAAGCTTATCCCGTGACTGGCTGAACACTTCTGCGGTGAAGGCGAAACTCGCGAGCGATCAGATCGTAAGCGTTCCTTGCATTGTGAGAACCGCTTTTCCCTTCAGCAGCACCCGGTCACCTATAACTTCACACCACAATTCACCGCCGCGATCCGAGAGTTGCCGGGCGTGCAATTGTGACTTTCCGAGCCGCTTCGACCAGCATGGGGTTAGGGCGCAGTGCAGCGACCCGGTCACATAATCTTCGGGAACTCCGTAGCTGGGCGCGAAGTATCGTGAGACGAAATCTTCACGCTTACCTAAAGCAGTGATCGCCACCGCGAAGGGATGAAGATCTTCGAGCTGCCGGAAGTCTGGCAGTGCGCGCGCCACCGCATCTTCGCTTTCCAAGACAGCGATGTAGGTCTCATTCACCTCGAGAACTTCTGCCGGCTCTGAATTGAGCCCGAGAATCCGGGCGAGTCCAGCGGGGCGAGTTGCAGGACGTTTCGGCAACAAAGCCGGAAAGTCCATTGCGAACAGCTCTCCGTCCTTTCGCACGGTAAGGTTTGCTCCGTGGCGGGTCTCAAAATGCGCCGTTTGTCGGTCTGGATGAAGGATTTCAAGGACTACGAATCCGGCGGCCAGCGTGGCGTGTCCGCAGAGCCTTATCTCGCAACGTGTTGTGAACCAACGGAGTTGGTAGCCGTCCCCATTCGGCACCAGAAAAGCCGTGGCGAAAAGGTTATTTTCTGCAGCGACTTTGCGCAGCCACCCGTCATCTAACCACGAGTCTAAAAGGCAGACGGCCGCGGGATTGCCGCTGAAAGGTCCCTCGGCGAAGGCGTCAACGTGAAAGATGGGAATGCGCACGAGGTCGATTTTACCGGGAATGAGAACACGCCGAGTTTTTTCATCATCACGAAAGGTAAGGACCAGCTGCACGCAATAGGGACTGAGAAGCCTAGTTAGCCGTCAACAAAATCCAACCAGCTTAGTTTGGAGGGAAAATGATCACTGCTCAGAGAGATGCCGCTGTTGGACACAAGCTGCTGGAGCGTTTCTGGGATGCCCGCCGGAAAAGCGACGCACTTTTTGCCATCGTGAAACCCGAGGCGATGTACGACCGCCCCATCCCCGAGCGGCATCGCATCATTTTCTACGTTGGACACCTCGAGGCTTTCGATTGGAACCTGCTGCATGAAAATGTTTTCGGTCTGAAGAGCTTTCATGCGGAGTTCGATCGTCTGTTCGCGTTCGGCATTGATCCGGTGGGTGGCGGATTGCCCTCGGACCAGCCGTCGGACTGGCCCTCGCTCGCGGCTGTTCGCGAGTACGTGCGGAACATCCGGTCGGCGTTGGATGAAAAGCTGGACGCAAAAATGTCGGCAGATTCCGAGGCCGGCGTTCATAGTCGCGATGGTTTTTCGCTCGAGACTTTGCTCAACGTCGCCATCGAGCACCGGCTGATGCATGTGGAAACCTTAGCCTACATGCTTCACCAGTTACCCCTGGATCGCAAGATCCCGCAACCCAAGCAAGCACTCCCGCCCGATTCGCACGTCTCCTATTCCACGCTCCAGATACCAGCCGGTGAAGCGACGCTTGGTCTATCCCGCAGTCTCGACGCATTTGGTTGGGACAACGAATTTGAATCGCATAGAGTCCGCGTACCTGCCTTTGAATTCGACCGTTACATGATCACCAATGAGCAATATCTGGCGTTCATGCGAGATGGTGGATACCAGAATCGCGGCCTCTGGAATGAGGACGACTGGAATTGGAAAACTGCGCAGAATGTCTCACATCCGGTTTTTTGGAAACAGGAGGGCAAGTCCTGGCTGTACCGGACGATGTTCGACGAAATTCCGTTGCCGCCGGATTGGCCGGTTTATGTGAGCCACTCCGAAGCTGCCGCTTACGCACGCTGGGCTGGCAAAGCGCTGCCTACGGAAGCGCAGTGGCACCGTGCGGCATACGGAACTTCTGATGGAACCGAGCGGTTTTATCCGTGGGGCTCCGGGGCTCCCGACCCGACCCGCGGCAACTTCGATTTTCACAGCTGGGATCCGCAGCCAGTGAACGCTCATCCTGCGGGAGAAAGCGCGCTAGGAGTGGAAGGGATGATGGGCAATGGGTGGGAGTGGACATCCACGGTCTTTGCGCCTTTACCCGGATTCGAGCCGTTTCCTTTTTACCGTGGTTACTCCGCTGATTTTTTTGATGGCAAGCACTTCGTCATAAAAGGCGGGTCGGCGCGCACTGCCGCCTGCATGCTTCGACATTCATTCCGCAACTGGTTTCAGGCCCACTACCAATATGTGTATGCCGGATTTCGTTGCGTGAATCTTCAAACGAAGGAGTAATGATGCTTGTCCACGCGATTCCGACCAATGCCAGCTATGAGTTTGCCACCGAAGTGCGCGCAGGGCTTACGCGCGCCGATCAGAAAGAGCTTCCCTCGAAGTATTTGTATGACGATGTGGGGTCGGCTCTGTTTGAGGTAATCAGTCATCTTCCGGAATACGGATTGACCCGGGCCGATGAGCGTCTTCTGCGGCGTCATGCCACGGAGATTGTGGAGCGCGTGCCCGGGCCCGTGGCTGTGGCGGAACTGGGGAGCGGTAGCGGCAGGAAAACGCGTTGGCTGCTGGAAGCATTTTGCCGGCGTCAAAGAACGTCGTACTACCCAGTCGAAATTTCACACGCGGCGTTGGTGATGTGTCAGCGCGAACTCAGCGACATCGATGCCATCAGCATCGTTGGGTTTGAGCGTGAATACCTTGATGGCTTACTCGAAGTCGCGGCCTACCGGAAGGTGGGTCAGCATCTCTGCGTGTTGTTTCTGGGCAGCACTATCGGGAACTTTGACCGCGCAGCCGCGGTGAAGTTTCTGTCCGAAGTCCGTTGCATCCTGCAACCGGGCGACTCTTTGTTGCTGGGCACGGATCTTGAAAAGTCCAGTTCGCAATTGGTGCAGGCCTACGATGACGAACTCGGGGTGACGGCAGCCTTCAATCTCAATCTGCTTGCCCGCATCAACCGGGAACTGGGCGCCGACTTTGATCTCTCTCAGTTTGAACACCTGGCAAGAATCAATTCTGAAGCCCGAAGTGTAGAAATGCATCTGGAGTCAAAGCGCCGGCAGATTGTGAGCATCCCCGCAGCGGAAGTCGTCGTGGAGTTCCAGGAAGGAGAAACTATCTGGACCGAAAGCAGCCACAAGTACTCGCCCGATGAGATCTTCGATACCGCCGAGAGGGCGGGATTCCGTTGCGAGGTTCAATGGATCGACGAAGAGTGGCCATTTGCCGAAAATCTGCTGATTGCTGAATAATAACCGGATATCAGTACAGTTTTGATCGGCGCCACGAATTCAGATTGATCGCGCTGACCACCACGCAAAACACGTTAGCCGGTATGAATCCCATTTGCGCTGTTCGAAAACCAATTACGCAAACAACAACACTATTGATTCCGGATAGAACCCAGCCTTCCCAGCAGCGTCGTCCAATCAGCACTGTGGAAGCAATCGTCAGCACGCAAGAAACGTAATCAAGACGAAGATAGTTAAGACCCAGCACGTATGAAAAGACCTCTGCGATCCATTGTGAAGCAGAGGGAGCTCGTTTTTTCACGGGTTGGACCTTCGTAAGATGACCAAGGTCACTTGACTCCGGCGCACCAGCTTTCGGAGGAGGCAAAATGCACAACGGATGCACCCACCTCGATCAGATTAAAATCAGGACCACCAGCAAGCACGTCTGCGAAGAATGCGTAAAGACCGGCGACAGCTGGGTTCACCTGCGCCTTTGTCTCATCTGCGGGCATGTAGGTTGTTGCGATTCCTCGAAGAACAAGCACGCAACCAAACATTTCCACAAAGATCACCATCCGCTCATACGCTCCATTGAACCGGGTGAATCGTGGGTATGGTGCTACGTGGATCAGGTCGAGGCCGGCGAACTCTAAGCGGAAGCTTTTTGGGATTTGCCCGTCATTTGTTGCGTTGGGCCCGGACGCGGGTGTTAGTGCGGGTAGTGTAACTTTGCGACCGGAATGCCCGCCCTACATCTAACCAGCTTGTTCGCGCCGGTATTTTTCATCCTTATTTTCTGGCCAGTTTGAGAGCGATATGGCGAAGCCCATTTTGTTAACAGTCGACGACGATACCGATGTATTGCGTGCCATTGAGCGCGACCTGCGTTCAAAGTATGGCGCGGAGTATCGCGTGCTGAGCAGCGACTCACCAGTTGGGGCACTCGATCTTTTGAAGGAATTGAAAGTCCGAAATGATGGCGTCGCCCTGCTTCTTGCAGATCAGCGCATGCCGCATATAGATGGCGTCGGTTTCTTGCAGTCTGCCCGGCAGATTTTCCCCGATGCCAAGCGTGCGCTATTAACCGCCTATGCCGACACGAATGCTGCGATCAGTGCCATCAACACGGCGGGCATCGATTATTTCTTTATGAAGCCGTGGGACCCTCCGGACGAACATCTTTATCCGCAACTCGACGATATGCTCGATGATTGGCGGGCCTCCTATCACCCTGAGTACCAGGGCATCCGAGTGTTGGGAACCCGGTGGTCCCCGCGTTCTTACGAACTGCGGGACTTCCTCGCTCGCAGCCACGTGCCTTATCAGTGGATCGACGTTGAGGGTTCGGCCAACGATCCTGAGACCAAGCGTCTTGTGGACGCTCTGGGTCCAGATGCGTCTGAGTTGCCGGTAGTTTTATTTCCCGACGGCGCCAAGTTGTTAAATAGCGCGCCCGCTGAAGTGGCTCAAAAAGTCGGACTTCGTACTCGCGCCGAGACCACCTTCTATGACCTGGCGATTGTAGGCGGAGGTCCAGCCGGTTTGGCGGCCGCTGTTTACGGCGCCTCCGAAGGCCTGAAGACTGTGATTGTCGAACGCGAGGCCCCCGGCGGCCAGGCCGGCATGAGTTCGCGCATCGAGAACTATCTCGGCTTCCCGTCCGGACTGAGCGGAGGTGATCTGGCTCGGCGTGCTGTTGCACAGGCGAGTCGCTTCGGCGTTGAAATTCTTGCGCCGCAGACGGTGGTCGGGTTGCGCGTCGAAGGTCCGTACCGGATCATCAAGTTGGCCGACGGAAGCGAGATTTCCTGTCACGCCTTGATGATTGCCACCGGCGTCCAATGGCGACATCTCGAAGCTCCCGGCATCGACCGATTGCAGGGTGCCGGGGTGTATTACGGCGGCGGAGCGACCGAGGCTCTTTCCTGCAAAGGCGAGATTGTTTACATCATCGGAGGGGCAAATTCCGCCGGGCAGGCTGCGATGAATTTCTCAAAGTATGCGGAACGTGTTGTCATCCTGGTGCGCGGAGATTCTCTTGCGAGCTCGATGTCGCGGTACCTGATCGACCAGATCCAGGAAACGCCGAAAATCCAGTTATGGACGCACGCCAGCGTTGCCGAGGTGCATGGCGACACTCACCTGGAAGAAGTATCCGTCCTCTGCTCCGATACCAACAAGGTGGAGCGCGTACCCGCCAGCTCGATGTTCATCTTCATCGGAGCCTTGCCGCGCACCGACTGGATGGGCGACACGATCGAGCGCGATGATCGTGGCTTCATTCTTACGGGGCCGGATTTGATCCAGGGCGACAACAAGCGCCCCAAGAAATGGTCGGCTGAGCGCGATCCATTTCTTCTTGAGACGAATGTACCCGGCATTTTCGCAGTCGGCGACGTGCGCCATGGATCGGTCAAGCGCGTCGCTTCCGGTGTGGGCGAAGGATCTGTGGCCGTTCAATTCATTCATCAGTATTTGAGCAAGGTCTAAATGGCCGAAGCACGCGAACTTCTGCGGGGTGTCCCCGCATTCCAAGGATTACCCGAAGATCAGATCGACTGGTTTCTCAGCCAAGCGCAGGATCTGCGCGTAAAAGCTGGCGATACGTACGCGCGGCAGGGCGACCCGGCAGACGCCATGACAGTGCTGCTCGAGGGCCAATTCCAGTGGCGCGGCGAGCTTGGCGGCGAAACCTTGGTCGTGGAGCTCAAAGCGGGTGACGTTACGGGCGTGTTGCCGTTCTCTCGCATGAAGAAATTCACGCTCAGCGGCCGCGCGTTGACCGATGGACGAGTCTTGCGCTTTCCGGCCGTGCTCTTTCCGCAACTTGTGCAGAAAATGCCCGAGCTCGCCACACGGCTTGTCGGATTGATGTCCGACAGGATTCGCGAGGCGACTCGCTTCGAGCAACAGCGTGACCGCCTCGCCGCACTGGGTAAGCTTTCCGCTGGTCTTGCCCATGAACTGAACAATCCTGCCTCAGCCGCGAAGCGAGCTTCAAGTCAACTCCGCGAGATGCTGAAGCGCATTCGTGATGCCAGCCACGATCTCGGCCGCCGCGAACTAACCGCCTCGCAAAAATCGGAAATCGAGCGGATAGAAGCCTCGCTCATGCAGGCGGACACCCCTCCGTTAAGTGCGCTGGCGGCGAGTGAATTGGAAGATGAGCTCGATTCTTTACTCCGCAGTCATGAGCAGGACGATCTCTGGCAGCTCGCTGCCGATCTCGCGAAGAAAAACTTCAAACCGCAGGATCTGGAACATCTCTTCGCGATTCTCGATCCCCCAACCGCCCGAGCCGCACTCGTGAGAATCTCAACCCTCGTCGAAGTCGCCGGCGTGCTAAACGAAATCGAGAGCAGTACATCCCGTATCTCTGACCTGGTGAAGGCCATCAAGGAATACACCTTTATGGACCAGGCTCCCGTCCAGAACGTAGACATCGTCAAAACGCTGGAGACCACGCTTACGATTCTCAATCACAAGCTAAAGCGCGGTGTCACGGTGCACCGCGATTATCAGCCATTACCGATGCTGGTGAATTCGTTTGGGAGTGAGATTAACCAGGTTTGGACGAACCTGATCGACAACGCAATTGACGCGATGGGCGGAAAAGGCGATTTAAGCGTTCGCACCTACCGCCAGGACGATTGCGTCGTCGTCGAGATCGGCGACAACGGGCCCGGCATCTCCCCTGAAGTCTTGCCGCGAATTTTCGAGCCGTTCTTTACCACGAAAGGCGTAGGAGAAGGCACTGGGCTCGGCCTCGACACCGTACAAAGAATCGTGAAGAAACATCGTGGCAATATTCAAGTGCATTCGCAGCCGGGAGACACGCGCTTTCAGGTGTGGCTGCCGCTAGCGCAAGGTTCTCGCTAGACCGTAGGTTGTTATGGTTTAGCTGGAGTTGCGCGCAGTAGGCTTTGCTGAATCTAAAGGGAGTAGAGCTATGAATTCTGGACTAACCCTTTTGCTCGCGTTCGGGATTGGCGTGGTGGCGGGACTCCGCTCTTTCACTGCCCCTGCAACTGTGACGTGGGCCGCGTATCTGGGATGGATCGATCTCCACGGTTCGTTCCTCGCATTCATGGGCTCGAAATGGAGTGTGGGGATTTTCACTACTCTCGCTTTACTCGAATTGGTCGCTGATCAGTTGCCTTCAACTCCTCCGCGTACCGGGGCGCTTGGGCTCTCGGCACGGATTGCGACCGGAGCTCTCACCGGCGCATCCCTCGCGGCGACTGGAGGTGCGACACTGTTGCTGGGAGGGTTGGTCGGCGCGGTTGGAGGCTTAGTCGGTGCTTTCGCTGGCTATCACGCTCGTGTCGGAGCAGTCCGCGGACTGCGCATTCCTGATTTCGCGATTGCGCTGCCCGAGGATGCGATCGCCATCGGGTTGGGTCTATTCCTTACTTCGCGATTCTGAGCGATTCCTTCCTCAGAACTCGCATCTTAGCTTCGCCGCGATCAATCACTCTCTGGGGCATCCAATGAAAGACTCTCAGCATTACGATGCAATCGTCGTTGGCTCGGGCCAGGGCGGCACACCGCTCTCCGAGGCCCTAGCACAGGCGGGGATGCGGACCGCCTTGATCGAGCGCAAGCATGTAGGCGGAACCTGCATCAATGAGGGATGCACGCCGACGAAGACTATGGTCGCAAGCGGGCGTGTCGCTTACCTTGCCCGGCGTGCTGCAGATTACGGGGTGCGAACCGGCGCCATCAGTGTCGATATGGAAAAAGTCCGCCAGCGCAAGCGGGATATTGTCGATCGCTTTCGAAACGGGAATCAAAGCGGTGTTGAGAAGACCGAGAACCTCGATTTGATCTTTGGCGAGGCGAGTTTCAGCGGATCCAAGACTCTGACCGTCAAATTGAAAGATGGCAGCCAGCAGTCGTTCTCCGCCGACAAGATTTTTATCAATGCCGGAACTCGTGCCTCGCGACCGAAGATAGAAGGTCTCGATGCTGTGCCTGGGCTCGACAACGTGTCGATCATGGAACTCGATCACGTCCCCGAGCACTTGCTTATTCTCGGTGGCGGCTACATCGGACTTGAATTCGGGCAACTCTTTCGCCGATTCGGCGGCCAAGTCACCATCGTGCAATCTGGCAACCAGTTGCTCACTCATGAAGATCCGGATATTGCGGAAGAAGTGGCGAAAATTCTTCGGGAAGATGGGGTCGAGATTTTATTGAATACCACGACTTCACGCGTCGATCATGCGCAGGGAACGATTCGAATGCAGGTTCGAACCGGAGAGAACGCCCGAACGCTTTCCGGTTCGCAACTGCTGGTCGCGACAGGCCGCGTACCCAATTCGGATACGCTCAATCTGGCCGCCACGCAAGTTGCGACAGATCAGACGGGATTCATAAAGGTTGATGACCATCTGCGAACCACCGCTTCCGATATCTACGCTCTGGGCGACATCAAGGGCGGCCCGGCATTTACCCATATTTCCTACGACGACTTCAGAATCATCCGTTCGAATCTCATCGAACACAAAGATGCGTCCACGAAAGGTCGCTTCGTTCCGTATACGGTATTCATTGATCCTCAACTCGGCCGCGTCGGCATTACTGAGACCGAGGCGCGCCAGCAAGGCCGCAACATTCGTGTGGCAAAACTGCCGATGTCATCTGTTGCGCGTGCTCTCGAGGTCGACGAAACTCGCGGATTCATGAAAGCCATTGTGGACGCCAACAATCATCGGATTCTCGGTGCCGCTATCCTCGGTGTTGAAGGCGGCGAAGTCATGTCGGTATTGGAAACTGCGATGATGGGCAAGTTGCCCTACACTGTACTTCGCGATGCCACCTACGCCCACCCGACTTTGTCCGAGTCCCTGAACAACTTATTCATGGCCATGGACAAAGCCTAGTCCCAAACGTGTACCATCGAGCACTAGGCTTTTGCATTCGCATGAGTGTCTATCTCATTGACGGGACCTATGAACTTTTCCGCTACTTTTTCGCCGTGCCCTCTGCGAAAGATGAGAAGGGACAGGAGATCGGTGCCGTTCGTGGCGTTCTGGGGTCAGTGTTCTCAATGATCGAAGCTGGAGCAACCCATATCGGCGTCGCCACCGATCATGTGGTTGAATCCTTCCGCAACGAACTCTACGCTGGGTACAAGACGAGTGAAGGAGTTCCGCCCGAACTGCTCTCGCAATTCCCGATTCTCGAAGAAGCATTGCAGGCAATGGGCGTGATGGTCTGGCCGATGACGTATTTCGAGGCAGATGACGCGCTCGCATCCGCCGCGGCCAAGTCAGCGCAAGATCCCCGAGTCACGCAGGTTCTCATCTGCACGCCTGATAAAGATCTTAGCCAGTGTGTGGTTGGAACGCGGGTTGTCCAGGTCGACCGTCGCCGCGAGATCACGCGCGATGAAGCTGGCGTTATTGCCAAGTTTGGAGTGGGACCTCGGTCGATCCCAGATTATCTCGCCGTAACGGGTGACTCCGCGGATGGCTATCCTGGAATCGCCGGCTGGGGCGCAAAAGCGGCAGCGGCTGCACTCTCGAGATATCCGCATCTTGAGGACGTCCCGAAAGACTGGCGACAATGGAGTCCTGCGATCAAACGCGGTCGTGCTTTGGCTGAATCGCTTTTCGGAGCCTGGGAGGATGCTCTTCTGTTTCGCACGCTGGCCACTTTGCGCCTTGATGCTCCCGTTTTCGATTCAGTCGACGAGTTGAAGTGGGAAAAGCCGCGTCCCGACTTTGAGAAGGTTTCCGATCGTCTTCGCGCGAAGGATCTCTACCGGAGGGTTTCGGCACGGGCTTCTACGCCCGCCAAATAGCACCAGCATTCAGACGGGTAGCAAGCGCTGGTAGATCGCCATTCCAACGACCGCATCGACTCCCATTTTGTCGAGCGCGTCGATCTCATCAGCGCTGCGAATTCCTCCTGCGGCAATGAGTCTTCGGGATGTGCAGGCCCGCAAACGTCGTACGACGTCGATAGGGATCCCCTGGAGCAGGCCTTCGGTATCGATGTGAGTGTAGAGAAATGCGCCGCAAAACGGTTCCAGGGCGCGCATCATTTCGTCCGGTTTGATGTCAGTCGTTTGTTTCCATCCCTTGATCGCTACGTGGCCACGAAGAGAATCCACCGCGAATACGAGCTTCTCAGCTCCGAGTTGCTCCGAAATCTCGCCGGCGAAATCGGAATTAATATTTCCCTCGGAAATCAAAGAAGAACCGAGGATCACGCGGCACGCTCCGGCCGCCAATGTCTCATGAGCCGAGGCGATCGATCGAATCCCGCCCCCGACCTGGCATGGAAGCCGGTGGGCAATCTCCTGAACCAGACTCCGATTGTTCCCCGTGCCCATTGCAGCATCGAGATCGATGAGTTGCACCAGCGGATATTCGCTGAACCGCTCAATCCATTCGTCAAAATTGTCGAACTCGAGCGCCTTTTTCGATCCCTGAACGAGCTGCACGATCTTCCCGCCCATAAGATCAATCGACGGAATCAGCATGGCCACCTCACCGGAATTCCGGCCGAACCGAGGGATTGCTTGAGTTCTCCCAGGTCGCGCAAGCCGTAGTGAAAGATCGAAGCCGCCAGTGCGGCATCGGCGTGTCCATCACGGAAAACTTTCACGAAATGCTCGGCACTTCCAGCGCCTCCCGAAGCAATCACGGGAATGCGGACGCTGTCGGATACGGTTTGTGTCAACTCGCAATCGAAGCCGGAAGCTGTTCCATCCCTGTCCATGGACGTCAGCAGAATCTCGCCAGCCCCTCGTGATTCGGCTTCGCGCACCCATTCCAGCACATCGCGTCCTGTGCCTCTCCGCCCACCGTGGGTAAAGACTTGCCAATGCGTATTGTCCACAGCCCGTTTCGCATCAACCGCGACAACGACGGCCTGTGACCCGAATCTTTCGGCAATGCGGGTGATCAAAGCAGGCTCGGCCAGGGCAGCGGTATTTACGCTGATTTTGTCAGCGCCAGAAGCAAAGACTGCGGCCGCTTCTTCGAGCGTCCGAATACCGCCTCCCACCGTGAATGGAATAAAGATTTGTCTTGCCGTGCGGCGTACAGTTTCGAGCAGCGTGGCCCGGCCTTCGCTCGCAGCGGAGATGTCGAGCAGGACGATTTCATCAGCACCCGATTCGCTGTGTCTCCTCGCGAGTTCGGCGGGATCGCCCGCGTCGCGCAGTTGCTCAAACTGTACTCCTTTGACGACCCGGTCGCCGCGTACATCGAGACAAGCGATAATGCGTTTGGTCAACATGTCAGAGTTCGCAGAAGTTGGTGAGCAGCTTGAGGCCGACGTCCCCGGACTTTTCCGGGTGAAATTGCACGCCAAACAAGTTGTCGCGCTCGATCGCGGCCGAAAAACTCCCGCCGTATTCGCAACAGGCGACACTCCATTGATTCAGCGGAATGCAATAGGAATGCGTGAAGTACACAAGCGACGACTGCGGCACACCGCGAAACAGCTTCGATTCGGGAGCGATTGCCA
>Ga0070735_10000569_pt1 | contig 39338 bp, 33 predicted proteins | sample Coa_R1_FD_66443 | JGI IMG/M metagenome (GOLD analysis project Ga0070735, IMG submission 66443) | Surface soil microbial communities from Centralia Pennsylvania, which are recovering from an underground coalmine fire - Coalmine... | ecosystem: Environmental > Terrestrial > Soil > Unclassified ... | reverse complement strand
TGACCAAGGAACAGCGGGCGAGGCTGGTTCCCGAATTGCTGGAATCGGTCGGGCTCACCGAATTCGCGGACAAGTTGGTTGGTAGTTTTTCTGGGGGAATGCGCCGGCGCCTGGAAATCGCGCGGGGGCTGGTGCACTCGCCGAAAATCATGTTTCTCGACGAGCCGACCACCGGGCTCGATCCCGTTTCGCGCACCGCGGTATGGGAAATGATCACCAAACTGAAAGAATCCGCGGGCCTGACGATTTTGCTGACCACGCATTACATGGACGAAGCCGACAAGCTGTGCGACCGCATCGCCATCGTCGATCACGGAACGCTGGTGGCCCTCGATACACCTGCGCAATTGAAGGACAGCGTGCCCACGGTGGACATTGTGCAGGCGGAGTTTGACAACGCGCCCGCCGACTGGGATGCGGCGTTGCAGAAGCTGGATGGCGTAGCGTCGGTGGCCGATCACGACGGCGTCCGGCATATTTCGACCACCAGCGGCCCGATTACCGTGCGGGAACTGATGGACCTGGCGCGCGACCGCGGCGTGAATGTTCGCCGCGTTTCGGTGCAGGGCACGACGCTTGACGATGTTTTTCTGTACTACACCGGGCGGCAACTGCGGGATGAGGCTTCCGATTCGGTGAAGCGCGACGTGAGCCACCTTTACAAATAGGGCTTTCAATCACTGTGACTTTCCGAGGCGGGGATCGGAACTTGCAAGGATCCCGCCCGGCAGCCTGAACAGGCTGGGGGGAACTTTTTTATTGTGTCATTCTGAGCGAAGCGAAGAATCTCTCTTCGATTCAGTACGCGACAAAAAAAGGAAAGATTCTTCGCTTTGCTCAGAATGACAGCGTTTTAATTTTTCGCAGACTGTAGTCTGCTCTACTAAACTATGAAATTTCAGCGCATCTCCGCCATCATCGAACGCGACATGCGGAAATTTCTCCGCAGTCCGGCGCTGATGATGAGCTCCATGATTTTTCCGATGATGCAGCTGATCGTACTGGGCTACGCCTTCGGCGGAAAAATCAAGGGCATCAAGATCGCCGTGGTCGACGAAGACCGCACCGTCTACTCGCGCGACCTGCGGGAACGATTCGATGCCATCGTGGCCGGCCCGCAGACAATGAAAGTGGAAAATTACAATTCCATCTCTGACGCCACCGTTGACCTGCGCGCGGGTTTCGTCCGCGCCATCGTTTACATTCCGGTGGACTACTCGCGGCGCGTCGACCAGGGCAACCGCCCGCGCATCGCGTTCATCGAGGACAACACCGATAACTTCGTAACCTCGGAAATTCTCACGCGCATGCAGGACCTGGTGAAGGACATCAACCAGGGACTGAATCCGTTTCAGCCCGGGCAGCGGCTTACGGTCCCGCTGCCGCGCCTCAATCCGCTGGTGGATCTGCAGGTCGTCGAGCTCTACCCCTATATCGAGTACATCAAGTATTTGCTGTCCGGCTCCATCGCCATGGCCATTTTTATCGTGGCCATGATCGGCGGCGGGATCACTTTCATCGATGACAAGTCGCGCGGGCTGCACGAAGGCTATCTTGTTACACCGATCACCAAAACCGAACTCATTCTCGGGCTGACCTTATCCGGGGCCATCAAGGGCCTGATGGCCGGAACAACCATCACTATTATCGGCGGCCTGATCGCGGGGATCGACCGGCTGTGGGATCCCGTGCGGCTGTTCTACCTCATGTTTGTTCTGGGCACGACGTCGGTGGCCATGATCAGCTTCATGTTTTTGCTGATGGTGCGCGTCAGCGATCCGCTGGTGCCGCGCGCGATTTTCGGCGTGCTGAACACGCTGCTGTACTTTCCCTCGGGAGCGATCTATCCGGTGGAGGGATTTCCGGTCTGGCTGCGGTGGATTTCCTACATCGATCCGTTCACCTACGCGGTGCATGCGCTCAAGGCGCTGCTTCTGAAAAATGCCGGATTCTCCGCCATCTATTCGGATATTCTTATCCTCTCGGGATTTTCCGTGGTGCTGGTCAGTCTATCTGTTGCCTTCTTCAAGAGGCAGATTTAGGATGCGAGAAGGAGAACCGTTCATGGGATTGCTCGATGCCGGCGCTGAGGAACCGCGATCCAAGGCGCTGCGCTATGTGATCAGCGGAGTGGCTCTGGCCATTTTTCTCGCGGGATCGGTGTGGTTCTTTTTCCGCTACACCCCGGAGAAACACACCGTGGAGCACTTCATGGACGCGGTAATCGCCGGCAATACCCAGCAGGCTTACCAGATTTGGCATCCGCACGCGAGTTTCTCCTACGAGGATTTCCTGCGGTTTTGGGGGCCGAACGGGTATTACAGTCCGATGAAGAGTTACCGCCTCGAAACCGCGGAAGTTCCGCCCAAGGGCGGCACCGGCGTGGTGGTAACGGTTGAGATCAGCGAGTACGACACGTTTCCGAAATCGGACGAGAAGATCAAATCGGCGCGCAATCGCGAAGTGCAGCTGTGGGTGGAGCGGTCGGACCAGTCGATGAGCTTTCCGCCGCCGTGACGTGGCTTGATGTGGCGCATGCTTTAGCTTGCGGTTTTTCGTTTGCAGATTTCAGTTTGCGAATTTCAGCTTGCAGATTTAATCCGCGCCACACTTGACCGTGCTCTAACCAACCCCCCGCAAGCTAAAGCATGCGCCACAGTCTTTACTTCAAGTCTCTTACTGCTCCGAATAGCTCCTCGAGGGTGACAGTCGACGTTCCCAGCTTGCCCACCACTACTCCCGCTCCGGCATTGGCCAGAATCGCGGCTTCCCGTATAGGAATCTTGGCGGCCACACCGAGGGCCAGCACCGAGAGCACAGTGTCACCCGCGCCAGTTACGTCAAACACTTGCCGTCCGTGCGCGGAGCGGTCCACGCCCGCTTGCCCTACGCGCGCGTAGCTGATTTCGCTGCTGGTGGCGGAAACGTGAAAACCCTTGGGCGAGGTGTCTTCAAAAACATTCAGGCCCTCGGAACCGCGGGTGATCACCACCGCCGCGCATCCGAAGTGCGCGAGCAGCGCGCGTCCTGCCTGCTCCACGGATTCATCATCTTCCAGCGATCGGGTTACAAAAAATCCGGCCTCTTTGGCGTTGCACGCGATCAGGCTCGCGCCGCGGTACGCAAAGAGTCGCGAGGTTTTCGGCTTCACCAGCGCCGGCACGCCGCGTCGGTGGCACTCGGTGAGCACGCGATCGGCGAGCGAGTCGCTGACTACTCCCTTGTCGTAATCGGATACCACCAGAGCATCGAGTTTCGGCAGCGCCGCTTTGATCGCGCGCACCAGGCGATCTTCCAGCGGTTTGCTTAACGGCTCGCGGCGCTCGCGATCCACGCGAACGATCTGCTGGTGGCGCGCGACGATGCGAGTTTTCACCGTCGTGATGCGCGACGCGTCGCCCAACATTCCTTTCGCGGTCATCCCGTCCGCCGCCAGGCACGCGCGGACTGCGCCGCCGTCTTCGTCCTCTCCGACCACGCCGAACGGAAAGACCTCGGCGCCCAGCGCGGCAAGATTGCGAGCCACGTTTCCGGCGCCGCCCAGCACCTGGCTTTCGTTGGCGAAGTCCACGACCGGTACCGGAGCTTCCGGCGATAGCCGCGTGGCCGAACCCCACACGTAGCGGTCCAGCATGAAATCGCCGGCCACGCCAACGCGCCGGCCGCCGAGGTCTTTCGCAAAACGTGTGAGTTTTCGGTTATCGATGGTCATGGACGAAGGAAAGACGCGCGCAGATTTCCGGAATTTTGATCAAACATTTGCCGAAAATTCGTTTGAAGCATAGGAACGCACTGTAGCAGACCCGAAATGCCGGGAGCAACGTTCAAGTAGGACGGGCTTCAGCCTGTCTGGTTTTGTTCAGCGTCATGCGCAAATCTAAACCAGACAGGCTGAAGCCTGTCCTACTTGATGTTCGTACATGAGTCACTAGAGCCCTTTCGCTTTGCGAAGCTCTCGCACCACGTCCGACGGGTCGCGATGCTGGCCATCGACCTGGAAATTCATGGAGCGCATTTCATCCGCGGAAATCTTCCCCGCCAGCGCGCCGATTGCGTCGCGAACCTCGGGATGCTTTTCAAGGAGATCTTCACGCACCAGCGGCACAGCTTCGTACGGCGGGAAATAGTGGCGGTCATCCTCGAGAACAACCATGTGGAGCGACTCAATGGTTCCGTCGGTGGAGTTCCCGGCAACGAGGTCGACCTGCTTGTCTGATAGAGCGCGGTACAACAGACCAAGATCCAGGATGCGCGGCTCCGAGGCGAAATGAAGCCCGTAGGCCTCCACCCATCCGTGATATCCGTCGGGGCGTTCCATGAATTCGTAGCCGAAGCCGGCGCGCCATTTGGCTGCGTAGGGGGCCATGTCAGAAATCGTGCGCAGGTGCAGATTCGCCGCATCGTCGCCGCGCACAATCATGGCGAAGGTGTTGTTAAAACCGAGGGGAGACATTTCCTCCACATTGAATCTGGCTCGATATTCCTGCTGCACGCGGCGAAAAACCTCCGCAGGATCTTTCTGCGGAGGCTCTTTCAAGACCGCAGTGAGAGCCGTCCCTGTGTATTCCGGGTAGAGATCGATCTTGCCGGCGACCAGCGCGTCGTGGCAGATGAACGTTCCGCCCAGATTCAGCCGCCGCTCCACGCGCAGGACGGAATGGGCTTCAATCTGCTGCGCAAATAGTTCGGCGAGGACGATCTGCTCGGTAAAATTTTTTGAACCGACGACAATTTTCTCGCCTCCGCCGTTTTTGCGGCATCCGCCGCCGAAGAGCAAGACAGCGGCGCACAAAAGTAGCAAGCGGTGCGATGAGTTGCGGCCGGTCATCTTCGCGCGCTGCTCCTCTGGAAATATCCCAGCCCGGCATCGGCCGCGATGGCCAGACATGCGGCTGGAATGGCTCCCGCCAGGATGACCTGATTATTCACCATCGCCAGCCCGCGAAAAATAAATACTCCGAGGCCTCCCGCGCCGATCGCCGCAGCAATCGTGGTAACGCCAATGCACATGGCGGTGGCCACGCGAACTCCCGCCAGCAAAACCGGCGCTGCGAGCGGCAACTGCACTTGCCATAGCACTTGCCGTGAAGTCATGCCCATGCTGCGCGCCGACTCCACGACCGCCGGATCGACTTCCGCGATGCCGATGCAGGTGTTTCGCAGAATCGGTAGCAAGGCATACAGCGAAAGCGCGACGATGGCGGTACTCGCCCCGATTCCGCCGATCCACGGCACCGGGATGAGAAACCCAAACAGCGCGAGGCTCGGAATCGTCTGCACTACGTTGGCGGCGCCGATGACCCAGCGCTGCAGCGCCGCGCGCGTGACCAGATAAATTCCCAGCGGCAATCCGATCGCCAGGGCAATCGACATCGACGCCGCCACCAGCAGGATGTGCTCGAGTGTCCGCTCTAAAATTTCGGTGTGGGTTCGGAGAAGGAACTCGTACCAGCTCATTGCGCCCCCTCGTGCGTCCCGTCCACATCCAGCGACGCGGCGAATGCGTGCACCTGCGGTTCACTGGCTTTCAAAAACTCTGATGGGGTGTAGATTCCCACCAGGCTGCCTTGGTCGAGCAACGCGATTCGCGTGCCGAGGAACAGCGCTTCCCGCACGTCGTGGGTTACAAAAACGATGGTCTTCTGAAGGCGCTTCGCCAAGGCGCGAAACTCGCGCTGCAGGTCCGTTCGTGTGATGGGATCGAGCGCGCCGAATGGCTCGTCCATCAGCAGGATGGGCGGGTCTGCCGCGAGGGCTCGAGCGACGCCCACGCGCTGTTTCTGGCCCCCGGAGAGGCCCGAGGGGCGTCGATTGGCGAACTCCTCGGGTGGCAAGCCTACGAGGGCCAGCATTTCGTTTACACGCGCCAGTATCCGCTCGCGCGGCCAACCCTCCAGCGTGGGCACTAGGCCGACGTTTCGTTCCACCGTCCAATGCGGGAAAAGGCCAGCATCTTGAATGACATAACCCATCCCCCGGCGCAGCTCAATGGGATTCCAAGTTCTGATTTCCCGCCCGGAAACCAAAATTTCGCCGGCGGACGCCTCCAGAAGCCGGTTGATCAGCTTGAGCGTGGTGGTTTTGCCGGAACCGCTTCGCCCCAGAAGGATGAGGGTCTCACCACGTGAGATCGCTAAATTCAATCCGGAAATCAGCGGCGCCCCGGACGGCAGCCGATAGGACGTACCGCGGAATTCGACAGCATATCCGCTTTGCAATCCGTCACTTAGCGAACTCACGCCTTGCGTGCCTCCGGTCCGGTGTTCCGGCTTGCCGGTTTCTAAGGAAAACCATGCATTGAATTTCAATCGCCAAGCATCTAAGGTGTACGCGGGTTAGAGCCCGCTCAGGCGACGCGCCGGACGTCCCAGGCCGCTGCAAAGCAAATTCATCCTCCGGGAGACTTCCATGAATCCGGCAGCCGTTGCCCCGACTTCGCATCTCGATCGGCTACTTGCGCGTCTCGAAGATGCCCGCTGTCGCAGCGAAGAGCTCTTCAAAATTGTTCTCCCCAGTGCACTGTACGACCGCCCCGTCCCGGAACGCCACCGGATAATTTTCTACCTGGGGCACTTGGAAGCGTTTGACTGGAATCTCCTCTCCGCACCGCTCGGACTTTCATCCTTCGATCCCGGCTTTGACAAGCTCTTCGCGTTTGGCATCGATCCAGTGGACGGAGGACTGCCAACGGACCAGCCTAAAGATTGGCCCGCGGTGGAGCGGGTTCGCGAGTATGGCAATCGGCTCCGCGAAACACTGGATGGGGCGCTGCGGGAGCTCGCGGTGAAGGACCCGCAACTGGAGAGCCTGGAACGCGGACGGCTGCTGGAAGTGGCCATCGAACACCGCCTGATGCACTCCGAAACGCTGTGTTACATGCTGCACCAGATGCCGGTGGCCCGCAAACTCAGCCAGCCGGCGCCTGCCCCACGGTTCACGCCGGCTCGCGGCGTGCGCTGCGTGGAAATTCCCGCAGGGACGGCCACCCTGGGACTGGCGCGCAGCGAGAATGGCCCTTTCGGGTGGGACAACGAGTTTGAAGAGCATCGCGTGCACGTCCCCACATTCGCGATCGGCACTTACAATGTGACTAACCGCGACTTTCTGCAATTCATGCGCGACGGCGGTTACACGCGCCGCAGCTTGTGGAGCGATTCCGCCTGGGACTGGATCACCGCCGAGAATCGTTCCCATCCGTCCTTTTGGATTCCCGAGGGTTACTCGTGGAACTATCGCGGCATGTTTGCGGAAATTCCGCTGCCCGCTGAGTGGCCCGTGTACGTCAGCCACGACGAAGCATCGGCGTACGCAAAATGGGCGGGAAAAGAGTTGCCGAGCGAAGCGGAATGGCATCGCGCAGCATACGGAACGCGCAGCGGCGTGGAGCGCGCGTACCCGTGGGGCGCAGATGCGCCGACGGCGCGGCGTGGGAATTTCGATTTCGAGCGCTGGGATCCTGTCCCGGTCGGATCGTATCCGGAGGGCAACAGCGACTACGGCGTCGCCGATCTCCTCGGCAACGGCTGGGAATGGACACGCACGCCGTTTGAGCCGTTTCCCGGTTTCCAGGCATTCTCGTTTTACCCCGGATATTCGGCGAATTTCTTCGATGGAAATCACTTTGTGATGAAGGGCGGCTCTCCCCGCACCGCTGCCTGCATGTTGCGGCGCTCGTTCCGAAACTGGTTCCAGCCGCATTACCCGTACGTGTACGCGAAATTCCGCTGCGTCGAGCACTAACCCGTTCGTAGAGAATTGAGGACCATCATGGCTACCGCAGTAATCGCCCAACATTCGCGGCCGAATCTTGCCGGAGACGTGCGCGCCGGTTTGTGCCGCCCCGGACAGAAAGAACTTCCCTCGAAATATTTGTACGATGAGATCGGTTCGGCGCTGTTTGAAGTGGTGAGCGTCCTGCCGGAGTACGGCTTGACGCGGGCGGACGAGCGGCTGTTGCATCGGCATGCCGGAGACATCGTCTCGAGACTGCAGCCGCATGTGCTGGTGGCGGAACTCGGAAGCGGGAGCGGCAAAAAAACTCGCTGGCTGCTGGAAGCGCTGGCGCAGCGGCAGTACACCACATATTGTCCAATTGAGATTTCGCCCACCGCGCTGGCCCGATGCGAAAGCGAGTTGGGCCGGATCGAGTGCGTCAGCATCGTGGGATTTGAGCGGCCGTACCTCGATGGTTTGCTGGCCGCGGCGGCGCGGCGCGGCGAGAACGATCACCTGTTGGTGCTGTTTCTCGGCAGCACCATCGGCAATTTCGATCGCGATGCCGCGGAGCGTTTTCTGACCGAGGTGCGCCGCATCCTTTTTCCAGGCGACGCGCTGCTGCTGGGAACGGATCTGGAGAAACCGCTTCCGCAGTTGCTCGCCGCGTACGACGATTCGATCGGCGCGACCGCAGCGTTCAATCTGAACCTGCTGGCGCGCATCAATCGCGAGCTGGACGCTGATTTCGATCTAGCCGCCTTCCGCCACGAGGCTCGCTACAACACTGCGGAGCGGCGCGTCGAGATGCACCTGCGGTCCACCCGTGATCAACTGGTCACGATTCCGCGGTCGGGATGCACGGTAGCTTTTCGGAAGGACGAGACGATCTGGACGGAAAGCTCGCACAAATACCGTGCCGAGGAAATTTCAGACATGGCGCGCCGCAACGGATTTCGCTGCGATGCGCAATGGATCGATACGGAATGGCCGTTCGCGGAAAGCTTGCTGGTTGCGGCGGAATAGTGGCACTGGCTTCACGCCTGTTTTGTCATTCTGAGCGAAGCGAAGAATCTCTCTTCGATTTAAGCCTCGAAAAAAACAAAGAGAGATTCTTCGCTTCGCTCAGAATGACAACGATTTGAACTTTTTGGCAGCCTGTTCTGCCTGTGTTCTTTCCGCCGCGTTCCCGGACTGATCGGGAAACACTACGCCTAACAGAAATTCCTGGCTGGACTTAGCTCTGCGCCCTCGCCATCGAAAAGCCACAGGCTGAAGCCTGTGCTACCTACTGCTTCGCCTTTGATACTTGCAGGATGGTTGTGGCGCTCCAGGGTTCCGCGGAGCTTAGCGTCGCGCTCCACACTCCGAGGATTTGCGAACCCTGATACACGCGTTCAAATCCTTCCTCGGATTCGGAAACCGTCTCGATTGGCGAAATCCATATTTGGCTTGCCCCGCGCGCTTCGATCTCTACCGCTACGTCCTGCCATTCGTCCACGACGCGAACCCGCGATCCCTCGACAACGCCGCTCCACTCGAGTGGCTTGCGTTCGCCGGCAAATTCGATGTAGCGATCCGGCACGTTGGGCGCCAGAAGATTGAGCACCATTTCCAGCCCCACCGAGAACTGCACCGCGCCGGGTGCGCCGTTGGACGGGCGCGCCGGGCCCGCTGGAGCCAGCTCGATAACGCAGCGAACCTCAAAACCGTCCGCGCGGTTCTCAAACTGAAAACTCTTTCCCGCGCGCAACGTGGATTCGGTATCCGCGCCGGCGATCACCTGCCGCATGGGAGCGTCCATGTTGAGTTTGATTTCATCCGCGGTGGCGCTCTCGACCTGGTAGTTTCCTCCCGCGAACGCGGCGCTCTCTTCGAGGCGCAGGGCTTCGTAGTCCTCGTGCGTCTTGCCCGAAGCGAACAACAGCAGCCGGAACGCGTTCCGCGCCCAACGGTCGTACTTCAGCCGCTTTTCGAGCCCCTCCTCCTTCACCAGCGTCTGCTCGTGAATCGAGGCGACCTTGGCGGCGAACTGCGCGGCGTTCTGCAACTTGGAATGATAGGCCTCGACGCGGCGCTGCAGTGAATTGATCAGCGTCACGGCGCTGGGGCGAAAATCGAGAATTTCCAGCGTGGCTCCGTCCGAAGGTTTCACCACGGCGGCGAATTGGGGCGAAGTGATTTCGATTTCCTCGCGGCCGTCGGCGTCGAAATCGAGCCGGTTCATCGCCTGATAGGGCTTGCCGCCATGTTGCAACGAATCGGCGATGGTTTCTGCGCGCACCAGTTCGCGCCAGAGCTCCGTTCGGAGATGCGGCGCGTAGAGCCCGCCGAAAATGCCGTGCCAGTAGGCGTCGTTGCACTGCGAGCGCAGCAGGTGGGTCACTGCCTTGGCCCGCTGTACGGCGCCCCTGGAACCTTTCCTCGAGCCTTTGCCTTCGGAGCTGCGCAGCTTCGAGGATACTCGCAACATTTTCTTGTGCAGCAGATTGGCTTCGGCGTACTTGCTGAAAAATCCGCGCCAGAATCCGCCGCGCAGGAACCGCCGCACGTCGGGGCGCCCGGAAAATTCCTCGAGCAACGCGTGAAACTTCTTCCGCACGGAAGTGGGCAGCACCCACTCCATCATTTCGGTGTACGAAGCGGTGGGCAAGTCCACGCGGCCGAGCGGGGCGTGCCGGGCCAGGGCTTCGCCCGGCGGATATGTCTCCACCCAATCGAAGCTATTTTCCACGGCGCTGAAAAAACGGTCCAGCCAGCCGTCGCGGTAGCAATGCTCGTAGGTGTGCGGCCAGGCGCCGAACTTTTCCATGTCGTCGCCCATCGTCGCCATGGCGCCGGGATGATCGCTGGCGCAGCGGCGCAGATAGGCCATGGAATCCTCGACGGTGCCGAATGGAAGCAGGTAGCGGAGCTCCTGCAATCCGGGAATGATTTTCACGGTGCTGCCGCACTCGTCGGCGACGTAATATCCGAAAAGTTCAGGCATCTCACGGCCCGCGGTGAGAAAGTGGCTGTCGTCCACCAGGGTGTAGTTGACTCCGGAATCGGCCAGTGCCGCGGGCAGGTGCGGCTCCCACACGCGCTCCGCCAGCCACGCGCCCGTGGGCCGCTTTCCAAAATGGTGTTCGATGAAATCGCTCAAACGCCGAATCTGCTCGATGCGATCTTCGTAAGGAATGGCGATCAGGATCGGCTCGTAAAATCCTCCGCCTACAATTTCTACCTGTCCGCGCGCGACCATCTCGGCAATTTGACGAATGTACTCAGGATGTTTTTCCGCCAGCCACTCGAGCAGCGGTCCGGAAAAATGCAGCCCGACGCGCACCCGCGGATGCCGCGCCACACACTCCACGAACGGCAAGTAAGAATGTTCGTAGGTGCGTTCGATCACGCCGTCAAAATTGCCAACGGGTTGGTGCGCATGGATGAGAAGAACCAAGTCGAATTTCGGCAAGCGAAAACCTCGCGGCGGAGCAGGCTATTCATAATAGCGCGGGACGTCACCCGGAGAGAAACTCAAATGCACGATGCTGACGATTTGGAACTGCAGCGCCTAGCGTCGCGGCGCTGGAAATCGCGGAGTCTCTGATAAAATCGGTGCCTGACACTCCACATGACTAAGCCCCTAAAAGCGCGACTGAGCCTGCATGCAAGAGCCCACCTGTACCAAAAGGGACTGGAAGCGTTCAATTCGGAACACTTCTATGAAGCTCACGAACATTGGGAAGAAGTTTGGCTGGAAACTTCCGATCCCGACAAGAAATTTCTGCAGGGCTTGATTCAGGTGGCCGCGGCGTTTCATCACCACTCCCGCGCCAACCGGAAAGGGACTCGGAATCTTCTCCACGCAGGGCTTTTGAAGCTGGAGTATTTTCCCGCCGTTCATGGCGGGCTGGAAATCGAACCGCTGCGCGCAGCGGTTCGGAGTTGGCTCGCCGCCCTTATCTCTGGAAAAGAAACTGAACATTCCGATCTTCCGCGGATCGCTGCATCCAAAGGCCGGCGACCCGAGATCTGAAGCGGCCAGCTTGTCCACGGCAGCCCGTTTGCGATCTCAGAATTGCATTATGTAGCGCCCGCCTTCAGGCGGGCATCTGCGGTAGGCCACAAAATGCCCGCCTGAAGGCGGGCGCTACAACATGCGAAACCCTAACTTTCACATCGATTCGTTCAGCGCTAGAAGAATTTGGGGACGAATCGCGGTTTGCTTCCCATGCTGAGGCGATAAGCGGGTATGGACATCAGAAAACCGTCTTCCGCCTTCAGCCGGTGGCGCAGCACTTCCAGATATCCCAGCGTCCCGAGAATAGAAGCAATCCACGCGGTGTGAATCATGGGCAGCGAAAAGACTTCCAACACCACACCCACATAATTCGGGTGGCGCACCCAGCGATACGGTCCGGAGGTCACCACTCCGATGGTTGACGACCCCATGACTTCCACATTCCAGTGCTCGGCCAGCGTCCCAATCACCCACCACCGCAGGACATTGGACAATATGAACAACGTGAGCATGGAAATGGCCAGCCAGGGGATCAAGGGCCGGTGAAGGAACAGCACTTCTGCGCCCGCGCCGATCAACACACACGTGTGCAGCGCGACCATCCAGCGAAAATGGGTTTCGGGAATTTTGCGGACGCCCTGCTTTTCGAGTTGCCGCTGGTTGCGCCGGGAGATCACCAGTTCGGCCAGCCGCTCGACCCCGACGACAACCAACAGACAGATGTACGCGACCGTCATGGCCATTGAATCAGCAGCATCTCCGCCGTGAAGCCCGGGCCGAACGCCATCAGCAGCCCGTAGCTGCCCGATGGCATTTCTTTCTGCACCAGCCACTCATTCAAAATGAACAGCACGCTGGCGCTGGAAAGATTGCCGTAGCGACGCAAAATGTCCCATGAAACTTCGGTGTCGGCACGGCTGAGGCCGAGTTCCGCCTGCATGTAGGAAAGCAGCTTCTGGCCGCCGGGATGGAGAAGGTACGCGGACACGTCCTCCTGCCGCAAACCCTGCCGGGCCAGAAAGCCTTGCGCCAGATCCTTGACGCGCTCGCGGATAATCTCCGGCACGTCCTTCGATAGGACGATGTGGAATCCGGTATCGCGCAAATCGAATCCCATCGCAGACTGCGAATTGGGAAACAGGAAACATTCGGACGCCAGTATGCGCGGCCCGGGCGCTTCGCGTCCGGTGACCACGATGCCCGCGGCGCCGTCGCCGAACAACACCGCGGAAATCAGATTGGCCTGTGAAGCGTCCTTGCGTTGAAACGTGAGCGTGGGAATTTCCACGGAAATCAAGAGAGCGGTGCGATCCGGAAAAGCCTTGAGGTACTCCCAGGTATGCGCGAGTCCCGCGGCGCCGGCGGCGCAGCCAAGTTCGGTGATGGGGAGACGCCGCACATTGGGGCGAAATCCCATGATCGTGGCGATGTGCGCGTCGACGGAAGGAATCATCACGCCGGTGCACGATACCGTCGCAAGCAGATCGACGTCCGCAGGCTCCATGCCGGCCTGCGCCAGCGCGCGTTCGGCAACCTGCAGGCCGAGCTCAATCGCTTTTTCCTGATACTCCGCGTTGATCTGAGCCAGGGGACGGGGTTCGATGGTGTACTCCGGGGGGAAAACGCTGTAACGCTGATCGATGGCGGAGTTGTCAATCACTTCCAGGATGGCCTGCAACTTTGCGGGTTCCAGTCCGAAGACACCGCCAATTCCGTTTTTTACCACCTCGCGCGACAACACGTGAGGCGGAACCGCGGTCGCGCTTCCGGCGATGGTAGCGACGGCAGGTACGATTTTATTTTTGAGTTTGGTCTGCGGATCCTGGCGGCTGGCCAGGGCTTCTTCTACTTCCACGGATTTCGGTGTTCGCATGGATGACAATGTAAGGCTCCTCTGACTCCGGCTTCGGTCGGGTACCTTCGGAGAAAGAGATACCCGGGGCCAGGCTTCCAGCAATTTCCACGGTGTGACGAAGATTCTTGCCAGCAGGCGCCTGAGATAAGAACCAATGATTGCATCCTGCTTCGCTGTCTATTTCTGTAAGCCACATCGAATCAGGACGCAATCTAACATCCGGCCACTAAAAAATGCACAAAAAGAATGCGGCGTCCTTCCTCCGCAAAGGGGACGCCGCAAGAAAACCAAACCGGTCAAGTTGCCGTTTGCGGAACGACTGGATCAACCCTGGTTGGTGTACCAGTCCGCGTTAATCGGAGTGAAGTGCGCCCACTTCTCGGGCAGATCTTCCAAAGCGAAGATCGCCGTCACCGGACAAACCGGGACGCAGGCTCCGCAGTCGATGCACTCCACGGGACTGATGTACAGCTGGGGTTCGGACTCGAATTTGGGTTCGTCTTTCCGCGGGTGGATGCAATCGACGGGGCAAACGTCGACGCATGCGGTATCTTTCGTGCCGACACAGGGCTCAGCGATTACGTACGCCATCGGGACTCTCCTTCGAGGATATCAATTGCAAAAAAGCATAAACCGACTTGCATTGGCTTGGAAAGTATCGGTTTATATCATCAAACCGGCGAATAACACAAGCCGGTTTCTCCCCCAAAAAGTATAGCACGGCGGTGAGGTAGGACAGGCGTCAGCCTGGTTTGCTTTAGCGCCATACGCAAGTCTAAACCAGACAGGCTGAAGCCTGTCCTACTCGTGTTGTGCTGCGCCTCTGCACAACACTGCGGCACCGTACAGTTTTCCGGCCCTTAATTGCTGGATCGCGTCATTGGCGCGGTCCAGCGGAAACGTCTCGGTGGCCGTGCGCACCGGAACCTTTGGCGCAATCTCCATGAATTCCGCAGCGTCCTTGCGCGTCAAATTCGCGATGGAGCACAGGGTTCGCTCTCCCCACAGCAATTCGTAGGGAAATGAAGGAATGTCGCTCATATGAATGCCCCCGCAGACCACGGTGCCTCCTGGCCGAACCGCGGCCAGAGCGGCGGGAACGAGCGATCCAACCGGCGCGAAAATAATTGCCGCGTCCAATTCTTCCGGCGGGCGATCCTCCGAAGCGCCAGCCCAGACCGCGCCCGTTTGTTTGGCGAAACGCTGCGCCTCTTCGTCGCCGCGCCGGGTGAAGGCGTAGATGCTGCGGCCCTGATGCCGCGCGACCTGCGTAATGATGTGCGCCGCCGCGCCGAATCCGTAGATGCCCAGTCGCCGGGCGTCTCCCGTGCGCGCCAGCGAGCGGTAGCCGATCAATCCGGCGCACAGCAGCGGCGCCGCGGATGCGTCCTCATAGGATTCTGGAATCGGAACGCAATAACGCTCGTCGGCAACAGTGAATTCGGCGTAACCGCCGTCGATCGTGTAGCCGGTGAAGCGCGCCCACGGGCATAAATTTTCCTGGCCCGAGAGGCAGTAAAAACATTCGCCGCATGTCCAGCCGAGCCAGGGAACGCCGACTCGCTGGCCTACCGTGAGGCGGCTCGCGCCGTCCCCGAGGCGCGCCACGCGGCCCACGATTTCATGGCCGATAATCAAGGGTAGTTTGGGATTTGGAAGTTCGCCGTCAACAACGTGCAGGTCGGTGCGGCAGACGGCGCATGCGAGCACTTGCAGTTGCACCTGGCGCGCTTTCGGCTCGGGCTCCGGCAACTCGCGGAGGACGAGAGGCTTTCCGGGCTGATCGAGGACCATTGCGCGCATGGAATGTAGTTTAACTCATCACTCTAAGTGGCGCAGGATAGCCGAGCAACACGAGGGATTTGGTTTTCCGCAAAAGTGAGGCAAAAAGCAGATCCCTCGGGCAAAACCCGCCCTTCGGGATGACAGTTCTGAGTTTTTTCGCAGCCTGTTCAGCGTGCGGACAAATTGTGTGGTTTTGTCATTCTGAGCGAAGCGAAGAATCTCTCTTCGATCGAGGTGCGTGCAAAAAACGAGGAGAGATTCTTCGCTTCGCCTCGGCGCGAGTCTTCGGTGCGAGCGCTCAGAATGAGGACGCTTTTGAGTTTTTCTTGCGGCCCTTCAGCGTTCGGTGGATCCTTCCGCCACTTCAATTTCCGCAAGCTAAAGCATGCGCCACTCTAGTCCGCGCCTCTCAAAAAGTTCCTGGCAAAGAACATCAAGTTTGCCGGCCGTTCCGCGAGCCTGCGCATGAAATACGGGAACCAGTCCTTGCCGAACGGAATATAGACGCGCACGCGATACCCCTGCCGCACAAGCTGGGCCTGCAAATCGGTGCGAATGCCGTAGAGCATCTGAAATTCAAATTTTTCCTTGGTGATGTTCTGTTCGGCGGCGAAACGGATAGCGGCCTCGATCATTTTGGGATCGTGCGTCGCGAGCGCGTGGTAGATACCGCTCGGCAGCAGGATCTTCATCAGTTTGATGAAATTGGCATCGACATCTTTCTTGCGGCGAAAGGCGATCCGCGAAGGCTCTTTGTAGGCGCCCTTCACCAGGCGGATGCGGCAGCCGATGGCCAGCAGTTCGCGAATGTCGTCTTCGCTGCGATAGAGATACGCTTGAATCACCGTGCCCACAGCAGCGGTTTCCGCGCGTGCCTGCTTGACCATGCGAAGGGTGCGATCCGTGTAGGCTGAGCCTTCCATATCCACGCGCACAAAATTTCCGAGTTCGCCCGCGCGGCTCGTGAGAATGCGCAACTGCTCGGCGCAGAATTCACCGCCGAGGTCGAGACCGATATGCGTGAGCTTCAGCGAAACATTTCCGTCGATGCCGTCCGCCGCGATCCGTTCCAGCGCTTCGGCGTAGGATACGCGCGCGCGTTCGGCATCCTCACGCGTCACTACGTTCTCTCCGAGGTGATCGAGGCTTACAGTCATCCCGGCGCGGTTGCAGGCGCGCGCCGCCTCAATGGCCGGGCCCAATTCCTCGCCCGGAACAAACCGGTGGGCCATGCGCCGGGTGGTGCCATTGGAGGTGATCCAGCGGCGAAGCCGGGAACTTTTAGCCAGTTCGAGGAGCAGCGTGCGCAACATGGAATTTGTGCGGGCCAGGCCGTGACCCTGCCGGGAAACGAGGAGCGATTTCAGGCTTCCGGATTGGCCTCAAGAAATTTCTCGGCGTCGATCGCGGCCATGCAGCCGGAACCCGCGGCGGTGACGGCCTGCTTGTAATGATGATCCTGGACGTCGCCGGCGGCAAACACGCCGGGGATCTTGGTCTGGCTGCCGTGATGGGTGATGAGGTAACCGTTTTCGTCCATGTCCAGCTTGCCGCGGAAGACCATGGTGTTGGGCACATGGCCAATGGCGATGAAGACGCCCTCCACAGGCAGGTTGGACGATTCGTTGGTCTCGGTGTTGCGCAGGACCATGTGTTCCACGCCGCCCTTGGTCACATCGGAAATGTCTTCGACCACCACCGGCGTGACGAATTGAATTTTGGGATTGGCGCGGGCGCGATCGACCATGATTTTCGACGCCCGGAATTCCTTTCGCCGGTGCACCAGATACACCTTGCTGGCGAAGCGGGAAAGAAAATTGGCTTCCTCCATCGCGGAATCCCCTCCGCCGACGACGGCAATGTCCTTGCCGCGGAAAAAGTAGCCATCGCACGTCGCGCAGGTGGACACGCCGTAGCCGATCAGCTTGCGCTCGGACTCCAGACCCATGAGCCGCGCGGTGGCGCCGGAAGCGATGATCAGCGCTCGGGTTTCATAGACGTCCTTGCCCGCCGTGATAGCAAATGGCCGCTTGCTCAGATCGACGTCGGTGATCGCGCCGGATTTGAATTCCGCTCCAAATCGCTGCGCCTGCTTGCGCATATTTTCAATCAGGTCCGGCCCCAGGATGCCGTCGGGGAAGCCGGGAAAATTCTCAACCATGGTGGTGAGCGAGAGCTGCCCGCCCGGCTCAAAGCCGTCAATCACCACGGGCTTCAGGTTGGCGCGGCCGGCATAGATGGCTGCCGTCAAGCCGGCGCAGCCGCTCCCGATAATAATCACGTTATTCAAGTGTCTTCTCCCTGCCTGTGATTGGATTCACCAGCACGACGCCGCGATGCAGCCCGCAAAGGACGAAAGTTTAGCACCGCAACCCGCCGGCGCGCTCCGATAAAATCGTCGCGCGAGGCGACACGCCGGCCGCTCCGCACATCGCCAGGAGCGGTAGCGACGAAATGACGTAGCCTGCGGGATACCGGCCTCACTTTTTGCCGCAACGCTGGCCTCGCCGCCCGGAATGGGCCATAATGCCCACCGCATTTGCCTAGCCACAGGAGGAAGACGTGAGCCGCGCACCAGGTACATACGCAGTTTTCGACACATCTCAGGGCACCATCGTGATCCGCTTGTTCGAGGATAAAGCCCCGCAAACGGTGGCCAATTTCGTGGGTCTCGCGGAGGGCACCAAGGAATTCCGGGATCCCAAGACGGGGCAAAAAGTGAAGCGCCCGTTTTACGACGGTCTGGTGTTTCACCGCGTCATCCCGCAGTTCATGATTCAGGGCGGATGCCCGCTGGGTACCGGAACGGGCGATCCCGGCTATCGCTTCGCCGACGAATTTCATCCGTCCCTAAAACACGACAAGCCCGGAAAACTATCGATGGCCAACGCCGGACCGGGCACCAACGGCAGCCAGTTCTTTATCACCGTGGCGCCGACGCCGTGGCTGGACAACCGCCACACCATTTTCGGCGAAGTGGTCGAGGGCATGGACGTCGCCACCAAAATTTCAGAACTGCCGCGCGGAGCCAATGACAAGCCGAAGCAGGCCGTTGAGCTGAAATCCGTGCGGATCGAAAAATCCTGATCGGCGAAAACGAGCATGCTGACTCCGGCCAATTTGTTCCGGATGATGAGCGAGTTCATCTTCATCCTGCTCGGCGGCGTACTGGTTTGGCTGGGATTGAATAACCGGTTTCTCAATCCGCCAAGCTTCAACCCGCGCAGCCCCGCATGGCTGGGGCTGGGAGCGGCGCTGGTGTACTGGGGCGTGCGCGGCTGGGTGAAAACGTCCCGTGCGGCGCGGACAACGGATGTAATGGTCGCGCGCGTAGGCGGCGCGTCGCTGGTTTTCGTGGGCCTCATGATGCTCTCACTGGTGTTCCTCGAATTTCGCTGGGTAGGCATCGTGCTGGCCACCGCGGGGGCGGTTCTGGCGTTGCGCGGATTTCTGGCAGCTGTTCTATCTCTCCGGGCCGATTAGCTGGGATCGACTTCACTCACGATCGTTAAGGAGGTTGCGATGTTCAAGGAATTCAAGGAATTCGCGATGCGGGGGAACGTGCTGGACATGGCCGTCGGTATCATCATCGGCGCGGCGTTCGGACAAATCGTCACCTCGTTCGTGGGGGACATTTTGATGCCGCCGATCGGGCGGCTTCTGGGTCACGTCGATTTTTCCAATCTCTTTGTGAACCTGTCCGGCCAAGACTATCCAAGCATCGCCGCAGCCAAGGCCGCCGGCGCGGCCACGCTGAACTACGGCCTCTTCCTGAACACGGTGATCAATTTTCTGATCGTGGCGTTCGCCGTGTTTCTTCTGGTGCGGCAGGTCAATCGCTTCGCGCCGAAACCGGCTCCCGCAGCCGCGCCGGCCACGCGTGATTGCCCGTATTGCCTGAGCGCCGTGCCGCTCAAGGCCACGCGCTGCCCGCACTGCACTTCGGAACTGCGCGCGGCGTAAGCGCTCGTGTTGGACCTCAACGGTTGAAGAGTCTGCGCGGCAATCGGGGCACCGTGTAGCGCCCGCCTTCAGGCGGGCATCCGTGGTTACGCCACAATGCCCGCCTGAAGGCGGGCGCTACAAAAAATTAATTCTTTGTTTTGTCATTCTGAGCGAAGCGAAGAATCTCTCTTCGATCTAAGCACAAGCAAAAACCGATGCGTGATTCTTCGCTTCGCTCAGAATGACACGCTTACGTTTTGGTGTGAGCGGCCTTATTGCGGTTGATATGTTCTTTCAGGCGGGCGGCTACATCCGCTTCCTTGCCGTCTTCCAGTTCCTTCATCACCTCATCGAGCGCGAAGTGCACAACGTCGTGATGGTGCAGCTCATCGGGTGAAACCAGGTCGCTGAAGCGCAGCCACAGGCGGTGCACCAGGCGCACTTCGTTCGATGTGAGATTCGGCGCGTGCGGCCCCAGCAGGAAGAATTCGCGCGTGCCTCCCGGCGTGAAAATTTCCAGGTTGAATTGCGGCCGCGGGTCGTCGAGCTGCTCCCACGCCAGCCCGATCTCCCGGGCTTCCTCGGCCAGCGTGACTTTTCCGGACCGGCCCAGGACAATCGTCGCGGCCTCCAGCTTCACCGCGGCATTCAGGATGCCTCCCCACAAATCATTCGCGGAAACGACCGCCAGGCGAATCGGCTTGCCGCGCTTCTCCGCCAGTGACAGCGCCTTGGTGAAAAGAAATTGCTCGACGCTTCCGAAAAGCTGCTCGGCTTCGAGTTCGCTCGACCCGGAGCTGGTGCGGCTCAGCAGGCGCACGTGCATCACCACGATGTCCCGTTTTTCCGTGCGAATGCGGTCCAGCACTGCCTGCAGGTGGTACAGCGCGTGGTAGTTGCTGACCGGAACGAGAACCGAACCTGGACGCACACCCACCGATTGGCGCGTAAGTTCTTCCTGCGCTGCCACGTTGAATTGATCCATTTCGACGTGCGACGCGCCGCGATTTTTGTGCGTGATCCGCTCCGATACCGTGAAGACTCCGAACATGATGCACGAGAAAATGATTCCGGCGACGGTTGCGCTGGGCTTGGTGAAGAGGTTCACAATGGCGATCAGAAACAGAACGATGGTGATCAGCGCCAGGCCGATGGGAATTTCCCTGCCGAACAAATAAAGATTCAGCGGCACGCGATATTCGCGATCTCCCGGATGGGTGTAGCGGATGACCAGCACCGCGATGCCCTGCATCGTGAAACTCCAGATCACGCCGAACGCGTAGAGGTTGGCGAGAAACGTCACATCGCCGCGACTGGCCACGATGGTGAGAATCTGAAAGAAGACCACAATGTTGATAATGCGGTGCGAAGTTCCAAACTTGCGATGCGGCTGCCGGAACCAGTCCGCCAGAACTCCATCCTCAGAGACGCGGTTCAGCACGCCGTTCGAACCGACGATTGCCGTATTCACGGCCCCGGCCAGGATCAGCGTTCCGACCGCCACAACGAACACATGAAACGCCAACCGCAGCGCGAACGGCCCCTCCAGGCTCATCGACAATCCGCCGATCAGATTCTCCAGGTACTGGCCGCGCACGTTGTCCGGAATAATCATCACGGCGAAAAAGGAAACCAGCGAGGTGAACAGCAGGCTGTAAATGAAAATGATCAAGCCCGCCTTCTTCAGATTCGGCAGCTTGGGCGCTTCGATTTCGCGGTACACCTGCGCGAGGGATTCCTCTCCGCTCATGGCCAGAACGGAATGCCCGATGCCCACAAACACGGCAATCATAGGGATCATGCGCACGATTTCGTGCCCGTACAGCCAGCCGAGGGAGCGTTTATCGAGTTGGATGTTGGCGGGCGTGGGCAGCGGCGGGAGATGCGCGCCGCGAACCAAAATCGTGTAGACGCACCAGACGATCAGCAGGATGACCATCACGGTCGTGACCTGCATGATTTTCAGCGCCTTGTCGCTGGATTCGTGAACGCCCTTGATGTTTTCCCACCAGAAATAGAGCGTCACCAGAACCGCGAAAAATGCCGCCGTGGAATTCTCCGACAGCACGATTCCCGTGTGGAAATAGGTGAACAGTTCGTTCAGCAGCCCGGCCAGATACTGGCCGGCGGAAACGCCGCTGATCGGGCCGGTGAGCACGTAGTCAAACATCAGCGCCGACACGGAAAATTTCGCCAGAGTTCCGCCCAGCGCTTCCTTCACCACGCGGTAAACACCGCCGCGCACGAACATGCTGCAGCTCTCAACGTAGACCGCGCGCACACAGTACGAAAACAACATGACGCCCAGAATGAACCAGGGCGCTGACTTGCCGATAAAACTCTCGGACTCGCCGCCCGCGTAGTAGGCCGACGACGCCAGATCGTTCAAAACGATGGCCGCAGCGCGCCAGAAGGAAATGAACGTCAGCATCGCGGTGGTAGCCACGATGACACGAGGGACAGTGATGAGCGGTGAGGGTTCCGGGCTGTGACCCGTAGGTGTCGATGCCATGAGAGGTAAGGAAACTATAAAGAATTGATTATGGCATCTTTATGCGGCCCGGTCTATTTGGATTGCAAATACCAGGGAGTTGCCGTTTGAATCCGTGCAAGTTTAGTGACTTGCTACTGGCCCTCGTGATGGAGCGTGGCCGCGAATCTGTCCCAAGGCGTCAGCTCTGGCGCTGCGGAATATTTCGCGGAATCTCGGCAATCGATTTGCTGATCGATTCGAGGTAAGTTCGAGTGTACTCGGCGATGCCTGCCGAGAACTCGTTGGAAGCCTGCGTCGACCTTTCCTGCAGCGATTTGGCCGCCTGGTTGCCGGTGGCAGTCAGGAGCAAGCTGGCGCTTTCGCGCGCGCGGGTTTCGAAGTCCTGCGAAAGTTTCAGCAGGGCTTCGCTGGCCCGGGCGGTGATGGCCGCGCCGTTCTTCTCCAAATCTTCCTGCGACTTAGCCAGAATCACGTTGGTGCTATAAGCCAGCTGGCTCTCCAGCCCCGCAAAAATAGCTTCCGACTCCTTGCGCAATCCGATTTCGGCGCCCTGTAGTTTCTGCAGCGAGTCTTTGGCCTCCGCGAGCATCGGTACCACCTGGTCGCGCAGGCGCGCCACGAAACGGTCGACTGCCTCCGAGCGCGATGTTTCCATGTTGCGCTGCACGCGCTCGATGGTGCTGGCGGCCAGGGTGTCCAGCCGCTGGCTCATTTCCTTGCCCTGATCGATCACGTGCAGGCGGGCGCTTTCCATATCCTGCTGGACCTTTTTCATCCAGTGCGCGTAGTTGCTGCGCGCGCCGGCTTCGTGCGCATCGGACAATTCTTTCATGGCCTGGCGGACGATCACTTCCTTGGAAGCCGCGATGGCGGACTGAATCGTCCGCACCGCTTCTTCGCGCAACTGCGCGCGAAACTCATCGAGCAACCGGCTCTTTTCCTTTACCAGCGCCGCCGCTGCCGCTTCCGAAGCCATGTTTTGGATCTGCTCTCCAAGACCGACCATCAATTGTGCGAGCGGCGCGACCGCCGCTTTCGAAGCCTCGCTTCGTTCCGAAGTCGCTGCCAGACTCGTTCCGCTACTGGCTGCCGCCATAGTCTGCTGCTCCTTTCGCGTGACTACTTTTAGTTCCCGGCTGGTGGCCACCGCTTCGGTCACGTCCGGAAGCTGCACGGGAAACCAATCGGGAGGCGGCGTTGGCACGCCCCACACATTTCCCGCGATCTCCAATTCCACGGCGATTTGAAAGACTCGGTCCTTGCCCGCGCCTGACTTTTGCGCCCACTTCACCTGCGCCTTGCTGGAGCAGCCCGCGGAGCCGTTGGCCGGCTGCTTAATGTCCAGGAAAACGGTCTCACCTTGGATGACTTCATGCCTGGACTGGTAGGTGCACCCGTGGCAACTGATGGACAGGGTGGAAACTTCCTCATGGTAGGGCTCGCGCATGGCTCCCACTCCCTGCACAACCAGCGGGATGGCTTGAGCGATGCGGGTGCTGCGGCGCTTCTGCGCATATGCGAACTGATGGGATGACACGGGAAACTCCTCCGGAGGGGCTGGACTAAAATCTTACGAAAGATTCCAGCAGGGCGTCCGAGGAACCGGGAGGGCGTGTAGCGGAGGAGTTACCACCCCAAAATGGTACACGTGGCACAGGCTTCAGCCTGTGGAATTCCATCAGTCCGGCTACAAAGCTTCGAAGGAATCAATCCGAACAGGCCGCGAAAAAAGCGTCTTGTATTGTCATTCTGAGCGAAGCGAAGAATCTCTCTTCGATCCAAGCACAAGGTAGAACGAGAAGTGGACGCCGAATGAAATAGGACAGGCTTCAGCCTGTGTGGTTTAGATAAGCGTCACGCATAAATCTAAACCATCCGGGATTCTTCGCTTCGCTCAGAATGACAACGTTTTCAGTTTGTCGCGATCAGTGAAATCTGTGAAGTCCACCTAAGTCCGAAATTCGCGGGCGCATTCATCGCAGGGGCAGATGCTTCGCAGCAAATCGAAACTGAAAATTCCCGCCGTGTGGCCGTCGTTAAAGTCGATCTGCAGCGCGTAATTACCCACTGCGTGCGCGGCCTTGGCCGCAAGTTTCGGCTTGAACATGGGCAGCAGCGGCGAACTCAACCCCGGCGCCGATGCGCTTGCGGCGTGCTCTTTTTTCAATTGCGCATCTTTTTCCCGGCCCATTTCTTTTTTCATTCGCTCGTCATTGCACATCGCGCACGGACACTGCTCGCGAAGATAGGCGAAATCGTAGTGGCTCGAGTGGCGGTCAGCCCAGGTGATGTCCACGCCCGCGCCGGAAGAGACGTGCACTTTGACGCTGGCCGGCTTTCTCCGTTCGTCGATGGGAATGGGCATGGCGGTTCTTCGTTATTCCTTGGCCAGGGACGGCACGCTGATTCGCGCCAGGCGGCCGTGCTCCAGCTCCACGCGGCGATCGGCCAGATTTCCGATGGCCTGCGAATGGGTCACCACCAGAATGGTGTGCCCCGATTCATGAAGTTCGTGCAAAAGTTTCAGCACCAGCGCCTCGTTGGCCTCATCCAGGTTGCCGGTCGGCTCGTCCGCCAGAATCACTTTGGGCTGATTGATCAGCGCTCGCGCAATGGCCACACGCTGCTGCTCGCCGCCGGAAAGTTCGCCGGGGACGTGCTCCAGGCGGTCGCCGAGTCCCACGCGGGCCAGCGCATCCGCGGCTTCTTTTTCATCGGTGATGCTGTGAAAATATTGCGCCAGCATGACGTTTTCCAGCGCGGTCAGATACGGAACGAGGTGAAATTGCTGAAAAACGAAACCGATTTTGTCGGCCCGGTAACGCGTCAATTCGCGCTCACTCAGGTTGCCGATATCCAGGCCATCGACCAACACACGGCCGCCGCTCGGCTGGTCGAGCCCGCCCAGAATGTTGATGAGCGTGGTCTTGCCCGAGCCGGACGGGCCCATGATGGCGATCCATTCACCCGCCTGCACGTCAAAACTCACGCGGTCCAGCGCGCGCACTTCACCGAAGCGCTTTTCGAGTTGATCGACGTGGACCAGCGACGCCATCATTCTCCTCGCAAAATTTCCGCCGGGCGCACGCGGCCCAGAAGGCGCAATGGAAAGGCTCCGGCCAGCGCCACACCCACCGTCAGGGCGATCGTGATGGGCAAAACTTCCAGCCGCGCGGAAATCACCACGCCGAAAACACGTTCCCCGATCCACCGCGCAAGCACGACGCCGGCCAGAAACCCAAACAGACCGCCAAGCGCGCCCAGCGTTCCGGCTTCGGCGAGAAACAGGCGCATGATTCGCGGCACCGTGCCGCCCAGCGCTTTCATGAGGCCCACATCGCGCCGCCGCTCCATTGCCAGCGCCGCCATCGAGGCCAGCACGCCGAGCATCGAGAGAATGAGAATCAGCACAATCGTCCAGAAAATCAAACCCTGAATGCGTCCCAGAATCGTGCCCTCCGCCGCGGCGATCTGGCGCACCGGCCGCACATCGAGGCCCGGCAAATTGTTGGATAGCCGGCGCGTCACAGCTTCGATCTCGGAGGGTGTTCCCGAAACGCTCAACTGCACCAGGCTCACGCGACCGGCGAGACCCGCGAGAGTCTGCGCCGATTCGAGATTGGTAAGGATTTGGTTGTCCTCGGCGCCGCCAGTGGCCACAATCCCAGCGACCGTAAGGGAGACGGTTCGCTCGCCGGATCGCAACTGAACGGAACTTCCCGGGGCAAGGCCGAGTTCGCGAGCCGCGCGGATACCCACGAGGCAGTGCTCGCGGTCGTCCCGCGAGGCGACCCTTGTGCCCTCAATCTTCCACCAGGAATTCATCCTGGCGACTTGATCGAACCAGGTGCCCGCGAGAATCACCGGCTGCGTTCCAGAATTCGCGGCGACATACAGATACGGCGCGGTCGCCACAATCTGCGGGACCTGCATTGCCGCGATGCGATCCATCACCGCGGCATCGGCAAGCGCAGCGTCGTTGCCGCTGACCGGCGGCGGAGCGATCACCACGTTCGCGCCCAGTGTGCGGAATTCCTGGGTCAGTTTGCGCTCCGCATCCAGATTCACGTTGAGCAGCGCGGAGCACACCGCGGCGCCGCTGGTCAGCGCGATCAACGCAACGGCCAGCCGGCCGCGGCTCGCGCCCAGCAATTTCCATAAAATTCGCAGGAACATCGAGCGGCTGGCCACGTCCTCACTCTCCCCGCAACACAGGTGCGGGATCGACGCGCGAGGCGCGGCCCAGAGGAAGGAGGCTCCCCAGCAGCGCGACCACCGCCGCAAGGACCAGAACAATCGGAAGCAGAATCCATCGAAGCTCGGGAGCAACGCCGAAAATCCCGACGCCCAGCGCGTGCGCCAGAATGATTCCGAGCGCGTATCCCAGCAATCCGCCGACAAGCGCAAGAAATAATTGCTCCGCAACAAAAAACGAGCTGACCGCGCGGCGGCTGGCACCCAGCGCTTTCATCAATCCAATTTCCGAACGGCGCTCCAGCACGGTGGTCGCGGACGTCGCGCCCACCGCCAGCGCCGCCGCAAAGAGCGCGGCGATCGTGACCATCCACATCAGCCCGCTGACGCGCGAAAGAATTCGACCCTCGCCCTCCGCCACCTGGCGAATCGCGCGCACCTCCACTCCCGGAAGCTGCTGCTGAATCTGGTGCGAGATCGAAGAAATGTAGGGGCTGCAATACCAGCGGTCATACTCCGCCGGAGTCATGGTCGCGGGATCGCGCTCCGAAAAGGAATCCGCCGGCTTGGTCAGCGCGCTGACCAGCAGGCGGCGATACTGGCCGGGACGCCCGGCAAGTTGCTGCGCCGCTTCCAGCGGCGCGAGGATGGCATTATCTTCAAGACCGCCGGTGGAGACAATCCCGGTGATCGTCAACCGGTGCGAATGTCCGCCGGCATCGAGTTTTACAACGCCGCCGATATGCAGGCGCAACCGCTGCGCCAGCGCCACACCCACGACCGCTTCATCGGAAGGATCCGCAAACCATTGGCCATCGACATGCCACCACGGATCGGTGGCCGAAATCCCGGTGGTAAACGAGCCGCCATCAGGAATCGGAACCGTGTGGCTGTACCACGTTCCAATCAACTGGCCGCGCGGCTCTCCCTGCGAGCCGGACGCGGCGATGGACACTGGAACGTCCAGAAACGGCGCGAATCCCACTACATTATTTCGCCAGAAGATTGTTTTCAGCTTGCCGAGATCGTTCTCCGGCAGGTAGGCCCCGGATTCCACCGGCCGGTAATCCACCCCGCCAATTTCCAGTGGGAGCGTATCCGATGCAGAAGTGACCAGCAGGTTCGCTCCCAGCGAGCGAAACTCGTGCGCCAAGCGGTCTCCGACGTCCAGAGCAACTTCCAGGGTGGCCGTCGCCACCGCCATGCCCAGCGCCAGGGCCGCCGCCGTGAGCACTTTTCGGCGCGGCTTGCGCGTGAAGGAATCGCTGACGATGCGTAGAAACATAAACTGTCTCGCGCGGGAAACGATTGCCCAAGTTCTGAAAAACCCCGGGGCTGAAGATCCGGGCTATAGCAATGTGCAACGCGTGCTGTAGCCCGCCTCTTCAGAGGCGGGGATTTTCCGCGGTGCATGTTCGCAATTCTACTTGGAAACCCGGCTGCGCGCGTCGGCCAGATTGGAAACGTCAATCACCAGCGCACCACTGTCCGTGTGCGATGGCACGCCTACGGGATTGCAGCCGCCCGCTTCCCCGATGGTCGGGATATAAATCGCCGAGGCGCAATTGCGGCATACAACGTTCGAACCGTCCTGGCGGTATCCGGCCGTGCCGCAAATCAGGCAGGCGTCCAGCGCCGTGCCCCAGCTCCCGTTGGGCTTGCGAATCACCAGAAAGCGCACGCTCGTGCCGCTGGCATCCACGTTGTAGATGTGCAGGTTGGAATCGCTGATCTCGGAGATCGGAATGCGAACCGCGCCATTTTCCGACTGGATCGATTTGGCCTCGGGCGTGGCGGTCACGCGCGTGTATGCGAATTCCGCGGCTAAGATCAGAATGACGGCGGTGCAGGTGAGCGTCGAGGCAAACGCCCAGCGCCGCTGCTTGCGCCGCTCCCATTCGATCCGGCGGCGTTCGGCTGCATCGGGAACGCTGTCTACGGCGTGGCCGCGCGCGGCCATGAATTCACGCAGCACCAGCAGCGCCGCCGCGCCCAGAATCACGGTGAAAAAGAAAAACTCGTTGCGCACAATGGGGCCGACGTAAGCCATCTCCACGCGGCTGGAGGGCAGCCACATGGCCTCGCTCAATTCGTGAACGCCGGTCAGCGCCAGCTGGATGGCGACGATAACCAGGATCGTGCTGGTGGCGGAGAAAAATTTGCCGAGCGAAATCTTCAGCGTGCCCTGGAAGAAGAACACTCCAACGGCGATCGCCACGCCCAGGCCCAGGAGCGTGCCGGTCCACACGGCCAGGCCTTCCGACGAAAGTTCCACTGCGCGCAGAATCAACGCCAGCTCCGCGCCTTCTCGCGCGACCATCAGGAAAACGAAAGTTGCCAGGCCGATTCCGGCGGAAAGCTCGGATTTCGCGGCATGCTGCTCGACCCGTTTTTCAATCTCCGACTTCAAATGCCGCGCCACGCGGTTCATCCACACAATCATGGTGACCACAAAGACCGCGGCCACTAGCAGCATCACGCCTTCAAAGCCGTCTTCGTTGACCTGCCAGCGCTCCAGTGCGATGGCAATCGCCAGGCTGGAGCCGACCGCGACGAAAACTCCTCCCCACACCCAGCGCACCAGGTTGGCGCGACCGGTGCGGTTCAGATACACCAGCACGATGCCCACGACGAGGGCAGCCTCGACACCTTCACGAAGAGCAATAAGAAAAGCAGAGAGCAAAAGGAAATCCTTCAGTTCGACTTGTTGTAATGTGTCAGGTGATCGGATTCGCGCAACTCACAACGAGAGGCGCAAAGCCGAAACTCGCACCCAAACCAGGCCCGCAAGCGGAGCCCTCTAGTTGCAACTCATTCGCAACTGGAAGTATTAGTGTACACGGCCCCGTTCACCCTGGTCAAGGTTGCGAATTTCGCATCTCCTACTCCAATTTTAAGATTTCGACCGCCCCGGTGCGTCCCCTGACGGTAGAATATGCATCTACATGATTCTAGCCATGATTCAGCTCCGGTGTCACCCTGCAAATCTCTCCCGCGTGAGCTGGTGGGGTGCGATTATCGGGCGGCTCGTAGCCGTGGCATTTGCCGCGCTGGTCTTTGCCGTGACCGCTACCGCGCAGGTCTTGCACCAGTCGGCCGTTCCTACGGTTCCTTCATCCGCAAAGGCCGCGGCGCCCTCCGCACCTCCGTCCGCTCAGGACAAGAGCCGCGCGCGAAAGGCCTACGACGCCGGTCGCCGCGCCGAGCAGTCCGGCGACTGGAAGGCGGAATTCGCCGCCTATACCGAAGCGGCCACCTACGATTCATCCAATCGCGAATACGCCATGCTGAAGGAACATGCCCGGTTTCAGGTGATCCAGTCCCTGGTCGATAGCGCGGAGCGCCAGGCCATTGCCGGAAATACACCCGCCGCCCGCGCGCTGTTGACCGAGGCGCTGGGAATCGATCCGAACTACGTCGTGGCCCGCGAACGCCTGGCGGAACTGACGCCGACTCCCGTCGACGTGCAGCCCTCCAAAGAACCGCGCCTCGCCGGCCTGCCCCGACTCATTCTCACGCCGGGAACTCATACCTTCGACTATCGCGGCACCACGCGCGGCGCATACGAAGAAATTGGAAAACAATTCGGCGTGAAGATGGTCTTCGACGGCGATCTGGTTGACCGCCCAGTGCGCTTCCAGGTTCCCGCTCTGGACTTCGAGAACGCGGTAATGGTGCTTTCGCTGGAGACCAAAACGTTCACACGCGTGGTGGATTCGCATACCATGTTCATCACCCAGGACACCGCGCAAAAAGAAAAAGATTATGCCCTCGAAGTGGACAAACAACTTCTCCTTCCCGCCTCCGTCACCACCGACGAAATGAATGAAGCCGTGCGCATGATTCGCGAGATGACCGGAATCACCCGCACCCAGTTGAACACCGCGACCCGCACGCTGACCGTCCGCAGCACCGAGCAGAACGTGGCCTTGGCGCAAACCCTGCTCGAGCAACTCGAGCAGCCCCACGGCGAATTGCTGCTGGACATCGAAATCCTGGAAGTCGATCGCTCCGGCGTCACGCAATTGGGAATCACTCCGCCCTCGGGCACCAGTTTGTTCATGCTCACGGTTCCGGAAGTTCAGCAGTTGCAGGCTGCGCAGAATTCCGGAAGCCTGATCCAGGCGCTGCAAGCGATCTTCGGAAGCAGCGCTGTCAGTTCGGCGACCGGTTCGGCGCTTCCCGCGCTGGTGGCATTCGGCGGCGGAAAATCCATTTTTCTGGCCACCATGCCCGGCGCCAGCGCGAATTTCGGGACAGCACTCAGCACCGTCCGCAGCGCACAGCGCGTGTTGCTGCGGGCGCAGGATGGTAAGCCCGCTACCTTTTTTGTGGGCGACCGATATCCCATCGATCTCGGCCTATTGTCATCGGATTTGAGTTCCGCGTCTTCAGCGCTAGCCTCGGCGCTGGCATCCGGTTTGTCGCTGCCGCGAACGGACTACACCGCCGGAGCCGGAACATCTTCCGTGGCCATCGCGGATTTCAACAAGGACGGCCTCCCTGACCTGGTGGCGGCGAACCAGACCGACGGCACGCTCTCAATCCTGTTCGGAAACGGCGATGGAACGTTTCAAGCGGTGGCGACAACGTGCACGGCGCCCACTTGCATCGCGTTGCCGGGAGTGGTTGCAGGCACCACCACGACGGCAACAAGCCCTTCGGCCGTGGTCACCGGCGATTTCAACGACGACGGCAATCCGGACATCGCGGTCACAGACATGGCCAATAATCGGGTCTTAATTCTGCTTGGCAAAGGCGACGGAACTTTCCTGGCGCCGGTGGCGTACGCGACCGGCAGCAGCCCCGTCGCGCTCGTGGCCCAGGATTTCGATGGCGATGGCCAGCCGGACTTGGCTGTTGTCGATCAGGGCGACGGGACCACAGCGAGCGCCGTATCCGTGCTGGTCGGAAACAAAGTAAACAGTGTGCAAGACGGAACTTTTGGAGCCAAGATCGACTACCCCGTCGGCGTCGCGCCCTCGGCGATCACCACCGCCGATTTCAACACCGATGGCTTCGCGGACCTGGTGGTGACAAATAAAGCGGACAACACGGCTTCCATCCTCCTCGGCAAGGGCGACGGCACGTTTGGCACGCAAAGAACCTTGCTCACCGGAAACGGACCGGCGGGAGTCGCCACCGCGGATTTCAATAATGACGGTCACGCCGATCTGGCCATCACCAATGAGACCGACGGAACCGCTTCCGTCATTCTGGGGAACGGCGACGGGACATTCTTTACGCCGACGGTGTATACGGCAGGGTCCAGTCCGGTGGGAATCTCTGCCGCCAACTTCACCGGAGCCAGCACGGACCTGGCAGTTGCCGATCAAGCCGCCAACGTTGTGGACATCCTGATCAACAATGGAGATAGCACTTTCAATACTCCCATTTCTTTGCCCGCGGGAAACGGTCCGGTCGCGGTGGCCGCCGCGGATCTGAACTCGGACAGCGCGATCGATCTGGTGACCGCGAACAACACTTCAGGAAGCGTGAGCGTAACTCTCAACACGCTGCAAACCTCGGGAAGTTCCTTTTCTTCATCGTCATCGTCCGGGCAGATCGGGTATCCCTCCGCCGAGTACGTGGACCTCGGGCTGAAAGTGAAGGCCACGCCGCGCCTCCATGGCACCGATGAAGTGACGCTGCAACTTCAGTTCGACATCAAAAATCTTACCGGCACGAACATCAACGGGATTCCCATTCTCAGTAATCGCAACATCGAACAGACCATTCGCCTGCGTGAAAACGAAACCTCCGTTTTGTCCGGAATGATTCAAACCAGCGGAATTCGTACCAGCAGCGGCTTGCCGTGGACATCGACCGTGCCGGGAATCGGATTGCTGACAGGCGAAGACAGCTCCAACATTCAACAAACCGAATTGCTGATTCTTGTTACGCCGCGCGCGCTGCAATTTCCGCCGCACGAAGTTCCCGCGGTTTATGCCGGACGTGGAGAACCCTCCACACCGCCCTCGGGCCCTGCGACAGGCCCCCTCGGACCGCAAAATCCGAACCAGCCTCCGGTACCGGGCCGCGCGCCTGTGCTCCCAGGCGCCCCCCAACCCGGCCAAGCTCCCACGCCGGCAAACCCGACGGGACAGCTGCCACCACAGCAACCTCCGCAGCAGCAACAACCGCCTGACCAGAACCAGCAGCCGCAGTTACCGCAGCAACCGCCCCGCCCGCGGATCGATTAAATCGTCAGCGTCGAGAGACAAAATATTGATTGGGAATTGCAACTGACCGAGGGGTTGGGTGGTGTCCTGATTTGGATTTTACTAGGTCTTTGCGGGCAGTGGGCTAAGTCGAAGCGTTTGCGTTCGCATGCCTGCCGTTCGCGCCAGCCGGCAGAATAGATCTAGAGGGAATATACCCACTCGGAATGGCGCGCATCGCCTCGTTGCGCGCCATTCTGGAAGTCATCTCGTTAGTAATCTTTGTGGGTCGCGGCTTCAGCCGCGACATTCAGAACCAAAGAAACAAGGGCTTTAGCCCCTGAAGTACTATCGAGGCCTGGGCGGCCAGATCATTTCTGAGATTGCTTTAGCCGTTCTTAAGGCTATCGAGGCGCGGCGGCATATCGAGGAATGCGTGCATCACGTGCCAGAACTGCTGGCGATTGATGCCCAGGGCCAGAGCGTGCGCCGCTCCTGGCAGGATGATGAACTGGCGGTCTTGCACAGGAAGCTGCTTGTAGAAATTCATGAGATCCACTTCCGTGGCGATGCCATCGTATTCGCCGCGCACCAGCAGCACCGGCGCGTGAACCTTCAGCGGGTCGACCAGCGGAAGGTTCGCGGTCATGTCCAGATACGTTCCGGTCGGAACGTCATCGCCGAATTTCATTTCCACATCGGCCAGCGCTTCGCCGACGGCCGCTTCGGTGGTGCCGGGCTTGTCCCGCGTGAAAATGCTGCGAATCATGTCGCGATCGCGAGGCCGCCGGTTATGCGTGCGGTAAAAGTCCACCTGCTTCGCGCGATCCTTCAGCGTGGGCGATCCTTCTCCGGTGTAAGTAAATGCGGCGAGAATCAAACGGTTGACCAGCTCCGGCTGCGCCGCGGCAAACGCGCCGGCGCGCAAGGCGCCCGAGGACTCCCCGAACACGTGGAACCGCTGCTGGCCCGTTTCGCGCGCCACCACCGGCAGCGCCGCTTTCAAATCCTCCACGCCATCGGCGATATTGGAATTTCCCTCGCCGCGCGATGACCGTCCGTATCCCGTAAAATCCATCGTCCAAACGTCATATCCAAATCGCGCGAAAGCATCCATCAGCGAATATTCACCGTGCCCAGGAACCGTCAGATCGAAGCCAGCGGAAGACGTCGACGAACCATGCACCAGGAACAACACCGGCAACGCCGCCTTGCCCGCCTGCGGCGCCCCGGCGCGCTTGCGGTACATGAACAGCTTCACGTCGCCCTTTTGCGCCCAGTATTCCTCGCTCCAAATTTTTTCGCTGCCGGAAGACTTTTCCCCCTGGCTGCCGCCTGGCTGCGCGAATGCCTCCGAAGCCGCGCGTGATAACGCGAGCCCGCCGGCAATGGCCGGAGCAGCACCCCGCAGGAAATTCCGGCGAGACGGACGATGATCGGCGAAGGACATGATTAGCCTCCAGGGTATGGATTCTATCGGTGGGGACTACAATACTCTGAACGCTGCGAATTCATCAACACTGACTTGAGAATTCCAATCGAGTGAGTGTAATCCGAGAAGCGATCATGCGAGCGGATGCCGCCAGCGCAGGCCTGGAAATCTGGCGTAGTCGCGATCCGCGGTGATCCATTCTGCGCCTGACTCGATCGCCAAAGCCGCAAAGTACGCATCGCTGACGAGATTGCCTTTGGCTCCTGACGCCCGGCACAATCTGGCAAAAACCTCCCAATGGCGGGGACCGGGAGATACGATCACAGTTCCCTTTTCATCACGTAATTCTTGAGCGAACTTGAGGGCGAGTTCGATGGGTGAAGGTTTTGGATAAATCTGTGGATGGGTCACGATCCGAACCATTCCAGCCAGCGCTAGCTCCGAAAGGCCGCAAATTTCTCCGGAGTTGAGAGCTTCTTGTAGCCAGTCCATGTAGCGAGCGTGCTCGATTGCGTCGGGCCGGTGCGCATAAACGAGAATGTTAACGTCGACGAGGATCACTAATTCCGTCCATTAAATCGAGAAGCGCTGAAGTATCATCCAGGTCGATCCCCGGGAACGTTCCGCCTTCTCCGTAAGTCGTTAGCTTGAATTTCCTTCGCGGCAGCTTTCGGCATCTCTTCTGAAGGGCTTCGCGCAACGCATTCGCGATAATCTCGGTCAGCGTCGTGTTGGCGTCCAAGGCAGCTTTTTTCGCCTGTAGGATCAGGTCATCAGGCAGATTGATGGTTGTCCTCATATGCTTAAGCATATCATAGCAAGCATATTTATGCTAACCGCTTGTGAAGCCAGGCCTACTCTCTCTGCTGTGCTATAGTTCCCGAGCATGTCGTCCAGACTGCTCAACGCCGGTCTGCTCCTTCTTCTACTTCTGCCCTCGAGAATCGATCCCCACGAGCGAAGGAATCCGGAACCGGAAAGGCAGAGACCATCTTCGCAGGGGCTTCTAAAATGCGCGGACGCAAAGGTGCGGTATGCCCCTTTTGACGAAGCGTATTCGAAGCGAATGGTTTTGAAATCGGTTAGCGACGCGGAGAATCCACCCGCCGGCTCGAAGAAGGATTACTCCCCGGAACGAAATATGTGGCTGGCAGCCGTCGAGCCTGACACCACTAAACCCGGACCCTGGAGCAAAAGTATCTATTTCGGATCGGACTCAAACGAAGAGGTTTGGAAACTCACGGTTATTGACCAAAATGGCGTGGGCACTCGGTGGCTCAACGAAAAATTGGTGTACGGCCAGATATCGTGGGGGAGGATCTACGCCACGGAATTCGTTCTGGATTTGCAGCAGCACAAACTTATTTACCGGGAGATGGCAAACTACGGAGCGGTGACCGAACCCTGTCAATAATCATAGCGGATTACGCTGCCAGTTCGCGTAGTTGATGGCCTGCACCGAAAATTTCGCCGCCTGCAGCCGAAAAGAGAAACTCAACAAGTGCACCAGGCCGCAGATCACCAGTGCGCTCTCAAACTTGCGCTGCTGGATCCGCTGCAGCCAGAGCTCTTCCCGCCGGGCATGCACGTCGAGAATCTGCCAATTGGCAAACGCGACCGAGGGAGGAGCCCCAATCATGTTCGGCTCACTCGAGTTGGCGGGGATGCCAAAATCCATCCGCTCATGCCTCGCCGGATCGATATCGACGTAATGCCCAAAAGGAAATCTCTCGAGCGCCAATTTTTCGGCGATTGTCGGCCCCAGCCCGGAAGCTTCCTCAAAGATGAAATCGGCGCCCTCGGAGAGAATTAACTTGTTGAGCAGCGCCACATAAGCCGGATCGTGAACGTTGCCGGCGCGCTTTTCCGCGCCCTGCACCACATGAAGCGTCGCCAGCACGGTGACCCTCGGGTTCATCGGCACACTCTAAGCATAACGGATTCGCGCGCCCCCTGAAAAGGAAACGCGGCCATGTGGCGCATGCTTTAGCTTGCGCAGTTTGAAGTTAACCAACGAAAGAGAAACCGCAACGGTCGCGCGTTTCGCCGAGAATCCGGTCCAAGGCGTTTCGAGCGCAAATCAAGCGCGGCAGCGGGAGCCGCCTTCAGCACGGCAAGGTGATGAAATGGAGATGTCCGCAGCCACGTACCGTTTCTACAATGATTGCGAGCCTGTCCGCCAGTCGCAACGCCTGAAATCGGAACCTCAATCGTCCCGCTAGCTACGGTTCAACGGTGATCGTAAACGATCGCGATGAGAGCGCCCGGGGCTGGCCCGTATCGCAGCCGTTCAGGAAAAATGCCAGGCCGGTGAGCCGGGTGTGGCCCGCCGGCGCTCCCGGTGATATGAACGACGGATAGAATCCGTCAAACACTTGTCCGGAAGACGACGGGCACGAGGGAAACGCGCTCTCGGAACCTGCGATCGGCTGCGGTGCCGTCCAATCCTGGAGCTCGAGGCTGGTGGCAGTCGAGTAATACCACGCCGCCATGCGCTCGCCGGTGGACGTGACGCTGCTCGGGCTGCAAACAAAAATCAACATGTAGAGTCCCAGGTCGTCGTTGCGCGTGATCTCGGACATGCGCGTGACCCCGAGGCATTGCGTCGACGGAAACACCGCGCTATCCAAACCTCCGATGCCGGGCTGGGTGAAGCCGCCGTTGTACCATTTCCAGAATTGCAGCGGCGGAGCCCAGCCGTTCCCGAATCCGCGATAAATGTTGCCGAGCCGCGCCCGCGCCACGCGAATGGAAAGCCCCGGATCGCCGGTCTCGCCGTCGTGATACGTGTACGTGACGTATAGATAGGCCTCGCCCAACGCGGAGATATCCACGAATCCGCTGGGAATCGCGTCGCCCAGCGCTACGGGAAACGTGGTCGCCGGTTCGTCCACCGAGGCCTTCAACACGGGATGCCGCGCAAAGTTGCCGAATTCCGAGTTCACCGGCGCGGGCCAGGTTCGTCCGTTGTCCGAAGACCGCGCAAATCCCACCGTGGCGTAAAAATTCTCCTGGTGCGTCCCGCCGGGGCAATGATTCTCAGCTTCGTACAACATGATCAGATTTCCCGGCGGCAACGTCGGGTCCTGCAGCACCGAGCCGGCGCCCGCGTAGTTTTCATCGAACTCCAGATCGTGCGTTCCGTCGCAGGTATTGAAAACCACCGGAGCCGACATTACCTGTTCGGCATAGCCGAGCGCCGTGGCCGGAAAAAAGTTTGTCAGGTCGGTCGTTTCAAGTGCCACGGTCCCGTCCATTCCGCTGGCGGTGACTTTGCTGGAGGTGAAGAGCAAGTACGGAGTGCGCCCGCGATCCGGAGCCCCGCCGGCCCACGGCCACAGCGGAAGCAGCGACGAGTGTTCGTCCGGCAAATCGAGCCCCGTGAAATAGCTGGGGTAGCTCAGAACGTTATCCGTCGTGGCGACGGAAAACGATTTGATTTTCAGGTGACGGCCGAACGAAGTAGCGCTCCCCTGCGCCAGCCCGGCCGCCTGCGGCGATTGAGCCGCCGCGGAGATGGCTGCGATCAGGCCCAGGACACAAACCAACACGAAACAAGTCCACGAACGAATTGCCACCATAAGATTTGAGCTCCGGATGAGATGAACTGGGACGCCGAAGTTGAGGGGACGAGTCGCCAACTCCGGCAACGGTTATACATCTGATCGTAAAGCGGGGGCAAGGTACGACGGGCCAATTTGCCACTTTCACAAGACCCAACCCTCCAACAGCAAGAGGGTCGGCCGCCCGGAACGACAAACGCTTCGGAAAACACAAAACCGGCGCGACGCCCAGCGTCTAAAAACTGGCGGATGGCACACCCTTTGCGAGGTTTCTATTTTTCGGGTGGTGCACTCTTCACGGTGGTCGTGAGGGTGCGGGTTTTCGCGGTTTTGATTATTCAGGCGGCAGGGGCGGCAGTGAGAACTAACTTTCGATTGCCAGTCGCGATTTTTGAGGGGCCGACGCCCGCAAGCGGAAGATTGCGACACACAAAAACAAAAACTGCCCGTTTCGAGTGCTCGAAACGGGCCGTGCGTTTGTTTGTCCCTTGCGGGGCAAAATTAATCCTGGCAGCGACCTACGTTTCCACACAGTTACCCGAACAGTATCCCCGGCTCAGTGGGCCTTAACTTCCGTTTTCAAAATGGAAGGCTGTCACCCTACGGCAGGGTCTTCACAGCGGCACGACCGACAAACCGGGTATGAGGCGGAAATCCCGTAGATTAACGGTCAGCACGGCATAGCCAAGCGAGAGGGCGGTCGCGCCGATGAGCAGGTCTCCAAACGGAATGATGACGCCCTTCCCCCTCTGCTCTCCATCGATCCGGCCGGCCAGAATCGCTGCCTCTTTTGTAAACGGATAGGTCGTCACGTCCGCGAGCAGCTCGTTCAGAAAAGACTCGCGGCGCAAACGCAGCGCGGGAGTTTTAGCACGATAAATGCCGTGGATTAGTTCCGTCACGCCAACCGCAGACAGCGCCGCCGGCTGATCGCCGGTTGCGCTCAAGATGCGCTCAATGAACTGCGGAACTGTATCCCCGCGGCGCTCGGCCGCTATGACTACGCTTGAGTCAAGGATCAGTCCCATGCGGGTGGGATCAGCGGCTCGCGATGGCTATCGACGATCTCTTCAAGGTCGCGCGCGAACTCTCCGTCGAGTGTGGCCGTCGAACCATGTTCCCGGGCGAGGCGCAGGGACTCCGACAGCAGGCGGACGTGCGATTCAGCGGGACGAATCACGGCAACGGGCCGGGCATCGTGTTCGATCACGACTTCAGCGCCTTCGCGCACATGGGCCAGCACGGACGCGAAATCGCTCGCGGCCTCGGTGTCTGAGATGCGGAGCACATGCTTGCTCATAAGCCAATTATACATCGTTATTCTTCTGTTTTTAGTTATTCGTATTCGCCTGCGGAGGGTTCACCGGAAGTTGAGTAAGAGCGTCCCGGAATGCCTGACATGGTGAAACGCGCAAGCTGAAGCATGCGCCACTAAAAACAAAAACGGCCCGTTTCGATTGCTCGAAACGGGCCGTGCGTTTGTTTGTCCCTTGCGGGGCAAAAATAATCCTGGCAGCGACCTACGTTCCCACACAGTTACCCGTGCAGTATCATCGGCTCAGCGGGGCTTAACTTCCGTGTTCGGGATGGGAACGGGTGTGACCCCCGCGATATGGCCACCAGGAAAGTCAATTTCAAGAAATGCAAAAATCGAATGAAAGGCGGGAGGTAAGAGTTTTCGGTAAGAAAACTCTCAACTCCCGAGCTTTCAAGCTTTGGACAACTGAATAGGCTTTTGTTACTTGGGTTTTCTGCAAATTCGTCTCGATCATGAGCTTTCGTGCTGCCACTCTCTTCTAGAAATGAGAACCCTTCGTCGCGTTGCTCCTCAGGGTCCCCATCCTGGTCGGATGGTGACAGTTTGGGAAAGTTTTATGGTCAAGCCGAACGAGCGATTAGTATGGGTCAGCTACGCGTATTGCTACGCTTCCACCTCCCACCTATCAAGGTCGTAGTCTTCGACCGCTCTTCTTAGATGGCCGCAGCCATCTTGGGAGACCTTATCTCGAGGCAAGCTTCATGCTTAGATGCATTCAGCATTTATCTTTTCCGGACTTCGCTACCGAGCTCTGCCACTGGCGTGACAACTCGTTCACAAGGGGTCCGTCCATCCCGGTCCTCTCGTACTAGGGACAGCTCCTCTCAAGTCTCCTGCGCCCACACCAGATAGGGACCGAACTGTCTCGCGAC
>Ga0070735_10000568_pt1 | contig 39494 bp, 32 predicted proteins | sample Coa_R1_FD_66443 | JGI IMG/M metagenome (GOLD analysis project Ga0070735, IMG submission 66443) | Surface soil microbial communities from Centralia Pennsylvania, which are recovering from an underground coalmine fire - Coalmine... | ecosystem: Environmental > Terrestrial > Soil > Unclassified ... | reverse complement strand
AAGCGGCATCGACGTTCTCGTTTTTCTGCCGCACGACACCAGCAAGGCCACGCGGATCGTCGAAGCAGCGCACGCGAAGCATGTGCCGGTCGTGAGCTACGATCGGCTGGCCAGCGGCCCGGTTGATCTCTATGTCGGCTTCGACCTCTTCTCGGTCGGTCAGCAACAGGCCCAGAGCCTGGTCGATCAAGCGCCCAAAGGCAATTACTTCTTACTCGGCGGATCCAAGCTCGACGGCAACTCCGCCGTCGTGCGCTCTGGACAGATGAAGGTGCTCCAACCGTATATTGATCGCGGCGACATCCGCGTCTTCGCCGACGTCTGGGTGCCGGAGTGGAGCGCCACCAAAGCTTACATGCTGGTCGCAAAAGAACTGCAGAAACTCGACGCGGCTCCTGTGGCCGTCGTCGCTTCCAATGACGCCATTGCTGGCGGCGCGGTTCAGGCCCTCGAAGACAGGGGTTGGTCCGGTAAAGTGCTTGTATCCGGGCAGGACGCCGATCTCGCCGCCATCGAGCGTATTTTTGATGGCACCCAGCTCATGACCGTCTACAAGCCCGTGGGCAGGGAAGCCCGCGCTGCCGCGGAAGCCGCCGTTAAACTTGCCAAGCACGAAGAGGTCAAGACTTCGTCGTCAGTTGCCGAACGGCACCTTCACGACCAAGGCGATCCTGCTCAAGCTGGAAGTCGTCAAGCAAGGCTTGCCGAGAGACAAGCCTGTCTGCGTTACTCAGGAGAATGCAAAGCAGACTGTGTTCAAAGATGGATTTCAGAAGTAACGGCTGGCGAGAAACTCTGCGACAACCTAATCCTCATGCGGCCTGACAAGGATCAAACCCAGGCTAAGCCCAGCCGTTACGCGGGGAAGCCATCGGCGGCTTACGACGCGATGGAACAGCAACGCGGCGATCGCACCATACATTAGCGCGTCGAAGCGGTGGTAAATCGAAAAGTAGTCTTGCCGGCCCCGGAAATACATCCATCGGAAGGCCAACTCTGCGACACAAATCGTGAGAGCCAGCCGCATAATCGACTTGCGATTCAGCAACAGAACTACCGGCGCCCAGAGAACGTAAAAGTATTCTTCGATCGAGAGTGACCACAAGACCAATGCGCTGGCCGACATCGGGCCTTCCATTCCCGTGAGCGCAGGCCGAAGTGCCGTGCGCGCCAGTGAGTGCAGGTGCGGATGAAATAGGAATCTCGGATAGCTGAACGCCTGCAAGAACAATACCTTCGTAACGAGTGATCGTGCCGAGAAGAAAGTTCGGTCTCCCACCAAGTAGCACGCCAGCGCCATCGCAAGAAGAGAAAGCGCGAGTGGCGGCAAGATCCTCTGACAGCGCCTTCTGTAAAAATGCCGGAAGGGGTGCGCCGTTCCTTTCAAGCGCAGCAGAATCGAAGTGATGAGATAGCCCGACAGAACGAAAAAGATGTCGACGCCAATCCAACCGAATTTCGGCAGTCCCCTAAGGCGAGAGGCGAACCATTCATAATGGCAGCCGATCACCAGCAATATTGCGATGGCGCGAAGCCCATCCAATTCGAGGATTCTGCTGCCTTGAATCGCCTTTGGAATGATCGGGGGCGCAGCGGATTCGGTATGCTGCAGACGGCTGGCTACCAGACTTAACCCGCGGTTCTGCTCGATTTCTGCAACCGTTTGTGTTTGCAGTTTCAGGAAAGGCTCCCGGCGATCACTGCAACGACGTTGGCTCTCAGCCACACAGGGTCGTTCGGAAATTTGCGCCTGCTCAGCTCCTCATATTCAGCTCACAATTATGGGCCATAAGACCCGATTCGGGCGGCATAGTTTTCCACAGGAAATTCACGGTATTTCATGTGCCCTTTCGTAAATTATGGTCAACCACAAAACTCAGTTTAAAGTTCCACGAAAAGCTACGCACTGATCGGTGTGCCCTGCTGCTCCAACTCCGAAGCCTTTCCCAGGTCAGCAGGTTTCCTTCTCGTGTCGATCACAATTGTTTCAGCGAGCCGGTCCTGCGCGCACATTCGATTCTTATCCCAGAAAAATTGTACGAAGCCGACTCCCCCTTCGAGAATCGCCGCGCCGTACCCTAACACTCTCTCGATCGATTGCCACAGGCCCATTCGTTCGCTGGTAAGCGACATGATGCGTGTGCGCGCCAGCATTTTGCCCGGAGTCCGTCCGTTGCCGAAGTAGTTGAAAAGTGCCCAGTAGAGCAGCATCACCACGATGTTGCCGGCTTCGTGGAAGTCCCATTTGAGATCGATGTGAGTCTCGTGCAGCAGATAGCGTCTCCAGGAAAATTCCAGAGGAAACCAGAGGACGAGAGCCAGGCAGATGTCGACGAAATAGCCGACCGCTCTTTGCCAGAATGTTGCGAGCGGAAGCCCCTCCAGCGCGAGCCGGTGCCCGCTGTCGCGAGCGTGAAAAGCGCGACGCTGAGGGCGCTGGTTTTCTTTCCTAGAGCGATCATAAGCCATGCGAACGATCAACTCGCCTTACGACTTTGCTTGCCAGGCCACCCCTCCGTGATGGTACGCAAGGTTACCTACATGGCCTGCGCGGGCAGCGGCGACTCCCGTTTCCACCGGCGCATTCGGCTCTTTCCGAGTCTTGACGCAGTCGAAAAAGTTCGCCATGTGAGAAATCGTGCCGTCGAGCGCACTGCGGTCCGTGAGAATGGGATTCTCCGCCTCTTCCAGGTGCTCGCGGTGCACGGTGAAGCCACCGCGATTGATCTTCAGGGTAGCTTCCGTTCCGCGGAACTCCAGTCCCCCGTCGTCGATAGAGGAACTCATCATGCCCTCATAAACAACATCGAATCCGGGATAGCGGAATGCCGCCTGGATAGTGTCCGGACACTCCCACTGTTCAAAGACATACTTGTCACCGATCATGCAGGCCTGCTTGGGTTGATCGGCTTTCATTGCCCAGTGCACGACGTCGATCCAGTGAGTGAACAGGTCAGTCATCGCGCCGCCACCGAAGTTCCAGAACCAGCGCCAGTGAGCGAACTTCTCGTCGCTGAAAGGCTGATCAGGGGCGGAACCGAGCCAGAGCTTCCAATCGAGAGCCTGTTGATCAATCGGCTTGGGACGCCAGTTGCGTCCATAGTTTTGCCACCAGTAGGTGCGAACCTGGACCACGCGTCCGAGACTTCCCCCCTGGATCAGGTCGACGGCGTCCTGGAAGTGCGTCCAACTGCGTTGCTGCATGCCGCATTGCAGGATCTGCTTGCTGGAGCGGACAGACTTGGTCAGCGTGTCGCCTTCTTCCATCGTGTGCGTTACCGGCTTTTCCAGATAGACGTCTTTGCCTGCCTTGATTGCGTCGACGGCCATGCGAACGTGCCAGTGATCCGGAGACGCGATAATGACCGCATCAATCTCTTTGTTATCGAGGACCTCGCGATAATCGAGGTGCGTGGTGGCGAGTCCGTTGGAGCGCTGCGTGATGACATCGCGATTCGGGCCGTAGACGTCGCTGACGGCGACAATCTGGTACGGCGAAGCCGCTTTGTCGGCAGCGTCGAGCAGGCCGCGCAAGCGGTGTCCGGCGCCGATGACGCCGATGCGTAGTGTGTCGTTGGCGCCGAAGACGCGGGTAGAAGCGAGAGCCGTCATTCCGGTGGCGATGATGAAGTTGCGGCGAGTAATCATAAGGCGCCTCCGCGGTGCGGGATGATGGTATCAAGATTTGGGGTTGGCGCAAGGGCGAGTGCAGATCAGAATCATTTTGGGTGTATGCTCTTGAGCATTATGCGCATCCAAATGTCGAAGTTCTTCGCGTTCGCAATTTTCTTTGCAATGGTCCTTCCTCTCTACGCACAACAATCCGAACCGAAACCGGAAGACACGGAAGTGTGGTCGCCGGAGCCAAAAGTTGTGACTCCGGGAGCGCAGTGTGGCGCGCCTACCTCGGACGCGATCGTCTTGTTCGACGGGAAGAATCTGGATGAGTGGGTTTCCGCACAAGACAGGTCTGCCCCGGCGAAATGGATCGTCGGCAACGGCGTGATGACGGTGAGCAAAGGCACTGGCAATATCGAGACCAGGCGCACTTTCAAAAATTACCAGTTCCATATGGAGTGGAAGGTTCCAGAGAACATCACGGGCTCGGGACAACTCCGCGGGAACAGCGGGTTATTTCTGGCTTCGACAGGACCTGGCGATGCCGGATACGAACTGCAGATCCTCGACTCCTACAACAATAAAACCTATGTGAATGGCATGGTGGGAAGCCTCTATAAGCAAGCCATTCCACTGGCGAACCCAATGCGCAAGCCCGGGGAATGGCAGGTCTACGACGTTGTCTGGACAGCTCCGACGTTTAACGACGATGGGTCGCTCAAGACTCCCGCCTATGCCACGGTCCTACTGAATGGCGTATTAGTGGAGAACCATTTTGAACTGAAGGGCGAAACCCGCTATATCGGGCAGCCGTTCTATAAGAAGTTCGATGGCGCTCCGATCAAGCTGCAGGCGCACGGAGACAAGAGCGAGCCGCTCAGCTTCCGCAATATCTGGGTGCGTGAGTTGCCATAACTCTCATCTGAAACCAGAGTCAGTCCTGCAGGCAGCGGAACGTCCCGCTGCCTGTCCTTTTTGCGATTTCAATTCGCAAGCTCGTGCGTTTCATCACAGAACCGCATCGCGAAGAGCGCTAAACTGAACTTTTTCGGAGGACTGTTATGGAACCGTTTCGCATTCATATATTCGTTTGTACCCAGCAAAAACCCGAAGGTGTGACCTCATGTGCGGCCAGCGGATCGTTTGCTCTGCTCGACGGTCTCGATCGCGAAATCCAGGCACGCGGCATGGATGGCGAGGTGCAACTCACGACCAGCGGATGCATGGGTTTGTGCGACGAAGGCCCGGTGATGGTCGTCTACCCGGAGGGAGTCTGGTACCGGCGTGTGCAGAGGTCGGATGTGGCGGAGATTATTACGTCACACCTCAAGGGCGGCAAAGCTGTTGATCGCCTGGTCTGGAATGATGGTGCTGCGATGAAGGCGATGGCGGTCGAGCATACGCAGAAATTTCGCGCCGCCATGGCTGCCCGCGATAAGGCGGGGATGCTGCCCGATCGCCTGGAGCAGATGATCCGCGGTTATCAGCCAAGCCGCTGCATGCTTACGGCACTGGAACTCGACATCTTTACTGCAGTTGGTGATGGCGCCAAAGCGGAGCAGGTGGCAAAGACGATCGACGCGAACGCGCGGGCGACGGCAACTCTACTCAACGCGCTGGTTGCCCTCGGTGTACTTACGAAAAATGGCGACGAGTTCAAGAACACGGCGGAGACGGCGCGCTTTTTTGTGCAAGGATCGAAAGATAATCACCGCGACGGCCTGCTGCATACGGCGAACATCTGGCATCGCTGGAGCACTCTCACCGATGCTGTGCGCAGCGGCACGCGGGTTCCGGTCGCACGGGGAGCGAACGGAGACTGGACGTACAACTTCATCGCCGGCATGCAGCGCAACGCCAAGGATCGCGCGCCTCTGGTTGTAAAGGCTGTGGGCACAAGTGGAATTCGGAGAATTCTCGATCTCGGCGGAGGATCGGGCGCATACTCGATCGCATTTGCAAAGGCTTCCCCAGAAGTGCGCTGCAAGATTTTCGATCTGCCGGAAGTCACTCCGCTAACCTCGGATTACATACAAAAGGCCGGAGTCGCGCCACAGGTGAGCGTGCGTGCTGGAGACATGCTGGTTGAAGATCTTGGCACGGGCTATGACCTGGTGATGCTGAACGCTATCTGTCACATGTTTTCTGAGGAGCAGAACAAGGATCTCTTCCGGCGAGCGCGAAAAGCACTGGTGCCGAATGGAAGGTTGCTCTTACAAGACTTTATCCTCAATCCTGATAAAACGGGTCCGGCCCAAGCCGCGCTGTTTTCGCTGAATATGCTCGTTTCGACTGAGTCGGGGGCGAGTTATAGCGAGTGCGAATACACGGAGTGGATGAAAGCCGCAGGATTTGCCGACGTCAGCCGCATCAATCTGCCGGGGCCCAGCAGCCTCATCGTGGGAAAGTGAGCCCAAAAATGAAGGATAGCAGCGCAAGGTGCGTTGCTTATCCGCCCCACAAATGCTGACTGTTATGTTTTGACAGGATCGAAGGCATCGCTTGAGATGGCTCGAGCGACTAACAGAATCTCTGCCCTCCCACGCTTTCGCTTTGAGCTTTCCCAGTCCCCAAGCATTCTGCTACTCTGCGCTTTCTGTACTGGAGGGAAATACTCGACATGCAATCGAAGAATCGGTTGTTTGTGGTCACCGCTGTTCTGTTCTGTTTTGCATTTTCACTTTCTGCGGCGGACAAGAAAAACAAGGACGCAAAGTCCGACGATACCTCGAAGCCTTCGTACGAGATGACACAACCTGTGGTCGAGAACATCGATCCCAATATGTACCTGCGCATCCGCCAAGAAGGGCTGGAACATTCGCACATCATGGAGTACGCTTCGGGGCTCATGGATGGCATCGGGCCGCGGCTGACCGGCTCTCCGAATCTGAAGAAGGCGAACGAATGGACGCGCGACCAACTGACCGCCATGGGATGCACGAACGCGCACCTGGAAGACTGGGGCGAGTTTGGCATGGGATGGCGGCAACTGAATACGTGGGTTCGCATGTCCTCGCCCGACACCGCGGTCTTTATTGCGCAGGCTTTGCCCTGGTCTCCATCGAGTAACGGAGCGAAGAGCGGGCAGGCAATTTGGATCGACGCCAAGGACGAAAAAGATCTCGAGAAATACAAGGGAAACCTGGAGGGGAAGATCGTCTTCTTCGGCGAGATGCGCGAGGTGAAACCCGTCGACAAGCCATTGTGGGAGCGGCGCGACGACGCGAATCTGAAGAGCCAGGTGGAATTTCCGGTGCATGTGGGGCAGCACGAGGATTTCTTCGCGACATTTATCAAGCGGCTGGAATTTCGCGAGAAGGCTGGAAGGTTTTTTGCCAATGAGCACGCGGCGGGAATCGTGGTCCCGAGCCGGGACGGCCGTAACAATGGCGGATCCGGTGGAACGATCTTCGACGACGGCGGATCGGGTATGGGCTGGTTCACCTATCAGCGCCAGCATGCCGAGCAACTGCCCATCGTGGTCATGGCGATTGAAAGTTATGGGCGCGTTTACCGGTTGCTGAAGGCAAATGTCCCCGTCACCGTCGAGATGGATGTCGAAACCGAATTCACGGGCGATCACGAGCATGGATTCGATACCATTGCGGAGATTCCCGGGACAGATCCGAAACTGAAAGACGAAGTAGTGATGGTCGGCGGGCACCTGGACTCATGGGCATCGGGCACCGGGGCGACCGACAATGGCGCGGGAACAATCGTTGCCATGGAAGTGATGCGCATTCTTAATGCGCTGAAAGTTCAGCCGAGACGAACGATCCGCGTCGGGTTATGGACCGGCGAAGAGCAGGGCGAGTTTGGATCGTATGGATATGTCCGTCAGCATTTCGGCTACGTGCCGCTGTCGGAAGCTCCCGATCAGTTGAAACTGCCGGACTTCCTGCGCAAGCCTGCTGGGCCGGCAGTGATCAAGCCGGATCAGGCCAAGATCTCAGGATACTTCAACGTGGATAACGGGACGGGGAAAATTCGCGGTGTTTACCTTCAGCAAAACGCGGCCATCGCTTCAATCTTCCAGCAGTGGATCGCGCCTCTCGGCGATCTCGGCGTTAGCACCATCACTATGCGCGATACGGGCGGAACGGATCACGAGGCGTTTGATTCCGTCGGTATCCCGGGATTCCAGTTTATTCAGGACATGCTCGATTATGGATCCCGCACGCATCACTCGAATCAGGATGTGTACGAGCGACTGCAGCCGGATGACTTGGCGCAGGCAGCTACAGTCGAAGCGATCTTCGTCTACAACACAGCGATGCGCGACCAGATGCTGCCACGAAAGCCCTTGCCGCATCCGGAACTGAACGAGCAGAAGAACGCCCCGCTGAAGAATGTGATGCCTGGGGCAGAGAAGGCGGCGGAAGAGGAGAAGAAGCCGGGAGTGTAGATGCGTTCGCTTAGCGACCGGGCGGATGACTGGGTCGGCCCCGACATTTGCAAACTCCGAAGTTCCCACCCTTCGAAAGTCACAGAGGGCGGGTAGTCGGTTCGTTTCAGAGTTCAGGAATTGGGGGTGATTCTCATGGGGCAGAATTAGGGTTTTCATCCCATTTGCCCTGCAAAACGCTTCTGGAGTAGCCTCGTCTAAAGCTCAAACTCTCTTGGGAGTTCCACCATGTCTGCCTTCCATCTGACGATCAATGATCGTCTGCGCGATGTTGACGTCTCTCCTGATACGCCTCTGCTTTGGGTTCTGCGCGACTCGCTGCACATGACTGGCACCAAGTATGGCTGCGGCATGGGCCTGTGCGGCGCGTGCACCGTCCATCTCGACGGCGAGGCCGTGCGGGCTTGCCAGACGGCAGTCTCGTCGGTCGGAACAAAGAAGATCACAACCATTGAAGGTCTGTCGGCAGACAATTCACACCCAGTGCAGGCGGCTTGGATCGCCGAGCAGGTACCGCAGTGCGGCTATTGCCAGCCGGGACAGATCATGTCAGCTGCGGCCCTTCTGGCGAAGACGCCAAAGCCCACCGATGAGCAGATCGATTCGGCCATGATTGGGAACTTGTGCCGGTGCGGCATGTATGGCCGGATTCGGCGCGCCATTCATCGCGCCGCCGGCGAAGGAGCATAGCCATGACGATCAGCCGACGAACGTTTATCGCAGGATCGGCAGTTGCAGGTGCCGGACTTGTGATTGGTGTGCGCTTCTCAGGGTCGCTGCTTCAGGGACAGGAATCGGATAAAGCGAAGGAGAAGAAGGCGCCGAATCCGTTCGATGCGTACATCCATGTCAAACCGGACGGTAAGATCTCGCTGATCGTGGCGAAGTCAGAAATGGGGCAGGGCATCAAAACCGGATTGGCGATGATTCTCGCCGAAGAGGCCTGCGTTGATTTCAATTCGGTCAGCGTGGAGCAGGCCGAGACGCGTCCCGATCTCTACGAGCACATGGGTACGGGCGGAAGTGGTAGCACGATGGAGAACTTCATGCCGTTGCGGCGCGCGGGTGCGACTGTACGCGATTTGATGATTACCGCAGCAGCAAAAAGATGGAACGTATCGAAGAAAGATTGCGAGGCGAAGAAGGGCACGGTCGTGCATGAAGATTCGGGACGCATGGCGACTTACGGCGACCTGATCGAAGCCGCGAAAAAGTTGTCGCTGCCGGATCCTGAGAAGGTCGAACTGAAAAATGAGTCGGAGTTCGAACTGATCGGGCATGCCACTCCCAGGGTCGATATCCCCGCCAAGGTGAACGGCACTGCTGGCTTCGGAATCGACGTGCGTGTGCCGGGCATGTTGTTTGCAGTGGTGGCGCGGTGTCCAACCTTCGGAGGCAAGGCTGCAAAGTTTGACGCGGCGAAAGCGAAGGCCGCGTCCGGCGTGCGGGACGTGTTTGAAATTCCGGCATTTGCTGCCGATAGGTTTACGGCCGGCGGCGTGGTCGTGGTTGCCGATTCGACGTGGGCCGCGATGAAAGGACGGGAGGCACTCGCAGTTTCTTGGGATCGTGGGCCGGCTGCTTCAGAATCGACCGAGGGGATGTATAGGGCATTGCGCTCTGCAGCCCATAAGCCAGGCAAGCGTGTTCGCAACGATGGCGATGTCGACAAAGTGCTGTCGAACGGCGCAAAGAAAATCGAGGCGGTGTATGAGCTGCCTTTGCTCGCACACGCAACCATGGAGCCGATGAACATCACCATCCATGCACGTGGCAGCGACGCCGAGGTGTGGGCGCCCACACAGTCTCCGGATTGGGTGCAAGGGACAGTCGCGCAGGTGCTCAACCTCAAGCCGGACAAGGTCGCTGTACATACAACGTTGATGGGCGGCGGCTTCGGCCGGCGCTACATGGCGGATTTTCCGGCAGAGGCTGCGCAGATCGCCAAGGTGATCGGCAGGCCGGTGCAGCTCGTATGGTCCCGCGAGGATGACATGACGCACGATTTTTACCGTCCCGCAACGTGTCATCGGATGCAGGGAGCAGTAGATGCGAACGGAAAACCGGCAGCTTGGTTTCATACGATGGCCTCGACTTCGATTAAGGGTTTTTGGGATCCGAAGGCCGAGCCGGAGGAATCCGAAGTAGGCGGCGCAGCGCAAATTGGATACGCGATTCCAAATGTGCGCCTCGAGTTCAATCCAGTGTCCAGCGCGGTCCCGCGGGCTTGGTGGCGCTCAGTGGAAAACTCATTCAATGGGTTTGTGGTCGAGAGTTTTATCGACGAGCTTGCGGTGGCCGCGGGGAAGGACCCGTTTGAGTTCCGGCGGGGGCTCCTGGACAAGCCGGCGAATTGGAAGGCGAAAGGCGATGACGATCCCGACCCTGCAAGGTTGCGAGGCGTGCTGGAACTGGCGGCGCAGAAGGCGGGATGGGGTACTCCTCTGCCAAAAGGACGCGGTCGCGGTATTGCGGCGTTCTTCTCATTCGGGAGTTACTTCGCGGAAGTCGCGGAAGTCACGGTGAAGGGAAACGACTTCAAGATCGACCGCATCGTAGCAGCCGTGGATTGCGGACAGATTGTGAATCCGGAGTCGGTGCGCTCGCAGACTGAGGGCGCGATCGTTTATGGACTCAGTGCGGCATTGAAGAATGAGATCACGATTAAAGACGGCGCCGTCGAGCAGACCAATTTCAATGGCTATGATCCTCTTCGGATAAATGAGGTGCCGCACATTGAAGTGCATTTAACCGTCAGCAAGGACGATCCTGGTGGGATGGGAGAACCAGGATTGCCGCCAGCCGCACCCGCCGTGGCAAACGCCATCTTTGCGGCTTGCGGGCAGCGGTTAAGGAAGATGCCATTCCAGTTGCAACGTACATGAGAGACTTTCTGTCGGGTGCCCTTTGACTGACGGTTCGGCTGCCGAGCCAGGGTAGTCCCAGAGGATCTGTTCCAGCCGGTCCAAGAGCGGCTTGCGTCTTTCCCTCCAAACGCACAAGATGCCCGCAAATTGACGCGTGACGTTTTTGCGACATTCATTGGCACAATATCGAAAGTGCGCATACGTGAAGAAGGCCTAGTCTGGGCTTGGTGCGAGAAGCGGAAAAAATCACCGCCCGAACCAACTCAGGAGGCATTCGACCATGAAGTCTGATTCTGCTGCTCGAAAGATGAGAGCGTTTAGAAGAATTTTCCTTCTTCTTGCCATCACAGTATGGCTTGAAATCGCGGCGCAGCCTGCGCACAGTGCGACTGCGACAGGTGGATGTTCTGCAAGCGTGGAGAGCCGGCAACTCGATTACTGGTTGGGTGAGTGGAGCGTCGCGAATCCCGGATCGTCAGTTGGAGGAACGAGCCGGATATCCCTTTCGCTCGACAAGTGCTTGTTCGTCGAGAGATGGGGAAACGGAAAAGGCCACGCGGGCGAAAACGTTCTTGCGTATAGCTCCGACGATAAGACCTGGCGTGCATTGTTCGCGGACAACGAAGGTCGCGTCCACATTTTCACAGATGGAACAGTAACGTCGGGATCCGCTGAGTTCCATGGACCGAGTCGCGGCCCGGACGGAGAGTCCTTCCTGAATCGAGTAAAGATCGTGCGCGTAAGTGCAGACAAAGTGCAACAAATATGGGAGAAATCAACGGACAACGGCGCCACGTGGAAGGTGGTGTTTAGTGGGGAGTATTCGCGCAAAACTCAATAGCGAGCACTCAGTCCGAAGGGCGTAACAAAATGCAAACGCCGCCGGAGATCGGCGGCGTGCTTTGCGGCTGAATGTTTTCTATCTCGGGGTCTCCTCAAGCATGCCCTGCTCCAGCTTTTCCTGGCACTCGATGCAATGTCGGGTCCACGGCACGGCTTCCAGGCGCTTGGAATTGATCTCTTTGCCGCAGCTGATGCACTCGCCGAAACTACCTTCCCGGATGCGCGCGAGGGCGCCGTCGACCATCATCAGCAACTGCCGGTCGTTGTTGCTCTGGCTGAAAAGGAATTCCTTGTTGTAGGAGCTGGCAGCGCGATCTGCGATATCCTGTGCGGTATCTTCATCCGCAGAACGTCCATCCGCCTGATTGCGATTCACGGTGCGCCGCAGTTCGTGCTGCCGGGTTTCCAGTCGTTTCTTGAAAGCTTCCAGCTTCTTCTTGTCCATAACTCACTTCGACCAAAATAGCGTATGAAAGTTTTAGGACGCCCCGTCCCCAGGGCGTCCTGGTCCAAAAGGCCAAACGGCAATAATAAGACCGGGAATTATGATGCGTCAACCGGCCCAGGGGTTTCGGTGCTGGCTTAAATGAGAGAAGACGGTACTACATCATCTTTTTATCTTGGCAGCGGATTCTTCATGCTGGCCAGCGCGTAGCCCATCACCGCCATCGCAGCCGCGTTTTCCCTGAGTTCATTCGGAACGACTTTGTCGAGCGTGTCCGCCGCGGTGTGGTGGTAATCAAAATACTTGCGGCCGTCTTGCAGTATGCCGAATGCCGGCACCCCGGCTTCCGACATGGCAGCGATATCAGCACCCGGAGGATAGCCGCTGGGCTGCTGGGCGTTGGCCCCGAAACTCTGCAGCACGTTGAGCGCCGGCCTCAGGAGATCGGCGGCAGCCGTGCTGATGCGCGTTTCAAATCCGAGTGGATGAGCCGCGCCGGTATCGCACTCGATCGCAGCAACGTGGCGTGGAAAGTCGTTGGTGTGATCTGCGGTATACGCCCGGCTGCCAGCTCCGCCGCTTTCTTCATCCATCCAAGCGATCACGCGGAGCGTGCGCTTAGGGCGCAGCCCGAGTTGATGCAAGACTTCCGCGGCTTCCATGGCGACGGCGATTCCCGCGGCGTCATCAATGGCTCCGGTGCCCAGGTCCCATGAGTCCAAGTGCCCGGAGACGACAACGATCTGCTCGGGATGCTCGCTGCCTTTGAGGTCACCAATGACGTTGTAGCTTGTCGTGTCTGGCAGTTTCTGCGGCGTCAGCGTGAGGTGCATGCGAACCTTGCCTTGCACGAAGAGTTTGGCAATCAGGTCGGCGTCTTCCGCCGTGACTGCTCCGGCGGGAATGCCTGCGGGTGCGCTATATCCCGTATGCGGCAAGCGGTAATCGGCATTGCCCACAGAGCGGACGAGCGCAGCAACGGCGCCGAGTTCAGCGGCGGCTTTGGGTCCGGCACCGCGATAGCGGACGGCTTCGCCATATGCGACGAACGAGAGTCCAGCGGCGGCTTTTTGTTTGTCGAAGATTTCATTGAACAGAACAATTTTGCCCGCGACCTTGTCGCGACCGAGCGCCCGGAGTTCCTCGAAGTTGTTCACGACCACCACATCGGCGTTGAGACCTTCAACGGGCGTAGAAGTGCTTCCACCCAGCGCCGTGAGAACAACCTTCTGGGTCGTGCCCGGAACCTGTCCGGAGTACTCAACCAGTTCCGCGGTCTCCGCGCCGCGGACCCAGTGTGGGACCCTGACTTCTTCGAGCTGAATGTCGAGACCGAGTTTGCGGAGTTCCGCGGCGACATAGTCAACCGCCGCTTTTGCCTGCAGAGACCCGCTGGGGCGAGGTCCGATGTTTTCTGTCAAATGCGCGACACGCTGGTAAGCGTAGTCGTCTGCCAGTGCAGAGAGCTTGATGGATTCGAGTTCGTTGAGCAGCTGCGGCGTGAAATTCTCTTGCTGTAGCGGGGACATCTGAGGTTGGCCGAAGAATGAAGGCGGTGCGGCATTGGGCTGCTGAGTTTGGGCCGCGAGAAATGGACAAAAGAGGAACAGCAGAATCGTGAGGCGGATTTGAGTCATGGTCGGAGCACAAGTGTAACTTAAGGGCGGGAAAAACCCCACTTCTCGCGCTGGATGGGCGGGGAAATGGGGCGCTTCATGGTCCCGGAACGCCGTTACGCGGGAAGGCTGGCGGGTTTCTTCCGCAGTATCGCCGCTGAAAGCAGCGTGATGGCCAGAAAGACCGGGAAGACTTCCAGGAAAGTCATGCCGACGTTGTAGGCGGGATTGTGATAGTTGCGGGCGAATTGCTCGGCCTGGCGGGCAGTCTCGTCGAGCTTTTGGCCGCTCGCGCCGGACGCTTTGGCATGCTCGACCATTTGGGAGGCATATTTCTCGGCGAAGTCAGGCATGAACTTGAAGTAGATGATTTCCCATGTTCCAACGTAGAAGCAACATGAGAGGAGTGAGATAAGGAGCCCGACGGCGAATGCTCGCCCGAAGGTTAGTTTTCCGCCAGAGACGTTTTCCCGGTAGGAGCGGATGCCGAAAAACACCAGCAGTCCGGCCATGACCATTGTGGTGTAGCCAATAATCAGGCCCTTGTCTTCGCTCACCTTGTGGAGGAAGGGAACCGTGGCGATCATGGTCACTGCCAGGATCAAGCCCGAAAGGATTCCGAAGGTCAGCACTGTCTTTTTCATGTGGAGGTCCTCAATCGTGGAATTTAGGTTGCACGGACCGGATTGTGTGGCGGTCGCACGGAAATTGTCGTCATACCTTTGAGTGATTTCGCGTGTGGACGCCAAAAAACTTACTTTCGGGCGATGGATCACGGGATCAGGCGCGCTTCTTTTCCAAGTTGCACGGCTTGGGTGCGGCGCTTGGCGCCCAGCTTATCGAACAATCGGCTGGAGTGAGTCTTCACCGTGTTCTCACTGACGAAAAGGCGGTCGGCAATCTCGCGGTTGCTGAGCCCTGCGGCAATCAGTCCAAGGATCTCAAGTTCGCGCGGAGTGATGCCGAGTTCGGAAAGGCGCCGCCCGTCGAGAGTAAACGACTCGGTCGGTCCAGGCTGCCGGACGACCTGAACCTTATTCCGTGTGAGCGTGAGGCCGAGCCATATCCCGAGACCAGCAAACAGGGCCGCGATGAGCCCCCCGTAGATTTCTACAGAGTGTTCGATGACGAGGAACCGGTATTCAGTGACCTTGAGAACGGTGATGAGCACGCCAGCGCATAAGCCGTATACCAGAATGTCGCGCACGGCACGTCGGCGTAAGTCGCGGACAGGCTTGGAAGAGGTGATCATCGCGCCGCCATGATACCCGAAAGTCTGAACATTCGAATCGCCGTTCCCGTCACCGCGGTGTTTCAGCAGCAGATGTTTTTAGTCGTCGAACCCGGCAGCGGCCATCGTCTCAGGCGCCGCTTCGGAAGAAATAAAAATGGCCCCTTACGGGGCCACGTTCAAGAGGCGAATTTGGTGGGCAATTTCAGGAAAGGCAAAGCAAGATGCCGTCCCGCAAGCCGGAACGGCCATTCGGAGAGTGACGCTCAATGTCACCGAGAGTGAAGGTCATACAAAGAGTTTGCGGCCTCTTAGTACATCTGGTAGAAGCATTTGCCGCGCCAAAGCACCAGGAAATCGTGATCTCCATCACGGATGTGTGTAAGTCTTTGCTGAGGGCGGGGTTATAGAAGAGCTTGCTGCTTACGGAAGTGCGTGCTGATCATCAGGCGCCGTTCCCAAGTGCAGAAGAATGCATATTCGATGCACGCCCATGCCAAGCCGACTTAATGGATAGAGCCCATGACTGTCAGCCATGGGCTCTATGGGACGATGAAAGTTCTAGCTGTTGCCAGCAACGGTACGGAGCTTGCCCGGCAGAAAGTGGTACGGCGGCCAAGGACCGCTCACGGATACTTCGCAATTCTTAAGTTGCTTGGCTGCGGTCGAATAGCGGTTCTGGTATTTCTCGACGCTCTTGGTGTCGATCAGGTGGGCGATGTCGATCAGCATCCCCTCCGGTGCGACCTTCTTGCAGCTGACTTCTTCCTCGAGCGGGTTGAAGAGCTTGTGGACTTGCACAGAGAGGGCACGGGCCTTCGTCTGGCGTTCTCGCTCGCGGGAGGCCTTGACCTTCAACTTTGAGAGGTAATCGCCGCCGACAGTGTCAGGAAGTTGAATATCGATCATGGCTTCGCGCAGGGAACCGTCGCGGACGACCAACTTGATGTGCATCTCGGACTTGCCGCGCAGCTTGGCAACGCTCAGGCCGAAGGCGCGCCGGTTCACCCGGACGGCCTGCCGCAGGGCGTCGTCGCTATCGAATATTGTTCCAAACTTAAACGGTAGCACGGTGGAGTTGCGAAAACAGTTACTAACTACCCGTGCATGTTCGATTGCAGCTTTCTGATCGAGCTCACTGGCTGCGTGGTCGTATTCGCTTACAATCACGGCAAATTCGCCACTAGGATAGCTGAGAACCGCGGCGCCGTTAACTCCCTGTACACCTTCTAGCAGAAAGGGGCGCCGAGTGCGGGTTCCATTTGGGAGGGTTTGATGCTCGGTAAGACAATACGCGTACCACGCCATGTTGAACTCTCCGAACCGGGATGAGGCGGACGTATCCGCTTCTTGCGTCGAGTTTTTTCGCCAAAGCTGTACAGCGAGTTGGAAGTAAGAACCGGGCGGTACTGGGCTACACTCCGGAAGCCTTTACTGTCGCGCTTCCTAACCCCATATTACTTTGGGCATGGCCGAAATTGCAACTTTTTCTTTGCGATAAGCATCGCTAAGTTTCATTTCGCGTTGTTTGAGCGAGTTGCGTGGGCTTTCGCGCGCTCGCGTTCGCGTTCCTGCAGCGAGAGAAGGACGACTCGGAGCATTTCGTCCCAGGGGGCGGGTTTGCCGGTCCAGATCTCGAACTGGCGCGCGGCCTGATGGACGAACATTTCGATCCCGGGAATTACCTGCGCACCGCGCTCCTTCGCCAGTTTCAGCAGGCGCGTCTCGGCCGGATCGTACACCATGTCAAAGACATAGCGGGCGTTGATCTCTTTTTCCTGAAGGGGCGTTTCGCGTGTGTTACCCATCCCGACCGGTGTGGCATTGATGATGACATCAAAGGAAAGTTTCTTCAGGTCCTGGCGCTTGGCGATGCGGGCGCGCGCCTGATGAGCGAGTTTCTTGGCCGGTCCGGCGGAGCGATTCAGAATATAGACCTCGGACCCGCGTTCCTTCAGTCCGAACACGGCAGCGCGGGCAGCACCTCCTGCTCCGAGGACGAGGATTCGTGCGCCCTCCAGTGTGTTCAGGCGCCGCTCCAGAGGCCGAACGATCCCGGCTGTATCCGTATTGAATCCATACAGCTTGCCGTCCTGGGCTCGGACAACTGTGTTGCAGGCACCGACTTTTGTCGTGTGCGAATCGGTGTTGTCCAGATACGGCAGGATTGCTTCCTTGTAGGGCATGGTCACGCTGATGCCATGAATTGGTATCTCGCGGACGCAACTGAGCAGGTCTTTCAATGTTTTCGCGTGCAGCGTGAGGTAGACGCCGTTGACGTTCTCGCGGCGGAAAGCTGCATTCATGATGGCAGGAGACAGCGAGTGCGCGATGGGGTCCCCGACGACGCCATAGACTCGTGTCGCGACATCGACATTGTCGATACGATAAACGTTGCGCAATTCCTGCGCCGTTACCTGGCCCGGGGCAGTTTCCTGACCGGCGCCGGCGGACCCGAAGGTAAATATGCTGCCTGCGCGCACGCCCAACACACGGCTGATGATGCCTTGCTCCCCCATGCACATGCCGACCAGCGAGTGCCGGTCGCCTTCACGGGCCAGGAACTTGATCATGGTCACGTTGTCTGAGAGTGTGGCTGCCGTGCTGACGACTTTATAGAAGTCGGCCGGGTACGCCAGCATTTTTTCCAGCGTCTCTTCCAGCTTCTTGGTGGCGCGAAAGTCGTGGAACGAGAGAATCAAGCCAGCTTTGGAGCGTAGCTTCTGCAGTTGGTCCGGCTTGCATTTGTTAGCCGTCTGGAGCTCGACGTCGACCAGCTGACACCCGGCAGCGGTGGCCTTGTTAAGAACATCCAACTGAGAGGCGATAGAACCGCGAAACTTGCCACCGCTCGCGGCGCGGCGGCAGGTCGCAATGGCGACCATCCCATGATGCGATTCGAGAAAGCGCTTGATCCGCTGCATCGCCATGCCTGGTTTGGTAACGTAGTCTAACCTGAACTCAAGAAAGGAGTTATCTCGTGCCAGGGCCTCGGCCTTGTCGACCATTTCGTTGGCATCAGAGCCGATAACCGCTACGCAGACTCGCGGTAACCTGTGAGGCAGCAGACGCGGCGTGAACGGAGGAGCAGAGTTCATCTTTCTGGATTTCTTTGGCCTTAGCCTCGGCCGAAAGACTGCCTCGATGCCGGATAAGGATGTAAGTGAACGAACGGCGAATTATTACAGGGGCTTAATTATTTATGCAACAGGGGATTAGCTCTCGCGGCAAAAAAAATGCTCCCAAGGTGCCCATCACCCTCGTAACCTTGACCCACCCTTACCTGCTTGTTACCTTCCGGCTGAAGCCTTTCTTTTCTGGCATTTAACTGGGGAGAAGCCCGCCAGGCGGACCTTCTCTGGAGGTAACATGAAGAAAACAGGACTGTTCGTAATATTGCTGGCGACGGCATCGTGGACGCAGACCGTGCCAGATCTCAGCACGGTACAAGCTCCGCAGGGAACCGTTCCGACATCTGCCAGTTTCCCGGTCGAACGTATTCCAACACCGACTTATGCAGATTTGTATTGCGCTGGATTTATCAGCAAACACGTCCTGCCCGATGCCAACTTCATCGCCGGCGGCCTGGAAACACCGACCACGACGAAATTCGTGCGCGGGGATATTGTCTATCTGCGCGGAACCGGCTACAGCGCTGGCGCGGAGTATGAAATCATCCGGGAATTAAAGGACGTGAACGAATACGAAATGTTCCCGGGCCAGAAGAAAGTCTTGAAAGAGACGGGGCAGCCCTATGAGGAAGTCGGCCGCGTCAAGGTGATTGATACGCGGAGCAAAAGCGCGATCGCGCAGATCGAATACTCTTGCGATGGAATCAATCCGGGCGACACGGCGATTCCGTTTGCCGAAAAGCAAGTCATCGCGCCCCATGGTCCCATTCGCTTCGACCGCTTTCTGCCGGCCAGCAGCGGAAAGGCTTCCGGACGTATCGTGATGGCTAAGGACTTCGATTCAGTACTGGGAACCGGCCACAAGGTATACATCAACATAGGCTCGAACCAGGGTGTGAAGATTGGCGACTACTTCCGCGCGGTGCGGTCGTATGAAGCGGATCTGAAAGATCCCGTGGACTCTCTGTCGTTCCGGGCAGCGATTGCCGAAGACACGCAGAAGAAGATGCCTGCGTTCGATCCAGAGATGTTCGAGAAGCAGAATGGTCCTGTCATTCACGTGCGCGACTTGCCGCGTCGCGCGGTAGGCGAAATCCTGATCCTCGGCGTGACCGATACCACGGCGACCGGCATGGTCGTGTTTGCGAATGAAAACGTGATGGCGGGAGATGGCGTGGAATTCGATCAACTCAACAACTAAGTCTTGTCCGCTTAGACGCTGTGCAGTCCCAGACCGGGAACGGGAAACCGTTCCCGGTTTATTTGTCGCCTCAGGACAATAGCCCCATGTCGCGACTTCGCGAATGTTGCGCTGGAATCTACTGACTACGAGGAAGCCGCGCGTGCCAGCAACGATTGCCGACGAGCGGAATTGCCGGTTCAGCTTTCCATATGCTGATCTGTGCGGTTTCTGTCAGATACAAATGGGAAGCCCTTACGACTGACCTTGATTTTACGCATTACAAATGGGTTCTGAAAATCCGTCTTCTTGGCCAGTCTTGAGTTAGTTCCCCCCGGTCTGCGGTTTTTCTCCGAACACTTCTGCGGTGAAGGCTTCGAGCACCGCTCCCTTTTGCCACGCGTCGGACGGGAGCCCAGCTTTGCGGCAGGTTTGTTCGAGGAAGGTAAGGCGGTCCCAATGATGCTCGATCGGGACTTGGGGAAGCAGGAGTCCGCGGCGGAATGGCGTGCTGATGAGGAGGCCGTGGCGACCGACCTCAACGGCTTCGGCCGCGATCGGTTTTGGCGGTGAGAGAATGCTTAGTTCAATCTGCAGATGCGGGGCTTCTTCGAGCGTCACGGGATGAAACCGCGCGTCTTCAAAGGCAGCAGCCCGGGCTGTTTCTGCAACCGTGCGATAAATGGAACTGACCGGCAGAACGTAACCAACACATCCGCGCAACATGCCATGCAAATAAAGCGAGGTGAAGGCGCCACGGGGCTCGGCAAAATGCGGCGTCGATGGGTCGAGGGAAATCTTTCGACCTTCGAGCGCCGAGAGGATCGATTCGTGGGCTAGATGAAGAAGAGTCTTCCTCTCTTCTTGCGAGAACTCACCAGATGGCTCGCTGTGCTGCACATCGATCGGACTAGGTTGATGCAGCGACATCGCGATCGGCTTGCGGAGGCGTTACCGGTTTTCTCCGCCGGCTCAGAATGAAAGCGCGACGGCGGCGCTTTACGACGCGCCGGTCAATTTTGGACCAGAAGGCGACGAAGTAATCGATTGCTGAAACCAGAGATACCGATACCATGAACCAGATCGCTAGTATCGCGATCCAGTGAACCGGGAAAAAATAGTTGCCGTAGACAGGCCATTCTTTCCAGTGATGGTCGAGAATGACAGCGACGACCGCGACGATCTGCACGACCATCTTCAACTTTCCGAGATTGCTGGCCTCGATGGTAAAGCCCTCGGAAGCGGCGATGGAACGCAACCCACTCACTAAAAATTCACGGCCGATGACCACGATGGCGACCCAGGCGGGTACCAGGCTGGGATTGAGCTGGACCAGCACTACGAAGGCGGCAGCAATGAGAAGCTTGTCGGCGAGCGGGTCGAGCAAAATACCCATCGTGGTGATCTGATCGCGCTTGCGCGCCAGATATCCGTCAATTCCATCGGTCATAGCGGCCGCAATGAAAAGCGCGGATCCCAGCAGTTCCTTCTCGCCATTCAGGCTGCTGAAGTGCGAACTCGAGAGAATCCAGATCAACAGAGGGATGCTGGCAATGCGGCTGAGCGTGATGGAGTTCGGCAGGTTCACACAACTGGTGGGGTTCCGGCGGCCTACCGGAGGTCCAGGCTTGATTATGCTCCACGTGACAGGGGAACGCAATGCAGCAAAAAGTCCGCGTACCCCGTGCATGGAAAGCGGAGGCTTGCACAAAAAGCGTTGCACCCCAGCTGTCACTACGGGTAAAAAACTCGGTCACTGCTGACGCAGTTTATCGGTCGTCAGGGCTTCCGTCGATCGGCAATGTGCCACAGTACGCCCGTCGGATCGCTCAGATATAGCACGCGAAGGCCCCATGGCTGCAGTTCCGGCGGCTTTGCCATGGAAAGATGATACTTCTCCGGAAGACGGGCACTCTGGATGTACTCCCACCACTTGTCCGCGTCCTCTACCATTAGGCTCATCATGAAGTTCCCTGCGTGATCTTTCACGTAAAAGTTGTGTAGAAGGAACCGATATCCTTCTAATTCAAACTCACACGCTTGGTCGTTTCCCCAGGTCTCTTGAAAACCCATGTCCCGATAGAAACACCTCGAAAGCTCAAAGTCCTTGGCCGGGACGAATGTCATCAGATTGAGAACCTTGCTTAGAACCATACACGACTCCATTAGATCGCCGCATTCAGCGCCTGCGGGATAACGCTGTTCAGCTCGGGGCCGACTACTGCGGGCACGGTTCGCTTCGGTCGGAGGACGTGAGTTCGGTTATTTTGGCGCCGGAGCCATCGCGCCCGCTTTCGGCTGCTTGGCGATGATCAGATCTTTGATTTTGTCGTAAACCGATTGCGGAATGACCTTCTTCTGGACGAGTTGATTCTTCGCACGGTACGGCCGTCCGGCAATAATCTTCTGCGAATAGGCATCGCCGATACCCGGCAACGCCTTCAGTTGATCCAAGGTGGCTGTGTTGATGTCGAGCTTCTCGGCCGCGTTCTGAGCTGCGGCCATCGCGGATCCGGCCATGCCGGATGTGCTTTGCGCTCTGGCCACGCTGCTGACCAATGACAGGGCGAAGACCAGTACGGCTATCTGGGCGATCAGTTTTCTTTCAATCGATTTCATCGAGTTCCTCCTTGCAAGCGGCTTATGCGTAGATGCCGCGCTGGCGAATGGTATAAGCTACGCGGTCGATCGCGAGCATGTAAGCGGCGATACGGTTGTTGACGTGATGAGTCTCAGCATAGCGAACGACGTCTTCAAACGAAGATTTCATGATGGCGTCGAGTTGCTCGTTCACTACCGACTCCTTCCAGAAATAGCCTTGACGGTCTTGCACCCATTCGAAATAGGAAGTGGTGACGCCGCCAGCGTTGGCGAGGATATCGGGAATCACGAAAACGCCCTTGTCGGTAAGGATGTCATCGGCGGCGGAAGTCGTGGGACCGTTCGCTCCCTCGGCGAGGATGCGGCACTTGACGCGGTCTGCATTGCGACTGGTAATGACGTTCTCGGTTGCAGCGGGAATAAGGATTTCACAGTCTTCGACGAGCAGGTCAGACGTCTCAGCCTTCTCAGCACCGGGGAATCCGTGGATTGTGCCGTTTTTCTGGCGGTAGTCGACCAGGGCTTTCAGATCGAGGCCGTTCTTGTTGTACAAGCCGCCACCAACTTCGCCGATGCCGATGATCTTGTACCCTGCCTGATACATGAGAAGCGCGGCATTCGAGCCCACGTTGCCGAATCCCTGCACGATGACGCGCGTTTTATCACGAGCGAGGTTGAGCTTCTGGCAGGCTTCATCGCACACCACCATCACTCCTCGGCCGGTGGCTTCGCGGCGTCCGCGGGATCCGCCGATGTTGATCGGCTTGCCGGTGACAACCGCCGTGACGGTCTGACGCATGTGCATGGAGTAGGTGTCCATCATCCAGGCCATGATTTGTTCGTTGGTGTTGACGTCGGGTGCGGGAACGTCCTTCTCGGGCCCGATGAATTCGATCAGTTCCGAGGTATAACGGCGGGTCATGCGTTCGACTTCCCCCATCGACATTTTGTGGGGATCGCAAATCACTCCGCCCTTGGCGCCGCCGAATGGGATGTTGACCACGGCGCACTTCCAGGTCATCCAGCTGGCGAGCGCGCGAACTTCGTCGAGCGTGACGTCGGGGGCGTAACGGATGCCGCCTTTTGCCGGGCCGCGCGCGATGGAATGTTGCACGCGGAATCCCGTAAATACTTCGAGATGGCCGTCATCCATCTGCACGGGGATGTAGACGGTAACTTCCCGGTTCGGATAACGCAACACTCGCCACAGGCCTTCATCCAGATTGAGTTTCTGGGCAGCTAGATCGAAGCGGGCGCGTTGCGACTCCCACGGATTGGACTCTTTGTCCACGTGGGGAGGTGTGGCAATCGTTGTCATAAAGATAGTCTCCGGAAATATGGCAGGTGAGTAGTCCTGCTCTGCGAGGTTCGTTGCCGGGCAAGAGTGGGCAAACGTTCAGAGTATATGAGGGCGAGCGGCGGCGAAGCAAGCTCAGGACATCGAGACAGTGACATCGGAAGTGACGGTTCCCGGTGAAAAGAGGCCACTTAGGGGGCTTCTCGGTGGGGACAAAGCTCAGGCCATGTTTGCCGCGGGGGATCAAACAGTTTCCCGTGGCGACTTGCGCAGGCGATCTTTCAAACGCAGAAATGGTTGCTCGACTGTGTGGTGCAAGAGGGAAGCGACCGCGATTGCCAGCGTCATTTGTGTGATGAAGACGGCGACGTTATTTCGAAATGGAAAATTTCCGGCGATCAAAGGCCATAGAACCTCGCGAGCGGCAGCGTGGCAGAGGTACAGCGAATACGAGATCACGCCGAGATAACGCGACACCGGATTGTTCAGGAACCATGCAGGCCGCATCACCGTCGAGACCAGAACTACCGCCAGCAGATAGATAGCACTATCATCCTGCAGCGCGAACACAAGGATCAGCGCGCAAATGGGTGTGAGCGGGTGAGAGATCCATTTCGGCGGATTCCATCCGTCCTTTGCCAGCAAGGCGATGAGGCAGCCAAGGACAATTGCGTCGAGGCGGCAATCGAACGCGAACCATGTGTAAGGTGGATGCCCAATCAAGCTCAGCACGGAACGATAGACCGGCTCCGCGATGAGGATGCCATAGAGAATCTTGATCAGCTTTTGTCGCTCGACATGCCTGAGAACGAGCGGCCACAACAAGTAGAATTTCTCTTCCACGCCGAGCGACCATGCGATCGTCATCGCGCTGTAGCGCTGGTAAAATGCGTAGTAGTAATCCCCCATGTAAAAGAAAGTGGCCCAACGTCCGGGGAACGGCCGGGCCATGCGGTAGAGAATCCAGACAACATAGAAGAGCGGGAACAGGCGCAGGGCGCGGCGGGAATAGAACTGGCGGAGATCGGCCCTTCCCGTCTGATCCATTTCCTTCAGCAGAAGCCAGGTGATCAGCAGTCCGCTCAGTTCGAAGAAAAGAGTGACAGCGAATGGTCCGGGAAAATGGGCCATGATGCCGCGCTGCTCGCTGTAGTGATAGATCACTACGGCCAAAGCCGCCATGCCACGCAGGCCGAAAAGACTAGGGATCTCGCGCCGCGACAGGTTCGTGAGGAGCGAGCTTACCGCCGATTGTTCTCGGAGGCTGGCTAAGCGTTCCGTCGCCGGTAATGCTCGCTCCATGGCGCTACTGTAGAGCGCGTTCCCGGCGCAGGAGTCTTAAGAATTCTTAAGTGCGCATTCTTCCTTTGACCCGGCGAAACACAATACCGCAGGATTGTTTGTGTGGAATCAAGAACGAGCGCTCCGAAACCGACCCTTTCCTTTCTGTTGATCGAGGATGACGCCGAGCTCTGCGGAATGATGAAAGAGTTCTTCAGTCAGGCGGGCTACAGTCTCGACTGCGCATTCAACGGTCGTGACGGCCTGTCGCGTGCGCTGAAGAATTCGTACGACTTGATCGTCCTCGACGTCATGCTCCCGATGGTTGACGGCTTCACCGTGCTGCATCAACTACGCCGGCGAACGGAAGTTCCGGTCATCATGCTGACCGCGCGCGTGCACCGACGCGACCGCATCCAGGGGCTCAATGCCGGAGCCGATGATTACCTGCCGAAGCCTTTCGATCCGGATGAATTGCTGGCGAGAATGCGTGCTGTGCTGAGGCGTGCCGGGCGATTGGAGCACAATGCGGCCGAGATCAAAACCTTTGCCGATATCAAGGTCGATATGCAGACCCGCGAGGTATGGAGCGGTGGACGGCTGATCGATCTCACTGCATTGGAGTTTGACCTGCTCGACTTGTTGATCAGCGCCGGTGGCCGCATCGTGTCTCGCGATGAGATCACGTCAACTCTGCTGGAGCGCGAATCGTCGCCCTATGATCGCGCACTGGACGTGCACATCAGCCACCTGCGCCGGAAACTGGAAGGCGCCGGCGCGATGATTCACACCATCCGAGGAGTCGGATATGTATTCGCGGCGAAAGAGGCAAAGGAATGAGATCGCTTTACACCGGAATTTTGCTCTCGCTGGTTGGAATGCTCGCGCTCTCGCTGCTCATCTTTCTTATGATTTCAAACCGGGTTGAGCGCGAATACCTGGACCCGGTCTTCCAGGCGATGGATGAATTGGAGTTACAGAGCGCGCGTAGTGCGTTCGAGACAGGCGGCAATGAGGCGGCGTCGTCTTACCTGGAAAAACTGAATCAGTTATTTCACTCCGCACATTTCCTGCTGAACTCCGCGGGAGTAGACGTTGTCGAACGAGCAAATCGAGCCAGTCTCCTTCCTCCGGCACCAGCATCAAGTTCGCGCGCATGGGTGAACGGACAGTTCGTCGTGACTCATCGTTCAAGCGACGGGCGGTATTGGTTTGTCGCCGTGGACCCGCGCCGGCCGAACCAATGGGTTCTCTTCCCCTTCTACGCACTTGTTATCGCGGTCACTGCGATGCTTTGCTGGTTGGCCGCATTCGGCATCGTCTCGCCAATTCGCCGCCTGACCGGGACTGTCGAGCGATTTGGTCAGGGAGATCTTTCCGCGCGGGTTGCCATGTCGCGACGCGACGAGATTGGCGAGTTGGCGCGTTCCTTCGACGCCATGGCGGCGCGCATCGAGACACTCGTGACCAGCGAACGCAGGTTGCTGCAAGATATTTCTCACGAACTCCGATCGCCGCTCACCCGCTTGAAACTTGCGACCCGGTTAACGCGAACGGCGAGCGATCCGAAGGCTGCTCTTGATCGGGTCGACCGGGAGACGAACCGAATCACATCGCTGGTTTCTGAAATCGTTGAGATGACGCGGATGGAAGGCGACCCTGCAGTACGAAATGTGGAAGCGGTCGACATCGGCCAGGTCGTGGACGAGATTGTCGACGACTGCCGAATCGAGGCCCAGTTATTCCGCGGCTGCCGCATCCGCGTCGAAGGAAGGATTTCCGGCGAGGTTCAGGGCGATCGCGAGTTGCTCCGGCGCGCTTTTGAGAACGTGCTGCGCAACGCGATCCGTTACTCGCCCGAAAAAAGCAATATCGATCTAACGCTTGGGCAGAATTCCTTGGGCGCGAGTATCGTAATCCGCGATTATGGTCCCGGCGTTCCTGATGAACTGCTGGGCCAGATCTTTGAGCCTTTTTTCAGGGTTGAAGAATCGCGTGATGAAGAGAGCGGAGGCATCGGACTAGGCCTCTCGATCGCGAAGCGCTTGGTGCGCCTGCATCGCGGCACGATCGCCGCCGAGAATGCCGCGCCGGGACTGCGGGTGCAAATATCCCTGCCAAGCTCTGCTCCCAATCCCTAGGCGACTGCACCGTATTGATGTGCTGGCCGCTTTCAGTAGTGTCTCAATGCCGGTCCATCAGCGATCCGCGGAAGCAGTGCTACTTCGACTGAACCTCAACCGCAGTGGGAAGCGTCAGATCCTGGCCGGCTTTGTCTGTGACCTGAAGCGGTACTCCACGCTTGGCATAGGCCGCAATGATTTCGGGCTGCGACCAATCGAGGTCCCATCCATTATCAATGGCGACAACGTTATAAGAGCCGGGAACGACGTTGTGAAACACAAACGTCCCGTCGAGATCGCTCTGGTCGCGCCGGAAGAGATCGCGATTTCCTTCCGGATTTTTCGGGACCAACACGACCATGGCTCCTGAGAATCCCTTGCCTCCTTGCTTTGCTATGCCTTGCACTTCGGCGCTGCCGAGCGCTGTCGTAACGGATAACGACACGGATGCTCCCGGAGCAAGTGTGATCGAATGGCCAGAAACCTCGGCCCCTTCGGCTGAAATTTGCGCGATGGAGTATGCCCTACCTGCACCTCCGACCATAACTTCATAGTGTCCGGCCGGAATGTTTTCGAAATTGAACTGTCCCTTGGAATCAGATTGCACCATACCGGGAAAGGTGCGATTTTTCGAACGCAGTCCAATAAAGAACTGTGTGGAGTTGACGGACTCAGGAAGCGTCACCGACGCTTTCAGGGTGCACAAGGCCTCACCCGCCGAGGCGTCAAGTTCCTGACTGCTGCTGACATCGAGTCCTCTGATCTCCGTCCCCGTCGAAGCCCCCATGAGGCGAATGTTGTAGTGTCCAGCAGCAATGCCGCTGATCTCCCAGGTTCCGGGTGAAATCATACGTGCGCCAGTGTTTAGACTAGGCACGGAATCGCCAAATGCCGTTTGGTCCAACTGCGGAAAGGGAAATTGATGCGACCGAGCCTCCGGCACGTGAATGATGACCCGCAGTGATGGAACGGGACTGAGGTGGAGATCAACCTGTAGATGCTCGCCGCCGCGAATCGAAATTGGCGTGGCACTATCCGGGTCGCTCACATCCGGGTAGTACGTGATTGGGTAGGCTACATCCAGTCCCGGTTCGACCATAGCCTGCGATTGAGATGCATCCCGATCGGGGTGGACCGCGTACCAGGGCTGGGCGTCCACCGACAAATAATAGGTGCCCGGGTTCAGCGAAGCCATTTCATACGCGCCAAGATCGTCGGTTTGCCCGTTGTGCGAAGGAAGAATGCGGTGCTCTCCATCGAGGTGACTGTCGGTATAGAGAGTGAGGCGTGCATGGCGAACCGGTTCGCCGCTTTCGTCCAACACTCGGCCCGAGACGACCGCATGCGGTGCAAGTTTCAGCACAAGATTTTCCGTATCGACTGCGGCGCCTGTCACGATGGCACTCGCGTATTGATCATGCTGATCGTAGCCGGCAGAGATGAATCCGCGGCGCACTCCATTCAAGGAATATTTTCCAGCGGCTACACTCGTAAATCCGAACTTGCCGTCGTCCCCAGTAACGATGGCTTCCTGTTGCTGCGGATTCTTTACGCTCACGAGGGAGACACGAGCGCCCGCGAGCGGATGCCCGTCCGTCTTGCTGACCACGGTTCCGGCTACTCGAAAAGGAGTCGTGGAGCTTCGTCTCGCAAGAGTGGCACTCTGTGCCAAGGCGATAGAAGGCAAGATCGCAAGAGCAGTAACGAGCGCCAACCAATTCATCCGTGATCGAAATCGCATACGGGTTCTTCCGCTACTCATCCCCAGGAATCAACTGCAACTGGAGGCTCACTTTCTGATTGCCTTCCACGTGGATCACTTGTCCTTTGTTTTCGAAAGCCCGCATGGCTTCGGGATCGCGATACGGGAGATTAGGATGCTGAAGTTGAAACGCTAAAACGCGATAGCTGCCCGGCGGCAAGGTGAAATCGAATTTTCCATCAGATTGGATTGGAACCTGTTGAAATTCCCCCGGACTGTCAGGCAATGGGACGCAAGAGATCCACGCGAGCGCAGTCCACGGGCCCACTGTCAGAGGTGCGGGCCCCACGCCTGACACGCTGCCATCGATGGTGGCATAGTCATCTCGCAAGACCACATCGACCGACGCAGTGGAACCGGTCCCAATCGCCACAGGCTGATGCAGCACGTCAGTTGAGCCCATGGTCGCGGCCGCAATGTAACCACGGGCAGAGTGCAGTCGGATCCAGTAGCGCCCCGGCGCTATTCCGTCGATCACCAGCGACTCGTCATTCGGTCCGAGCGGTGGACGAAATGAGCTGTACACCCCCTGTCCGAAATCATCCGCCGATTCGATCCTCGGTTGCAGATGAAGACGGGGACTCTTCGGCGCATAGCTTGGAATAGCTCCATCTGCTCGTCCCGGGTAAGCTCGGAAGCTGCCGAAGGCCGAACCGCTGGTCCGTGGATCGCTGAGTTCCTCCTTGACGTTGAAAGCGATCGCGCTGTTTGAAACCAAATTCACCGCCGGTCCATCGACACGTGCTCCGGCAACTTTGATATTCACCGTCCCAAACATCGACTTCTCGCCTTGCATAGCTGCCGTGACCAGGTAATTCCCATTCGGCAACAGGCCCTCGATCCTGTGGTCACCGGGGTTGTAGCCCAGCGAGTAACCTGGGCCCTTGTGTCCCTGCAACGAGACGTTGACCGTCATTCCGGGGCCGTTAATATCCCCAATGACCGGAATCTTGACCGAATAATACGGTTGGTGAGTGAGCGACAGATCCGCCTGCACCGTCTGTCCCGCGGTAAGTTCGATCGTAGATGCCGATGCAAAATCCGATGCGCCAGAATAGTAGGCTGGTGGATATCCATAAAGCGGACCGCCATGAACTCTCGATTCGGGGTCTCTATCGAGCATTTCGTCCGTCAGAAGTTTGTAGGATCCTGGGGACAAATCGGCGAAGCGGAACTCGCCGGAGGAATTGGGCTGCGCCACACCACGGGGCATCCATCGCGGAAGTCCTTCAATCGTCTGCCGGAAAAAGAGTTGAACTGCGAGGCCAGTCGGTGCGTCGCCAGTGGAAAGCGTCACTCGTCCCACAATCAGAGACTCGGGTTCCAGAGGAAGTGTGACCTCTTGTCCGGGACTCGCGTTGACTCCCTGCTCACCTTCGTTCAAGAAGCCAGGTTTGCGCGCGGAGAGCCAGACCGATTGAGGAGGAATTCCTGGGTCGGATTTAAGGTCGAATTCGAAATGTCCTGTGCTGTCGGTTAACATCGCGTAGCGCTGGTCACCGCTCGTCACAAGTGCTCGGCCGATAGGCGCATGGGTCACGGAATTGACCACCACTCCGCTGATCGCGGTCTTCTGCTGATCCCCCTCCATCGATTGGGCATAAGAGGATTGGCCGTGAACAGACGCCGAGGAAAGAGACGCAATCGCAAGAAGAAACGCGAGAGATGAACCGGCGCAGGTTTTCGTAGGGGGGCGGGCAATTTTCTTGCCAGCATCTATTTGGTGTTGCCGCATGAAAGCTACGATGCACGAAACCAATATTCGGCAACTCGAGGTGTCTTGAGCACAGTACGTCATGGCTGCAACAGGTTTGTGGTTGTCAGTTCGAAAAGGGGAACCAAGGGTGAGGAACGACTACTGGCACCCGAGTATACCTTCCGCGTTTCGCTGCTGTCTTGTTGTCAAGACTATTCGTCCGGTTCGGAGGCCGGGCTCGCGTTGGTATCGGTCTTAGGCTTCGCTGTGACGATTGCCTGCCAGTTCAGGATTGCATTCCACAGCATGCGCTGATCGCCTCGGTTCATGTCGCGGTGCATGGGATTGAAGTTGAAGGCAATGACATGGCCCTTGCCCACTGGCATGTCCAGGATCGCGGGACGGCCAATCAGATTCTCTTCTCCCCAGGCCTGACCGCTCACGACGAAGTCTTTGTTCTGACTGTCGCCCCACTCCATAACGATTCCACTGCGATCTTCCGGGCCATCGAGACAGGTGGTGCAATACGCCATCCGCAGCCAGCGGCGTGGCGTGTTGTAGAGCGGGAAATTCTGGCGGAAGACCCACGTGTACACGGGATATCCGTAGGCGATGGGGTGGTCGGGACGATCGAATGTGACTCGCACATGCGCACCGGGAGTGCGCGTGCCCGCCTGTTGCGCCGCGGCGGAGGACGAACCACCACCTCCGGCTGCGCTTCGCGGGACGCCTCCGGATGACCGGCGAACGAAGCGAACGAGTCCGCCTTCGAGCGCGAGCATGCTGCCGCTGCCGAGTGTCACCATCAGGCCGCCGTCGTCGACGAAGCGCTGAATCTGCGCGAGGCCTTCATAGCCGATACCTCCCGTGACGTCGTCGGACTCGGCCGGAGTGCCTAAACTGGGCGTTTGCGGAGTCTTCTTGAAGGGCATGGGCGACCAGGTTTTCGGCAAGCCCTCGATTTGCTCGGCTAGTTCGAGATCGACGTGACCATATAAGAGGACGTCGATTTTTGATCTTAAATTTCCCGCGCGAATATCTTCATCCCGCAGGTAGGTGTAAGGGACCTTGCGTTGATCGAGCGAGTAGCGAATCCATCCGATGGAATCGGTGTCGGCCCACGGAACCCAGACGCCGATGCGCGGGGCTGGCGCGGTGTGATGTGCCACTTCCGGCACGGAGGAAACTTCGGTGAAATCGAGGCCAAGCTCCTTGGCGGCCGATTCAATTGCACTGCGCAGGCCCGTCTGATCGGACAGAATCCATGATCCCTCAGGGAACTTCTCCCCGCCGCACTGGAATTCGTGCTCCGCGATCTGAATTTCGAAAGTCGCCAGGCGATAGCGGGCGGCGAGGAATGATTCCTGCCCAGTATCCTTGAGTAGGTAGGTTGATCCGCTGCCGGTGACATGGCCGACGACTTGCGGCGGTTCTTCGAGCCGAGTAAATCCCATTCGGCACACGTCAGGATCGACACTTGGAATTGCTTCCAGGTGATAGTTTGCCGGCAGTTCCCACGAGACGTCGTCATACGGAGGTTCTCCGTCTTTGGGATAGCGCTGCGGTGTCAGCAAATCCACGGTGTAGTTGCGGTAAGGTTGATCGAGACAGACCACGTACGTTCCCGCATGAAAGTAGTTTTCATCGATGACAAGCGCTTTCGGCATTTGGGAGACTTCGATGTGTTGCCCCATAAGTCGCCCGACCATGGCTGCGACCCGCGCCGGATCCCCCTGATCCTGCGGAATCAGGAAGGCGTAGGGTGGTTGCGTCAGGCCTTTCTGCCATGAGTCCCAGGACTTCTTATAGAAGTTCCGCAGCATGTCTTTGGAGTGCGTGGCGGCATCATCGAGCGCAACAAGTGCTCCAGTTTCCTGATAATTGAGATTGTCGCGAGCCGACCATGTGACTTCGCGCGGCGGGGGCACGGGCCGATACCACTCCATTGTTGTTGCGCCCGGTGAGACTGACCGCTTCTCGGTTTCGGCACTGCCGTTGCCGAAGGTTTCGTAACCGCGTCCGATGCTGTTGTGATTCATAGCTACGGAATCGAGATAAAGATGCGCGAAAGCCTCCCCGAAATTCCACGTGGAAACGCCGGGCATGCCCATGGCCGTCATCGCCTCGACCTCGCGCATGCTCATCCGGAGAAATTCGGTGTACGTGATCGGATCGATGTTCGGGTTGTAGGGGCCAGTGCCGTTCCACGTCATCATGAAGGGCACTCCTTCGTGCAGGTCGTGGACGACCGTCGGGTGCCACTCGTGAAACATCCGGTGGACGGCCTTCGTCGTCTCGTGCGTCTGCTGATGCGTGTCGCGATTGATGTCGACGAACGTGTACTTCGACCAGTAGGGCGGCGACTGCCGCGGCAGCGTGTTGCGGTCGGTCTTGCCCTTGAGATAGCGATAGAACCAGTCGACCATCTTGTCGCGTCCATCGGGATTTGAAATCGGGTTGATCAAGACGACGAGTTCCTCGCGGATGTGCTGAATCATTGGCTGCTCTGAAACCGCCAGCCGATAGGCGAGTTCGAGCATTGCCTCAGTCGATCCGGTTTCATCGGAGTGCAGTGCGGCGTTGAAGTAATAGATGGGCCGCGAGGCGGCGATCAGCTTTTCGGCGGCAGCCTGATCAGTACGGCGCGGATCGGCAAGAGAAGCAGTTGCGGCCTTCAGGCGGTCGAGATCGCGCATGCCTTTTTCGTCAGCAATCGCGATGAGGATGATGTCCCGTCCTTCTTCACTTTTGCCGATCGTGAAGACACGCACGCGAGGACTGGCTGCGGCTAAGGTGCGTGCGTATGCGTACGCCTTCTCAGTCCCCGCCAGTTCTCCCGGAGAGCCCATGGTGCGGCCGAAGAATTTCTCAGGAGAAGGTACAGTCTTTGATTCTGGAACATAGTTCACCAGCGGCGAGATGAAGTGTGGATCGGTGGTCGCCGCGGCGATCGCTTCGCTTGCTCCGGGCTCCGCAATGTCGGGGGTTTGGGCGACTGTTTCGACGAGTGCGCCGGTTAGGAGAATCAAAGAGAAAATCCACAGCAGTGCGAATCGGAACATGGGCCCTCGAAGATGAATCGAGGCGAAAGTTTAGCACGCGCAAGCTCAGCGGCCAGCAGTTTCAATGTGAAGCGATTCGATCACCGACTGCGGACCACTCGTTCTCATGCTTGCGAGGCTTATGATCGTGAACACTCGACGTGGAACCATCGTTCGAATTGAACCAGCAATGTCCATCAATTTTCTGTGAACGCCGATGTACGATCTGACATCTCAAGCCGGATGCAGCCTAGTCCTCAAGAAAAGGAACTTTCGTGAAGATCGTCGACCTGTTATTTGGCCGTCCGTTAGCCACTGAAGAAGAGAAGGCGGAGAGAATTGGCCCGGCAAAGGGCATCCCCATTTTTGGGCTCGACGCCCTCAGTTCGGCTGCGTACGGTCCAGAAGCGGCGCTGACGCTGCTGATCCCGCTCGGCATGGCGGGAGTGGCATACGTCTGGCCGATCACGATCGGGATCGTTGTATTGCTGGGCATTGTTTACTTCTCTTATCGGCAGACGATTTCTGCCTACCCGCAGGGCGGTGGATCGTACACCGTTGCAAGCGAAAACCTGGGTGAGCATGCCGGCTTGTTCGCCGCAGCCGCGCTCATGATCGACTACGTGTTGACGGCCGCAGTAGGCATTTCAGCAGGGGTCGGTGCCCTCGTTTCCGCTCTGCCCGTGCTGCAGAGCCATACCCTCGAATTGTGTTTGGCCATTTTGCTGATCATCACGATCATCAATCTCCGGGGTGTGCAGGAGACTGGCGGGGTGTTTCTGTTGCCGACCTATATCTTTGTTGGATGTCTGCTTGGACTCATTGCGATTGGAGTGTTCAAGGCGCTGTCTGCCGGAGGTCATCCCGTGCCGGTAATAGCGCCGCCGAAGTTGACTGCGGTGACGGCCACGGTGAGCGTGTGGCTGCTGCTGCGCACGTTCTCCAGCGGTTGCACAGCCATGACGGGCGTCGAGGCGGTGAGCAACGGAGTCATGGCTTTCCGTGAGCCGACAGATAAGTATGCGAAGCTCACGCTGACCATCATCATCGGAATTCTGATGGTGATGCTATTGGGGATCGCCTACCTGGTGCCGGCGTACGGAATTGCGGCTACCAACCCGGACCAGCCCGGATATCAAAGCGTGCTTTCGCAATTGCTGATGGCCGTGACAGGCCGGGGGCTTTTTTATTGGGTCAGCATCGGATCAATTCTGATTGTTCTTTCGCTTTCCGCCAATACTGCATTCGCTGATTTTCCTCGTCTCGCACGAGCTATCGCCGCCAACGGATACCTGCCGCATGCCTTCGTGCTTCGCGGTCGACGATTGGTGTTTGCCCAGGGCGTTTACGCTTTGGCGATTCTCACTGGAACGCTGCTGATCATCTTCCGTGGTGTGACGGATCGTCTGATTCCTCTCTACGCTGTCGGCGCATTCACAGCCTTCACGCTCTCGCAGGCTGGCATGGTGATGCACTGGCGGCGTCACGGCGAAGGACGTGCCAGACACAGCATGGTCCTGAACGGGGTCGGAGCCGTCGCCACCGGATTGACGACGCTGGTTGTCCTGGTGGCGAAATTTGTAGAAGGCGCCTGGATCACGGTGCTGCTGGTCCCGGCGTTGATCTTGCTCATGCGAGCAGTGCGACGTCACTATTCGCGCGTTGGAGAGGAAATCAATGCAGTCGCTCCGGTCCGGACCGACAATTTGTGCGAACCGATCGTCGTTCTGCCGATTGATCGCTGGAGCCTGGTTGCGGAAAAAGCCTTGCGGTATGCGTGGACGCTATCCAAAGAGATTCATGTACTCAACATTGCCTGCGGAGAAGATACGGATAGCCTGTGCCGCCAGTGGGGCGAGTTGGTGGAGAAACCGGCGCAGGCCGCCGGTCTTCCCGCGCCAAAACTCGTTGTGCTCGATTCTCCGTACCGCTTTGTCGTCAAGCCGATCGTGCAATACGCGCTGGAGCGTCAGGAGGCCGAGCCCGATCGCGTCATCACCGTGCTCATTCCCGAATTAGTCGAGGATCACTGGTATCACTACCTGCTGCACAACAATCGTCCGGAAGCGATTCGCGCCCTGCTGCTCTTCAATGGAAATCAGAGAATAACCGTGGCCACGATTCCGTATCACCTGCGGGCCTGAGAGGCGGAGAGGTTTTGATTGGCGCCCAGGCGTATCACCATGCCTTCGGCGGCCCCACGAACCTTGGGATAGTAGTTTCGGGCGTCGGCGATCACTTTATCGACGATCGTGTCGGTGTGCTCGGGATCGTGATGATAGAGGATCAGTTCCTGCGCGCCGCTTTCCATGGCAACATTCACAGCCTCGCGCCAATGGCTGTGTCCCCAGCCGCGACGGCGGGCGGCATAGTCTTCGGGAAGGTACTGTGCGTCGTAGATCAGCACGTCGGCGCCCTCCGCCAGTTTGCGAACGCCTTTGTCGAATTCGGCATCGCCGGGTTCGTTGTCTGTGGCATAAACAAGCACGCCATCTTTGCTCTCAACCCGGAATCCCAGGCAGCCTTGTGGATGGTTCAGCCACTGGGTCTTGATACGGACGCCATTTTCCATGTCGAGGCATCCGTTCTGGATCTCGTAGAAGTCGCGCTGGGCTCGCATCTGATCGAGATCGACAGGAAAATAGGGCGACGACATCTGGTCGGTCAGCACCTGTTCAAGACTGCGTGTCCGGCTGGACGAGTGGAACATGAACCGGCTCTTCGGGCTCTCGTACAGCGGGCGAAAGAAAGGCATGCCCTGGATGTGATCCCAATGAAAGTGCGAAACGAATACGTGGGCGGAGAAGGGGCGATCGCCAAACTCGCGTTCCAATTCCTGGCCGAGCACACGAAAGCCGGTGCCGCAATCGAAGATGTAGATCTGGTCTCCGACGCGCACTTCCACGCAGGAGGTGTTGCCTCCGTAGCGCAGGTTCTCGGCCTGTGGAGTGGGCGTGGAGCCGCGCACGCCCCAAAACTTAACTTGCATAAACCCCGCTGGTGCGACTTGAGTTATTCGCTCGCGATCGTCTTCCCGTCGGTTGACTGCTCCGCACCCGAATTTTCAGCCACATCCGCTTACCAAAAGCTGACGCAAAAAGCTCATAATACTCGGGATAGTAGCGATTTTAGCCATTTGGGCAGGGGTAACAAGTGACGAAAGTTTGATTCGGGCCATCGGGCGTCGGCAGTCAGGCTTTGGTCAAGCCGAAGTCTAACGTCTAAGGTCCAACGTCTAAGGCCGCAGGGCCCGAAGCCCAAAGCCCAAAGCCCGAAGCCCAAAGCCCAAAGCCCAAAGCATTGTCCTCCCCTATAATGAACATCCCTGAGAAAGAGCATGCTGCAGCCTGATTTCAAAGAGTTTTCCCGATTAGCCCGCGAGTCTACGCTCGTGCCAGTGGTCAAATCCGTAAGCGCCGATCTGCTCACGCCGGTCAGCGCCTTCCTGGCCATTTCTCACCAGGAATCGCATGCTTTCTTACTGGAGTCTGTGGAACGCGGCGAACAGATAGGACGCTATACCTTCCTGGGGGCGGCGCCTTATATGCGGGTTAAGGCCCACAAGGGGAAGGTGGAGATCGAGCGCGGTCGCCAACGCCAGGTCGTCGAGGAAGACGTCTTTCAGTTGGTCAAGCGGCTGCTGCGCGAGCATCGGATCGCCATCATACCGGGACTGCCTCCGTTTACCGCAGGCGCGGTGGGGTACTTCGCATACGACGTCGTACGGCACCTCGAGAAAATCGGCGAACACGCAAAAGACGACCTGTCGCTGCCCGATGCGGAACTGATGTTCTTCGATCGCCTGCTGGCATTCGATCACCTGCGCCATCAGATTCACATCATGGCTACCGCAGATGTTTCCCGCGAAACTCCAAAGCGTGCTTACGATCGTGCCCAGCGCGACATTGCGGCGCTGGAAAAGAAGCTGGCCAACGGGTTAAGCCCATCCTTGTGGCGCAAGTCCAGCGAGACGAAGCTCGGGAAACTGAAGGTACACTCAGCCACGAAACGCGAGGGATACATGCGTGGCGTGGAGCGCTGCAAGGAATACATTGCAGCCGGCGACATCTTTCAGGTTGTTTTGTCGCAGCGGCTGGATTTTGTGCCCGGCGTCGCGCCCTTCGATTTATATCGCGCGCTGCGGCAGGTGAATCCTTCTCCATATCTCTATTTTCTGAAAAACGGCGACACCCACATTCTCGGTTCATCGCCAGAAATGCTGGTACGCGTGACCGGAAGCAAACTTGAGTATCGTCCGATTGCGGGGACACATCCGCGTGGCGGAGACGAAGCCGAAGATGCGCGCCTGGAGCAGGCTATGCGCAGTGACGAAAAAGAACGCGCGGAGCACGTGATGCTCGTCGACCTTGGCCGCAACGATCTTGGACGAGTGAGCGAGTATGGTTCGGTGAAGGTCAAAGACCTGATGTACGTGGAACGTTACTCGCATGTAATGCATCTGGTTTCCGCCCTGGAGGGGACGTTGCGAAAGGATCTCGATGCGCTCGATGCGTTCGCTGCCTGCTTCCCTGCGGGAACTCTGAGCGGCGCGCCGAAAGTGCGCGCCATGCAGATCATCGAAGAACTTGAGCCAACCCGGCGCGGGATTTACGGCGGCTCGGTCCTGTACGCGGATTTTGCGGGCAATCTGGATTCATGCATCGGCATCCGCACGATGCTGATGCAAGGCAAGAAAGCGTATCTACAGGCCGGTGCGGGAATCGTTGCAGATTCTGATCCTGCCACCGAATTTCAGGAATCGATGAATAAGGCGCAGGCGGTACTGAGGGCGGTGGAAATGGCGAGGAGCGGGGGCTAGTGGTCAGTGGTTGCTGTGAATTCAGAATTGGTTAGCTAGCGATCCTGGGGCAACGATGTCATCAGGCCGTTCAGGATTCGCCCAATCTCGGCTGAATCTTGTAGCAAGCGCTCGCCATGTTCCGGTTTGATATATTCCAAGTTCTGCGCAATCAGAATCTGGGTTTCGACCTCTAACAGCGAACCTCGGGCGTGACCGAGAAATTGCTTGAACTTACCCGTCGATGCGCGTCCTTGTCCTTCGGCGATGTTGCTTGGCACCGAAATAGCCGCTCGGCGCAATTGTGCGCTCAGTCCATTTGTCTCCGCTTTAGGGAACGACTGAGTGCAGCGGTACACGTCCGTTACAAGTGTCATTGCTTTCCGCCAAACCACCAAATCACGATAGGACCGGACGAGAGACGTCTTAGGAAATTGCACTCGATGATTATACGGGTCGGAGGACGGTGCTTGAATGACGAGCATCACAGGAGATGTTGGCCAGCACCAAAACGGGAATTCGAAGCCTGTTCGCAACTGACCACTAACCACTAACCACTAACCACTAAATCCTGATCCCTGACCCCTGACCCCTGCTCACTGCCTGAGAAAGTTTTCCACCAGCTTCTTACCCGCATCGGTCAGCACGCTTTCCGGATGAAACTGCACGCCTTCGACCGGATACTTCTTGTGACGCAGACCCATGATGGTGCGAGTACCATCTTTTTCGGTGGTCCAGGCGCTCACTTCCAGTTCTGCGGGCAGATTCTGTTCCTCGACGATCAGCGAGTGATAGCGCGTTGCCGTCATGGGGATCGGCAGACCCTGAAAGACGGTTCTGTTGTCATGCAAGACGGCGCTCGTCTTGCCATGCATGAGATGCGGAGCGCGAATCACTCGTCCGCCAAAAGCTTCTCCGATGGCCTGGTGTCCAAGACACACGCCTAAGACCGGAACCTTGCCTGCAAAATGACGAATCAGATCGATGCTGATGCCCGCATCGTGCGGCGTACACGGGCCGGGCGACACAACGATTTTCTCCGGCCTCATGGCCTCGACTTCTTCGACCTTGATTTGATCATTGCGGCGCACTTCCACTTTCGCGCCTAGCTCACCAAGGTACTGGACCAGGTTGTAAGTAAACGAATCGTAGTTGTCGAGCACGAAAACCAAGGTCTAAAGCTCCTCGAATCAGATTACACCGAAAAGCAGGGACTAGGGATCTAGGACTAGGGATAGGGACCAGTGATGGATGGTCAGTGGTCGCTTTTCGGCAGCGTTCTCGACGTCTTCTGCAGGGCCACTCTCTGATCGGTGTTCACTGACCCCTGACCCTGACCCCTAATCACTAATCACTGGTCACTGACCACTGTCTTCCAGCCTCCCCGACCGAGCCATTCGCTGACCCAACAGTGGTATTGACCGACATACTGGCTGCGGCGCATGCTTCTATCCGTCCAAACGCCACTTCATTTGCCACTTTGGAGGACGCATGGCTGAGCCCCAGGAAGAAAAAAGGGGTGCAAGGCGATTTGCGCTCCGCGTACCGGTTACCGTCAA
>Ga0070735_10000567_pt1 | contig 39523 bp, 36 predicted proteins | sample Coa_R1_FD_66443 | JGI IMG/M metagenome (GOLD analysis project Ga0070735, IMG submission 66443) | Surface soil microbial communities from Centralia Pennsylvania, which are recovering from an underground coalmine fire - Coalmine... | ecosystem: Environmental > Terrestrial > Soil > Unclassified ... | reverse complement strand
TACGCCGACCAGAGCCACCCGAACTGCCTGCCCATACCCACGATCAAAGCGACGCCGGGGCCTGGCGGGCAAACAACCGCCGCGCCGGCGAGCCACAACGACGCGTTGTGGGGCTAGGGTCGGTGGGCGTGGATCTCGAGGCCGTCCGCACCTTCGTCGCGGTCAGCGACGCCGGGCAGTTTTCCGACGCCGCCGCCGAGCTCTCGGTCACCCAGCAGGCGGTCTCCAAGCGGATCGCGGCGCTGGAGAAGGACCTCGGCGTGCGGCTGTTCACCCGCACGGCGCGCGGCGCCGAGCTCACCGTGGACGGGCAGGCGTTCCTGCCGCCCGCCCGCGAGCTCCTGCAGGCCGAAGAACGGGCCGCTGCCTCGGTGCGGACCCCAGAACCCGGCCGCCGGGCGCTGCGCGTCGACGTGATCAGCAGGCGGATCGCCCCGGCCGCCCTGCTGCGCGGCTTCCACCGCTCGCAGCCCGCGGTCGAACTCGACGTGGTGACCCTGTTCGACGCCGAGACGGCGATCGCGGCGGTCCGGTCCGGCAGCATCGACGCCACCTTCCGGGCTGTGTCCGCGCGGCAACTGACCGGCGGCGTCCGGGCCACCCGGGTGCTCGACGAGCCCCACCAGCTGCTGACCGGGCCGGGGCATGCGCTGGCCGCGGCGCGTTCGGTCACGCTGGCCCAGCTCGCCGGGCACCGGATCTGGATACCCGGCATCGTGCCCGGGACCGAGTGGGCGGCCTACTACGACGAGCTCGCGGTCACGTTCGGCCTTTGTATCGACGCCGTGGGCCCCAACTTCGGCACCGAGTCCCTGCTGGACGTGATCGCCGGCTCCGCGGACCTGGCCAGCCTCGTCGGTGAGCAGACCCGGCTGCTGTGGCCCGCCGACTACGGCCTGCGGCGTATCGCCGTGCATGATCCCACGCCGGCGTACCCGCACTCGCTGGTCTGGCGGAGCGACAACCCGCACCCCGCGCTGCGCACCCTGCGAACCTTCCTGGGCTCGGTCGAGCCCGGCACCGAAACCTGGATTCCCGGATGGGCGCGGCTCTAGCGGAGCCGCAGGTAGCGAGGGCGTGCCTGAGCGGCGCGCCGCGGCGGCTCAGGATGTGAATATGCAACAGATCTGGAACTCGTGACGGAAAACAGTAACATGGATCCGCCGCCCCTGGAACCGGAACGAGGAGGGCGGGGGTGCCCGCTGAACCGCAGTCAGACGCCGTGACCCGGCCGCTACCGTCGCCGGATCCTGTGCCACCACCACTCCTGTCGCGGACCGAGATGCGGAACGTCCGCACGACGGAGATCGACATCGTCGGGACGCTCGAACTGCTCCGGCTGCTCAACGCGGAGGACGCGGTGGTGGCCGACGCCGTCGCCGCGATCTTGCCGACCTTGGCCGAGGTGGTCGACCGCGCCGTGGCCCTGGTCCGCGACGGCGGCCACGTGCACTACTTCGGGGCCGGCTCGTCGGGCCGGATCGGGGTGCTAGACGCGGCCGAGATCGTTCCGACGTTCGGGGTGGACGCCAGCTTGTTCGTCGCGCATCACGCCGGCGGCGAGAGCGCGGTGGCATACGCGGTCGAGGGGGCCGAGGACCGGGAGTCGCTGGGCCGTCAGGCGGCCGTGGCGGTGACCGGGGCCGACGTGGCGGTCGGCCTGTCGGCCAGCGGACGCACCCCATATGTCGCCGGGGCGTTGCGCGCGGCGCGGACCGCCGGGGCGTTCACCGTCCTGGTCAGCAGTAACCTGTCGGCCCCGCTAGCGGACCTGGCCGACCGCGCTCTGCTGGTCGACACCGGGCCCGAGGCGATCGCGGGGTCGACCCGGCTCAAGGCGTCCACGGCGCAGAAAATGATCCTGAACTCGCTGTCCACCGCAGTCATGATCAGGCTCGGCCGGACCTACTCCAACCTCATGGTCTCGCTGTCCGGCACAAACGAGAAGCTGCGCCAGCGGCAGATCCTGATCTTGATGGAGACCTCCGGTGCCACCGAGGCGGCCTCCTGTGCCGAGCTGGCCCGCTGCGGCGGCGACCTGCGGCTGGCCATGCTGTGCCTGCTGTCCGGGCTGGAGCCGCAGGCGGCAGCCGAGGCGCTGGCGGCAGGCGGCAGCGTCCGCGCGGCCCTGACCGCGACCGGCGCAGTTGTGACCGGGACGACGGTGGGCGGCGTAGCGGAGTGAAACCCGGTTTCATCCCATGTGCGGCGGACTTCGGACGCGAGGCGAGGGCTGGGCTGGTGGGATGCGTGTGACGTGGCTAGTCAAGGTGCTGTTGTGACCGCTTCCGTCCTGATGGCCAGCTACCAGGACCGGCCCGGTCACCCGGCGGGCGGGTATCCGGCGGTGTCCGGGTTGCTGCTCGGCGTGCTGGCGTGCGGCTTTCCGCCCGCCGTCGCCATCCGGGTACGCACGCCGGAGGGTAGTCCTTACGCAGCCGCCGGAGGCTGGGCCCGGCTGGCCGACGCGGACTTCCGGGCGCCGGTCCCGGCCGGCGCGGACACGCTGTTCGACCTGGCCTCGCTGACCAAGGTGGTGGCCACGCTGCCGATGGTGCTGCTACTGCACCAGCGCGGCTGGTGGAGCATCGACGACCCGGTGGCCCGCTGGCTGCCCGGCGCGCCGCGATCCGCGGTCACCATCGCGCAGTGCCTGCTGCATGTTTCCGGGCTGGTGCCGCACCGGCCCTACTACGAAACCTGCGCCGGGCCGGCCGAGATCAGGCGGGCGGTGACCGCGGAGTTGGCAGACGCGGCACCTGGGCCTGTCACCTACAGCGACCTGGGGTTCATGCTGCTCGGCTGGGCTGTGGAGGAGTGCGCGGGCGAGCCGCTGGCGGAGCTAGCTGCCCGCGAGGTGTTCGGGCCGCTCGGGATGAGTTCGACCGGGTACCGGCCACGGGTGCCGCTGGCGCGCATCGCGGCCACGGAGGCTGACGGCGACCAGCGGGCTGGCGACGAGCAGCGCAGCGGTGCGGGTGTGGTCTGGGGGCAGGTGCACGACGGAAACGCGTTCGCGCTTGGCGGGGTCAGCGGGCACGCCGGGCTGTTCGGCACGGCTGAGGATCTGGGCCGGTTCGCGGCCGCGCTCCTCACGCCGGACCGGCATCCGGTGCTCAGCGCCGAGACCCTGGCGCTGATGACCGCGCGGCATGCGGGCGCGGGGACTGAGGCACGAGTGCTCGGCTGGCGGCTTCGACCCGAGGCCTGGGGGGACTGGCCGGAGGGGACGTTCTGGCATACCGGTTTCACGGGCACCTCGCTGCTGGTCGCGCCCGCGTTTGACGTCGCGGTCGTGCTGCTGACCAATGCCGTGCACCCGGCCCGGCGGCTGGACCAGACGGCGGCGCTGCGGGCCAGCGTGCACCGGGCCATCCGCGAGGCGCTCGACTTCACGGTTGACGCTGGAGGCTTATCCGGGCGGGCTGTGGCTGTGGAAGATTTTGGTGCCGTCGGGGCTGCGGGCGGTGGTGGTGCCGTCGGGGTGCAGGGCGACGGTCCAGCCCCACTGGTGGATGGCGACGTGGTGGTGGAAGAAGCAGTACAGGGCGCAGCCGTCGACGCTGGTGGTGCCGCCGTCGGCGAGGTGGGTGACGTGGTGGACCTCACAGGCTGAGGCGGGCTGGTCGCAGCCGCCGGCCCAGCGGCAGTGCTGGTCGCGCAGGATGACCGCGCGGCGGATCGCGGCGGGGATGCCGGCGGAGTGGCCGACGTCCAGGGGCAGGCTGGGCCCGGCGAGGCGGGGACCCGCGAGCCGGGTGCGCAGGAAGCTGGCCAGGCCGCCGGGGCCGGAGACCAGGCCGGCGGCCTTGCCGATGATGGCGTGGCGGAGCATCTCCAGCGCTTGCGGCGCGGGCGGCCGCGGCCCGGGCGGGGCCGGGGGCTGGTCCGCTGCGGCGTACGGGCTGGTCGCGGCGGGCTCGCCGGTCGCGGCGGGCTCGCCGGTAGTAGCGGGCTGTCCGGCCGGGCTGGCGGGCGGCTGGTCACGGTCTGGTGAGTCATCGTCGCGCGGGTCGGCTTCGTGCGGGTCGCGGTCGTGCGGGTCGCGGTCGTGCGGGTCCTGGGGCGGGCTGGCGGCCTGGCTGGCTCCGCAGTGCGGGCCGTGGCCGGTGTAGTGCAGGCACAGGGCTACCAGGTCGTCCAGGGCGGCGGGGTCGATGCCGCCGGTGACCACGGGGATGATCGTGGCGTCGCAGGACATGGCGCGGGCGGGCGTGCCGTCCAGCCAGGCCGCGCCGTCGCTCCCCGTTTCGGAGGCGGCGGCGCGGCGGGCGGCCCACCGGATGGCCATCTCCCCGATCCACTCGGTCTGCAGAACCGACCCGTCGTCCCGGGCGCGGAGCTCGGCCAGGGAGACGTGGGCCCAGACCTTGACCGGCTGCCCGGCCCGCTCGGGGAGCAGCCCGGCGGCCACGAGGCGGCGCATCGCGTCGTGCAGCGCGTCGTGGTACCGCTGGTCCTTAGTCCGGGTGTCCCCGGCGCCGGCCGGGGCGGACAGGGCGTCCAGCACGGTGGTGACGACGGCGGCGCATTCGGGGGTGAGGTCCCCGGTGATGATCCCGGCGCCGCCGAACGTGGTCTGGACCCGGACCCGGCGGTCCTCGAAGTCCGGCAGGCCGTCATCGTCCGGGGCATCAGGCAGCGACCGGCCGTAGATCTCCGCCGCCAGCCCGGCCAGGTCGCCCTGGCTGGCGCCGCCCCGGGCCGCGCCGACCAGGATCTCATCGGCGGTGTCCCAGCAGGACGCGGGGAGCTTACCGGTCCAGCCGCAGATCTCCCGGGCTACCGGCTCGGTGAGCGCGGTGCCTTCGGCCAGCGCCGCCACCACCACGGGGTGGGTGACGGCGCGGCGGGCCCAGGCGCGGCGGGCGCGGGCCGCGCCCTTGGTGATCCCGGTGCGGTGGATCAGCCAGGAGGTGGGGCTGTAGTCCGCGTCCGCCGAATATCCCTGCCCGGCGGTGAACGCGGCCAGGATCCGGGCCCGGGCGGCGGTGGAGATCGCGTCGCCTTGCTCCAGGGCCAGCAGGCATTCGGCCTGGGCCTGGGTGACCAGGGTGGCGGGGTCGGTGGCGGCCAGGTGCCGCAGCGAGGTGAGGTACATGCCGATGGCCTCGGCGGTGCTGGCCGGGCTGGTGCTCATGGGGGACCTCACCTCCCGGGGCGGGTGGCGGGCGGACCGGATCGGCGCTCTGCAGGGGTGCGCGGGGCCTGTCCCGGGGTAGTGTCATCCGGGTCGTCAGGCCGAAAAGATCTTTTGATCTTGAGTTCGATACTATCAGGCCGCACCGGCATTTCCTCGAAACGACACGCGGGCGGGTGTGCATCCTGGGGCCGGGCATAGTCTGCCTGCATGCCGTACCTACGACCCCGCCTGCGCGCGCTACACGTGGGGGAAGCTCGAGATCATGTCGCTCCGGGCCAGCCACCGCCTGCTGATGACGCTGACCGGCGATAACATCCGCGAGACGCTCCTGCTCCCCTTCATCCGCCCCGTAGCCCTGAGTCGTAGGCGCTCTCGTCCTTTGCGGAGCCGGCGAAGCTGGCCATGTCCAGCAGGACCATGGCGTCGTAGTCCGGGGTGCCGGGGGCGGCCATGTAGACGACCAGGCGCTGACCCTCGGTGCGGGTCAGGTCGAGCGACTCGTGGGCGAGGGTCATGGTCCCGACCACCGGATGCCGGAAGCGCTTCTCGCCGTCGCCCATCCGGCGGACCTCGTACCGGTCCCACAGGCGGCTGAAGTCGGGGCTCTTCACGATCAGCTCGCCGATGATCGCGGCCAGGTCGGGGGCGTCGGGGTCGGCGCCGGCCACCGCGTGCAGGTGCGCGACGCAGCCGCGGGCCTTCTGCTCCCAGTCCGGCCACAGGGCGCGGGCCGCCGGGTGCAGGAACGTGTAGCGGATCGTGTTGCGCTGGCGGGCGGGCCATTCGGCCAGGCCGGGCAGCAGCTGATACCCGCCGGGGTTGGCGTCGAGCAGGTCGTTGGTCCGGCTCAGCACGTAGGCCGGGTTGGGGCGCAGCGCCTCGAGCAGCTGCCGCACGGTGGGCCGCACCCGCCGGGACGGCGGCGGGGGCGAGACCGGTGCCCGGCGCGCGGCCTGGGCCGCCAGGGCGCGCAGGAACTCGTGTTCCTCCTCGTCCAGGAGCAGCGCCCGGGCCAGCGCGTCGACCACGGCCGGGCTGGGCCGGGTCTCCTTGCCGCGTTCCAGGCGGGTGTAGTAGTCGATGGACACGCCGGCCAGGGTGGCCAGCTCCTCGCGCCGCAGCCCGGGCGTCCGCCGGGTCCCGGTGCCGGGCGGCAGGCCCACGTCGGCGGGCCGGACCCCGGCCCGCCTGGTCCGCAGGAACCGGCCCAGCTCGGTCTGCTCGGTCGTCATGATCCCAGTTTCCCCCGGTCCGGGCGCGGCGCGAGACACTGTGGGGGGCCCTGTCACACCCCTGAACGGCGCACCCCGGAAGATCCCGGCCTGCCGCGGGCGGTTCTGGCGCGGCAGGCTGATCACGTCAGGGGGCATCGCGCACCGGTGATCGAAAGGGGTCTCATGACGAACGGGGTCTTCGGGCCGAGCCGACCGGCGGCGGTCACCGTGACCGTTACCGGGACCCGGGATGGTGAGGGCAGCACAGGCAGCGCGGGGCAGCAGCCCGCCACCAGGAGCGTGATCGTCCTGCTGGCCTCGCTGCTCGGGTTCTTCATGCTGAGCCTGGACTCCACGGCCGTGAACGTGGCGCTGGCCGGCATCGAGCGGACGCTCGGCGGGTCCACCGCAGGCCTGCAGTGGGTGATCGACGCGTACACGCTGATGTTCGCGGCCCTGCTGATCTCGGCGGGCGCGATCTCGGACCGGATCGGCGCCAAGTGCCTGTACGCCATCGGCCTGGCCGCGTTCCTGGCCTCGTCGGCCGCGTGCGGCCTGGCGCCGACGCTCGGGTTCTTGATCGGCGGCCGGGCGGTCCAGGGCAGCGCGGCCGCGGTCATGCTGCCCGCCTCGCTCGCGCTGGTCCGGCAGGCGTACGGCAACCCGGCCCGGCGCGCCAAGGCCATCGCCGTGTGGGCGGTCGGCGGCACGGTGGCCATGGCGGGCGGCCCGGTCGCCGGCGGCGCGCTGACATCGGGCCTGAGCTGGCGGGCGATCTTCTTCCTCAACCTGCCGGCCGGAGTGGTGGCGGTCGCGCTGCTGGCCCGAGCCCCGCGGTCGCCGCTGCGCGCCGCCCCGCTCGACCCGGCCGGGCAGGTCACCGCGGTCGTGGCGCTCGCCGCGCTGACGTTCGGCGTCATCGAGGGCGGTGAGAGCGGCTTCGGCCGGCCTGCCGTGCTGGGCTGCCTGGTGCTGGCCGCGGTGGCGATGGCGGCGTTCGTCGTCGCCGAGACGCGAGCCGCCCACCCGATGGTGCCGCTCGCCCTGTTCCGGTCCCGGGCGGTATCGGTGTGCGTGGGGATCGGGTTCGCGGTCAACGTCGCCTTCTACGGCATGATCTTCGTGCTCAGCCTGTACTACCAGCGAGTCCTCGGGCAGTCCGCGGTGCTGGCGGGCCTGGAGTTCCTGCCCATGACCGCGCTGCTGCCGGTCGCCAACCTGGCCTCGGCCAGGCTGGGAACCCGGTTCGGGCCAGCCCTCGCGATCAAGGCCGGGCTGGTGGTCAGCGTGCTGGGCCTGCTGGGAATGCTGAGCCTGCTGAGCCTGCTGGCGGCGAGCGGCGGGCCGGACCGCGTGCTGCTGGCCGCGGCGCTGGTGCCGGCCGGAACCGGCCTGGGCTTCGCCGTGCCGTCGGTGATCGTGGTGCTGCTCGAGGCGATCCCGGCCGACCAGGCGGGCATGGCCGCGGGCCTGCTCAACTCGAGCCGGCAGGTTGGCGGGACGCTGGCCGTGGCGGTGTTCGGCGCCCTGATCGCGCACCGCACGTCGTTCCTGCCCGGCATGCGGGCCAGCGTGCTGATCGCCGTCGTGGTGCTGGCCGTGGCCGCCGCGGCGGCCGTCACGCTGCCGCGGGGTTCATCCCCGGCGCAACGCGAAAACGAGTTGACCGGTTTGGGGCGGTAAGTCAGGGTTGATGCAGGGCCCCGGCCCAGCACCACCACGGCGGGCGCGCGGTGCGGCGCTGGCCCCGCAGACGCCCGCCGTCCAGAGCAGGGTGCCGCATCCTGTCAGCGGCACCCTGCTCACAACATGCCGAATGTCCTTAGCGGACGCGACGTGTGGCAACGCCCGGGATGCGATACGGTGCCGATTCATGGAAGTCAACCTTTGCGTCCTGTTGTGGGCCCACGACGGACGCGACGCCGAGCTCAGCGCGTACGAAGACAAGGTGCTGGGCCTGCTCGCCGAGCACGACGGGCACGTGATCCAGCGGGCCAGGACTATGGCCGGGAACGGCAGCAGCGATCTGCCCACCGAGGTCCAGATGCTGCGGTTCGGCTCTGATACCGCGCTGGACGGCTATATGCAGGACGCCCGCCGCGAGGCCCTGGCTGGGCAGCGGGATGAGGTCATCGCCATGACCGAGATCATGCGCATCGAGATGGTCTAACCGGCCCGGGTTCCGGAAACCAGGCTAGGGTGCGGTCATGGAGACCGCCTTCTCGGCCCGGCTGCGCGACCGCTGCGATCGGGTGTGGGCCGGGCTGCACGCGCACCCGTTCCTGGGCGAGCTGGCCCGGGGCACGCTGCCGCTCGACCGGTTCCGTTTCTTCATCGAGCAGGACCTGCTGTTCCTGCCCGCCTTCGCCAAGTGCATGGCCATGGGCGCGGCGAAGTCGGCCAGCGACGCGGACCTGGAGTTCTTCACCAGGCAGCTGGACGGGATCATCCGGCTGGAGATGCCCAGTAACCGGCGGCTGCTGGACCAGGTGATCAGCCTGGGTGCGCAGGACCGCGGCGGCGCGCGGGGCATGGCCCCGGCCAACGTGGCCTACACCAGCTTCTTGCTGGCGACCGCGGCGGCGGGCGGCCCGCTGGAGATCACCGCGGCCATCTTGCCGTGCTCCTGGAGCTACATCGAGATCGCCGCGGCGCTGAAGGACGAGATCGCCGATCACCCGGTGTACTCGGACTGGGTGGCGTTCTACCTCCAGGACGAGGAGGCCGATCTCGTCCGGAACATGCGCGAGACGTTCGACGACATGACCAGGGACGGGGCGGTCAGCGACGGCAAGCGCGAGCAGCTGGCCGAGATCTTCCTGATGAGCTCACGGCTGGAGGGCATGTTCTGGGAGATGGCCTACACCCTGGACCAGTGGCCCGACCTGAGCTAGCCAGGTCAGGCTTCGGGCGGCTCGGGGGCCAGAGCCTCCTGCCACTCCCGGATATACCAGTTCTGGACTAGTCCGTTCAGGACGAACGGGTCGCCGCGGACGAACTCCTCGGCCGCCGCGCGGGTGGTGAAGATGGCCATCGCGCCGTCTTCCTGCGGGTTGGCGAAGGGCCCGATCATGAGCAGGTCGCCGCGCTCGCCGAACGCCTGCCACCGCTCGCGGTGCGCGGACACGTGAGCCGAGACCCGGGACATCATGTCCGGGGCCATCTCATACAGCACCACGGCTTTCACCCCGGTCCTCCCAGAGTTGCGGCGAACAGGCCCAGAATGTGCGCCCAGCCGACGGCGTACCCGCCACTCAGGTAGCCGCCGGGCAGCGCGCAATCCCTGGCCAGTTCCTCCTCGGTGAGCTGCTCCCAGCCGCGATGCTCGACCTCGACCCGGGTCAGCGCGGAGCCGAGGGCGGTGAAGGTCAGCTCGACCTCGGTCACCGCCGCGGCTAGGTTCCACGTCATGACGAACCGGACGGGCGGCTCCCAGACGAGCACCTCGCCCCAGTCGAACTCGGTGCCATCCTGCCAGGTCTCGAAGACCCGGCCACCCGGGCGCCGCTCGAAGGTCACGTCCCGGACCTGATCCTTCCCGGCGGAGAACGGAGTGACCGGCCACCAGATGCCGATGGTGTCCACGAACGTGTCGAAGGTGTGCCGCTGGTCGCTGCGGACCAGCACCGACTGCCGGACCGGCGGGCGCCGCAGCGCCGTGACCGTCTCCGGCACGTGGCCATCGCCGCGCCGTGCCATGGCTATCCCGCCGCCGGGGTGCGGTCGCCGGCGCCGGCTGCCCGGTCGGCTTCGACCAGGTCGCGGGCGACCTCCAGGGACGAGGCCCACATCTGGTCGAGAAACTCGCGCAGCCCCGCCAGCCCGTCGGGGCGCGCACGATACAGGCGGCGGGTCGCCACCCTGCGTTCGGTCAGCAGGCCCGCGTTCTTGAGCACGGTGAGGTGCTGGCTGACGGCGGTCCTGGTTACGTCGAAGCAGCCGGCGATCTCCCCGGCGGCCAGTTCGGTGTGGGCGACCAGGCGCAAGATGGCGCGGCGACGGGGCTCGGCGAGCGCGCGGAGCGCCTCATCCATGTCGTGTTCCCGGTCCTCCATACGCAACCCCGTCCACTAATGTTCGCAAATGCTAACGTTAGTAATTGCTATCATTTAATGTCAAGCGGCAGGCGGTGCGAGGCGGAAGAAGTCGCCGGGATCTAGTTCGTCGGCGGACGGCTGGCCGGCGTGGAAATGGCGGCCGCAGCCCAGTGTGTCCCGACCTGCTCGCCGAACGTGAGCGACTGCGGGCGGTCACGTCACGACGTCGGGTTGGACGGGACAGCCATCTGGATCAGGGCTCGTCGGGCCGGGCCGGCCGGCCAGGCGGCACGCTCGGAACGATGCGAGAGGCCTGAGTCCCGGCCGACCGCCTAGGCAACCCGCCGACCGGCGGACCGCCCGCCGCGGCCAGGTCGACAGGACCTGACGCTTCACGGCCGGGGCGGGACCAACGTGATTCGACCTCGTCGAAGACGGGCAGGCGGCGTATGGTGGCCGGCCCGGCTTGGCCCGCAGCCTGCGGGCCGCGCGGGGCCCAGGCCGGATCGGGGTGAGCCGCCAGCTGGTCCGTCCGGGTGGGTACAAAGGGGCGTGAGCTGGTCGCCGCGCCCCGCGGCGCGGCGGCTGGCCTCCCGGGATCGGCCGCGGCGGAGTAGTACGTGAGGATTTCGTCGGGGAGCCAGACGAGCGCCGTGAGGCCGCCGAGGTCGGTCTGGGTCAGCCGGATCCTGATCCCGTGCCGGGCGGCGAGCCGGGCGACTACCAGCAAGCCCATCCACTTAGGGATATCAATATCCGGCGGCGGCGGATTGTCCAGTTGCTGGTTCGCGTACGCCATCTCGTGGGCGGACATTCCGATGCCCCGGTCGGTGATGTCGACCAGGGCGCCTCCGGTGGTCAGCACGTGGCCCTTGATATGGACCGGCATATCGGCCGCCGAGAACGACGTCGCGTTGTCGATCAGCTCGACGAGCAGGTGTACGGCGTCGTGGACAGCGGGCCCGCGCACCGCGATGTCGGGCTGGACCTCGAAGGAGACGCGTTCGAAGTCCTCGACCTCGGACACCGCGGCCTCGACCAGACGGGCCAGTGTCACCGGCTGGCTCCAGTCCGTGGCGGGCTCCTGGCCGGCCAGGACCAGCAGGTTCTGCGAGTTGCGGTGCATGCGCATGGCGATACGGTTCAGCCGGGACAGGCTGGCCAGGCGCTGCTGGTCCTGCTCGCCGTGTTCAAGGCTCTCGATCAGGCGGATCTGGCGTTCCACCAGGGCCTGGCTACGTCGGGACAGGTTCACGAACATGGCGTTGGACCTGCCGCGCAGAACGCCGTCGCCGGCCGTGGGCACCGGCTCGTCGCGGCGCGTCTGGTCGAAGGTGCCCGCCGCCTGATCGGGCCGCTCAGCGGAGTCCGCCTCGGCTGGACCAGGCGCGATCCGCGCGGCCGCGGGCGGGGCGGGCTTCTCCCGCGCGGCAGGTTCCCGGGGGAACGCGTGGACTCCGGCACCGCCGCGCACTCCGGCGACCGCCCGCTCGGGGTCATGCCCATGGCGATCGGCCCGCCCGGCGGGGGCCTCGCTCGGTGTCCGCAATACGTCCACCGCGATGAGGACGGCGACCGTGAGGATCAGGATCAGGAATCCGATGCCGGCCAGCATGCCGCTCACATCCCGCCGCTCGTCAGGTGCGTGGACGGATCGAGGCACTCATCGCCGGGGGCCAGCGAGAACCGGCCCGGCGCCACCAACACGATCTCCTCCTTCCCGGCCCGCCTATTCTGCGCGGAGACGCAGAATGGCGTCACTGTAACTCTAATCGCTTAACCTCGATCCACCGCGTGAATTCGGGTGCTGGGTTCCTGATCGCTGGGCCGGGCAGCTGATTCCGGGACCGGTGGCGGGTGCGGGTTTCCCGCCGCTCGCTGGCCTGCGGCTTATCCGAGGTTCCTGGGTGGCTGGCGGTCTGGGGTGCCGTCGCGGGCTATAGGGTTCGTGACCGGTCCGGGCGGGTCAGGCCGCAGCGGGCGGGCCGGTGGCGGCTTGGAACAGGTTCGTCCGTCGTTTCCCGCCGGCGAACGACACGACGGTGAGCGATGGGCGCGCCGGGTCTGGTTTCGGGTTACGGTGGGTGACTTCCTGTTTTGGCATGCTAGCGGCCCGGCGGGTCGAGTCGGGCGGCGACAGTTCCGCGGGTCCACCCGCATCTCCGGCGTCCTCGCCGTGTGCTGCCGACCCGGTGCCGGGGGCAGGTTGTGTGCATCCGCTACTATTGGTCCGCGTGGGCTCGAAGGAATATGGCGCCAGGGTGCAGCATGGGGCTCCGCTGCGTTTCTGCTCGTTCGCCGCGTTGTTCTATTTCCAAATCCGAGCTTACTATTATCAGCCAGGTCTGGACTGGAGGCCGGTATGCAGAAAATCCCTCGGCATATGAAGACAGGCGCGGTTGCCCTTGCTGTTGCTGTCGGCCTGATGGCCGGCTTCGTCCTGGGCGTGAACTCGACAGCGGGCGCGGCGGCGGGAGCCCCGACGCGGGCGTCGGCGGCCGGCATCCCCAGCGGCTACGCCCAGGTCGACCCGCGCAACCTCACCACTGCGCAGCAGGTTTTCCTGGGACAACCGCTGAGCGATAACGCACCCATCTTCCCGGGCGACCCGCCTTTCAAATGGCAGCTCTGGAACTGCGTCAACGCCCATCCGAGCATACCCAACTGCGCCCAGGGATCGGGCTACACGCTCGAGCAGATCCAGTCACTGGGCACTCACACCGGCACGCACATCTCCGCGCCGTGCCACTTCCACGAGGGCGCGCCGTGTCTTAACCAACTGCCCGAGAAATTCTTCGGCCTGCGCCCGCTGGTCGTGATCAACGTCAAGCCGCTGATCCTTTCCCGCAACGGCAATGGCGACTTCTTCATCACTACCGGCTATATCCAGAATTGGCTGAAGAGCAGCGGGTGCGGGTCGATCCCGCAAGACTCATACGTCGTTCTGTACACCGGGCTGTCCGACTTCTACCACCTGGGTAACCAGCGGGTCCCTGGGCTTTACAACGACTACTACGACGATGTCCCCGGCTTCGACGCCGCATCCACCAAGTGGCTCTGGGATCATGGCGCGATCGGAGTCGGCGCGGACACCTTCGGCCCCGACGCCACCATGGACCAAAACTTCAGTTCAACCACCGAGATCACCGCCCTTGGCGGCATCACCTTGGAGAACATGGGCCCAGGCCTGGCCCAGATGCGGCCTTGCGGCGACTGGATGGAGCTCAACGGCCCGCGGCTGACCAGCACGCCTCAGGACCAGCTCGGCGGCAGTCTCGACTTCTCAGGCGCATGGATGGGCATGGACGGCTGGACCCCCCGGACCTCATAGCAGCCAAGGATGACCCGGCCCGCGACGGAGCCTGAGCCAACGCCCGCGTTGGCTCAGGCTCCGTCCGCTGAGCCTTTAGCTGGTCGCGCTCTCTCGCCGGATATGGAAGAACGGTGACCGGAGGATGAAGCGCGCGGCGAGCATCACGAGTACGCCAGCCGCGACGACGCCCACCAGCGACCACCGCTGCGATTGGGGCGCGTTCTGGACCGACCTCATGACGATCCAGACCAGGAACCCGGTGGCGGCCAGGGGCAGAATCCCGATCAGGATCGCGTCCCAGGCATTGCTGAAGATACGGCGCCGGTAGTACACGATGGCGGAGGTCGCGGTCAGCAGGTAGAAGCTGGCGTACAGCACCCCGCTCACGTCGATCAGCGCGGTGAAGGCGCTCTCGATCGAGCTGGCCAGCAGGTACACCCAGGTGACCGCGACGAGGATCACACCGATGACGATGCTGGCGATCGCCGGGGTGGAGAAGCGGGTGCTCACATTGCCCAGGATGGCCGGCAGGACCCGGTGACTGGCCATCCCGTACAGCATCCGGGCCAGGATCACGATGCTCACCCCGGTGGACGCGATCACCGACAGGGCCAGGGCGAGGGCCATCACCTTGGCCGCGCTGCCGCCGCCGAGCGCCTGCGCGATGTAGACCAGCGGCGCGGTGGCGTGGCCCGCCAGCTTGGCGGGCGACACCACTCCCTGCAGGCCCATCTGGCAGAACGTGTAGATGACGATGAGGATGGCGACCGCGATGACGGCGGCCCGGCCCGGGTTCTGCCGCCGGTGCTTCACTTCTTCGTTGACGTAGACGGTGGCATCCCAGCCGGCGATCATGAACACCGCGAAGAGCAGCGACGCCGCCACGTCGCCGTGACCACCGATGCCGGTGAGGCTGAACCAGCCCCTGGTGATCGGGACGGTGCCATGGTGGTGACCTAGCACCTCGACGAACCCCCACACCGCGAAGCCGATCAGGATCGCGTACTCGATCACGCCCATCGCGACCTGGCTGCGCGCGGTCAGGCGGATGCCGACGACGGCGATTACCAGCAGGACCACGATCACGGCCGTGCTGATGATGACGTTGGGCCAGATGCTCCCCGCGTTCACGCCCGCGATGGCCAGGACCGACGGGCCGAGGACCACCACGCCGGAGACGGCCGCGATGAGGCTGGCGGCGATCATCAGCCATCCGGTCATGAACCCCAGGTACGGGTTGATGGCCCGGCCAACCCACTCGAACGACGCGCCGCAGTTCGCGCTCCACAGGTTCAGCCTGCGGTAGGCGTTGGCGATGATCAGCATCGGGATCCCGCACAGGACGATGATCGGCCCGCTGCCGTAGGCCGACGACGCCGCGAGGTAGGCCAGCACCAGTCCGATCGCCACGGTGGGCGCCGAGTTGCCCATGCCGATGATGGTGTCCTGGGCGGCCCCGATCGCATCGGGCTCCAGCCGGGCGCCGGGGGCCTGGGCGCCTATCGGGATAGCAGTTACGGTTCGATCCGCCATCTGTTCTCCCCATCGGTAACCCCGGCCGGCCTGACCTGTACAGGCACCGCGCAAAACCGAGGTTAACTCTAATACGTGACCCGCCCGAGCGCGCCGATTACGAACTACCCGGCAAATTGCCGCATTTTATGTCCATTCGGCATTCAGCCCTCTCCGATGTTCGCCAGGCTCTGGCGAACCGTCGCGGTCAGCGGGTCGCCAGGGGGCAGGACCCGGTCACAGCGGATGGCCGTCTCGTGGAGCAGGGCCACGGCGTCTCCCACCCGGCCCACGGTGTAATAGAGGTGGGCTAGGTTCACCATCCGCGCCAGCGTGTCGGCGTGGTCGCTGCCGAGGACGCGGGCCGAATCAGCGCGGCACCGCTCGGCCAGGTGCGTCGCGGCCGGCATGCGCCCGGCCGCCTGATACACGGCGGCCAGATAACCCACGGTGGCGATCGTATCCGGGTGATCGCGGCCAAGCGTCTTCTCGCGGTCGGCCAGCACCCGCTTGTACTGCGCGATGGCGTCCTTGAGCCGGCCGTCGGCCAGGCAGGCCGCAGCCAGTCGTTCCCTGGTGGCCATGGTCAACGGATCGCGCGGCCCCTGCAGGCGCTCACGGTCGGCCAGGCTGCGGGCCAGCAGGCGGCCGGCCGCGCGGCCGTCGCCGGCGGCCTGGTAGGCGGCGGCGAGCTCGTCCCGGGCCGCGAGGGTCTCCGGATGCTCGTCGCCGCGGGCCTGCTCGTAGTCGCCCACCACGCGCAGCATGACGGTCACCGCGTCCGCGGCCTCCCCGGCCATGATGAGGGCACGGGCCAGGCTGACCCGGTCGGCCACGATGGCCGGGTGCCCCGGCGTAAGTTCATGGGTCCGGTCAGCCAGTACGCGCTGATACCACTGGACGGCCTCGTCGGCGTTCCCGGCAGCCAGGTACGCGGCGGCCAGCCGGCCGGCCACCGCGAGTGCATCCGGATGGCCGGCCGGCAGCTTGGCTTCGCAGCGCGCGGCAAGATCCTGCCAGAACTCGACGGCCGGCCCGGCCAGGCGGGCTTCGTCGAGGCTCCGGCCGACCCGCCGCAGCAGGGGATGACAGCCGTCCGCCCATAGCGCATCGATGGCCGAGTCCTGCAGGCTAGCCGCGTTCGCCCGCAGGCTGGCCGCCGCCCACGGCGACGGCTCGTCGGCGGGCCACGCCTCAAGCAGGGCACTGGCGGCCGCGCGCGCCGCCGGTTCGGTGAAATCGGCGGGCGCCGCCAGCTTGATCGCCTCTTGCAAGGCCGAGCTCATCAGGACGGTGGGCGGCCCGACGTCCCGGTTGAGGCCGATCAGGCCCGCTCGCTCAAGGGCGAGCAGCACGTCCCACGCTTGCTTCGGGTCGGCGGCGGACGGCGTGTGGGCCGGACCACCCAGGTACCCGATCAGGGCTTGCGTGCCGAAGACGGTGCCCGGGACGCCGTGCCCGTCCAGCAGGGCCAGGAAGACCAGCATGAGCCGGACCGCCGGGCTCGGGAGCAGCGATTCCGCCCGTTCCAAGCAGAGAATCCAGGTCACCATGGCAGACGACGGGATCTGGCCGGGACCGGTCCAGATCTCGTCCCGCCGCTGGAGGAACAGATCCCGGTAGTCCCGGCAGGTGAGGTTGGAGCTGGCGACCACCGCGGCGGCCTGGGCGAGGGCCAGTGGCTCCCGGCCGAGGATCTCGGCCAGGTCGATGGCGCCCGGGCGCTGGACCGGGTTCACGCTGAGCCGTTCGTTCAGGCCGTTCAGCGCCTCGCGGGTGCTGAACGGTCCCACCGGGAGGACCCGGGTCCCGGCCGGACCGACAGGAGCGGGGCGCGTGCTGGTGATCAGCAGCCGCCCGGCGGGCCCCGTTGGCCATAGCCCGGTGAGGTCGAGATCCTCCGGAACGTCGTCCAGTACCACCAGCCAGGGCAGCCGGGTCTCGCCCAGCCAGCTGACGAAGCGGACCGCGACCGAGCCGGCGGTCCCGGTCGGTTCCAGGCCGATGGCCGCCACCGCGGCCTGGACGAACCCGGACATAACCGCAGCCCGGTTGGTCGCCGAGATCCAGATCAGCCCGTCGATGGTGCGCGATCGCCACAGGGACTCGGCGGCCATCACCGCCGTCTGGGTCTTGCCGCATGCGCCGGCCCAGTTCGGCAGGGTCTGGGCGACCGCCGGATCGGGAACGAGCGCCAGCGCGCAGCCCGGCACCAGGACGTCGGCCAGGCCGCCGACGGTGTCGGGACGATCGGTGAAACCGTCGGCGAGCGGGGGTACCTCGCCGATGCGGAATCGCCGCGTCGGCTCAGCTGGTATTCCCACTGGGCCTCACCGCCCGCCGCCCCATCGGTCCCGCTTTCCCGGGATCCGCCTGTAGAACATCTAGATAACACGCGAAGCATCCAGGCCGGAGAGGATTGCGCATATCGGCATCTTTCGCGACATATTGATCCTGCGCGCGACCGACATTTGCCGCGAAGATGCTTTCGACCCACTCTATGGGCATTCAGTAACAAGAGTCACTGAACGTCGTCTCTTTCAGGCGTCGCCCGCGATGTTCGCCAGGCTCTGGCGGACGGTCTGGGTCAGCGGATCCCCGTAGGGCAGGACTCGCTCACAGCGCGCCAGCGCGTCCCTGAGCAGCGCCCGGGCGTCGCCGACCCGCCCCACGACATAGTAAAGATTTGCCAGGCCGGCCCGGCGCGCGAGCGTGTCCGCGTGGTCGGCTCCCAGTACCCGCTCGGAGTCCGCGGACGTCTGCTCCGAGAACTGCACAGCCGAAGCCATCCTTCCCGAGGCGAAGTAGGCTCCGGCCAGGCTCGCCTTGGTTGCGATAGTGTCCGGGTGATCGCGCCCGAGGACCGCCACCCGGTCGGACAGCACCCGCTTGTAGCCGGAGATGGCCTGCTTGTTCTGGCCAGCGGCGAGCTGGGCCGCGGCCAGCTGATCGCGGGTGCAGATGGTATGCACCTCGCGTACACCCAGTGCCCGCTCCCGCTCGGCCAGGCTCTGGGTCAGCAGCGCGATTGCTGCTTCCGCTTCGCCCGCCGTCTCGTACGCCCGCGCGAGGTGGTCCCTGACCGCGAGGGTGTCCGTGTGACCCGGGCCGCGGAACTGCTCGGATTCGGTCACCGCCCGGCGCAGGACGGTCACCGCATCCGCGGGCTGGCCCGCGGCGATCAGCGCGTCGGCCAGGCTGACCCGGGCCGAGATGATGGCCGGATGCCCGGGCGCGAAATCGACGCTTCGTTCGGCCAGGACCCGCTGGTACCAGGTGACCGCCTCGGCTCCGTACCCGGCGGCCAGGTAGGCGCCGGCCAGCCGGTCGGCGACGACCAGGGCGTCGGGGTGTCCCGGAGCCAGCTTGTTGTCGCAGTGGACGGACAGGTCACGCCAGTACTCCACGGCCGGCCCGGCCAGGCGGGCGCGGTCCAGGCTGTGTCCCGCGCGCAGCAGCAGCGGATGACAGCCGTCAGCCCACAGGAAGTCCGTGGCCCAGGTCTGCAGGCTGCTCGCGTTCGCCCGCAAGACGGCGGCCGTCCACGGCTCCGGTTCTTCGACGGGCCAGGCTTCCAGGAGCGCGCTAGCGGCCGCCTGGGCCGCCCGGTCATGGAACACCGCGGGCGCCGCCAGCCTGGTCGCCGCCTGGACCACCGGGCTCATCAGGACGGTGGGCCGCCCCTCGGCCCGGTTGATGGTGACCAGGCCGGCTCGCTCGATGACGAGCAGGGCGTCCCAGGCGGGCTTGGGGTCGACCGGCGCCCCGAAGCCGACCGTGGTAGCGCCCAGGTAGGCACTGACCGCCTGGGTGTTGAACACCGCGCCGGGGATCCCGTGACCATCGAGCAGGGCGATGAGGACCAGCATGAGCCGGACCGACTGGCCCGGCAGCAGCTGCTCGGCCTGGCCCAGGGACAGTGTCCAGGTGACCGACGCGGCCGAGGGAACCCCGCCCGCCGCCATCCCGATCTGCTGCCGCCGACGGAGGAAGTAGTCCCGGTACTCCCGGCACGCCAGCGCCGAGTTGGCGATCACCGCGGCGGCCTGGGCCAGGGCCAGCGGCTCGCGGCCGAGCGCCTCGATCAGGTCGATAGCGCCCTGGCGCTGCACGGGGTTGACGCTGAGCCGTTCGGTCAGGCAGCCCAGGGCCTCGCGGACACTGAAGAAGCCGACCGGGAAGGACCGGGTCCGGCGCCGGCTGGCCGCGACGGTCGACTGCGCGCTGGTGATCAGCAGCCGGCCCGCCGGGCCCTCGGGCCACAGGCCGTCCAGTTCGTCCACGCTGGGCAGGTCGTCCAGCACGACCAGCCACGGCTGATGAGTTTCCGCGAGCCAGCTGACGAAGCGGGCCGCGACCGATTCGGCGGTGCCGGTCGGCTCGATTCCGGTCACCGCGGTCCAGGCCTCGACGTACCCCGACAGCACCGCCGACCGGCTGGAGGCCGATATCCAGACGACCACGTCGACGGCGGCGGACCGCCACAGGGTCTCGGCGAGCATCACCGCGATCTGGGTCTTGCCCGACGCGCCCAGCCAGTTCTGCTTGCCCTCGGCGAATTCCGAACCAGGCACGAGCGTGATGGTCGACCCCGGGACCAGGGCGTCCAGGATGCCGCGGGCGGTGTCGGGCCGGTCGCTAAATCCCTCGGCCAGCGGAGGCATGTCGCCCACCCGGAACCGCACTGATTGCTCAGCCGGTATTCCTCCTGAGGGCACAGCCCGTAACTCCCATCTATTAGGTTGTGCCCAATCCTCACCGGAACGCTAAATCAGCAACACGAGAGGTTCAGGCACGGGGAGCCTTCTGATGTATCGGGATTTCGCTGTCACCACCATTATGCACGTGCAGACGCGTCACGGGCATACGCATCACGCGGGCCATTTTCCCGGATCGGCAACCCGGTGCACGAGCGTGACCAGCGGATTGCGCTGCGTCTTGGCGGGCTGCACGCGCCACGGCCCGTTCGGCATAAATACTCCTATCGTCCAGGGTCAGCGACGGAGGCCAGCAACGCGGTGCGGGCCTGGTCTACGGCGGCCAGCATCGCGCCGCGCAGGACCGGCTCACCGGGCACCCCGGTCGGGACGACGCGCGGGCGGGCGGGGCAGATGGCGGCCACGCCGGCCGCCACCCGGCCGGCCAGGGCGGTGCCGCCCGCACGGCCCACCTCGCCGCCGAGCACGATCAGGCCGGGGTCGAGCACGACGCAGACCGAGGCCACCCCGACCGCGACCCGCTGGGCGAGGTCATCGAGGAACGCGGAGGCCTCGGCCGACGGTGCGGACACCGCGGCCTGGACCGCCTCGGCGGCGGTCGCGGCCGCAAACCCGTGCCGGTCCGCGAGGGCGCGCACCGCGGCCCCGCCGGCCAGGGACTGGAAGCCGCCGCTGGCCGGGTGCCTGATGTCGGTGTGCAGCGGCGCGCCGTGCACCGGCAGGTAGCCGATCTCGCCCGCGGCCCCGGCCGTGCCGCGGTGCAGCCGGCCGCCGAGCATGGTGGCCAGGCCCAGACCGACGCCCATCCAGAACAGGGCGAAGTCGTCGACGCCGACCGCGGCTCCCGCCGCCCGTTCGGCCATGGCGGCCAGGTTCACGTCGTTCTCGATCACGACCGGCTTGTGCAGGACCCCGCGCAGCGCGTCCAGCGCCCCCTCGTGCCACGCGGGCAGGTTCACCGCCAGCTGCGGGTCGCCGGTCTGCGGGTCGACCACGCCGGGGCTGCCGATGACCAGCGCGCTCAGCCGGGCGAGGTCCACCCCGGCGCTGGCGCAGGCCCGCTCGATGGTCTCGCGGACCAGTTCCACCGGGTCGTCGGCGCCGTTCGGGTCGACGCTCACCTCGGCCACCCGGCGGCCGGTGACGTCCGCCACCGCGGCGCTGACCAGGTCGAAATCCATGTACAGGCCTGCCACGTAGGCGCTGGACGGGACGACGGAGTACAGCGCGGCGTTCGGGCCGCGGTTCCCGGCCTGCTCCCCCACGACGGCGACCAGGCCGCGTTCCTCGAGCCGGGTCAGCACCTGGGACACCGTCACCTTGGACACCCCGGTGTACTCGCTGATCTGGGACCGGGTCAGCGTGCCGCCGCTCAGCAGCAGGTCAAGGGCGGCCTGGTCGTTCAGCTCGCGCAGCAGGCTGGGCGTGCCCGGGCGGCCGCGCGCTGCCGACTTGGCCGGCTCCGCCGGCGGGGCTAGCTTGGCCGGCTCCGCCGGCGGGTCGTCCGCCGGCTGTGACTGGAGTGGGTGCTGCATCGCGGTCCCTTCGGTGGTAGCCCCTTGTATCACGTCACCGGAGCAGCTTTCATCTCGATCTGGCCACGAGGGCTATCTTATAGGAAAGTTTCCTGTTAGTTTCACCCTACGGCTAGACCTATTTTCGATGCCGAGTTTCGTCACCCGGAAGGAGTGCCAGCAGTGGGACTCAGGAAAACACCGGCCGCGCTGGTCGCGCTCGGTACCGCGGCTGCGCTCGCGATCGCGGGCTGCAGCTCCAGCAGCTCCAGCTCGTCGGCCGGCGGCTCAACCTCATCCTCATCATCTGCGCCGGCGCAGCTCACGGTCTGGCGGATGGGCGCTTCTGTCCCATCCGAGGTCACCTGGATGAACAGCGTGGTCACGCAGTTCCACCAGAACTTCCCGGCCTACGCCAATACCAAGGTCAACGTGGTGTGGGTCCCCTGGACCAGCCGCACCACCGACTGGAACAACGCGCTGGCCAGCGGCAAGAACGCCCCCGACATCACCGAGCTCGGCAACACCGACACGCCCACCGAGGCCTCGCTCGGCGTGCTGGCCAACGTGTCCAGCTTCGTCAACTCGTGGTCGGCCAAGCCCGGCCTGGTGACCGGCATGCTGGCCAACGACACGCAGGACGGGAGCGTCTACGCGGTCCCGTGGTTCGGCGGGGTGCGCGGGGTCTGGTACCGGACCGACCAGTTCAAGGCCGCGGGCATCACCAGCCCGCCAGCCACCTGGGCCCAGCTGGCCACCGACGCGAAGACGCTGATGGCCAAGTACCCCGGTACCTACGGCATCGACGCCATCACCGACGACACGAACGCGTTCGCCAGCTTCGTCTGGGGCGCCGGCGGCCAGATCGCCACCCAGAGCAACGGGACCTGGACCGCGGACCTGACCTCCCCGGCGGACGAGGCCGCGATCAGGTACTACGTCTCCCTCTACACCACCGACCACCTGTCCCCGTCTAAGTACATTGGCCAAACGGAACTCGGTAACACCGGCTCGACCTCGGGCGGAGCCAACACGGACTTCGGCCTCGGCAAGCTCGACATGTACATCGACGGGCCGTGGGCCACCGCGACGATGCCGGCCAACTCCACGGACAAGGCCAACTGGGCCTCGTTCCCGATCCCGAGCCAGAACGGCCCGAACGCGGCGCCGGTCTTCGCGGGCGGCTCGGACCTGGCCATCTTCAAGACCAGCAAGTACCAGCAGGCCGACTGGGACCTGATCTCGGTCATGGACAACACGGCGAACTCCACCTCGTTCGCCAACCTGCAGGGCTTCTTCCCGCCGTACACCGCCGAGCTGACCGGCGGGGTGTACAAGACCCAGAAGTTCATGGCCGGGTTCGCGACGGCCGCCGCGAACAGCCAGGTCTCGCCGCTGAACGCCAAGAACTGGCCGACCGCCGACACCGGCAAGTACTTCATCATCCCCGACATGCTCAAGGCGCTGATGAACGGCGCTCCGTTCGACGCGACCGTGTCGCAGGCCAACTCGCAGCTGCAGACCGTTCTCAATACCGGCGCCGAGAGCTAGGGCTTTAAGGTCTAGCCTCCGCATGGTGAGAACCATTTCGGGCCAGCCGGGTAGCCTCCGGGCCCCGGCTGGCCCTTCCTCAGGGACTCCGGCTGGCTTCCGCCAGCGGGCCAGGCTCTTCGCCAGGCGGCACCGGCTGGCTCCGTACCTGCTGCTGCTGCCGTCCGCGGCGGTAATCGCGGCCCTGGTGCTCTGGCCCACCATCCAGATCTCCGAGCTGTCGTTCCAGAACTACGGGCTGCAGCAGGAGATCGGGGCCGCGCCTGCGCAGTGGGTCGGTTTCGCGAACTACTCACACATCCTGCACGACCCGGAGTTCTGGCTGTCGCTGCGGATCTCGGTGCTCTCCGCGGCGGCCATGGTGCCGCTGACACTGGTGGTCGGCACGCTGGTCGGCCTGCTGCTCAGCCACCTGGGCCGCAGGATGGCCGCGTTCGTGTCGTCGGTGTCGGTGCTGGCCTGGGCCACGCCCGCGGTGTCGGCGAGCGTGATCTTCGTCTGGCTCGCCACCCCGGACGGCGGGGTGGTGGACTGGCTGCTTTCCCGGTTGCCGTCCTGGCTGGGCGGCGGCGCGCACTGGGCCGGGTTCTCCTGGACCAACTCGGCGCTGCCGGCCTACACGCTGGCCACCGCGGTGGTGGTGTGGCTGGGCTTCCCGTTCATCGCGGTCAGCGTGCTCGCGGGGCTGCGGACCATTCCGGTGGAGCTCTTCGAGTCCGCGCGGGTGGACGGCGGCGGGCCGTGGACGATCTTCTGGCGGGTCACCTACCCGCTGCTGCGACCGATCTTCCAGGTGCTGTTCCTGCTGTCGGTGATCTGGGACTTCGGCGTGTTCACGCAGGTGTTCATCGTCATCGGGGAGCTCGGCCAGCGCGACGAGTACAACCTGGGCATCTACGAGTACGCCACCGCGTTCACGTTGCCGCCCGCTTACGGGGTGGCGTCCGCGCTGGCCTTCATCCTCACGATCATCTTGCTGGTCATCACGGTCGGCTACGTGCGGGCATCGGTCAAGGAGGGGGCCCTGCAATGACTTCGTCCGCTATGTCGCTGGCACGCCGGCGATTGGTTCGCCGGCGGGTGGTTCGCCGGGCCGGGGTGAACCTGCTCGGGCTGCTGGTCGCGCTGATCACGCTGTTCCCGATCTTCTGGATGATCTCGACGGCGTTCAAGCCCGCCACCGAGTGGTACTCGCTGAGCCCGCATCCGCTCCCGGCGCATCCGACCCTGGGGAACTTCCGCGCGGTGATCGACGGCAACGTCATCGGGCTGCCGTACTGGAACTTCCTGAAGAACAGCCTGTTCGTGACCCTCGTGTCGGTGGTCGCGTCCTCCCTGATCGCGCTGCTGGCCGCGATCGCGCTGGCCAGGTTCCGGTTCAGGTTCCGCACCACCTACCTGATCATGCTGCTGATCGTGCAGATGCTCCCGCAGCAGGCGCTGGTCATCGCGCTGTTCCTCGACTTCCGGCCGAACCTGCTGGATAGCCTGGTCGGGCTGATCCTGGTGTACACGGCGTTCGCGCTGCCGGTGACGATCTGGATGCTGCGCAACTTCGTGGCCGCCGTGCCGCGCGAACTGGAGGAAGCGGCCGCGATCGACGGCGCCGGGCCGATGAAGGTGTTCTGGCGGATCCTGCTGCCCCTAGTGGCGCCGGGGCTCGTGGCGACCAGTGTGTTCGCGTTCGTCTTCGCCTACAACGAGTTCATCTTCGCGCTGACCTTCCTGGGCACCGACACGGCCAAGTTCACGCTGCCCATCTACGTCCAGTACTTCTACGGCCGGAACGGGGCCAACTGGGGCGCGATCATGGCCGCCTCGACGCTCTTCACGGTCCCGGTGCTGGTGTTCTTCCTGCTGGTCCAGCGCCGCCTGCGGGCGGGCTTGGTGGCTGGGGCGGTGAAGGGGTGACCGCGCTTTCCGAGAACGCGGACCCGGTGCTGACCCGGTTGGCGGACGCAATCCTCATCCCGCCGTTTCCCGGGGTCACCGCGCCGCGATGGATCCTGTCGGCGCTTTCGCGAGGGCTGGCGGGGGTGACGTTGTTCGGCCCCAACATCGCCACGCCATCGCAGGTGGCGGCGCTGACGGGTTCGCTGCGAGGTGCCGCCGCGTTGGACCCGGTGATCGCGATCGACGAGGAAGGCGGGGACGTCACCCGGGTCGCCTACGCGGACGGCAGCCCGTACCCGGGGAACGCGGCGCTCGGCGCGGTCGACGACGTGTCGCTGACCGAGGCCGTTTACCGGGCCATCGGACTTGACCTGGCGGCGCTGGGGATCAACTTCGACCTGGCGCCGTGCGCCGACGTGCTCGGCTCGGCGGACAGCCCGGCGGTCGGCACCCGCTCGTTCGGCGCGGATACCGACCTGGTGTCCCGGCACACGGCCGCCGCGGTGGCCGGCCTGCAGGGTACGGGCGTGGCCGCGTGCGCCAAGCATTTCCCCGGCCACGGCCGGACCATGACGGACACGCACCTGGCCGTCGCGACGATCGAGGGCGGCCTGGCCGAGCTGCGGCGACGGGACCTGCCGCCGTTCACGGCCGCGATCCGGGCCGGGATCGTCGCCATCATGCCCAGCCACCTGCGGATCCCGGAGCTCACCGGCGACCTGCCCGCCACCGTGTCCGCGGCCGCCCAGCGCGGCCTGCTGCGCGGCGAACTCGGGTTTACCGGGGTGATCGTCTCCGACGCGCTGGAGATGCGGGCGACCAGGGATGCGTTCGGCGTGCCGGGGGCCGCGGTGCTGGCCGTGGCAGCGGGAACCGACCTGCTGTGCCTGGGCCGGGACAGCGACGAGGAGGAATACCTGGCGGTCCGCTCGGCGCTAGTCGACGCGGTTCGCGACGGCACGATCACGGGGGCGCGGCTGGAAGAAGCCGCAGACCGGGTCGCGCGCCTGCGCGGGGGCCTGGCGCGCACCCGGTCCCGCGTGGTGCCCGTGTCCCTGGCCGCGTCCCTGGCCGCGTCCCTGGCTGCGTCCCTGGCCGCGTCCCTGGCTGAGGACGGGGTGGGCCTGGCGGCGGCCCGGCGCGCGGTGCGGGCGTCGGGGCCGCGGGTGGCGCTCAGCCGGCCGCTGATCGTCGAGGTCGAGCCGCTGGAGAACATCGCGGCCGGGCGGTTCGTGTGGGGGCTGGGCCGGTGGGTGCCGGCTGGCAGCGTCCGCCGGGTCAACGCGGGCGACGGCGAGGCGGCCGCGATCCATTCGGAGGCGGCCGCGATCCTTTCTGACGCGGCCGGGCGCTCGCTGGTGGCGGTGGTCCGCGACGCGCACCGGGACGCCAACACACGCGCGCTGGTCAGCACGCTGCTCGCGGCCCGGCCCGACACGGTCCTGGTCGAGATGGGCCTGCCGCGCTGGCAGCCGCCGGACGGCACCTCCTACCTGGCGACCTATGGCGCGTCCCGGGCCAGCGCCCAGGCCGCTGCCGAACTGCTCGGCCTGGCCTGAGCTGCGCGTGGTGCCATTGGTGTGCAAGTGCGCGGTGGTGCGCCGATCCGGGGAGGCGGGCGTGCGGATTCCAGGGGTTTTCCATGATCGCGAAGACTTTTGCCCCGGAAACGGGGGCCAAACCCTTCGCGATCACTGAGATGCCGGTACGTGTGGTGCCCTTGGTGCGGAAGCGGGCGGTGGTGGGCTAGCTGGAGGAGGGTGAGGGGGACGGCGAGGGTGACGGGGAGAGTGAGGGCGGCGGGGGCGGGGGTAGCGACGGGACCAGGTCGGTCAGCAGGTTCTTGTTGAAGACCATGATCGTGTAGCGGCTGAAGTAATAGATGTGCGCCGGCTTGCCGAAGGAGGCCTTGATCTCCCAGAGGGCGATCGGGTCGATCGGGAGGGGCGGCTGGATGAGGATGACGAAGTTCGCGTAGTGCTGGGTGGGGTCGTACCAGGACTTGTTGAACTCGTAGGGCCCGCCCGCCACCTCGGTGTTCTCCCAGCTCACCGGGCGCACGTTGACCGTCTCGCCGCTAGCCAGGGTGGTGGTGTTGGAGATCCCGTAGCTGCTCAGGCCGTAGGTCAGGTTGTGCTGGCCGAGCCAGTCGGCGAGGTTCTGGGTGACGGCCGGATTGCCCGGCGTCGTGACCGAGTAGCCAAGCGCCGCCAGGTAGCAGGCCAGGGCCAGGCTCAGGGCCGGCACGAGCCGGGCCTTCATGAGCCGGGCGCCCAGCATCCGGCCGGCCAGCACGGCGCCCATCGGCAGGACGGGCGAGACCTCGCGCGCGCTCCAGTACGTGGTGGGCGTGGTGCTCAGCATGTAGGCGACCAGGTTGACCAGGATGCCCACGGTCAGCAGCTGGGCGATGCGGTCCTCGCAGCTGAAGAAGCGCCGGATGACCAGCCACAGACCCCACGCGGCCAGGGCCAGGCCGATCAGGTGCAGCAGAGCGATGGCCCCGTCCAGCCCGATCGATGTCATGCCGAACAGGTCAGCGCCGTAGATGCCGCTCAGGCTCTGGACCAGCAGCCACAGATGCGCGGACATGTCGGTGACGGGGGCCACGCCACCCTGGACGGGCAGCACGGTGTAGCCGCCGTGCGCGGAGATCGCCTTGATCACGATCCGGGAGATCTCCAGCCCGGCGGCCGCGGCCACCAGCAGCGACACGTCGTACCACCCGTTGCGCCACCCCTCGCGACGCTGGACCAGGATCTGGTAGGCGCGCACGGCGGAGACGACGGCCAGCGGTCCCACGGCGATGATCAGGATCAGCGCGTCGGCGATCGCGCCCCAGGCCAGCATCACGGCGATGATGGGCGGGACGAACCACTTCCTGGGCGCGCGGTCCAGGACCAGCCAGGTCAGCAGCAGCGGCACCGAGGTGCCGATGTGGTCGGGCTGGAAGACCAGGATGAACACGCCCGCGCCGATCTGCGGCGCGGACACGATCCCGGCCGAGATGAGCAGGCGGACCATGCCCTCGCGGCCCTTGGCCTGACCGCGGCCCAGCAGCCCGGCGCTCAGCACGACCAGGGTGTAGGTGATGGCGGCCGCGGCATGGAGCACGTCGGCGTTCAGCCCGCGGACCCACTCGACGATCGCCCACTCGGGCACCTCGGTGGTGTAGAACGACACGTCGGTGACCGTCCAGCCGCGCAGCAACGGGTTGCCGTGCAGCATGTCCCAGGCCTGCAGTGCGATGGAGGCGCCGTCGGAGGTGACCTCCTGGGTGCGCGAGAGGGCCAGGTAGCACAGGTACAGCGCGACGCCCGCCACGGCCAGCCCGAGCGGCCAGGCCACCAGGATCAACCACCGACGCCACGACGCGCTGAGCCGGGGCCGCTTGAACGGGAGGCCGTTGAGCTGCGGCAGCTTGAGCCTTAGCTGCTTCGGCTGCGATTCCCCGAGCTGCGGTTCCCCCAGCTGCGGCTCGGCGAGTCGCGGTCCGTGGGGCTGCTGTTCCTCGAGCAGCGGTCCGCGCAGTCGCCGATCCCCGAGCTGCGGTCCCCCGAGCTGCGGTCCCTCGAGCTGCGGGCGCTGGGGTTGCGGTCGGCTGGGCTGCTCCGCGGTACGGCCGTTGCCGTGGCCGCCGTTTGCGTTGCCGCCGTTACCGCCGTTTGCGTTGCCGCCGTTGCCCGGGTTGACGCCGGTGCCGTCGGTGTTCTGGGCGGGCTCGGCGGACGTGCCGGGGAGCGGATTCCCTGCGCCTGCACGCGCACGGGAGACGGCGAGCGGCATCGAGCCCGGGTCGTCTTCGGATGGCGTGTGCATACTCCCCTAGCCGATTTGCGTGTGTTCCCGAGTGAGCCTAGTACGGCGCTGGGACTCGGCGCCGCTCCGGGCAGGAACACCAATGCAAGAAAATCAGTGGGGAACGTGCATAATGGCGGTCATGCGACTGTCAGCCCGGGCCGACTACGCACTGCGCGCTGTCATCGAACTCGCCGCGGCGGGCCCCGGCCATGTCACCGCCGATCAGCTCGCCCGTGCCCAGCAGATACCGGGCAAATTCCTGGAGACGATCCTGACCCAGCTGCGGCGGGCGGGGATCATTCGCAGCCAGCGCGGACCGGACGGCGGCTTCTGGCTGGCCCGGCCGGCGGCGGAGATCTCCCTGGCCGACATCATCCGGGTCATCGACGGCCAGCTGCTCGGCGTGCGCGGCGAGCGGCCGGAGAACATCACCTACCCGGGCGTGGCCGAACCGCTCCAGCAGGTGTGGATCGCGTTGCGAGCCAACGAACGCGCCGTCCTCGAGCAGGTCACACTGGCCGACATCGTGTCAGGCAACCTGCCCGACATGGTGCGGCACCTGACGGAGAACCCGCGCGCCTGGGTCTAGGGCTAGGGCGCCCGGCGGCCGGAGGGCTCGGCGGCTTAGACCGATACCGGGAACATGTCGGTGACGTCGAAGCCCGGTCCGGAGTCCGCGAAATCCATCGCCGCCTCGGTATCCGGATCGATGGTGCTGATCGAGACGAAGTCCGCGGACGGCAAGCCGGAACTCGCCTCGGCCGGCACCCGCAGGCCGGGCTCCCTCGGCATTTCCAGGACCGGCTCGTTCTGGAGTTCCGCGAGGGCAAAGTTGTCCGAGACCTCACGGAACACCTGAGAGAGCGGTGTGCCCAGGGCGCCGCAGATCGCGGCGAGCAGTTCAGATGAGGCTTCCTTCTGGCCGCGCTCGACCTCGGACAGATAGCCGAGGGAAACACGCGCCGAGGCGGAGACCTCGCGCAGCGTACGACCCTGCCGCAGGCGCAGCCGGCGCAGCACGTCACCTAGCAGCTGACGGAGCAGAACCATAGTCGCACTCCCTTCCAGGGCCGAACCGCCGACATTCTCACCGTACCTGGCACTACGGCTAGTTTGCGAGATCCGACCACCCCGTGTTCGCTGCCAACGTAACGCTGTAATCAGTCGGTATCTTCCCGGAGCCTGCCGAGCAGCAAGCCAAGGGCATGCTCCACCGTCAGTCTACGGATGAGGTGCCGGTCGCCGGTCAGGACGACGGTGCGCACCACCGTGTCGTCCGCGGCGCTGACCGCGATGTGCGCCGTGCCGACCGGCTGCCCGTCCGCGGGCTCGGGGCCCGCCACCCCGGTGGTGGCCACCCCGTAGGTCGCGCCGAGCCGGGTCCTGACCCCGGCCGCCATGGCCGCGGCGACCGGCGCGTACACCGCGCCGTGCCGGGCCAGCATGCCCCGGTCCACGCCGAGCAGGGATGCCTTGAGCTCGGTGGCGTAGGTGACGACGCCGCCGCGGAACGACGCCGAGGCACCCGGGATGTCGGTGAGCGCCGCAGCGACCAGCCCGCCGGTCAGCGACTCGGCCACGGCGACGGTGCGACCGCCCGCCTCCAGCCGGGCGAGGATCTGCCTGGCTAGCTCATACGCGTCCTCGCCCGCCGATGCCTCGACCACGATCATGCCTCCAACCTCCGGTGCCGGCCCGACTCACCCGTCCGGGGCCGGCTCGGAACGGCGCAGTCGCATCGCTTGCTGAACATAGTCGACGCCGGTCACCAGGGTGACGACAACCGCCGCCGCCATGACCAGCCCGCGCGCGATCCCCGGCGGGCTCAGTGCCGCCGGCAGCACGTACAGGCAGATCGCGATGACCTGAAGGAGGGTCTTCAGCTTGCCGCCGCGGCTGGCCGCGATCACGCCGCGGCGGATGACCCAGAACCGCAGCGCGGTCACCCCGATCTCGCGGAACATGATCACCCCGGTGACCCACCAGGGCAGTTCGCCGAGCGCCGACAGGCAGATCAGGGCCGCCCCGGTCAGTGCCTTGTCGGCCACCGGGTCGGCGATCTTGCCGAAGTCGGTGACCAGCCCCCGGCGGCGGGCCAGCCGCCCGTCGAGCAGATCCGTCAGTGAGGCGACGCAGAATGCGACGAGCGCGGCCAGCCGCCAGCCGGTGCCGCCCGCGAGCAGGCAGGCGACGAACACCGGGATCAGGAAGATGCGCAGCACGGTGAGCATGTTGGCGACGTTGACCAGCCCGGGCTCGCCAGGAGTGAGCGAAGTCACCGCCGGCCTGGCTAGATCGAGCCGGCCGGCCGGCTGACGGCGCCAGACAGGATCGCGTCGGCGATCAGGTCCACCCCGTCTGATCCGGTTACGAACGCGCGGACCAGCTCGCCGGGGGCGAGCGGAGCGGCGGACCGGACCATGGTCACCCCGTCGACCTCGGGCGCCTGATGGGCGGCCCGGCCGGTGAAGGTTCCCGGGCCGGCCTCCTCGTCGTCGTCTTCGATCAAGACGTCGAGGGTCTCCCCCAGCCGGTCGGCGGCCCGCTGCGCCATCAGTTCGTCGGCCAGGTCGGCGAAGTCCTCCACCCGGCGGGCGATCTCGGCGTCATCCAGCTTGCCCGGCCGGGATGCGGCCTCGGTCCCGTCCTCGTCGGAGTAGCCGAAAATGCCGATCGCGTCGAGTCGCGCCGAGCCCAGGAACATCTCGAGCTCGGCCAGGTCGGCGGCGGTCTCGCCGGGAAAGCCGACGATGAAGTTCGACCGGACGCCGGCCCGCGGGCTGAGCTCGCGGATCTGGTCGAGCAGGTCCAGGAACCGTTTGCGGTCGCCGAAGCGCCGCATGGCCCGCAGCACCTGGCCGCTGGCGTGCTGGAACGACAGGTCGAAGTAGTCGGCCACCCCGGGCGTGGACGTGATGACGTCGATCAGGCCCGGCCGGAGTTCGGCGGGCTGCAGGTAGCTGATCCTGACCCGCTCGATGCCGTCGGTGGCGGCCAGGTCGGGCAGGACCTCCTCGAGCAGCCTCAGGTTGCCCAGGTCCTTGCCGTACGAGGTGGAGTTCTCGCTGACCAGGAACAGCTCGCGGACGCCCTGGCTGGCCAGCCAGCGAGCCTCGGCCAGGATCTCGGGCGGGCGGCGGGACACGAACGCGCCGCGGAACGACGGGATGGCGCAGAACGAGCAGCGCCGGTCGCAGCCGGACGCGATCTTGAGCGGGGCCACCACGCCGGCGGACAGGCGTCGCCGGAAGACGGGTCCGCTCGGGCCAGTCCATGGTGCGGCAAGGTCGACAGTGGTCGACTGCGAAGCCGGGGAGGACGTGGAGGTGGAGGTGGAGGTGGAGGTGGAGGTGGAGGTGGAGGTGGAGGTGGAGGTGGGGCGGTGAGGCTGGCGGGCGGCGGGGGTGATGGGGAGGAGGGTGCGGCGGTCGCGGGCGGTGTGCGCGGGGCGGCGGCGGCCGGCAAGGACGTCGTCCAGGCGGGCGCCGATGTCGCCGTAGTCGTCGAAGCTGAGGATCTGCGCCTCGGGGAGCTCGCCGGCCAGCTCGGCGCCGTAGCGCTCGGCGAGGCAGCCCACCGCGGCGACCTTGGCGCCGGACCCGGCCGCGGACAGCAGCTCGTCGATCGACTCCTGCTTGGCGGCCTGGATGAAGCCGCACGTGTTCACCAGCACCACGCTGGCCTCATCGGCTGAGGTCAGATCCCAGCCGGAGGCGGTCAGGCGGGCCGCCAGTTCCTCGGAGTCCACCTCGTTGCGGGCGCAGCCCAGCGTGACCAGGCTGACCGTGCGCGCGGCCGGGCCGGCGGGGCGAGGAGATCGGGACACAGAAGACACACCGAGAGCCTACGCGGTGAGCCGGATGACCCGGACCGGCTAACCCGCCTGGGTGCCGGAGGACGAACCAGCCGAGGCGCTGGGCGTGGCACCGCCCTGCGGGCTGTAGCTCAGCGTCACCGGCAGGACCGTCTTGAGCGGCTGGAGCTGGCCGTCCACGGTCAGCGTGATGCCGCCCGGGTTGCCCAGCCGGATGTTCACCGCCTGCTTCTCGGTCCAGGTCATCGACTGGCCGGCCGGGACGACGCCCATGAAGATCTGCGAGCCGTCGCTGCTCTTGGTGAGCAGCACCCAGCACTCCTCGGTCGCGTCGATCTTGATCACCACGTCGGTGGGCGTCGCGCTCTGCGTGGGCGTCGGCGAGGCCGAGGGCGACGGGCGGAGGCTGGGCTGGGAGCTGGTGGCGGCGGCGATGCCCGCCCCGGCGGCCGGGCTGTTCTTGTTGTGGTGCGAGGACACCAGGCGGTAGGCGGCGAAGCCGATGATGGCGAGCAGCACCACGACCACGATCATGGTCAGGCTGGGCGAGCGCCGTTCGCGGATCTTGATCGGCTTGGAGGGCTCGAACACGTCGGCCGCGCGCAGCGGGCCCATTGGTCCGTGGTCGGCGTCGTACTCGCTGATCAGCGGGGCCGGGTCGGTGCCGACCGCCCCGGCGATGCTGCGGATGTGCCCGCGCGCGTAGAAGTCGCCGCCGCACGCGGCGAAGTCGCCCTGCTCGATATCCCGGATGATCGATTCCCGGATCCGGGTCTGCTGGCTGACCTGGGTGACCGTGAGACCGGCCTGACGGCGCGCGTCGGCCAGGGCCTCGCCGATGCTCACGCTGCGCCTCCACGTGCCGTCAGTTGTACTCATTGTGCACGCAGCCTACCCGCCTCGAAGGGAGTCGATCGTGTCGTCCAGGTCGTCGGGCCGGACCAGCACGTCGCGGGCCTTGGAGCCCTCGCTGGGGCCGACGATGTTCCGGCTCTCCAGCAGGTCCATCAGCCGCCCGGCCTTGGCGAAGCCGACCCGCAGCTTGCGCTGCAGCATCGAGGTCGACCCGAACTGGGTGGTGATGATCAGCTCCGCGGCCTGGATGAGCAGGTCCAGGTCGTCACCGATGTCGGAGTCGATCTCCCGGTTGGACTCCTTGGCCGCGGCCACGTCCTCGCGGTAGGCGGGCTCGGCCTGCTTCTTGCAGTGCGCGACGATCTCGCGGATCTCCTTCTCGGCCACGAACGCGTTCTGCAGCCGGATCGGCTTGGACGCGCCCATGGGCAGGAACAAGGCGTCGCCCTGCCCGACCAGCTTCTCCGCGCCGGGCTGGTCCAGGATGACCCGGGAGTCCATCAGGCTGGAGGTGGAGAAGGCCAGCCGGGACGGGACGTTCGCCTTGATCAGGCCGGTCACCACGTCCACGCTGGGCCGCTGGGTGGCCAGCACCAGGTGGATGCCTGCGGCGCGGGCCAGCTGGGTGATGCGGACCACCGAGTCCTCGACGTCGCGGGGGGCGACCATCATCAGGTCGGCCAGCTCGTCGACGATGACCAGCAGGTACGGGTACGGCATATAGACGCGTTCGCTGCCGGGCGGCGGGGCGAGCCGGCCGGCCCGGACCGCCTTGTTGAAGTCGTCGACGTGCCGGAACCCGCTGGCGGCCAGGTCGTCGTAGCGGCGCTCCATCTCGCCGACCACCCAATCCAGCGCCTCGGCCGCCTTCTTGGGGTTGGTGATGATCGGCGTGATCAGGTGCGGGATTCCGTCGTAGATGGTCAGCTCGACCCGCTTGGGGTCGATCAGGATCATCCGCACCTCGTCGGGCGTGGCCCGGGTCAGGATCGAGGTGATCAGGCCGTTCAGGCAGACCGACTTGCCGGAGCCGGTGGCGCCCGCGATCAGGATGTGCGGCATCTTGGCCAGGTTCGCGACCAGCACCCGGCCCTCGACGTCCTTGCCCAGGCCGACCACCATCGGGTGGTGGTCGCCGATCGCCACCTGCGACTTGAGCACGTCACCCAGGCTGACGATCTCCTTGTCCGCGTTCGGGATCTCCACCCCGATCGCGGACTTGCCCGGGATCGGGGAGACGATCCGCACATCGGCGCTCTTCACCGCGTACGCGATGTTCTTCTGCAGCGCGGTGACCCGCTCCACCTTGACCGCGGGCCCGAGCTCGATCTCGTACCTGGTCACCGTGGGCCCGCGGCTGAACCCGGTGATCTGGGCGTCCACCTGGAACTGCTCCATCACCTCGGTCAGCGCCTCGACCACGATGTCGTTGGCCCGGGTCCGCGCCTTGGGCGCCGAGCCGGGTCGCAGCAGCGCCATCGGCGGCAGCGTGTAGGCGACCGCGTCGCCGGCCAGCGTGAGCTGCTCGGGGTTGCGCAGCGGCATCGAGGGCTTGAGCTCGATGGGTTCCCTGGGGGGCTCGGCCGCGGGAACGACGGGGGCGGCCGGGGCCGGATGGTCGTCTGCGGCGCCGAAGCCGAGCGCCTCGATGAGCCCGTCCTCGCCGGTCGGGCGGGCGGCGACGGCCTTGCCAGCGCCGGACCTACCGGCGTCGCCGCGCTTCTTGCCCGGGCCGACCAGCGGCGTGTCGTACGGCTTGAGGTGCTCGCCGCCCTCCAGGGCCGGGCGCAGCCGGACGTTCTTGGCGATCTGGCCGCGCGGTCCCTTGGCCCAGATCCCGGTGCCGGCCTCGTAGTCCTCGTCGATCTCCAGGCCGTCTTCGTCGTCGTACTCGTACTCGGGGACGGCGTGCCCGAATAGCTCGCGCAGGCCGGCGAGGCGTTCGGGGATCTTGTGCAGCGGGGTGCCGGTGATGAGCAGCAGGCCGTACAGAGCCAGCAGGCCGAGCAGCGCCGCCGAAACCCACGGGGTCACCGCGCGGGCCAGCGGCCCGCCCACCCCGTAACCGATATAGCCGCCCGCCTTGCGGATCACGGTCTCGCCGTCGGAGGGATGCGGCGAGCCCTTGGCGACCTCGAGCAGGCCGCTCAGGCCGAGCAGCAGGCCCGTCCAGCCGACCATCGCCCGCCTGGTGGCCTGGTTGCGGTCCGGGTGCCGCAGGAACCGCCAGGCCAGCAGCGCGACCAGCGCCGGGATGAGGAAGGCCAGCGACCCGACCGCGGCGGTGACCGCCTCGTAGATACCGCGCCCGGCCGTGTTGTCCATCCGCAGCCACAGGCCGCCCGCGAGCACGAAGGCCACGCCGAGGGTGAGCAGGCCGACGCCATCGCGGCGGTGATGCGGTTCGATGTCGCGCGCGCCGCGGCCGATCGACCGGGCCACCCAGCCGACCGCCCCGGCCAGCGCCATCCAGGCGCCCGAGATCACCCGGCCGATCCACCCGATCAGGATCACCACGGGGTCGCGGGTGCGGGCGGGCGCACGGGTCTGGCTGCCGGGCCGGCGCCGGGCCTGGCCGCGACGATTCTGCTGGGCCCGCTTGGGCGGGGGCTTCTTCTTGGCGCGCTTCTTATTGGCGTTGTTCTTGGTGTTGCGCGGCGTTCCGCCCGAATAGCTCGCTGACGTGCCACGACCGCCCGCGCCGGTCCGGGCCGAGGGGGCCCCGGGCTGACGGGCTGGTTGGTTCCGGACACGGGTCGCCATAGTTACAAACGTAGCTAGGAGGCTGACCCATGAGAAACACCGCAGCGGGCGTGTCGCGCAGGGCGTAAAGGCAGGGCGTAAAGGCAGGGCGTAAAGATGACCGGAGCGACGCGCCACGGCCCGTTCGGCAGAAATATTTTAAGACGATACGGTGGCCGGCCCCGCGGACCGGACCGATAGGGTCGGCGCATGCGCGTCGCGATCCTCGATGATTACCAGCAGGTGGCACTGGCCAGTGCGGATTGGTCCAGGGTCCGGGAACGAGCCGAGATCCACGTCTTCACCTCGCATATCGCGCGGACCGAGGCGCTGGTCAGCGCGCTTGAGCCGTTCGATGTGATCGTGGCGATGCGGGAGCGGACCCCGTTCGACGCCGAGCGGCTTGGCCGGCTCCCGCAGCTGCGGCTGCTGGTCACCACCGGCATGTCCAACGCGTCCATCGACCTGGCGGCGGCGGCCGCGCGCGGGATCACCGTGTGCGGCACGGGCGGGATCTCGTCCCCGACCGCCGAGCTGACCTGGGGGCTCATCCTGGCCCTGCTCCGGCACATCCCGACCGAGGACCGGTGGATGAAGGTGGCCGGGCGGGCCGGCGGGGCGGCGCTGGGCGTGGGCGGGGGCTGGCAGCAGACGGTCGGCACCGGCCTGGACGGCAAGCGGCTGGGTGTGATGGGCCTCGGCGGTCAGGGGCGGCGGGTGGCCGAGATCGGCCGGGCGTTCGGGATGAACGTGGTGGCGTGGAGCCAGAACCTGGATCCGTCGGTGGCCGAGCAGGCCGGCGCCAAGGCGGTGAGCAAGGAGGAACTGTTCGCCTCCGCCGACGTGATCACCGTGCACTACAAGCTGAGCGACCGCAGCGCGGGGCTGGTCGGCGAGGCCGAACTGGGCCTGATGAAGCCGTCGGCGGTGCTGATCAATACGTCGCGCGGCCCGCTGGTCGACAGCGGGGCGCTGCTGGCCGCGCTGAGGTCGGGCGGCATCGCGGGCGCGGCGCTGGACGTGTACGACGTCGAACCGCTGCCGCTGTCCTCCCCGCTGCGGACCGCGCCCAACGTGGTCCTCACCCCGCACCTCGGCTACGTCACCGAGGAGTCCTACCGGGTCTTCTACGGTGACGCCGCCGAGGACATCGTGGCGTTCGCGTCCGGCTCGCCGGTGCGGGTGCTGTCCGCTTAGTCGTCCTGTTCAGGGTTTCCAGGCGGGGTCGCGGCCGGACAGGGCCAGGGCACGGTCGAACGCGGTCGCGTCGTCGGGCACCGGAACGACGGCGGCGAAGCCCTCGTACTGACGGAACATGTCGCCTTGGGCCCGGACGGTTCCGAGGAGGGCTTGCGCCAGCTCGCCGTCACAGTGGTAGTCCTGGCCGGTGGCCTTGGCGACGTCCCAGCCGTGCAGCACCATCTCCATGATCAGCATGGCGGCGATGTCGGCGGCCGGGGTGGCGCTGCCCATCACGGTCCGGTCGCCGGCCCAGGCCTCGGGCTTGGACCAGGCATGAACGGCCCGGTCGAGCTGGGCCTGGTACGCCTCGGCATAGCCAGGCTCGGCGGTGAAATCCTTGCTCATCAGCTCCTCGGCGACGCTCTCACCGTGCGCCCGGCGTTCGGCGGAGTATGCGGTCCACAAGATCGTGTGGTTGAGCAGGGTGCGCAGGTCCCAGTCCGGGCACGGGGTCGGCTGGTCCAGGCTGGCCGTCTTCGCCGCGCCGGCCACGACGCGAGCGGTCTCGGCTGCGGCGGCGGCCATCAGGGCCGGGCCGTTGGCTGTTTCCGGTCTCGTATTCATCATTCACCCTAACGCGAGCCGGGTGGCCCGGTCTTGAAGAAAAGCGACAGCTACGCTGGTCATGTGGCAGATTCCGGCACCGCCGCCAGCGCCTCGCCTGGGGAAATGGGGCGCGGCGTGCTGCGGCCTGATCTCGCGGCAGACAGGTTCTCGCTGACCCGTCACACGCCCTCGGACCCACTGGCGTTCTTTGTCGAGTACTACTGGATCGTCCGCTGGGACCTGCGCGGGCAGCCGCCGTACGAGCAGACGATCCTGCCCCATCCCAACGTGAACCTGGTGTTCGAGGCGTCCGGGGCGGGTCTGTACGGCGTGGACACGTCGTTGTTCGTGCGCCGACTGTCCGGGCTCGGGAAGGCGCTCGGGGTCCGGTTCCTGGCCGGGGGTTTCCGGCCGTTCTGGGGGGCGCCGATCTCGCAGCTCAGCGACCGGGTGGTCCCCGCGACCCGGGTGTTCGGGCCGCTAGCGGAGAAGACCCGGGTGGCGATCATGGCCGCTTCGACTTCTGTGGAGATGGTGGGTGGCGCCGAGTCGCTGCTGTTCTCCTGCCTGCCGGAACCCGATCCGGTCGCTTCGCAGGTCGCTTCGCTGGTGGCGCTGATTACCTCGGACTCCTCGCTGCGGAGGGTCGACCAGCTGGCTGTGGTGTCTGGGATGTCGGTGCGGAGTTTGCAACGGCTGTTCGGTGACTACGTGGGCGTGAGTCCCAAGTGGGTGATGCGGCGGGCGCGGCTGCACGAGGCGGCGCTGCGGGCCGACAGCGGCGAGCCGGTCGACTGGGCTGGCCTGGCCGCGGACCTGGGTTATGCCGACCAGGCGCACCTGACCAGGGAGTTCACCGCGGCGATCGGGGTGCCGCCGAGCCGGTACGCGGCTTCGTTACTTTATGCCGCTCTGGTTTCGACGTTTAGTGGCGCACGGCCGGTTTCGAGGGCTTGCCTTATGGTGGCCAGGACCTCCGCGGGCTGGGTGCGGATCTGCTTGGGGGTGAAGGGCAGGACGACGATGCCGTACTTGCCCATCCGGCGCTGGCGCTCGAGGGTCCGCGTGTGATCCTGCGGCGACATGTGCCACTCGTGCGAGTCGACCTCGACGGCGACGCCGCGCTCCGGCCACCAGGCGTCGGGCGTGGCGATGAACGTGCCTTGGGCGTCGAAGATGCTCGCGTTGAACAGCGGCATCGGCAGGCCGGATTTGGCGAGCAGGTCCTTCAGGTCGCCTTCGGCGGCCGAACGGGTCCCGTCGGCGACGTCGGCCAGGGCCGCGCGGAGCAGCATCGATCCTCGGTTAGGACCATGCTTGAGTTCTTCGGCAAGGTTCTGGACGGTGCAGGCGCGTCGCTGCACGGCGTCGGCGACCGTGGCCCGGACGTCGCGCAGGCTGGTCAGGTCGCGTGCGGCGTCGGCGACCGCGCGCGCTGGCAAGGCGAAGCGCAACGGGCCGACCTGCCACGCCCTCGTGGGCAGTTGGGTAGTCCGGTGGACCCGGACAAAGGCTGTGTCCCGGTGTTTGCGCGAGGCCGGGATAAGGACGTCGACGAGCTCCGTGGCAGGGCCCCGGATGTGGTGCTGCCGAACGGCTGCGAGCCCGGTGATCACGCTGCCCGGGCC
>Ga0070735_10000566_pt1 | contig 39624 bp, 29 predicted proteins | sample Coa_R1_FD_66443 | JGI IMG/M metagenome (GOLD analysis project Ga0070735, IMG submission 66443) | Surface soil microbial communities from Centralia Pennsylvania, which are recovering from an underground coalmine fire - Coalmine... | ecosystem: Environmental > Terrestrial > Soil > Unclassified ... | reverse complement strand
TCACTCACTTGGTTTGAATCCAGCGTCAATTTCTCCGCGAACTCCAGGGCTGTGCGCTCGCGAGGGGTGAAGACTGTCAGATCACCTCGCTCAAGCGCTGCCAGTTCCTCTTCAGTTGTTCCGAACCGCCTTGCCAAGGCAGTATGCGAATTGAGTCAGTAATGGCAGTTATTGATATGGGAGACCCGCACCGCAACCATTTCTTTAAGCTTTTTCTCAACCGTGCCGGTGTTCATGACGGCCCGGAAGTGGTCCGTCATGGTTTTCATGATTTCCGGACGGTGCGCCATCGTGCGGAACATATTGGGGATGTTTCCGCGCTCCTTTAGGAAATGATTGAACACTTCCCGGGACGGGCCGTCCACCTGATCGGGCGAGAGTTTGGATAAGCGAGGCATAGAAAGCTGAAAAGTTAAGAGGTTTCCTGGTATCCGGCAAGGAATTGCTTCAGGGCCGTCTGATTAATCTTCAACTTGCCGGATCGCAGCAATTCCTCCTTGAGATTGTCACGGTAGATTTCGAACGCCAGATCCCTTTTCTGTTGGAGAAGTTGGTCCGTGATGTTGTCTTTCTGCGCAGCAAAATCGGAGTCGTTAGCCGGCGTGTGCGAGACCACCTGGAAAACGATATAGGTTGAACCCACCGAGACAGCGTCACTGGTCTGGCCGGGCTGAAGGGTAAAAGCCGAGGCCATAGCTGAGCCTGGAATCATGTCTTGCAGTTGATCCTGCTCGGTGAATTCCTGGCTTTGCTTCACCTTGTAGCCGTCGGCCTGAGCAATCTTGGAAAAGTCGCCGTTTTTAATCTGTGCCGCGAACTGCCTTGCCTTCTCTGCGGCAAGGATCTTCGATTGATCGGCGCGATAGTCCTGTTCCACCCGCTGCCTTACTTCATCCAGGCTTGGAAGGTGCTCGGGAACAATCCGGGTTATCTGAATGATGGCAACGCCCTTAGGAACCGTAATCGGCTCGCCGATGCCATTGAGAGGCAGTTGAAACGCCAGATTTTCAAAGCTCTCATTGTTGCCGAGATCGGGAACAGCCTGGTTGTAAGCGAAGAGGGGTGTTTCCCCCGTCTGTAATCCATATTGCTGAGCTATGGCGTCAAAATGGTCAGGATGATCTTTCAATGCCTGCTCAAGCTGATTGGCCAGGTTCTGCAGGGCCTGATCAAGCGCCTGCTTCTCCAAAGTCTGTTGGATGGAGTCTTTGACCTCGGCAAACGACTTCAGGTGCGCAACCTGGCGATCCTCAACTTTAATGATGTGATATCCGTAAGGCGTTTTGATTAAATTGCTGATTTCTCCTGGTTTCATGGAAAAGGCGGCATCTTCAAAGGCTTTTACGGTTTGCCCTCGCTCAATCCAGCCAATTTCGCCGCCGTTGGCCGCGCTGCCCGTATCCTGGGAGTACTTTCTGGCCATGTCTGCAAAATTGGCTCCGCTCCGGATCTCGTTCAAGACCTTCTGCGCGGTCTCGCGAGTTTGGGCCTCCTGCTGAGGGGTCTCACCGGTGGTCTTGAAGAGGATGTGCGCCACCTTGACGCGATCGGGAACCCGATATTCGGAGAGGTGCTGGTTGTAGTACTGTTCAAGTTCCGCGTCGGTGATCTTCACTTGCGAACGAACCTTATCCGGCGGAATTAAGACGTACTTCACCTGGCGCTGCTCCGGCATCTTATAGCGCAGCCGATTTTGGAGAAAGTAGGTCTCAAGCGCTTGCGGCGTCACTTTGACAGCGTCGATAAACTGGTTCGGCTCAAAGACGACATAATTGATCTTGGCTTTTTCGTTGCGCCGGAGGAATGCTTCATGCACCTCTTCGGGAGTCACTTGGATGTCATCGGTGACGGCCTCGCGCAGCTTGCGGATCAGGATGGTGTTGCGCATCTGAGCTTCAAATTGTGGCACCGCCATGCCGGTTTCCTGCTGGATCAGGTTTTCGTATTCCGCCATGCCGATGAACTGGCCGTTCTGGTAGAGATAGGGAATCTGGCGCAGCGAGGCGACCAGTTCGGAGTCTGAAACGGTCAGGCCCATCTTATGCGCCTGGGTAATGAGCGCGTCTTGCAGAATCATTTGATCAAGGGCTGACTGGGCAAGGCGGCTGATTGTCTTGGGATCGTTTCCAACGGTCCGCAATTGGTTGTTAATGGCGCGCTGAACGTCCTGAATGGTGATATTCTTTCCGTTAAGGGAGGCTAAAACGTTCGCTTGAGTGGTGGTATCCCCGCCGGGGATCGGAGCCAGCGTCAGGACCATGCCGATTGACACAATCCCCAGAAAGAAAATCAAAAGATATTTCATCAAGGTTTTGCGGCTACCACCGCGAAATAGTCGATACATAAAATCTCCGCGAGAACTTAACTCTAAAATGAATTATAGGTCTAAGGGAGGCGAGAGGCAAACCCATGGAGCGTTAGATGTTGAGCCAGTTTGATATCAGTGACGGCTCTGTGCCACTGTCCGCCAACAGACCACTACTGAGCGTGGGTAAAGGTCACGGAATGCGTTCCGGGCGGTAATCTAAATAAGCCCCTTGATAGTCGCACACGCGCGCTCAGTCCATAGGGTACAGGCTACAGCCGCCATCTACCAGCAGCGTCGTTCCCGTGATGTAATCGGAGGCATCCGAGCAAAGGAATAAGAAGGCATCCGCTACTGATTCGGGGGGCTGCATATACCCCAACGGAATGGCCTTCTGCGCCCGTCGTCGATAATCCGGCTCCGTATCCCACTGGCGTTTAGCCATACCGACCGCCACAATCCCTGGCGCAATCGAATTTACGCGAATTCCGTGCGGTGCCAACTCGCGTGCCATGCCCCGCATCAACATCTTCATTCCACTCTTGCTGACGTTGTACGGTGTGATATTGGGCCAAGGCACGTCCTGAACCCATGAGGAAGTGAAGATGATTTTGCCCTTAATCCCTTGCTGAATCATGGCCTGCGCCGATGCTTGGGCCACCATAAACGCACTTTTCAGGTTAAGGTTCAGAATCCGATCCCAATCTGCCTCTGAATACTCCAGGATCGGGCACGACTGTGCCATGCCAGCATGACAGAGGGTGATATCGAGCCGCTGAAAACGTTTGAACGCGCTGCTGACGAGTTCCTGACACTCGGCTCGCCGGGTAATATCCGACTGGATGTAAAAGAAGCGGTCCGCGGGCCATTGGGCTTCTATGGCGAACTTCTGGGTCTCCTGCGCTGAGATCAGATCGTTGATAACAACTCTGGCAGAGTGAGCAAGCAGTCTACCGACCACGACTTTCCCAATGGCTCCCATACCGCCGGTGATAAGAATGACTTTACCTTCCAGACAATTCTCTGCGTAGGTCATGGGTGCTCCTGTTCTGGGATTCTGCGTGTGAAAGGGCCATATTACACTAAGACTTCACAGAAGTCCGAAAAAAACGTTTACGGTCGGCGTTCTTTTGCGATCCTCAGCCGCGGATCGACCTTGAGAGGCTTTCGGAGGGTGCAGTAGCTTGCCCCGCCCCCTGAGAGACTGGATAGCGCGCGAGTAGAGGGTTATGATAGCATTTGAAGATCGAGGGAGAATCGCCTTAGGTGGTTGTGGCGGTTGATTTTGATCGCATTAAGGCATCACGCAGATCAGCCTACATCAAGAAAGGGTTTTGGGGTTTATGTCTGGCCATTCGAAATGGGCAACCATTAAGCACAAGAAGGGCGCACTGGATGCGCGTCGCGGAAAAATCTTCACCAAACTGATAAAAGAAATCACGGTAGCAGCCCGCCTGGGCGGAGGAGATCCGGACGCGAATCCGCGCTTGCGCACGGCGATTGCGGCAGCCAAAGCCGAGAACATGCCGGCTGATAATATCAAGCGTGCCATTCAGAAAGGCACTGGCGAACTGCCGGGCACTGCGTATGAAGAGTCAGTCTATGAAGGTTACGGCCCTGGCGGCGTCGCCATGATGGTGGAAGTCGCCACCGACAATAAGAACCGCACCATTTCTGAAATCCGCCATATTTTCAGTAAAAATGGGGGCAATTTGAGCGAAAGTGGCAGCGTCGCTTGGATGTTCCACAAAAAGGGCTACATCGTCGTCGAGAAAGAGAAGGCGGATGAAGAAAAGCTTCTGAATCTGGTTATGGAAACCGGAGCCGAGGACTTGAACGATGATGGCAGCAACTGGGAGATCTTTACGGCGGTCAACGATCTCCAACGGGTTGTGGAAAGGCTGAAAGCGGAGAATATCACACCTGCGGTGGCGGAAATTTCCATGATTCCGCAGTCTTACGTCAAGCTCAGCGGCAAGAGCGCCCAACAGGTTTTGCGTCTGAGTGAGGAGCTGGAAGATCACGACGACGTGCAGCACGTCTACTCGAATTTCGATATTGAGGAATCGGAGCTCCACGCGCTGGCTGAAACCAAGTAACTCTGGTCAGGTGATCAAGGGCTCCTGGCTTAGAATCCGGGAAGTGTTACCTCTCGAGTTTCCAAAACGCAGAATTTATTTCTCACCCCGGAGTCTTTTACGGCGCTGGAGGGTATTTCTCTACATTTTTTCGATTAGCGTAGTAAGCACTTCATGCCTTTTCGCCGCTGCCTGCCCTTCTTCGCCAACCTCAGCCTCGTGGGGACCGCCATCCAGCCCTGTTCCTCAGATCACTTATACCAAAGTGTTGAAAGGCAGCAGTCCGGAATATGAGAAAATTACAGTGAATGCGGAAGGTACCGGGACTTATGATGGCCGCAGGCTTTCTGACCCGCCGAACCCCCGGCATTTCAAGCTATCCGAGCGCACCACGCAAAAAGTGTTTTCGCTGGCTGCAAGCCTCAATAACTTTCGCACGTGCACGCTGGAGAGCCACAAGCGTGTGGCCAACCTGGGCCTGAAGTCGTTTGAATATGAAAACGGAACCCAGGTGAACCGGTGTCAATTTAACTATTCAACCAATCGTGCGGCGCAGGAATTAACGGACCTTCTCGAAAGCGTGGGTGTCGTCGAGCGTCATATCATCGCGCTGGACTATGCCATGAAATACGATCACCTCGGGCTGCCCCGGGAATTAACCTTGATCCAGATCGATCTGGACAACAAAGCCCTCGTTGATCCTCAAATGATGGTGAAGGCTCTCCAGGAGATTACGCGTAATCCCCGCTTTTTACACCTGGCGCAGGCTCGTGCTGAGAATATCCTGCAAGAGATTCAACGGCAATAAGTTTCCCTCAAGGCTCTGCCGGACGTGAGAACTCCCGGCCTGTGCTCTCAGGCGCTGCGATCAGACAAGAACCGAGGTTTTCACAAAGACTGAAGACTGTGCTGGAGCCTCGCTTCTTCATCCCTCGGAGATTTTTCGGGAAAGCTCTTTCACCTTTTGCGCCAAATCGGGAAGATGCGAGAAATAGGCATAGAGCTTTTTGAACTCACTCAAGGGGCGCGCTGGAGTCCCCCACAAAACGTTGCCCTTCCGGATTACTTTACCGGGCAGAATGCCGGCCTGCGATCCAATCACCGCGCCATCTTCAATCCGGACGTGGTCTCCGATCCCCACTTGTCCGCCGATGACAACGCAGTCGCCGATTGCAGTGCTTCCTGAAATTCCGGTTTGAGCGGCAATGATGGAGTGACGCCCAATGCGAACGTTGTGGGCAATCTGCACCAGGTTGTCGATCTTCGTTCCTGAACCGATGAACGTCGTGCCGAGCGAGCCTCGATCAACCGTGGTGTTGCATCCGATCTCGACGTCATCCTCGATGATCACCTTCCCAAGCTGCGGAAACTTATGGTGGCGGCCTTCTGCAAAAACGTAGCCAAAACCATCTCCGCCTATAACGACCCCGGCGTGCAACGTAACGCGGCTGCCAATTTGAGCGCCGGGATACACCCGGACGCCCGGATAGAGCATACAATCGGGGCCGATCTCCACGCCCACACCGATAAAGACCCCCGCCGCAAGAATGCATCTTTCGCCTATTGTGGCATGGTCTTCGATCGTGACATGGGGACCTATGGAGGCGCTTGCCGGCACGCTGGCGGTTGGAGAGAGGACAGCGGTCGGGTGAATTCCAGGGGCAGCTAATTTGGAAGGGTGGAGTGCGTTCGCGGCCGCAATAAAGGCCAGCTTGGGATGCTTGACGCGGATGACGGTGTGGCCGCGCAACGAAACCCCTTCGGGTATGAGAATGCAGCCAGCCTGTGAAGCAGCAGCCTGCTGGAGCGCGCGTTCTCCTTCCGCAAAGGTCAGTTCACTCGAAGAGGCGTTTCCCAGATCGGCGACATTGCAAATCTCATGGTTTCCGTCTCCGTAAAGTTCGCCGTCCACAAGTTGAGCAATTTCGTAAACTCTCATGGTGGCCTCAAAAGAGAGCGCTGGCACAGGTTCCCAGATTTTCTAAAAGGGATAGATTGGAGGTTCGCCCGGAGGGCGTGTTTTCCACCGGCGATGCATCCAAAGCCACTGTTCGGGATAACGTCGGATATACTGCTCCAGTAACTTCGTGAAATGAGCAGTGTTGAGTGCAATTTCCTTTTCCGGATCATCATCTCGGAGCCATTCCACGGCCTCAAAGCGCAGTCGATATTTTCGCAGTTGCGAATCCCAGATCACCAGGCCGAGCGTCACGGAGGCACCCGTTTTGCGGGCCACTCGCGCCGGCCCTGTGGTTGTGCAGGCAGGGAGGCCGAAAAAATCCACAAACACACCTTCCGTTGGAAGCATGTTCTGATCCATGAGAATGCCGACGGATTCTCCCTGCCGCAAAGCGCGCAACGCCTGACGGGCGAATTCCCCTTTTTCAATGGACTGGCCGCCACTCAAGCAGCGATAACGATCAATCAGCGAATCAATCAGAGGATTATCGAGTTTCCGGACCACGAAGTGAACCGGATGGCCGTAGACGCCGTGCGCGAAAGATCCGAGTTCCCAGTTTCCGAAGTGCGCTGTCAGAAAAAGCAACCCTTTTCCCTGTTGCTGAGCGCGTTCGAAATTCTCATAACCGTCGTAGACGATCAATTGCTCAATGTTGGTACGATTCCAATGGGGGAAATGGGCAAAATCCGCGAGCATGCGGCCCAGATTTTGAAAGCTGGCAAAAAGCACGCGGCGTCGCTCGCGGGGGGACCATTCGGGGTAAGCCAGCCGAAGATTCCAAAGCCCTACGCGCCGAAGCCCCGGCCAGAACCAGTAGCTCAAGCCAGCGAGGGCTGTACAAAGCAGGCGAGCAAGGCGGTGAGGCAATGTCCCCAACAGCTGTAGTAATCCTTTAGCTGCCCAGTACTCCACTCGATGACGGAGTGATGGGACAGCTTCGGCTCGTCCGTCCTTATAGGCGGACTCCGTGGCTGTGAGGCTGCTTAAGATGCGAGAGTCCATTGGCTAGCTTTCACTTGTAGTTAGGTTATACTTTTTCAATAGTGAGCGTGGCAAACGGCAATCGAAGACGCCTCGCTCGGAAACAGGCGCTGAACTTGGCCACTGAAGTTGTTGATATCCGGCATTTTGGCGCAGGCGATTTCGCTGCCCTGCTTGAAGCAGAGTCCATTGCCTGGGCTAAATCCCTCCGCTGGGATTATACCCCTTCCGCGCGGCTCATCGCCGCTTGCTTGGCCGATAAGCGACTTTCCGGCTACGCGCTGGTATCTGATCAACGCATTCAGGGCTACAGTTTTTTCCTTTACGAGGATCAGAAAGGCCTTATTGGCAATCTCTTTGTGGAGCCTAATGGTTCATTCAAGGAGCACGCATTGATCCTGCTCGATCATGTGATCGAGACTTTGAAGGCCACACCAGGCTTGCGCCGGGTTGAGGCGCAGCTTCCGCACTTTGGCCTTCAGGATCTGGAATCATGTTTCGAACGGCATCAATTTGTGGCCTACCTTCGCCGCTTTATGGCCCTTCGTTTAAAACGCCGTCCCCGAAGCTCTATGCTGTTGGCTGAATCACCTCACGCGACCAGCCGGTCCTCTTCGACCGCACTTGGAAATTTCATTATAGAGCGTTGGGAACGAAAGCACGACGAGGCGGCCGCGCAGCTTCTCTATCATGCCTATCGCGGCCACATCGATGGGGAGATTAACGATCAATACCGTTCCCTGCAGGGCTCCTTGAGACTTATCGAAAATATCGTGCATCTTCGCGGGTGTGGCGAGAATGTCCCTCAAGCTTCGCTGGTGGCTGTCCATCGACCCACTGGAAAGCTTGCTGGGATTCTTGCACTCACGGCTGTGCGGCCAACCACTGCCCATATCCCACAGATTGCGGTTTCGCGCGAATTTCAGCGCGCAGGACTGGGAATAGGATTGATGGAAGCTTCTTTCCGGGAGTTGGAGAGGTTGGGATTTGAGGAGGTTTCTCTGACCGTCACTGACCTGAATGCGAATGCCGTGCGTTTTTATAAGCGATTAGGGTTTGAAACTTTCCGGACCTTTGGCGCTTTTGCCTGGAACCGTCCTGCGCTGTGAGGCGGTGATGCCTGGCAAATGCCATGGGAAGACCGGCTTTCGTGCAGACTGACACCGTAAATCTATTCTTACAAGAAACCGAATTATCCCCCCGATTTTTTCTAATTCATTCCCAGCGCCTCCGGTATTTACAATGAAAGTGTAATTCGAGCATTAAGAGAAAGCTCAATTCAGGAGGAAGAAAAAACCGGCCCTTGTTGATCAGTGGAAAAACAGCCACCAGGAAGGTTCCGTGGTAAAGGCGTCTTCAATGGATGGGCGGGCACCGCAGGGAATGAGTAACCCCCAACAATGAGTGAATCGTACGCACTGGTCCTTTTTAACTTGCTGGTCTTGGGTATTCTGGCTCTGGACTTGGGGGTATTCCACCGGCGCGCACACCGACCATCTCTCAAGGAAGCAATTCTTTGGTCCGTGGTTTGGGTTGGGCTTTCAGGGGCTCTGTGCGTCACTCTTTATTTCTGGCGCGGACCTCACGCGGCCTTAGAGTATCTCACCAGCGACATTCTTCAGAAGTCACTTTCCCTGGATAACGTCTTCTTTTTTGCTCTGATCTTCAGCACAATGGCGGTGGCGCAGCGCTTGCAGCATCGTGTGCTCTTCTGGGGAGTCATCGGGGCCGTTGTGTTTCGCGCTGCCTTTATTGTCGGTGGCCTGGCATTGATCGCGCGTTTCCAGTGGATGTTCTACGTCTTTGGCGCTTTTTTGGTTTTTACCGGGGCCAAGCTTCTGGCTCAACACAAGGGACCAGCCATCGATCCAAAACGCAACATCGTGGTTCGATGGGCTCAAAGGATCTTTCCGGTTGCCGAGGACTACGAAGGCTCGCACTTCTTCATCAAAAGAGACAGCCGGTGGTGCATGACGAGACTCTTTATCGTTCTCGCCATGGTGGAGATCGCGGACCTTGTTTTCGCGCTGGACTCTATTCCTGCCAGTTTTGCCGTCTCCCGCGATCCGTTCATCGTATACACTTCGAACATTCTGGCGTTGCTGGGATTGCGTGCGCTTTACTTTCTCGTGGAGGGTGCACTCACCCGCATGCGATACCTGACTCTGGGACTTTCTTCTGTGCTTGTTTTTATGGGACTGAAGATGTTAGTGGCAAATTTCATCCCTATTCCCATCTGGATTTCTCTTCCGGTCATCTGTACGATACTCGGCGTTGCGATTGCCGCCTCCACGTGGGCAGGTCGGCGCGGGCAGTTGCACCAGAAGTCGCCCTACCCCCAACCATCCCTGGTTTCCGGCAAACACCGCTTGAGGGAAATGAGAGATTTCCAGGGAAGTCATCCGGATGTTCGATCAACTCTCGATCAGCAGCGTTCCAGGGTCTTCCACGAGTCCCTTCACTCGCGCTAGAAACTGCACAGCTTCGAGGCCATCCACGATTCGGTGGTCGTAGCTTAGCGCCACATACATCATAGGCCGGATCTCCACCTGACCTCGTACAGCAACGGGCCGTTCCTCGATCTTGTGCAGCCCCAGGATGCCGACTTGGGGAGGATTCAAGATCGGAGTGCTGAGCAGGGACCCGAAAACACCGCCGTTCGTAATGGAAAATGTCCCGCCGCGAAGATCAGCAAGGGTAAGCGATCCTTCCCGTGCCTTGCGGGCATATTCCTTGACCGCCACTTCAATTTCGGCGAAAGAGAGGCGGTCAGCATCACGCAGCACCGGCACGACCAGTCCTTCTTCCGCGCCCACAGCCACGCCGATATCGTAATAGTGTTTCAAGACGATCTCATCACCCTGAATTTCAGCATTCAGGTGGGGAAATTCCTTCAGGGCCGCAATGCAGGCCTTAACAAAGAATGAGGTAATGCCAAGATTGACCCCATATTTCTCCCGAAAAGCATCTTTCTGGCGTTTTCGCAGTTCCACCACCGCACTCATGTCAATTTCATTGAAGGTGGTTAGCATGGCCGCGGTATGCTGCGCCTCCACAAGCCGTTGCGCGATGGTCATACGACGGCGAGACATGCGTATCCGCTCCTCCTGGCGCTGAGGGGTTTGCGGCGCCGGAGTTGGAACGCTGGGAGTCGCGCGGGCCGCGGGAGCAGCGCCGCTTGAGGCGCTGGCAAGCTTCTCGGCATCCTGACGCGTAAAACGCGCGGCGGAGCCAGCCAGCGGGACCTGAGTCAAGTCCAAGCCTTTCTCCCGCGCCAAGCGGCGCGCTGATGGCGTGGAAACCTCCCCCGCCGTGAGACTCCGCGCTTCCGCCTTGATTTGAGATTGCGGCGCCGCTGGTTCAGCAGAAGTAGGTTTCTGTGACGCGGGCTGCCCTGGCTCGGGGATCCCAGCCTGGGATGTCGCGGGAGCCGGAGTGGATTGTGTCTGCGCTCCAGAGCCGTTGGAAGGCTGCGTGCCCGGGGCCTGTTCTTCAATCAGCCCCAGCACATCGCCAATGCGGACATCTTCCCCTTCCTTTCGCTCGATCTTGACGAGCACGCCGGCTTGCTCCGCACCCACTTCAAGATCCACCTTGTCTGTCTCAAGCTCTACCACGACCTCGCCGGGGCTTACACGGTCTCCTTCCTTCTTGCGCCAGTGGCCCACCGTCGCTTCCAAGACGGATTCACCAAGCTCAGGGACAACAATTTTGGTTGGCATATTCACCTCAGCAGGGGTGCCTCACCTCCTGCCTTGAAAGTTTGTGCGGCAGGGAGGCATGCTTCGAGGCTGCATGAAAGTAAACTGTGGTGGCCCAGAATTCGCGGTTTTACTCAGACCTTTCGAAGAAGTACCGTATCTTCGGTACGCACTCCTTTCATGTCAAACGCCTGACGGATGATCAAATCCTGATTCAGAGCATGCCAGGCTGAAGAGCCCTCGGCGGGGCTTGAGCTGCGCGGCCTGCCAATGTAATGGAGCGGGCAGCGCCCGTCGATGAGCCGCGCAAGTTGAAGTCGCACAAATTCCCAGGCTCCCATATTTCGTGGCTCTTCTTGCAGCCAGACGACTTCGTCTAGGGAGGGATAGGCGGCCAGCAAATCTTTCAGATCATCCTCCGGAAGAGGATAGAGTTGCTCAATGCGGCAAATGGCGACCGCCGGGGTCTGTTCTCGCAGGGGGGAAGTCACCAGATCCACGTATACTTTGCCGCTGCACAGAATTAATCTGCGAATCTCTTCAGGTTTTTGCCGGGCAGATTCATCATCAATGACGGCCTGCCAACCCCCTTCGGCTAATTCACGGGGTGATGACGCGACGAGAGGATGACGGAGCAAGCTCTTGGGGGTGAGAACAATCAGCGGCAGCGGATCTTTCTGCAAGAGCAACGCCTGCCGTCGCAGCAGATGAAAGTATTGCGCAGCCGTCGTGCAATTGGCAATCCGTATGTTAATGGCCGCTGCAGACTGCAGAAAGCGTTCCGGACGAGCACTGGAGTGGTCCGGACCCTGGCCCTCAAGTCCATGAGGCAGCAGCAGGACAAGAGAGGGTGTTAAACCCCACTTGGACCGGGCCGAGACAATGAATTCGTCAACGACGACCTGCGCCCCATTCACAAAATCTCCATATTGCGCCTCCCAGATCACCAGGCGGCCGGGCTCATTCACGTTATAGCCATACTCGAAGGCCAGAACAGCATTTTCAGACAGAGGACTGTTGCGAATTTCAAAGGCAGCCTTTGCTTGCGGCAAGGCCTGAAGGGGGATGTATCGATCCCCCGTATTGGCATCATAAAAGACCGCATGGCGCTGGCTGAAGGTTCCGCGCTCCACATCCTGGCCGCTTACGCGAATGGCGATACCTTCTTCAAGAATGGATGCCCATGCGAGTTCCTCTGCCGATGACCAGTCGATCGTCTTCGCATCGATGTCTTCGAAAGTGGCTCGCTTGCGGTCGATGGCACGCTGAAGTTTGCGATTGACGGTGAACCCTTCCGGAAAGCGGCGCAGGGCCTCATGGAGCCGCTGGAGCCGTTCGATGGGTACTGAGGTTTTCGTGTGTCGAGCCGTGCCAGGCTTCGGCGGCTCAGGCACAGGTTCCACCAATTGTCTTTCCGGTTCCAGAGAATTATAGACGCTCTGGATGTATTCCATATGTTTGCGTACAAGTTCTTCAGCAAAGCCCGGTTGGATTACTCCGCGCTCAAGAAGGGTTTTCACCCAAAGCTGGCGTACGGTAGGATGCTCAGCAATTTTCCGATACATCACGGGCTGGGTGAAGCTGGGCTCGTCGCCTTCGTTGTGACCATACCGGCGGTATCCGACAAGATCAATCACAAAATCCTTGCGAAAACGGGCCCGATAGGCAAAGGCGAGGCGGGCCGCTCCGATACAGGCCTCCGGATCATCCGCATTGACGTGCACGATGGGAATCCGGAAGCCCCGCGCAAGGTCGCTGGCAAAAATGGTACTGCGACCTTCTTCAGGCGGGGTAGTGAACCCTAATTGATTATTGGCGATGATATGAATGGCCCCCCCGGTGTTATATCCGGGTAGCCTAAAAAGATTGAGAGTTTCTGCCACGACACCCTGACCGGGGAAGGCGGCGTCCCCATGAATCAGAATGGGTAAGGTTCGAGTAGGGTCGAAGCGTGGCGCGCCGGGCTGATTCACCTGCGTCCCACCAGCTCGTGCCATTCCGAGGACAACCGGATCGACGGCTTCCAGGTGGCTGGGGTTGGGGGCCATCGAGATGATCAGGCTCACCGTTTCGTCGCTCTGAAGCGAGCGCTGCGCGCCGGAATGGTATTTCACGTCGCCGGTCCACCCCAGGTCGCCTCGGTATTTGCTGGTTTTGACCGGATCCTTAAACTCAGCGAGAATCTGCGCGTAAGGCTTGTTGAGCACGTGCGCCAGCACGTTCAGTCGCCCGCGATGTCCCATCCCGATCAGAATTTGCCGCGTATTCGCATCTGCCGCGGAATGGATCACTTCGTCAAGGATCGGGATGAGCATCCCCAAACCTTCAATCGAAAAGCGTGTCTTGCCTGGAAAGGTGCGATGCAAGAATGACTCGAAAACGCCTTCCTGCGTGAGCCTCTCCAGAATCCCGATTTCTGAAATGGGATTCCTGGGGGGGTGAAACATCCCGGATTCCGTGGCATTGCGCAGCCATTCCCGCTCCTCCGGGTCACGCAGATGAGCGTAGTCGAAACCGCTGTGGGAACAGTAGACTTGACGCAGCGCCTGGATCACTTCAAACGCATTTGATGCGGTCTCCGCAATCGATCCGGAAATAATATTGGCTGGAAGACGCTTGAGGTCCTCTTCGGTCAGGCCGTAAGTTTCAGGAAGCAAAGAAGGATCGCCGGGCAGTTCGCTGCCCAAGGGATCGATATGTGCGGCAAGATTGCCAAATTTACGAATCGATTCGGCGAGATTTACTGCGGCAACGATTTTCTCGACTGCCGCCACGGGCGCAGCGTCACGAAGCGCATGTGGAAAGAATTTGGCAGGAGGAGACTTCTCGAAAAAGGCTCGCGTTTCCGCGTCAACAGCATTGGGGTCTTGGCGAAAGCGCTCATAAAGCTCGACTACATACCCTGCGTTAACTCCCTGAAACTCCGACCAATCGTCGATCATAAGCTTTGTGGATGATAATTAACTTTCATCGAAGTTTGCATCATTCAGTAGACTAACAAATTGACCTTCATCTGCAAAGTACTCATGCGAATTGCTTAGGCTGGTCGTTTGGGCTCAGGCGCGGGGGCGCGGCCGAGGCGGTCTGCCATCCTGCGAAGATGAGCAATACGCCGCAGAAACACAAAAACTTTTGACAGAAGACTGTGAGGCTCGCTAATTTATAGGGATAGGGGCTGTTCGCCGCAGACCTAAACGTGTTGTTCTGGCAGGCTTTGGATATTGCTTTTCTGAGACCGAAACCGTTTTACCCACTTCTCATGGGAGCAGGAGAGATGCACTCTGGTACGAGAGTTGGAATGTTCAAGGTCTATCCTTTTCAATCGATTCAGACCTCATAATCCCCGAGCAGTTTGTCCGCAAGATGTTCGTGATTCTCTATAAAGCTCCAAAGGGTGGGATGATGATACGCTTGCGGCCACAAATAGGCGTAAGATAGAGAGTCGAGTTTAAGGAGCCCGTTCCAGATGAAAACTGTTGGATTCGTAAGTTTCACTGAATCCTTGGAGTGAGAAGAACGCCTGGAATTCAGCAATTCATAGCAATACTTCTTGAAGTTGAAACTGCCGGTGGGATTGGGTGGAAGGCTTTGGTGGGCAGTCCCGGGAATTTGGGTTAAGGAAGTGTAAAACCATGATTGAGGCCATCGAAAACGAGTTTACTGAACTCGAATCGATTGAGACGAGGGAATGGATTGAATCCCTCGACTATGTCATTGAGCAACACGACCCGCGGCGTGTTCGGAATCTTTTGGAAAGCCTCCGCGAACACGCTCAGGCCGCAGGCATCAAGATTCCTCCTGCCATTAATACGCCTTACATCAATACGATTCCCGTAGAAGAACAGCCTCCTTTCCCGGGTGATATCGAGATCGAGCGACGCATCAAGAGCCTGGTGCGTTGGAATGCCATGGCGATGGTGGTGCGAGCAAACAAGGCTGAGGATGGCATTGGCGGGCACATTTCAACCTATGCTTCGGCAGCAACACTTTATGAAGTGGGGTTTAATCACTTTTTCCGGGGCGCAAACGAGGAGCATGATGCGGATGTCGTCTTCTTCCAGGGCCACGCTTCACCGGGTATGTATGCGCGAGCTTTTCTCGAAGGACGACTCACCGAGCAACAGCTTGAGAATTTCCGTCGCGAGTTGAAGCCGGGTGGAGGCCTTGCATCTTATCCCCATCCCTGGCTGATGCCTGACTTCTGGCAGTATCCGACCGTTTCGATGGGCCTTGGCCCGATTATGGCCATCTACCACGCTCGCTTTTTGCGTTATCTGGAAGACCGGGGATTGAAGAAGACGGCGGGCGTGAAGGTGTGGGCTTTCCTGGGTGATGGCGAAGTGGATGAGCCTGAAACTCTGGGTGCCATTTCTCTGGCAGCTCGAGCAAAGCTGGATAATCTCATCTTCGTGATTAATTGTAATCTGCAACGACTGGATGGGCCCGTTCGGGGCAATGGCAACATTATTCAGGAGCTTGAAGCAATTTTCCTGGGTGCGGGATGGAATGTGATCAAGGTCATCTGGGGCAGTGATTGGGACTCGCTCCTGGCGCGTGATCGCGAGGGTTTGCTGGTGAAGCGCATGGGTGAAGTTGTTGATGGCCAGCGGCAGAAGTATTCCGTTGAATCCGGCAAATATTTCCGTGAACACTTCTTTGGAGTAAATCCAAAGTTACTCGAATTAGTGAAGGATATTCCCGACGATCAACTCGCGAAATTACGGTTGGGCGGTCATGATCCGAAGAAAGTCTATGCGGCTTATCAAGCCGCGGTTGAACATACTGGAACGCCCACTGTGATCCTGGCGAGAACGATTAAAGGATATGGCCTCGGCGAGAGCGGAGAAGGGAAGAACATCACTCACCAGCAGAAAAAGCTGAATGAGGATGAGGTGCGGAAGTTCCGTACACGCTTCGGAATTCCCATCAGTGATGAAGACCTGGCCAAAATGAGATTCTACAGGCCTCCAGACGATAGCCCGGAGATGCAATATTTGCATGCGCGGCGTCGGGAACTGGGCGGTTATCTGCCTCGACGCTGTGTCACTGTGCCTCCCCTCAAGGCTCCCGGAGAGGATCTCTTCAAAGAATTTTACGAAGGCACTCACGGCCGCGAAGTCTCAACCACTATGGCTTTTGTGCGGATGCTCTCGAAGATGCTTCGTGACCCGGAACTTGGCAAGCTGGTTGTGCCGATTGTTCCGGACGAGGCGCGTACCTTTGGGATGGAAGCGCTGTTCCGGCAGGTGGGCATCTATTCCCGCCAGGGACAGCTTTATGAGCCGGTTGATAAAGATACGCTGCTTTATTACCGAGAAGCCAAGGACGGCCAGATTCTCGAAGAGGGAATCACGGAGGCCGGCTCGATGTCATCGTTTATTGCTGCTGGCACAGCCTATGCCACTCACGGGATCAATACGATCCCGTTTTTCATTTATTACTCCATGTTCGGCATCCAGCGCGTCGGTGATCTGGTCTGGGCCGCAGGTGACAGCCGCTGCCGCGGGTTTATGGTGGGCGGCACTGCCGGTCGAACGACACTGGCTGGTGAAGGATTGCAACATCAGGACGGGCATAGCCATCTGTTTGCCTATGCCGTGCCCAACTTGATGGCTTATGACCCTGCGTATGCTTACGAGATTGCCGTGATTATTCAAGAGGGCATCCGCCGCATGTATCAGGAGCAGGAAAGCATCTTCTACTATCTCACGGTCATGAACGAAAATTATGCCATGCCGGCGATGCCAGAAGGCGTTAAAGAGGGTATTTTGAAGGGCATGTATCGCTTTAAAGCTTCCGAACTCAAGGATGCCAAATTACATGCGCAACTGCTCGGCAGCGGCGCAATTTTGAACGAAGCGTTAAAGGCGCAGAAGATCTTGGAAGAACAGTACGGAGTAGCGGCGGATGTTTGGAGTGTGACGAGTTATAAGGAGCTTTACCGTGAAGCGCAATCCGTGGAACGCTGGAATACACTTCATCCGGCTGAACGCCCTCGCGTTCCTTATTTCACCAAGTGCCTGAGTGATGCTCCCGGGGTAGTGGTCGCGGCTTCGGACTATGTGAAGGCATTGCCAGATTCTCTTGCCCGCTGGGCCCCGCGATCGCTGGTTTCTCTCGGCACAGATGGCTTCGGGCGAAGCGATGGCAGGCGCGCACTCCGGGATTTCTTTGAAGTGGATGCCCGCTTTATCGCTTTCAATGCGCTGGCGGCGCTGGCGCGTGAAAAGAAAATTAAACCCGACGTGGTCCAGAAAGCGATGAAGGAGATGGATATTTCTCCTGATAAGCCGGAGCCGGTCCTTTCGTAGAGGGGCAGAGGGGGCTTTAACTGAATCCAGGATGGGAAAAGGAGAGTTCCCCGCCGAGGCGTTGAGGGAGTCATACTCCGGGCATTCGAATCGCACAACTATTTTGAGTAAGGGCAGAGTGGTGTGATCGGATTTGCTTGAAATGTGATGCTTGAGAGGGATGTGATTTTTCATGGCGACCGAATTCAGACTTCCTGAACTGGGTGAAAACATCAAGTCCGGCGACTTGGTGAGGATTTTGGTTTCTGTTGGCGATGCCGTTAGCCAGGACCAGCCCGTGTTGGAACTCGAGACGGATAAGGCCACCATCGAAGTACCTTCGCCTGTGGCTGGAAAAGTGAAGGAAATCTTTGTCAAAGATGGTGACAAGGTTAATGTGGGACAATTGATTTTCACAGTCGATGGGGAAGGGGGAGCAACGCCGAGCGCAGAGCCTGCTGCTGAGAGGTCCGAAGCGGCCGTGGCAGCTCCAACCCGCAAGGCGGAGACCTCAACCTTAGGAACAGGGAGAGAATCGCCGGTGCCCCAGGAGGGTTTGGCTACTGAATCAGCGAGAGTGGGAGCATCTTCATCCGTCGTTGTTCCATTGAAGCCTGCAACCGAAATGGGGGCACACCCCTTGGTTCCTGCCGCCCCTTCGGCTCGCCGGGTTGCACGCGAGTTTGGTGTGGATATCGGTGCCGTGCCTGGTTCCGGTCCCGGCGGCCGGATCAGTGCGGACGATGTAAGACAATACGCACGCGCGGTCTTGGGCGCAGGTGAGGCTCGGACCCGGGGTGTCGTGGCGCCTCCCCTTCCGGACTTCGCCAAGTGGGGTGGAATTGAACGGAAGCCCATGAGCCAGGTTCGTCGCAAAACGGCGGAACACATGGCTCAGGCGTGGGCCAATGTTTGCCAGGTGACCCAGTTTGATCAGGCGGATGTGACGCATCTTGAGGAGATCCGCAGGCAATACTCGGAGCGCGTAGAGAAGTCTGGCGGCAAGCTGACGGTTACCGCGATCGCGCTGAAGGTGGCTGCCGCGGCGCTCAAAGTTTTCCCGCAATTTGCCGCTAGCGTCGACATGGCGCGCGGTGAAATCATTTATAAAAAATACTGCCACATCGGAGTGGCCGTCGATACGGAGCGCGGATTGCTGGTTCCCGTGATTCGAGACGTGGACAGGAAGAATATCCTCCAGCTTTCTATCGAACTCTCCCAGGTTGCCGAAAAAGCCCGCAACAAGAAACTGACTTTGGAAGAGATGGAAGGCGGAGTTTTTACCATCACCAACCTGGGCGGGATTGGCGGCACGTATTTTTCGCCAATTGTCAATTACCCGGAGGTGGCTATTCTTGGCATTTCCCGGTCCAGGCTGGAGCCGGTTTACATTCGCGGACAATTTGAGCCTCGCCTCATGTTGCCGCTCTCGCTTTCCTACGATCACCGGTTGATTGATGGCGCGGACGCCGCTCGTTTCCTGCGTTGGGTGGCTGAAGCTCTGGAACAACCTTTCCTGCTGCCTTTGCAGGGTTGAAGTCTGTCTGAAATCCAAAGGAAAAATGCTGAATCTTCGAGCGGAAGAGTGCCATGATGAACCCTGAATCCCATGCAACTCAACTGGTCGTGGTTGGCGGCGGACCCGGAGGTTATGCTGCCGCATTCCTTGCCGCCGATCTGGGCATCCACGTAGCCTTGGTGGATCCTGAAGCGAACCCCGGCGGCGTGTGCCTCTATCGCGGCTGTATCCCGTCGAAAGCTCTCCTTCACGTTGCGAAACTTATCGAGGAATCGCGATTGGCCGCCAATTGGGGCGTCAATTTCGCAGAGCCCCAAATTGATGTCAGTAAATTGCGTGCCTGGAAAGACTCGGTGGTCGGGAAGCTTACCGGCGGCTTGGGACAGCTTGCGAAGCAGCGCAACGTCAAATATATTCGCGGTACTGCAAGCTTTCTGGATTCAAAGACGTTGAGTATCAAAAATCAATCGGGTGAGGAAAAACTTACTTTTCAGCATGCGATCCTGGCGACGGGCTCGCGCCCGGCCACGATCCCAGGCGTTCCTCAAGACAGTCCGCGAGTCCTGGATTCCACTTCCGCGTTAGAACTAGCGGATGTTCCAAAGAGCTTATTGGTTGTGGGGGGCGGCTATATCGGACTCGAACTGGGAACTGTTTACGCCGCGCTCGGCAGTAAGGTTTCCGTTGTTGAGATGGAAGATGGGCTGATGCCAGGTGCGGATCGCGATCTGGTGAATGTCCTGACCAAGCGATTGGAAAAAGTCTTTCAGTCGATTATGCTTAGAACCAAAGTCGTGGAAATGAAAGACGCGGGTAAAGGCATCCGAGTGAAGTTTGAAGGCCAGGGTGCAAAGAATGGTGACCAGACCTACGAGAAAGTGCTCATTGCGGTGGGACGCAAGCCGAACTCTAACATTCCAGGACTGGGAAATACCAAAGTCATCGTGAATTCCCGTGGGTATGTTCAGGTCAACGCTCAACGGCAGACGACGGATCCCAATATTTATGCCATTGGCGACGTGGCCGGTGAACCGCTGCTGGCGCACAAGGCATCGCATGAGGGGCGCGCCGCGGTGGAGGCGATTGCAGGCCATAAAGTGGCTTTTGAGCCGCGCGCCATTCCGGCGGTGGTTTTCACTGATCCCGAAATTGCCTGGTGCGGTTTAAGCGAAGCAGAAGCACAAAAGCAGGGTCGGCCTGTTCGCGTGGCAAAGTTTCCGTGGGGAGCTTCGGGACGTGCGGCCACGCTCGATAGGACGGACGGCCTTACCAAGCTGGTTATCGACCCGGAGACCGAGCATGTGCTGGGTGTCGGCATCGTGGGGGTAGGAGCGGGTGATTTGATTGCCGAGGGAGTGCTGGCTATTGAAATGGGAGCCCTGGCAAAGGATATCGAGTTGACGATTCATCCGCATCCGACGCTTTCCGAAACCGTTATGCAGGCTGCTGAAACTTATTACGGCACAGCCACGGATTTTTATCGGCCAAAGAAGAACTAATCCGATTGAGCGAGGGTCCGGGGGACCTCGAAGCAATCTGTTCGAGGGTTCACGGCTTCACGACCTTCATCGGAATACCCAAGGGTGCCAGCTGCTGATGGATGGCATTCTCATCTCCGACTGCCACAATCGTCGCGCGGCCTGCAGGAAAATATTTAGCTCCTGCCGCTTGAACTTCCTCTAACGTCACCTTTTGAATTTTTTCGCTTTCCAGCCCGATTTCTTCGGGCGGCAAACTATCCACCCATAACGAGGCTAACTTTCGGGCCGCGGCAGCCTGGAGCTGATAGGCAATGGCTCGTGTTCCCACCAGATACCGTTTGGCTCGGGCAACCTCCTGCTCCTCGGGTGGCGTCGTGGCCATGCGGTTGAGTTGAACGAGAATCTCGTTGAAACATGCGCCGGTCACTTCATTGCGCACATTGACCATCGTTTCAACGGTGGTCGCATCCTTCCGCACCCGCAGAAGGGAGTGTGGTGAATAGGAATAGCCCTTCTGTTCCCGAATGTCATTGATCAGCCGAGACCCGAACATGCCACCATAGATGGCATTGGCCACTTCGGTGGCCGCAAAGGCTGGGTCACGTTCGAGAGGGCCAAAAGTGCCAAGGATGAAAGTGGTCTGGACGGAGTGCGGCCGCGTCAGCACAAACACGGCATGCGGATTATCTTGCGCTGGCGGGTGGGTGAATTCGACCGGCATGTCCTGGGGCGCAGTCCATTGGCCGAAATACTTCTCGACAAGGCTGGTGAAGCTTGAGGGTTGGAGGTCCCCTACGGCCACGAGCACCGTTTGATCGGGCCGAAACTCTTTCCTGAATAGCTCCCGAATCTCTGCCGGAGTCGCGCTGGCCAACGACTCCATCGTGGGAGAGATGACGCTGTAAGGGTGATCGCCAAAAAACGCGCGTGTGAACGCTCGTTGCGCAATGAAATTCGGGTCGGCTTCGTGGGCTTGCAAGGCATCCTGTTCGTTGCGCTTTGCCAGAGCGACTTGAGAATCTGGAAAAGTAGCGTTTTGTAAAACGTCACTTAAAGAGGCAAGGGCAGGCTCTGCCTTAGAGGATAAAAAACTGATGCTCAGCATATCCGAATCGGAAAGGGGCTGGCCCGCGAGGTCGCCGCCCACTGCCTGAAAGTCGTCAGCAATCTGGCGGGCGGTCCGGGTCTTGGTGCCTTGATCGATGGTATCGAGAAGCAGGTCCGAGAGCCCCGGGCGGTTTTTCGGATCAGCCGCCCTGCCTCCCCGCACGGCAACAACAAGCGCCACTTTGGGAAAGCCGGGGCGCGGAACAAGCCATAGGGTCAGGCCGTTGGGGAGCTTCTTTTGCAAGACTTGTGGCGCATGGAACGGAACCAGGGGGCCGTAAGGAGGCAGGTCCTTGGGCAAAGGCGGCGTCTGGGCAATTGCGAGACATGGCAAGAAAGACAAAATCATCAAGAGCAGGAAGTACGGCAGTAAAGGTCTCATCAATGCGCTCCTTTCGCGCCAGCCTCTTCCGTATGGGCCAGCGAGGCGGGCACACGATTAATAATGGTGCGATTTCTGGATGCCAGATATTTTCGGGCAAAGGCTTCTATTTCCTTGGACGTAACCTGGGAAATTTCTTCCGGGATTTCATTTACTCGATTGGGGCCACCTCCAAACAGAGTTAGTTGACCTAATATCGAAGCGCGCGTTACGGGCATTTCCAACTGCGAATACCAGTCCGAGCGCATCTTGGTGAGAACTCTTTCCAGTTCGGTTGGGGAAGCCCCATTCGTTGTGAGGTTTTCGATGACCTCGTCATATGCCTTTAATACCTGTTGCTCAGTCACTTTGGGTGGATAATAAATCAGAGAAGTCATCAGGGTCGGCCCGCCGTACGCATAGGGACTTCCCAACGGCCAATTAACCCCGCCGTCAACTTCTAAGGCCACTTCTTTTTGTTTGACCAGCACTTGATACAGGCGCGATGCCTGGCCGTTATGAAGGATTTCGCCCACAACGGCGCCGACAATCGCATCGGCAGAATCCGCTGGCGGGACACGATAACCGATGGCGACGGCCGGAACGCGCGCCAGCTTGTCATACTCCACAGATCGGCGTTCAGCGGTTTGCGGCGTTTCGGAAACATCCGGTTTGGGTGGCACTTCGCGGCGCGGAATGGAACCAAAATATTTTTCTGCTTTCTCAAACACTTCTTCCGGCGTCACGTCGCCCACTACGGAGAGCACCGCGTTGTTGGGCACGTAATATTGCTCGAAGAAATTTCGCACATCCTGAAGGCTTGCTGCATCAAGATCGTCAAAATCGCCGTAAAAGTTATGCGCATTAGGATATTTGTCAAAAGCTTTTTGAGGCAGGTCCAGCCAGAAGAAGCCGCCATAGGGCTGGTTCAGAATGTTGACCCGCACTTCTTCTTTCACCACCTTGCGCTGATTATCCAGGTTTGCCTGCGAAAAGTTGAGGGCTTTCATTCGATCCGCCTCAAGCCACAGCACAGGATCAAGAGCAGAGAGGGGCGCCGTCTCAATGTACTCCGTAAAATCGAACCGAGTATCGCCGTTATCCCAGCCGCCGCCACCCTCAATCACGCGGTCAAAGACGCCTTTGGGGGCGTCAGGCGTACCTTCAAACATCATGTGCTCAAAGAGATGCGCAAACCCCGTGCGGCCTTTAGGTTCGAGGCGAAAACCGATGCCGTAGGTGACGCAAAGCCCGAAGGTGGGAGCTGAATCATCCCGCGAGACGACGACTCGAAGACCGTTGCTGAGCGTCTTTTCGGCCACTGGAACCTTCCACTCCTGTGAAGGGGTGTCTGATCCCGGAACGGACAATGGGATCAGGAAAAGCAAGCAAACTATCGGCAGGAATTTCATCAAGTCTCCTCAATTTGAGATGCGGGCGAATTTATGTTAGACCGTAAATCTGGTGTATTGTTCAAACAGTCCTTTGCAATATATCAATTTGGCATTAAGGCCGGGACATGTCCAGCAGAGTTGCGGTGGGGATCATGCTCGATTCAATCCGGACGCCGCAATTGCAAGATTTGGTGCGGCCGTACTTCACACCGTACAGACTCCGGCTCACCGAATGCGCACCACGCGACGCTCAACAGTAAGGGAGAGACGAATCGTTGGAGCCTGCGATGCGTCTGATCATGGTCAGTTGACGGTGGCTTTTTACAACGGGGTTGTCGACCTGCGTGATCATCTCTCCGCTCCGGCCGCTCCATCAAACTTGGTCCCGAAGCCTGGTAAACCGTTGAGCACTATCCCAGCAGCCGAAGTTCCAGAACCCCCCAGGGTGCGCGATGGTGCGAGAATTAACGCCTGCCGGGTAGCGCAACGCATCTCATGTGACGTACGCCCAAACTGCTTCATCACTTGGGTCGGGCGGCATCCGAGGTCCATTTTCACCATACGCCCACGCACAGCCCCTGAGTCCGGCTGGCCTTGATGGGATTCAGGTGTCGCCAGATGATCGACGTCCGCTCTCATCGTCACACGCCTTGGCCGCTTGCGGAAAGACATCCTTCGCCGCAATCACTCTTGCATGGAACGGCGCGATTATAACAGATGCCATTATTTTTGCTAACCTGTGTTAGATTTAAGAGCATTTGTGTAACGTGGCGGCTGGTAAAGCTGCTTGAGAGTTGCCGCTGCACGGGTGGACTGGGATGAGGATTGCTTTGACACGCAGGTGAATGCACATCGTGATAGAGCGGAAGCCTTTGTATTATTTCTTTACCGCCCGAGTGATTCGGGAGTCCTATGAAGCTCAACACATATTTGATTAAAAGCACGGTGGTTGCCGCTTTGGGCGGCTTGTTGTTCGGGTTCGATACGGCCGTGATTGCAGGGACCACGCAGGCCCTCACCCGCACGTATCATCTCTCACCGGCTTCTTTGGGAATCACGGTAGCCAGCGCACTTTGGGGTACTGTTTTTGGGGCGATGCTGGCCGGAATTCCCGGTGACCGATATGGTCGGCGTGACAGCCTGCGGGTGATGGCCGTGTTGTATTTGATTTCAGCCTTGGGCTGCGCTTTCGCCTGGGGCTGGTCGGCGCTCGTGCTTTTTCGATTCATTGGCGGCCTTGGTATTGGCGGTTCGTCTGTGCTGGGACCGATGTACATAGCTGAAATCTCTCCCGCAAAGTGGCGCGGGCGGCTGGTAGGCTTCTTCCAGTTCAACGTGGTTTTCGGCATTCTGCTGGCCTACTTTTCGAATTATCTCATCGGTCTTGCGGGGTTCGGTGATGTCGAATGGCGATGGATGCTGGGTGTTGCGGCCATCCCGGCGGGCTTGTTCTTCGTAACGCTTTTTGGCATTCCCCGAAGCCCTCGCTGGCTGGTGAAGAAGCAACGCATAGAAGACGCGCGAAGAGTGCTTCAAATGACGGAAGGCTTGAACGTCGAAGAGGAACTGCAACAGATTGTGGAATCGGTCAAACTGGAGGGAGGCCAGGAGGCTCTATTCACCCGCAAGTATCGCATTCCGATCTTTTTGGCGGTCTCGATTGCGGTGTTTAATCAACTTTCAGGAATCAACGCTATCCTTTATTACCTTAACGATATTTTTGCCCGCGCGGGTTTCAGCAAAGTTTCAGGCGACCTGCAGGCCGTGGCGGTTGGCGCAACGAACCTCGTCTTCACGATTATCGCGATGGCGGTGATCGACCGCGTAGGCCGGAAAACACTGCTACTGATTGGATCCGTAGGCACGGCAGCTTGCCTGGCCGGTGTCTCAGTGATCTTTGCCACTTCGCATCATGAAGGCATGCTGGTTTGGTTGCTGATGGGATATATCGCCTTCTTCGGCTCCTCCCAGGGAGCCGTCATCTGGGTCTATATCAGCGAAGTTTTTCCCAACCGGGTGCGGGCCAAAGGTCAGAGCCTGGGGTGCTTCTCTCACTGGTTCATGAATGCGCTTATTTCCGGCATATTTCCGTTGATGGCGGCATCTTCCGGAGCGTATCCGTTTGTCTTTTTTGCGGCCATGATGGTGCTGCAATTCTTCGTTGTCTTGTTCCTATATCCGGAAACCAAAGGCATTTCTCTTGAAGAAATGCAGAAGCGATTGGGAATTGCATGACGTGCCTGGCATCGACCGGATGCCCTACAGGCTGTAGCTTGGAGGAAATCTTTGGAGGCGCGGGGGAGAATCGAACTCCCGCATAAAGGTTTTGCAGACCTCTCCCTTACCACTTGGGTACCGCGCCTTAACTGAGAGAAGCTAGCCAACGAAAAAATTGGAGCGGGAAACGGGATTCGAACCCGCGACTTCGACCTTGGCAAGGTCGCACTCTACCACTGAGTTATTCCCGCTCGCAGTTCTACCTAAATTTCCTGATCCACCTCGAATTATAAGAACCGGTTTTTATGGTTGTCAAGCTGATGTAGGGTGAGCTCACATCAGAAAATCCAGGGTCTTCTGAAGTGAAGCATTTCATGACGCGGAGTATGGCAGTTGCCTCAACTCTGAGCCTTTTGGGCGCTTCCGCCACCCTAACTCTTGCTTTTTTCGGCTCCCTCTTTAGCATGACATTTATAAAAGCTGTGAGCCGTGAGATGTGGAGCTCGGGTTGGCTCGACGACTGCTCCGGGACGTCCGCTTTGGCTTGCGACGGTTGCGGTGGAATCCTGGTTTCATGTCCCAGCCAACTCTTTACAGCAACCACTCCTCCCGCCTTAATCAAGGGGGAAATTACTCGCGGAGGAGGGGCAAAGGAGCGGTGAGTGGGTAATGATCTGCCCCACTGTAATTAAACGGGAGAAGGTGGTTGCGGCCGTTATGAATAACTAGCTTACTAGCCTATTGACTTCATCGCAATTGGCTGATATATTAGCCTTACCCTCGCTTGCGGTCCCGTTTGCCAGGGCCGCGAAATACTTCCCCTCAGCAAAATTTGAGTGCGAGCGCTTCTTGTCGTTTGGCATTGCGGCAGAGCGTGGCTATAAAGCAGGCTGCGCTTGGGATCTTGGAAATAGGCTTGCTTTGCAGCGCTTGCAATTGGGCTACTCATTACACCGAAACAACCTGTTAATCGTCGTCACGCCGTGCATGATCGAAGAAAGGTCTGAATCTCAAGATCGGCTCAATATTTTGCTGTTGGAAAACGATCCGGCAGACGCGGAACTCTGCCTCCATGAGCTTCGCAGGTCGGGCTTTGATTTCCGTTCAGAACTCGTTCAGGGGCAGGAGGAATTTTGCGCCAAAATCGAGAGCGGAAACTACGACGTTATTCTGGCCGATTATAACCTGCCGGGTTGGAGCGGAGCAGAGGCCTTTGAATGGTTGCAAGGACGAAATCGGGACATCCCTTTCATTCTGGTGACCGGTGCCATCGGGGACGAAATCGCCGTCGAGTGCATCAAGCGGGGAATTTCGGATTATGTCCTGAAAGATCGTTTGGCGCGCCTTCCGATGGCGATTCGGCGGGCCTTGCAGGAAAAAGCGTTGCGTGAGGAACGGGCACAGGCCGAGAGGATGCTCTGGGAAAGAGAGCGGCGCTTCCACGCGCTGATGGAGCACAGTGCGGATGGAATCGCCCTGCTGAGCGCCGAGGGCAGAATTCTTTTCACAAGTCATTCTGAGAACCGAATTCTGGGATATACCGCCCAGGAGCGGCTAGGAGAAAACGCGCTGAAATTAATCCATCCTGATGACCAGCGGCGTGCAGGAGCGATCTTTCGCGAAGTGGCGAGAAAGGATCGAAACAGCGTTATGGTTCATTTGCGCTACCTCGCCCGGGATGGTTCCTGGAAGTGGCTGGAATGCATCGCCACCAATCTTCTGAATGAGCCGACTGTTCAGGGCATTGTAGTCAACTACCGCGATATCTCGGAGCGCAAGCGGGCGGAAGAGGAAATTCGACGGCTGAATGAAGAGCTTGAGCGCCGCGCCCTTGAACGCATGAAGGATGAATTTGTTTCCGTGGTCAGTCACGAATTACGAACGCCACTCACGGCGATTCGCGGCGCCTTGGGCCTTCTCGCGACAGGCAAACTTTGTCAGCCGACGCAAACCTGCCAGAGGATGGTCGCGGTGGGTGTGGCCAATGCAGACCGCCTGGTGCGTCTGGTGAACGACATTCTTGATCTGGAACGCATCCAGGCAGGGGCGATTCCAATGCAGAAAAAGGTTTGCCAGGCTGGCGAACTGATGCGGCAGGCGGCGGATCTGATGCAGGTCACAGCCGAGTCGCACGGAGTCACCCTTACAGTGGCTCCCTACTCCGCTTCGCTCTGGGCCGACCCCGACCGCATCATGCAGGTGCTCATCAACCTGCTCAACAACGCGATTAAGTTTTCGCCGCCGGGTTCCACAGTTGCCCTGCGTGCCGAGCGGATAGATCACGAGATTCGTTTTGAAGTGAAGGACGAAGGGCGGGGAATTCCGGCCGAGAGTCTTTCGCGCATCTTTGAACGGTTTCAGCAGGTGGATGCTTCAGATTCCCGTGAAAAGGGAGGGACGGGTCTCGGTCTGGCAATCTGCCGCAGCATTGTGGCGCAGCATGGCGGTCGGATTTGGGCCGAGAGTGTTCTGGGCCGCGGGAGCACGTTCTTCTTCCAGCTACCGGAACCCGGCGCTGAGCTTCAGGATGCCTGCAAGAAAGGAAATGAGAGTGCCACGCAGAATTCTGGTCATTGATGATGAAGAAGCCATCCGGGAAGTAACGCAAGTAACGCTGGAAACCTTCGCCGGTTGGATCATCACAACAGCAAGTTCGGGAAGGGAAGGCATCGCCAGAGCGGCTCAGGACCCGCCCGATGCCATTTTGCTCGATGTGATGATGCCGGATATGGATGGCCCCAGCACCTTCAAGGAATTGTGCCAGAATCCGGCTACCCGACATATTCCTGTCCTGTTTCTCACTGCCAAGGTACAGGCGGCGGATATTGAGGCATTTCGAAACCTCGGCGCGAAGGCAGTTATTGCGAAACCTTTCGATCCGATGAGTCTGGCCCATGATGTCTCGAAGGTTCTAGGATGGGAGCCCGAAGCAATCCAGCAGGTGGGCGGGAGGAGATAGGGCTTGTTGCGTATACTGATGGGGGGATTCTCAGAGGACCTTGGAGATTGGTTGAAGCGCCGCCTGGATGACGTGTGCGTGGACCCGCTCGCGGACGGGAATGAATTGCGCGGAGCGCTGGCGCGCGGCGAAGCCTCATTACTCCTGCTGGATCATCAATGGCTGGGCGGCAAAGCGATGACCCTGCTTGAGGAAATTAGATCCCATCCTTGGGGAAGAGAACTGACGGTCTTTTATTATCTCAGCCAGAGAGCGGATGGGAGCCTCACGCGGAAGCTGGTGAGAGAGCTTGGGGTTCGGGAAGTTCTGCTGCCGCCTCTGGACATTCACGAGTTGGCTAAAAAAACGTCTGAGGCGTTGAGCTTGCCCTTAATGCCTGTCAAGGAAGATGCTGACCCGGCGATTCAATCGGCCATTGCGGATGTCCGAAATCGTTTTATGGGTTCTATCCTGGAGCGCGTGGGAGTGCTGGAGCGCGCCGGCGTTGGGTTTCTCGAAGGGAATTTGACTCGGGACTTAAGGGAGAAAGCGGAACGTGAAGCCCATAAGCTGTCAGGTTTGCTGGGAACATTGGGATTTTCCGCCGGTTCGCGCTTTGCGGCGGAAATCGAGAGATTGCTGCGTGGCGGGGCTCATCTGAGCGAGGCGCAGGCGCTTCGTTTTTCTGAATTGGTGGTGGCGCTCCGCCTGGATATTGAGAAGATTCCCGTCGCTGCACCTGCTCTGGTTCCCATTTCTGAAAAGCGCTCTTCATTGCTGATTGTGGACCGGGATATGGACCTGGCGGAGAGGCTTGAGGCAGAGGCGGGCAGCCGGGGCTTTGAGGTGCAGACCGTTGAGGATTTGGACGCCGCGCGCGAAGCCGTCTCCAGGTTGCCGCCCGACATTGTGCTGCTGGATCTGTTTTTTTCGGGCCGGGAGGATGAAGGCTGGGCACTTTTGGAGGAACTGTCGCGTCGCACTCCTGCGATTCCCACCATGGTATTGACCTCGCGAGGAGAGTTTACGGATCGGGTGGAAGTGGCAAGACGCGGCGGGCGCGGATTTATTTCTAAGTTTTCCTCGCCTTCACAGATTATTGAGGCGGTTACGAAACTGGTGGATCGGCTGCATGCAACGGATGCCCGAATTATGGCGGTGGATGATGATCCCCAGGTGCTGGCGCTGCTTAGGGCGCTTCTTGAGCCGCGCCAGGTTTCAATTCTCACGCTGGATGACCCCTTGCAGTTTTGGGAGCGCTTTGAGGCTTTCGCGCCTCATCTATTGCTGCTGGATGTAGAGATGCCGCATTTGAGCGGTGTCGAACTTTGTCACGTGGTCCGCAACGATGCCCGCTGGGCGGGGGTTCCCATTCTGTTTCTGACTCGCCATAACGATCCGGAAACAATCCATCGCGTTTTCAGCGCCGGCGCTGATGATTTCGTGGCCAAGCCCATTGTCGGTCCGGAGCTTCTGACCCGCATTTTTAACCGCCTTGAACGAGTCCGGCTGCAAAGAAATATCTCAGAAATCGACCCGTTGACAGGTGCTTTAAACCGCCGCAAATCGAGCCAGATCCTTACCGATTTCATCGATCTTGCCCAAAGACACAACCAGCCCTTTTGTCTGGCTATCGTCGATGTGGAACATCTGCGAAAAATCAACGACGAGCTCGGCCATGCCTCCGGAGATCACGTGCTCGAAACGATCAGTCGCCGGTTTCAGAATGCCTTTCGCAGTGAAGATATTCTGGCCCGGTGGAACAGCGATGAATTTGTCGTGGGGATGTATGGAATGAGCCGCTACGACGGCGTCGAGCGCCTTCGGGAACTGCTGGACAACCTTCATCGAGAAACGTTCGAAGCTCCATGCGGCGCTGAATTTCGAGTGACCCTCAATGCCGGAGTGGCGCAATATCTTGAGGATGGCACGACGCTGGATGAACTCCACAAAGCTGCTGAAAAAGCCTTGGCCAGCGCCAGAGCTTCGGGCGGCGGCAGGATCGTTGCCGCGGGGTCTGAAACTGGGAGCGGCCGGAAATCGAGTCGAGTGGATGTGACGCTGGTAATGTCCGATGAGGCACAATCCTCCTTGCTTCTGCACACGCTTGAGTTGAGAGGCTATCGCACCCGCTGGCTGCGGGATGGCAAGACAGCGAGTAAACTGCTGGCTGGCTCCCGTCCTGCTCTTCGTTCCCGCGTCGTGGTCCTGGACGTGGACCTGCCGGGGCTGGATGGGCTCGCGGTTCTCAAAAAATTAGCATGGGATAAAGTTCTTGGCGAGACCCGCGTGATTATGCTGACCGCTCCTTCGGTCGCCAATGAAGCACAGACAGCTCTGGAGCTGGGCGCTTTTGATTATGTCGCCAAGCCTTTCAACCCGCCTGTGGTCGTTCAGCATATTCGTCGCGCATTTGGGGCCTTCTGAGAAGTCAAAGCTTTTTTGAAGCTGGATTGCACTCTCACCATCACGAATTCCAAATGGCCGCACACCTGACAAACTCCAGGTTCGCGTTACTTCACGATGATTCTTCAAAAATCCGTTGCTCCCCGCGCTTGACCTTCATACAATGAGAGTCGTTTCAGAGCATTCATAAACTGGAGGCAGCCTGTGAAAAAATGGACGCGGCGTAAATTCATGGAAGCAGGCTTGGCAGGATCCGTCATCGCAGGCAGCGGCATGATGAATCGACTCCCCAAACGGGAGGCCATGGCGGCAAAGGCTGACCGATCGACCGCCGGCGAATTGACGGCTGAGGAATGGAAAGCGCTCTCGTCGGTAATGGATGAAATCATTCCTGCTGACGACGGCATGCCTGCCGCGAGCGAAGTGGGCGGAGTGGAGTATCTCCAGAGGTTATGCCTGAGCTTGCCAGGCTTGAATGATGATCTTAAGCAAAGCCTGACTGAAGCGGATGGAATAAGCCACTCGCATTTTGGGAAATCGTTCCTTGCGCTCACCAAATCGGAGCGGATTCAAACGCTGGTTGAGATGGAAAAGATGAAACCGAAGTTATTTGCGACTCTGCGCGATTATACCTATGAGGCCTACTATACTCAGCCGCGTGTCTGGAAGCTGATGGATTATACCTTCTATCCCACCAATGAAAGCGGACCGAAAATGAAGCCGTTTGATGAAAGTGTGCTGGCTGAAGTTCGCCGAAAGCCCAGATTCTATCGGGAGGTGGAATGATGGCGGGCGAGCGCGTGGACGTTCTGGTGATTGGTTCCGGAGCGGCCGGGGCGGCGGTCACGAAACGTCTTGCTGATTTGGGCGCAAAAGTGGTGTGTTTGGAACAGGGCGATTGGATGAAGCCCGAAAACTATCCTTCCACGAAACCCGATTATGAGATCGCTTTGCGAAGAGGGCCTTTTCATTTCAGCCCCAATGTGCGCCGGCGACCGGAAGATTACCCGGTAGTTGAGCGAGGAAAGAATCCGCCCGATGTTTTGATGTTCAACGCCGTCGGGGGCAGCACCATTCACTACACGGCGCACTTTCCCCGTCTGCACCCTTCAGATTTCCGCGCGCGGACGCTCGACGGGGTCGCCGAAGACTGGCCGATTTCCTATCACGACCTTGAGCCTTATTACGACATGAACGACCGAGAAATGGGAGTGGCAGGACTGGCAGGCGATCCGGCCAATCCTCCACGTTCGCCGCGACCGACGCCTCCGCTACCGATTGGCGTGCTCGGCGAAACGATTGGGCGAGGATTCGACAAGCTGGGCTGGTATTGGTGGGTTTCCGATAACGCCATTATTTCCCGTAATTATCAGGGTCGTCCGGCGTGTGACCTTCATGGGAAATGCATGTTTGGTTGTCCAATTGGCGCCAAGGCCTCGACCGATGTCAGTTACTGGCCTAAGGCACTTCGCAAAGGTGCGATCCTTAAAACCCGCGCACGCGTCCGCGAGATCACTTTGGATGCGCGGGGCCGGGTTGACGGCGCCCTTTATTACGACCCCCAGGGCCGCCTTTTCAAGCAAGCGGCCCGCGTGGTGGTGCTCTGTGCGAACGGCATTGGAACGCCGCGACTGCTCCTCAATTCCAAATCCAGACTCTTTCCCAATGGTCTCGCAAATTCGTCGGGACTGGTGGGCAGGAATTTCATGATCCATCCTTTCCGGTTTCTGGAAGGAGTATTTGAGAAAAAGATGTACGGGTGGGAAGGGCCCTTTGGTATTCCGGCGTTCAGCGAACAGTTTTATGAGACTGACCTGAAACGGGGGTTCGTGCGCGGCTATTCGTTTCTCCTGGAAAGATCCTTCGGCCCGCTGCACCAGGCTTGGGGTGGATTTGTGAACAAGCCCGTGCCCTGGGGAGCGGAGCATCATCGCGTGATGCGCCAGCGATTTGGGCATATCGTGCGGGTGACTGTACTGGGTGAAGACCTGCCGGAAGAGAGTAACCGAATTGAATTGGATCCGGAAGTGAAAGACTCGAATGGCATTCCCGCTCCGCGCGTCATTTACAGTTACAGTGAGAATAGTTTGAAGATTCTGGACCATGGGGCGCGCATGGGGCGGCAGGCACTGGAAGCCGCGGGCGCCATTGATATTCTGGACAGCGGCATCATTCAGCCGGCCTTTCACTTGATGGGAACGGCTCGCATGGGGAAGGACCCGCGAAAATCCGTCGTGAACGCTTGGCATCAGTCACACGACGTGAAGAATCTGTTTCTGGTGGATGGAAGTTCTTTTACGACGAGCGGAGCCGTCAATCCCACTTGCACAATTGGGGCGCTGGCCTTGCGTTGCGCGGATGGAATCTGGGAACGTCGAAGGGAATGGAGCTAAATGTTTCGCCCTGCCGCCTACGCCAAGGCCTCCGCAATTGCTTTCTGCAGGGTTTGAAGTCCTGCCTTCACATCGGCTCCCAGATGTGCTCGCAGCGCCCGCCGTTTACGCTCCGCGAGCACTTGAAAATCCCCACGCGCTTGGGCGGCTTTGACTACGCCGAAGGTAAACTTGTGGCCGGGTATCGGCAAATCCGCTGCGTCATCGCAGGTGATTTGCAAAAATACTCCGGTATTCGGGCCGCCTTTGTAGGCCTGACCAGTGGAGTGCAGGAAACGCGGACCGAACCCCAGGCAGGTCGCCATGCGCTTTTTGTCGCGCACCGCATGGCGGATGGTCTGCAGTAAGTTCTCATGGAGTGAGTTCATTTCGATATAAGCCAGCAAGGCGAAATAGTCGCCGGCTTGCAGTCGCCCGAGATGTGCACGAAGGATTTCCACAAGAGATTTTCTCTTGCCTCCTTGCCCATCCAAAGCCGCGATATTCACGGGGTCTGCAAAGAGCTGGATCCCCCGCTCTTCAAAAAACGGCTTCTCCGCGGGCAATGAACCAGACTTTTCGTATTCAGCAGTCAGCTTGCGCGTGGCGATTTTGCTTGCTTCCACATCCGGTTGATTGAACGGGTTGATGCCAAGAATGGAACCCGCTACGGCCGTGGCAATTTCCCAACGGAAAAATTCCCGCCCGAGGTCATACTTGTCGTCCAAAGAAATTCTCACAACGGGTTGTCCAGCTTTTTCCAGCCGATCAATTGCCGCATCCTGTTCGGGATCGGGTTCAGGGGCAAGCCTCAAATATGCGAAGATGCGATCGTCGCCGTAAACTTCCGGCGGACCTAACCGTTCGCGATCCACCGGAATCAAACCGCGTCCCTGTTTGCCGGTGGATTCAGCCAGCAACTGCTCAAGCCATGCCCCAAAGTCATAGATGCCGGGCGAGGCCACAAGGGTCACCTTGTCTCGTCCCTGCCGAGCCAGCGTGCCCAGCACGTGTCCGAGAGTTACACCCGGGTTCTTCTCGATGGGGACGCAGGAACTGCACGAAGTGGCCATCACTTCAGCGTTGTCAAGCAGTCTGGGTACGTCCACGCCCATAATGGAGGCGGGAACCATGCCGAAATCCGAGAGAGCTGAATAGCGGCCACCGATGCTCGGCACCCCCATGAAGATATGTCGAAAGCCCTCACTTTCGGCCGCCTGATGGAGCTTTGACCCTGGATCAGTGATGGCGATGAAGTGACTTCCCACTTTCTCGGCCCCCACTGTTTGGCGGGCGCGAGAAAAGAAATAGTCCTTGAAGATGTTGGGTTCGAGCGTGCTCCCGGACTTGCTGGAAACAATGAAGAGCGTGCGGCCAAGATCGATCTTCTTCTCCATATTCCGAATTTGCGTGGGGTCCGTTGAATCCAACACATGAAGCTCCGGATGGCCCGAGATTTTACCGAACGTGAGTGCCATGACTTCGGGGCAAAGGCTCGACCCACCCATGCCCAAGAGCAGCGCATGGGTGAAGCCCGCCTGCTGCGCGTCTGCGGCAACAGCTTCGAGGTGATGTTTATGGAGAATTTGATCTTCAGTAATGCCAAGCCATCCCATCCAGTTGCTTTCGTCTGAGCCGGTCCAGAGCGTTGCGTCGCGGGCCCATAGTCTGCGAACTTTGCCCTTAATGTGCCAGTCATCCACAGAGGCTTTCACAGCATCGGAAAGCGGCTGAGGAAGGGAATAGGTGAAGCGGTCAGGGTGCCCCTTGAGGTTGACTTTACACTGGCGGTCTAGGGCGTTGAGCAGCTTGTCAAACGCATCGGCAAACAGCCGTACTCCCTCATTGAGCAACTGATCGGTGATCTCCTGCATGGAAATGCCCACCCGCTCAAGCGCTTCCATCGTGTCGTGCGCTTCTTCCAGATCCTCTTCCAGGCTTGGACGCGCACGACCGTGATCGCGGAAGGCCTCAAGAGTCTGTAAGGGGACCGTATTAACGGTATCCGGTCCAATCAACTCTTCGACGTAGAGCACATCCCGGTATTTGGGATTCTTCGTGCTGGTGCTGGCCCACAACAACCTTTGAGTTTGTGCTCCCTTTGCTTCGAGCGCCTTCCAGCGGTCACTGCGGAGAAATTCTTTATACTTTTGATAGGCAAGTTTGGCGTTGGCGATAGCCACTTTCCCCAAAAGGCTATTCAGGAGAGCGCGCTCGCTGGCGTCTTTGGCCGTTTTCAGCCGCGCTGCCACCTGGTTATCCACGGCAGTGTCGATGCGGCTCACAAAAAAGCTGGCCACGCTGCCAAGTTTACTCAGATCACCGTTACGCGCGCCGTAGGCTTCCAGCGCTGAAAGGAAGGCTTCGGCAACCTGTTCGTAGCGGTCCACGGAAAACAGGAGAGTTATGTTAATGTTGATCCCTTCGCTCAAAAGCTGCTGAATAGCCGGCAAGCCTTCCACAGTTCCCGGCACCTTAATCATGACGTTCTCACGGTTGACCGCTTTCCAGAGTCTGCGGGCTTCCGCAATGGTTTTATCCGTCTCATGAGCGAGGAAGGGTGAAACTTCAAGGCTCACATATCCATCATGCCTTTTCGTTTTCTCGTAAACCGGTCTGAGGACGTCCGCCGCCGCCTGGATATCCGGGATGGCGAGACTCTCGTAAATCTTCATGGGGTCGTCTTCGCCCTGTTGATAAAGTTTCTCGAGATCGGTGGCATAATCGGTGCTACCCACAATGGACTTCTCAAAAATCGAGGGGTTGGAAGTGATGCCGCTCAATCCATCTTCTTCGATCAGGCTTTTCAGTTCTCCGCTTGTAATCAGGCTTCGACGAATAAAATCCAGCCAGATGGCTTGACCGAGTTGTTCCAATGCCTTCAGATTATTCATGGCCAGCCTCCTTACTGACGCTTCGGATCGCGATGGTTCGGCGCGCAACTTTTTGCTGGTCTTCAGTCACTCCTGGCTGCGTTTACCGCCGGGTTCAAAATTATGAAGGGAGTGCCTATACACCACGCCCGTAACGTGATTCAATCAATTTGATCTTTTCCAGCCGTCGCAGGTGCCGCTCTTCCCCGGTGAACCGGGCTGCAAGAAACGCGCGGACAAGTTCGCGCGCCAATTCTTCTCCGATCACGCGACCGCCCATCACCAGAATATTCATATTATCGTGTTCGACGCCTTGGTGCGCGGAATACGTATCATGGCACAGCCCGGCACGGACACCCGGTATCTTATTGGCTGCCACCGAAGCCCCCACGCCACTGCCGCAGATGAGAATGCCTCGATCCGCGCGCCCATCGACCACAGCGAGCCCCACTGCTTCGGAGAAATCCGGATAGTCAACCGCATCCTTGCTGTGAGTGCCTACGTCGAGAATCTCGTGGCCCAGATCGCACACAAAATGAACAAGGTTCTGCTTCAAATCGAATCCTGCATGGTCAGAACCAAGAACAATCTTCATGAAAAGAGCCTGCGAAGAGGATTATTGTCCGTATGGCGTCAGGTTACCCCGCGCGGCAATTTCAGCATTCACAGCTGCTCCGATGATTCCTGTTTCGAGGCCGGTAGCGACCACCTCAAATTGTGAGCCCTGAAGAGCGCTCATTCGAACCATTTCATGCAGGTAAATATCCAGGCGGCCTATCTCAACAAATCTTGCGTTGGAGCCGGTGATAAAAAACTTTCCGGGCCCTTCCATCGCGATGTTGGTGGCTGTGGCGGCGGCCAGAGCACGGTGCCAGAGCTTTACAAATTCGGCGCAGCGTGGATCCCCCGCCTTGGCATTCGCGAAGATTTCTTCCGGCTCCATGTCCAGGAATCGCAGCCGCATGGCGCGGCCCCCGACGATGCCCTCCAGGTGACCGCGTCCCCCGCAGCCGCAGAATCGCTCCTTCGGATCGAGGCTGACCACGGTGTGCCCACCTTCCCAAACTCCGGCAGCCCAGGGATAGCGCCCGTAGCCAACGCCGTGTCCCAGATGCCAGATTCTTACAAGCTTATCCAGTTGGCCTCGCGTTGCGGCAATTCCGGCGGCAATCACGTCCGCATCATTGAAGATGCGCAGAGAGGTAGTGAGGTTTCGATCCTTAAGGGCAACCGTGAGAGATTCTTCCAACTTGAAACCCTTGGTTTGCGGCAGATTCGGAGATTCCTGGATGATTCCTTCCCGGATGATTCCGGGAAGGCCTATCCCGATGGCGTCAATGCTCTCTTTTTGAAGGAACGGCTCAATCTGGTCAAGGATGCACTGGCTGATGCTCTCCGCTGGCATACCGTCCAGGAAATATGCAGAACTGCCGGATTCAGGATAAAGGTGGACTGAGCCGACAATCCGACCCTCTTCCACCAGCCCTGTTGCGATTTGATGGGCGGCAAGCACGCCAATGGTTCGTCCCATGGTCTGCCTCTGGGTTGAGCAATATTCTTTCGGCGCCGGTTCCTTCAAGGTGTCATCAGAGGCTGCTTACAAACTGGCCAGCTTGTTGAGGCCGTTAAAGGCTGCGGCTTTGTAACATTCAGCCAGCGTCGGGTAATTAAAGACCACATCCACAAAGTACTCAATCGTTCCATCCAGAATGAAAACCGCTTGACCGATGTGAAGGAGTTCCGCGGCGCCTTCCCCGATAATGTGAATTCCCAGTAACTTTCTCGTTTCACGATGGAAGATCAGCTTCAGGCGACCCGTCGTATCCCCACGAATCTGGCCACGGGCAATCTCCCGATAGTAGGCAATGCCCACCTCATAGGGAACATCCTCGTTGGTCAGTTGCTCTTCGGTCTTGCCGAGAAAAGAGATTTCAGGAATCGAGTAAATTCCATAAGGATAATTGGCGGGATTGGAGTGCACCGGCAGGCCCAAAGCCTTCGCCGCCGCAATGCGGCCCTGCTCCATGGAAACTGATGCGAGGCTCGGAAAGCCGATGACATCACCCACCGCAAAAATATGAGGTTGGCAGGTCCGATAATCCGCATCCACCGGGATGCGGCCACGAGAATCAGAGGCGATCCCGGCGGCGGGCAGATTCAATTCATCCACGTTGCCCATCCTCCCCACGGCGTAGAGCAGGGCATCGCCAGGAACTTTTTTGTTGCTTTGCAGATTCGCAACCACCTTGCCGTCCGGGGTCTCCTCCACGCTCTGAACTTCTTCATTAAGTCTCATGATGACGCGGCGATCCCGTAAGTGATAGGAGAGAGCTTCCACGATTTCCGCATCCGCGAATTCCAGCAGCCGAGGACGCTTCTCCACCAGAATCACGCGCACGCCCAGCACAGCAAACATACAGGTGTATTCCACGCCGATCACGCCACCGCCCACGACGATGAGCGTCTTGGGCAGTTCGGGCATCTGTAGAATCTGATCGCTATTGATGATATTGCGATTGTTCAGGGGGACTTTTGGAGAAACAGCGGGTTTTGTGCCTGTGGCGATGATAAACACATCGGCCGTATAATCGGAGACCCCCCGCGCACCCGTCACGCGGATTGTTTTTGGGTCTGTAAAACTCGCGGTGCCGTGGATCAGATCAATGCCGTTTCGGGTGAGCTGCGCTTCGGCCACATCCACTTCAGTCTTGATCACGTGCTGCACGCGGAACGCCAAGTCCGCCATCGTGATCCTATCTTTAACTCGGTAATTGATTCCATAAATGTTCTGGTAGTTGTAGCCGGAAAGGTGCAGTACAGCTTCTCGCATGGTTTTGCTGGGGATGGTGCCCGTATTGACGCAGACGCCGCCAATTTCCTGCTGTTTTTCAATCAAAGCGACGCGCTTGCCGGATTTGGCCGCCTGGATAGCGGCCCTCTGACCGGCAGGGCCCGAGCCAATCACAATGACATCGTACTTTTGCATCCCATGTTCCCACGCAAAAACTCAGGGCCTGATCACAAGAGAGAAAAGGCTCCGAAACCTGTTATATCCTGAAAAGATGATTAGGGTTTTGGGGTCCGGCGCCGTGCTGCGCCAAATGGCAGCGCGTTGCGGAGACTGCCTGCTTCCGCCCCCGGTGGGCCTGATCAAGGAGAAAATATCGCGCATCCTGGGCGAGCAGTACTCCGAGATTCCGGCGCTATTCGCTTTCCAAAACCATTCGCGTCAGCGTTTGAAAGTGATATCCCATAACGGCCAGCGTCATGGCAGTATCAAATGTTTTGCGGTAGTGTAGAGCCGCCTTCATGACAAACTTCCAGTAACTCGTGCGTGATTCGCCGAGCACTCCCTGCTTGATGAAAGACCGCACCAAGGCGATGTAATCAGAGAATACTCGGGGACGGTGATTGGGAGCTTTATAGCGCTCCAGGAAGCGTAAAACACGCTCATAATAGGCCTCAGGGGTATAAATGCGGCGGAGAATATCCCGATAGCCATCAATCAACTTCTGCGCATTCATCTTGGGAATAAAGTTCAGGCGCAGATCCATGTTGTCGCCGTGGCCTTCGTCCAGAATACGCCCTTCCTTCATCAACCGTCGGAAGAGTTGTGTCCCGGGAAGCGCCAGCAGAATGCC